>OKRU01000211.1_pt1 | contig 54543 bp, 38 predicted proteins | sample 1601131 | NCBI WGS metagenome assembly OKRU01 (sample SAMEA3541558, study PRJEB24748) | human gut metagenome | biome: human gut; feature: human-associated habitat; material: faeces | place: China | collected 2012
GGCTCCAGCAACAGCCTGCTACATCTGCCAGCCATTGCGCATGAACTAGGCATCGACCTTCCGCCTGAATTATTTGATGAAATCCATCGCCAAATTCCTTTTTTACTGAATATCCGTCCAAGCGGATTCTGGCCGGGCGAATATTTCTGGTATGCCGGCGGCGTTCCCGCCATTCTGGAAGAACTGAAAGGAATGAAAGGAGACGCTATTCGAGTTGCAAAGATTGATGTAGACAAGTACTTGGAACTGGCTAACCAGTATAAAATACAATCCATACCTACGTTAATGTTATTCAAAAACGGAGAAGTGTTATGGAAACATACAGGGGTAATGCACGCCCGGGAATTGAAAGAAGTGATCGAAAAATACGAATAAAAGATGAAAAAAGGAATTTTAATATTAGCCCTTATCATGGGGGGTATTGTGAACTTTGCTTGCGCACATAGCAGCGAAAGCAAAGCTAATACGGCAGAAAGCGGAGAAGTTATTCAGATGAACAACGATATGTTTCTGAAAAATATCTTTAACTATAAGACCAACAAAGAATGGAAGTATGAAGGAACGACACCTGTTGTCATTGACTTTTATGCAGACTGGTGCGGACCTTGTCGCAGAGTTTCCCCGATTATGAAAGAACTCGCAAAAGAATACGAAGGAAAGATTACCATTTATAAAGTAGATACGGATAAAGAGCAAGACCTTTCACGGGCAATGGGCATCCAGTCCTTACCTACTATTGTGTTTATCCCCGTAAAAGGTCAGCCACAAGTTATAATGGGAGCGGCCGATAAAGAGACTTTCAAAAAAGCGGTCGATACGGTTTTGTTAGGACAACCAACCAAATAACTATATTTCCAAATTTTTATTCTCAATCACCTTGATGTTTTTTAAATTCATCAGGGTGATTTTTTTTATTCATCTTGATGTTTTTTTCAAACGACCTTATGTTTGAAAAAAAGGACCGCACGATTGAATTCAAACGTACGGTCCTTTGTTCACAAACTCCTATCGTTTGCAAACAACCGACTGTATGCTGACAGAAAGAGTATCCTGCACCTTTTATCGGTATGGATAAAAAGCTGCATTTTACTGAGAGAAAATGACGCTAAAACAGGATTGCTTCAAAAGCTCTTTCAAACCTTCAGTTTACGCATTGCGCTACTGACAAACAGGCATTTAGACTGAACTTTACTATAGAAGAGTTTTATTCGGTAAAATCAAAAGAAAAAGAACCTGAATGATGAATGAAGGTTAGCATCATTCAGGTTAATCGTTTGTATATCAGATGATATTTTGCAAACTGAAAGATGAAAGATAGTTATCGCAACACCTGACTACCATCCGGGTAAGGAACAAACTTACCTGTAGCTTTCAAAATAGGCATTGTTGCATGCTGTGCTTTCAGATAATCACTCAACTCCTTTGCCAATTCCTTTGCTTTGTCAGGATAGCGGACAGATAAATTATCCTTTTCCGAAATATCATCCTCCAAGTTGTAAAGACAGTTCTCGCCCGTGATATAATAATGGATCAATTTCCAATCACCTTTCACGATAGCACTTTGCGGAGCACCGGTCGTTTGGACTCTCTCTCCCCAATTATTCGGATAATGGAAAAATAAAGCACGCTCTTTATCGCCTTCCTGTCCTTTTAATTGTGCAGCAAAACTCTTTCCATCTATCGTCTGAGGCGTTTGATAATCGGAAACTCCGGCAAGTTCCAGTATGGTAGGGTAGAAATCTTCAATGATAACCGGTGTATCATTTATAGTAGAAGGTTTGGTTACATTTGGATAATAAACAATCAATGGTTCGCGAATCCCCCCTTCTTTCAACGAGCCTTTACCCTCGCTCAACGGAAAGTTCTTATCAGTACGGCCTATCGTATAACCTCCATTATCAGACATGAAGATGATAACCGTATTGTCTGCAATACCTTTTTGCTGTACATAGTCCATTAAATCGCCTAGGCTCTTGTCCATACCTTCCAACAAAGCAGCATATTGAGCTTCCCTATGGGTAAGACCTTTATCTATGTACTTCTGATAGAAACGTTTATCTGTCTTAAACGGAGCATGCACAGCATAGTGACTCATATACAGGAAGAACGGGTTTGACTTGTCAAGTGCCTTATCTATCAATCCTTCCGCTTCACGTGTCAATGCTTCGGTCAGGAAAGTGTCACTACCATAATACTTCTCCAAATCGGGTACTCCCCATATTTTGGAGTGTTCCGAATCATCCACATTTCCGTAGTTATCTTCCCCCAGATAGCTTCCCATTGCTCCGGCAGCATGTCCGGCAATATTATAGTCAAAACCAATTGCCAACGGATCGGCAGCAGGAGTGTCCAGCGAGCCGAAGTGCGCCTTTCCTACCATCATAGTCGTATAACCGTTTTCACGAAGAACTTGTGGTAAGCATTTCGCATAGAAAGCATGTTCCAAACCCGGTTCGGGACACAAACCGTTATAATTCCACGCCTCAAAGTTCAGAACAGGGTCTTCACGATCTGTTGACGTATCTTTCTTCAACGTCCAGTTCGTCACTTTATGCTGTGCCGCATTGGCACCGGTGTACAGGCTTACCCGTGAGGGAGAACTGATAGGACAAGCATAAGCATGGGTAAACTTCACACCAATCTTCGCAAGACGCTCCATATTAGGCGTTTCATAGATGCGATTCAACTCGGTCGTCTCTTTCCAGAACGGTAAGGACGTATCCTGCCAACCCATATCATCCACTAAGAAAAGAATGATATTCGGCTTTTGCTGGGCAAGGACATTGCCTGAAAGCAATGCCGTTGCCATAAGGGAATAAATAGGATACTTCATCTGATTATTTTGTTAAAATTCCAATTTCACCAATCGTTATAAAATTCTTATTATTTATCTCCGCCAATGGTTCAAGTTTAAAGAAACGGGCAGGATATTTTCTACCGAAACGTACGAACGTAGGAACCGGATTGTGCATGATATTGCTGAACTCGCCACTGGCGTCGCATTCTGTCCAATCCTGACCATCGTTACTCACATAGAAACGATATTTATAGATAGTACCGGATTTATCATCCCCGTTGACAGGAGCATAACTAAATCCCGCCACATCAATCGCCTGACCCATATCGACCACAAGTGGTGTCATTCCATCTGCTTTCCAATAGGTAGCCTGATTACCGTCAATTGCCTTTTGAGCATCGCTATCCGAACCTAATACTTTCCAACCGTTTACAGGAACATCACTCAATTTCAGCGCAGCGTCTTCCTCCGTCAATGGACGGGCATAGAATAAACCGACTTTCGATATATTAGCAATACCACGGGAACCATTTACCGTTACTCTTATCTTCTCAGCCTTACATTCAGGAAAACGTAAAAGACGTTTATAACCTACTGTAGTACCTTCGCCTAATTGCTGCCAAATACCATCGATAAGAGCTTCAACAGTGAAAGACTCTACACGTTGCCCTTTTGATATATCTTCCTGAATAAGGAAAGTATTGAACACCGCATCTTTCTCCACGTCATATTCCTTAGAAGAGTTTGCAGTTGCCTGCCAAAGTACATCCCCTTTTCTGAGTTTATTGTCAGCAAATGTCTCCGTAAGATAATCAGAAAGTTCCTTGATACGCTTTACATCATTCTCATGGATAAGGCCGCGCTTATCAGGAGGTATATTCAATAATAAAACAGAGTTATAACCGACAGACTTGAAATAAATATCCGCCAGATGTGATAATGATTTCACCTGTTCATCCTGATCGGCATGGTAAAACCATCCCGGACGAATGGAGACATCGACTTCAGAAGGATACCAAAAAAGTTCGGATGCTTTAGCCACGATGTCACGACCACCCAAATCAGGAGCTTTTTCAAAGAGTTCCAAGCGTTGGTTCTGCTCTTTCGAACGAGTGTAAATACCGGGAGTAAGTGCTGTGGCACTCCACTCCGTTTCACGTCCGATACCTTTTTCATTACCCACCCAGCGAACATCGTCGCCCATGATAGCCATTACCGCTTTCGGTTGCAGGTGAGTAATAGTCTTGTAGAAAGCATCCCAATCATACTCCTGCTTCTTTCCGTTAGGACCTTCGGCACATGCACCGTCAAACCACACTTCATGGATCTCACCATAGTTTGAAAGAAGTTCCGTCAACTGTTCGATGAAGAATTGGTTGTATTTCGGAGAATCCCCGTAACATTCCGCATTACGATCCCACGGGGAAAGATAAACACCGAACTTCAGTCCGTATTTATCACAAGCATTGCGTAACTCCCGAACAACGTCGCCTTTACCTCCACGCCAAGGAGAAGAAGCTACAGAATGTGTCGTAGTCTTTGTAGGCCACAGACAGAAACCATCATGATGCTTCGCGGTCAATATCGCCATTTTGAAACCCGCGTCTTTTAAAGCCTTCACCCACTGCTCGGCATCCAATTCCTCCGGATTAAAAATAGCAGGATCTTCACTACCGTCACCCCATTCCCTACCGGTGAAAGTATTCACACCGAAATGCAGAAAAGCGGTCAGCTCCATCTGCTGCCACGCCAATTGTTGTGGTGTCGGTACAAGACGTGAAGCCATATCTATTTTCTGCTCCACAGTAGCTCCTTCCGGGAAGGAAACATGCTTTACATAATACTCTTCCTTTTGCTGCGTACACCCAACTGCACACAAGCAAATGAAAATAACCGCAAATAAAAGCCTTGATAGTTTCATAAATTTTCCAGTTTTATATAATTCTTCCTATTTCACATTTCTGCGTTTCCCATAATAAACGCATCTTCTTATTTCTCCCTGTATGGACTAAACGTAAAGTTGAATTCGTGTTTCTTTACCGGAATCCAATACTTCGGCAATACACCCGGTCCACAAGTAGCCGTACCCACTCCCGTTTGTTCCGCATCCAGATGTACCGTTACAATACCTGTACGTTCCAATTGATTGATATGATCGGCACTATCTATATTCTCATCTGTAAACGGGACAACACTGAACTGGAAGTTCTTACCCGATCCGAACAATAAACCTTCGCCATCCCCGTCGGTAACAGTTGCCCAACGAACATCGGTACGATTGCCCGTAGCCTGCGGACGGACATAATAATGGAACATTGCCTCAGCATCGGTATGATAGATACCTATTTTACCGGAGCGATCGCGGTCAACGTAAGTTTCGTGTTCTCCCCGTCCAAGATAAGACACCTTATTATATAGATAAGGCATCTCAAATGCCAAACCGATACGGGCAAGTGATTTCACAACCGAAGTATCCGGCACGAAAGTCGTTTTCACAGACAAAACGTTGCCTTTCAAGGTATAGACGAAAGTAGCGTCACCTATCTTCACACCTTTCGCATTAAGTAATTGTACCTGTGCCGTACCACCCTTATCATTTGTCTTTACTGCCACAGCTTTCTGAGTAAGATGATCCAGACCTGCCTTCTTCCAAGCCTTAGCACCTCCGGTCTTTTCACGATTATCGTTATCCGTTACCGGACGATAAAGACTCAGTACAACAGGCGATGCGAGCATCTCCTTACCTTCAAAACAATAGGAAGTAAGTGCCCCGGTCTTCTTATCTATTCCAATAGATGTCTTCCCTTCTGCTACCGGAAGATCATAACGAGCATTCTTGTTCGCCGACAACACAAACTGGTCATAAGCCACTTCAAAATCTTTTCCTCTAAATGGAAGTTCTTCACGTGGTGTCCAACTCAACGTGAGATATGCCTCACGGATATTGGTAGGAAGTTTCACTTGTCCCAGCACCAATTCAGCAGTTGCATGAGGAGTACAATCCACCACTTTCTCTCCTTTTGCCAGCACCGTTCCGTTATCACCGGTTACCGACCAATGCAACGTGAAAGCATTCAAGTCGGTAAAGTCATACCAGTTTTTAATGGAAAGCTTTAACTTTTTGGCATCAATCAAATTTGATTTGATATATTGATATTGTTTCTTCACTTCAAGTAAATGTGGATGAGGTACACGATCTGCGCCGATAAGCCCGTTGCAGCAGAAATTACCAAAGCTCGGTACATCCTTAGGACCATAATCACCACCATACGTCCAATACCATTTTCCATTTGAATTATCAATCTCACGGAACGACTGATCTACCCAATCCCAGATACAACCTCCCTGAACAATCGGCTCGTTCTCAAACACATCCATATATTCCTGTAATCCGCCACAGCTATTACCCATTGCATGTAAGTACTCGGTCATTATGAACGGACGATATACTTTCGGCTCTTTTTGATTCACATAAGCCAGTAAGTCTTCTACCGAGCGATACATACGACAATAGATGTCTGTATTATAGTTTTGTTCGGCACGTTCGTACTGTACCGGACGATTCTTCTCCACTGACTTCATCCACTCATACGTACGTTCAAAGTTGATACCGTTACCCGCTTCGTTACCTAATGACCAAATGACAATAGACGGATGGTTTTTAGAACGTTCATACATACGTTTCGTGCGATCCATATGTGCCGTCAACCAAGTAGAATCTTTGGCAATCGATTCTTTCCCATAACCCATACCGTGAGACTCTATATTCGCTTCATCAATCACATAAAGTCCATACTGGTCGCAAAGCTCATACCAATAAGGGTCTGTCGGATAGTGTGAGTTACGAACCGTATTCAAGTTATGCTGCTTCATTAGCTTGATGTCTTCCAACATCAGTTCCTTACTGACCGTACGTCCCAACTGCGAATGTTCGTGACGATTGGCTCCTTTCACCAGTACCGGCGTTCCATTGATACAGAAACGTCCGTTCTTAATTTCAGAAGTACGGAATCCTACACGACTACCGGTGGTTTCAATCACCTTGCCCGCTTTATCTTTCAATTGAAGAACAAGCGTGTACAGATTAGGATGCTCAGCACTCCAAGGCTTAATACCCGTTAATGCTTGTTCCTTCAAAACATAAGGTGCTACCAGATTGCCGGACAAAACAGCTTGTCCCTTTGCGTCCAACAAATTATACGACACAGCGGAAACATCTGCTCCCTTCACCTGAACATTCATACTAAACAAACCATCCTTATAATCTATCGTATCCAATAACGAAGTCACATGATAATCGGCAATATACGTTTCAGGAGTACTATATAGATAAACATTACGCTCAATGCCACTCAATCGCCACATATCCTGACACTCCAGATAGGAGCCTGAGCTCCAACGGTAAACTTCCAGGGCTATTGTATTTTCCCCTTTCTGCAACTTATCGGTAATATCCCATTCTGCAGGTGTTTTAGAACCTTGATTGTACCCTACAAACTTACCGTTAATCCATACATAATAAAAAGAAATAACACCTTCGCAGCACAATACCACACGACGACCTTCCCATCCCGCAGGAACAGTAAACGAACGACGATAAGAACCAACCTCATTTTCCTGATAAGGCACTAGCGGCGGATTCTTTTTAAAGTGGAACATTTTGTCGTCAAACTCATACGTCTCATTTACATAAATGGCAGTTCCGTATCCCTGACGCTCCCAATTGCCCGGCACATTGATATCAGCCCATCCGCCTACATAGAAAGACGGTTTATAAAACTCCACCGGACGATTATCAGGATTCTTCACCCAATGAAACTTCCATTTCCCATTTAAACTCTCATAATAAGACGAAGCCTCATGATTTCGTTCGACAACCATTTTTTCATTGGAGTACGGCCATACATAACTATGGGGTTCAAGTTTATTCAACCCTATTGCATACTGACTTTGCCACTCCGGTAGCTGTTGTGCATTTATAAATCCGGTAACCAACAGCAAGATACAAGACAATATTCTAAAAGTGTTCTTCATAATGTATTTTATAAATACCAATGAGGTCTTTGGTTAGATTCAACTGCCAAAGGCCTCATAAAGTATATTGTTCTTAATTACAAATTTACTCTATCTCCTTTTATTTCACGCAACTTATCGGATAAACGTTTTACGTGCTTCGGATATTTCGTAGCACAATTATCCCTTTCCCCCTTATCTTTCTTCAGGTTATATAGTTGTGCTTCCGGTGAGTTACCCAATTCTATGTTCACATTTTTACTAACAGCAGGTCCTTTACCCGGTTCTATGTATTTCCATGTTCCATCCGTCAAAGAAAGGTTGTTTTGACCATTTTGTTCTACCAGATAACTACGTCCCTTTTTAGTTTTGCCCAACCAATCCGACAAATGATTCTCGCTATCAGGTGCAGCCCCTTCCGGCAACTTTACGTCCAACAGACTGGCAAAAGATGCCATCCAATCAATTTGGCACACTAATGCATCAGATACCGCAGGTTTTACAACTCCTTCCCAACGCAATATGCAAGGAACACGGCTTCCTGCTTCATAAGAGCTATATTTGCCTCCACGGAAAGGTCCCCACGGTTTATGCTCACCTAACAATTCTACAGCCTGATCTTTATAACCATCATCTACCACAGGACCATTATCACTGGAAAGGATTACGATAGTATTCTTATCCAAACCCAAGCGCTTCAAAGCTGCCATTACCTCTCCTACACTCCAATCAAACTCTAACAAAACATCCCCGCGAGATCCCATACCACTTTTTCCGGCAAACCGAAGAGAAGGACAACGGGGAACATGAGCATCCTGAGTTGCAAAGTAAAGAAAGAAAGGCTTATCTTTATTACTTTCAATAAAAGAGATTGCCCGTTCAGTAAGTTCCTCCGCAATCTTTTCATCATTCCAAAGTGCAGATTTTCCACCTTTCATAAACCCTATACGCGAAATACCATTCACGATACTCTGATTATGTCCGTGCGAAGGATGCAAACGTAGTAATTCCGGATTGTCCTTACCGGTAGGTTCACCCGGAAAGTTTTTCTTATAACTTACCTCAATCGGATCATTCGGATCTAGATTGATAACTCTACTATTTTCCACAAATACACAAGGAACGCGATCACCTGTAGCAGCCATTACAAAAGAATAATCAAAGCCTATATCCGGGATTCCGGGTTTTAACTCTTTATTCCAATCCTGTTCACCTGATTTATCTCCCAAGCCTAAATGCCACTTACCAATCACCCCAGTAGTATAACCAGCTTGTTGAAACATATTTCCCAATGTATAGCGTTCCGGTCGAATAATCATTCCGGCATCACCATCTGCAATACCCGTCCCTTGACGACGCCATGCATACTCTCCTGTCAACATTGCATAGCGCGAAGGTGTACTTGTAGCGGCGGCACTATGCGCATCCGTAAAACGAACTCCCTCTGAAGCCAACCTTTCAACATTAGGTGTATGAATTGTCTTTGCTCCGTTACAACTTAAATCTCCATAACCGATATCATCGGCATATATAAACACGATATTAGGTTTTTCAGGCAATTTTTCTTTCTGTCCTCCTGCATACGCTCCAACTAAGGGCAAAGCCATTAAAGGCAAAGTTAATTGTACTGATCTCATATTTTTTCTTTATTTATTCTACTATTAATTCATCAAAATACATCCAGATATTTTTTCCGGGACGAATATGGTCTTCCGGACATACGCCTGGGTTTGTCATTTCCATTTTTATATACCGCCCTTTAACAGACAGATTATCAAAAACTTCATCTGTTATAAACGTACCTTCCTTAAATATTTCTTCAGAGGTATGTTCTCTCCTTGCTACACAAGTGTAATTCTTGTCATCATCAGAAACAAGCACCTTTATAGTAGCAGGTATATGAACTGCCATACCATAGTTTGTGATACATCCCAACGTCACTTTCCGTATCGTTTCTTCCTGTCCTAGATTTACAACAAAAGATGCATCCTGATCATACCATCCGGCCCATTCAAAATCAGAATGTCTGTCACTTCCTCTTAATCCATTGGTAAGTACATACACCCTGCCGTTGGTGTCTTTTCCCATAACTGTCTTTCCCGTAGCTTTATTTCGACCCAATTTTAGCTCTAACATTTTACCTTTTTGTTCACCGTTCATAAAAGTCGCGGCTTTTACAGTCAAAGCATTATCAACAATCAATGTATCCCGATAAATCAAAGACTCTGAAGTGGGTTCCGTCCCATCTAAAGTATAATGAATCTCTACATCCGGACGTATACAGCTAATAGAAACTTTCAAGTTTCCATTTCCGTCAGGCATCACACAATGATCCAGGTTAAACATGGAATGAGCATAGTTTACCCCCATTATATCCCAATGCTTACTCAAAGCATCTAAACGTTTCAAGAAGCCACGCCAATCCTTTGTACCTTTAGGAGACCATGCCAATTCTGCCAACGCAGCCAAACGAGGAAATATTAGATATTCTGTATCTTCTGGTTTATTACAAAATTCAGTCCATAAAGATGCTTGTACCCCCATCAGTAAAGGAATGATTTCCGGTTCCCAGTCTTCTTGTACCGGCTCATAATCATAAACATTCTTCAATGTATTGTTACCGAAATACGTCAACGGTTCAAACCATTGGGGACCTTGATAACGAATTAAATACATGATACGTGCCGGAGTCATAATAAAACGATGTCCTTGACGAGCTGCTTTCAAAGCAGCTGTTCCAAAACCTTGCCAACCTAAGATAATTACACTATCCGGAAGCGTACTGTTTGTCAATTCATCCCAACCAATAACCTCCCGACCTTTACTTCGCACATAATCACACATACGTTTCATAAAATAGCCTTGCAGTTCTTCTATATCCGTAATATGCTCCTGTTTCATCCGCGCCTGACATTTCGGGCATTTCTCCCAATTTTTCTTAGAAGCCTCATCTCCACCTAAATGAATATACTTGGAAGGAAATAAAGTTAAGACTTCATCTATCACATCTTCCAAAAATGTAAAGACACTGTCATTGCCGGCACAGTAAATAATTTCAGAATTGGCACTTCCCATTCCCGGAAGTACTCCGATGAACTTGTCAACTACCGGACAAGCTAATTGAGGATATGCAGCCAATGATGAATTGGTATGTGCAGGCATCTCTATTTCCGGAATAACTTCAATCTGTCTGTCAGACGCAAACCTAACAATCTCTTTAATATCTTCTTGAGTATAAAAGCCTCCAACAGGAGTCGGCTCTCCTTTTTGGGGATTACGACGTGCCGAGAAAGGAACATTTCGTTCCACTCTCCAAGCACCTATTTCTGTCAACTTCGGATATTTCTTTATTTCCAACCGCCATCCGTTATCATCCGTCAAATGGAAATGAAGTTTATTGATTTTAAGCATAGCCGCACAATCAATAATCTTTAAAACGGTTTCTTTAGGAATAAAAAAACGTGCCGCATCAATTAATAGCCCCCTGTATTCGAAACGAGGACTATCTTCTATATTTAATGCAGGAATACTCCATTCATACCCCTTAGTTAATTCCTTACTTTCAATAGCAGGTGGTAATAACTGCCGGATAGTTTGAAGCGCATAGAAAAATCCTTTATTTCCTCCTCCTTTTATAATAATCTTATCCGGTGTGACTTCTAAACGATATGCCTCTTCTCCTAATAACGTATCAGTTACAAACACCACATTTGCACTCATACTATTAATTTCATATATCGGACTAAAACCGGCAGCACAAGAAAACCTATTAATTAATTGATTCAAAATATTTACTTGCTCTTCATTTTCCACAGAAAAAGTCGTTTTAGCATTGAAAACAAAACTCCCTTCCTTTTTATCTAATCTTACAGGCTGAGGAATAACAGCCTCGGTAGAAAGATGCTCTTTACTACCGGAACTATTACAGCCCGGCAGTAAGAAAAGCATCATCATCCCTACTAAAATCTTTGTCACCTTCATACCTGCTTATTAATTATATTTGAATCTAATCGGATCATTGTATTGTTCTTGTAAGCGTAACAATTCTTCTCGCAAATTCTTCGTTATCTCTTCCATACCCGGTTTTCCATAAATATTATGCATTTCTGTTGGGTCTTCTTTCAAATCATATAATTCCCATTCATCTATATCATTATAGAAATGGATTAATTTATAATGATCTGTACGAACCCCATAATGCCTCTTAACCATATGCTCAGCCGGATATTCATAGAAATGATAATATAAAGATTTACGCCAATCCTTAGGCGCCTCCCCTTTCAATAATGGAACAAGAGAAACGCCTTGAATGTCTTCCGGAATCTCCGCACCAGCCAATTCTAAAAATGTCGGTGCATAGTCGATATTCTGTACTAATTGTGGTATATCACCACGCTTATCCAATCCCTTCGGTAAATGCATAATCAAAGGAGTATGCATAGATTCTTCATACATGAAACGTTTATCAAACCATCCATGCTCACCCATATAAAATCCTTGATCTGAAGTATAAACAACTAATGTATTATCCAACATATCATGCTCTTTTAAATAGTCAAGAACCCGACCTACATTGTCATCCAAAGATTTTACAGTTTTCGCATAATCACGCATATAGCGTTGGTACTTCCACTCTGCAAGCTCTTTCCCTTTCAAATTCTGCTTATAGAAATCGGTAATAATAGGAGCATAAAAATCATCAAAGGCTTTACGTTCTTCCGGGTTCATTCGACCAATATAACTTAAATATCGTTCTTTCAGGGAAGATTCTTTGCCCTCTTTAAGCATCTTAAGATCATAAATCAAATCCATATCTTTAAATATGCTCATCTCCTGTGATGCCGCAGCAGGACGTCCTTCATAAGTATCAAAGAAATTATCAGGTAATGGGAATGTTTTCTCTTCATATTCAGCAAGATACTTAGTTTCAGGCAACCAATTACGATGAATTGCTTTATGATGGATAAACAAACAAAAAGGTTTATTCCTATCCCTCTGATTTTCCATCCAGTCAATCCCCATATCGGTCACAATATTGGTTATATATCCCTGTTTCTGGATAGTATCGTTATTCATCGTTATAAAATCAGGATTATAGTAATCACCTTGTCCCGGCACTATTTCCCAATAATCGAACCCGGTAGGCAAGCTCTCCAAATGCCATTTCCCCACAATCGCAGTTTGATAACCTGCCTTTTGAAGCAACTTAGGCATTGTTTGCTGCGAACCGTCAAAGACACAAGTCGTATTATCCGTAAATCCATTTGCATGGCTATGCTTACCTGTAATCATACATGCCCGGCTCGGACCACTTAATGAATTGGCAACAAAACTGTTAGTAAAACGTACCCCGTCATTGGCTATCCGGTCCAAATTCGGAGTTTCAATATAGCGGGTATCGTAGCAACTCATCATTTGCGCCGTATGGTCGTCCGTCATTATATATACAATATTATACGGCTTAGTAATTTCCTTTTTCTGCTGACAAGATGAAATTACAGAGGTACAAGCTGCCAGTCCGGCAACTGAATATAATAAATTAAAATTCGGTTGTTTCATAATAATAGAATTTTAGCCTTAATAACTTTCTTCACACTGTACAAAGATAGCCCACACTTCATAAAACCATTTTCACTATTATCCAAATGATGTTTCAGTATCGTCTAAATCGTACATATTAAGAATAGTATAGTGAAGAGTCCAAACCACTAACAGGAAGAACTCCCCACTATTCATTATCAATCACTAATCACAATCGTAAGTGTAGTCTGCAGTACCATCAGCATTTGAAGGCCATCCCGGATTTTGATATAAAACAGATTTTCCAGTATTGGTATCAACAGTCAACAAGAATTCAGAAATCGGAATTGGTTCCAAATAATGTTGTTTAGGAAATGTATATCCATTATAGGCAGCATTAGTTGCACTCTTCTGAAGTGGTCTGATATAAGTAGAAATACCAGATTGAGAAACGACACCTTCCCCTATTTTATCTTTCTCATATAATTTATACATTTCCTCCCAAAGATTCATACCTTCCACCTGATAAGAAACCATATTATCTAATGCACGCCATCTTTTCAAATCATCTAAGCGCATTCCTTCACCCAAGAATTCGCATCTCCTTTCTCGACGAATATTATATAATGTTCGGTCTATATCAGAGCCTCTCCATTTTGTAGCAAGATCGTTTTCCTGGGATAAATCTGTAGCTTGAATTGTTTTATTATAATCCGGATCAACACCTGCACGGATACGCAATTCTCTCCAATACGCATCACAATTTCCCCCCAATACTCCATAACGTTCAAAATATGCTTCCAAATATACAAGATAAGCTTCAGCAGCACGGAATATCGGAGTTGCAGAAGTACCAGCATATTGAACATCTTGTCCCGGCTCAGAACTAACAAACTTCGATATCTCATATCCTGTAGTAGAAGCTTCATTACCAGTCAAAGTAATCTGTGGCCTAAAATAATACAAAGTATCATTCCCATTCATTATAAGCCCACCTCCCTTTATAGAAGATACTAAGCGATTATCACGGTTTTGTATTTCATAAATTATCATTTTATCTCCTTTATAGTCTGTACCTTGAGCATAAATAGGTAAACCATCTTTCATTAAAAAGCTATTGACTAATGCTCTTGTAAAACCAGTTCCTCCTCCCGTACGTCCCAAATAGTTGGAACAACTATGAGATATAACTCCTGATGCATAATAGCGGGCTAGTATCACTTCATCTGTATTACTAAATACAGTTAAGCTATTAAACATTGAACTATAATCTTTATTTAGCTTACGTGCAGAAGCAACTTTATCTGCCGCAGTTATTGCTTCATCTAAAAAGAAATTTACTTCTGCTTCAGCACTTCCAGCCTCAAACTTAAAATCCGGATATGCTTCACTGCCAACCCATTTTGCATTTCCCGGAACAAAACATGTTCCCGCATGATATTTCTCCCAAGTAGCCTCGTACAAAGCAACACGTGCTTTCATCACATAGGCTGCATCCTTTGATAAACGACCTGATTCTGGCGCATTTTGTAGCATTAACTCCGCAGCACGATCAAGATCCTTTAAAATAAAACGGACAACTTCATTACGAGGTGCTCTCTTCGAGGAAGCTATTAATTTATTAAGATCATCGGTTTGCATCTCTGTTAAAATAGGCACATCTCCATAATTTCTAAGTAAACGGAAATAATCATAAGCTCTAAAAAAATATCCTTCGCCTAAATAATGATTAATATACTCTTCGGTACCCGATATAGCATTTTCCTTTATTTGACTCTCTGTTTTATTAATAAAGAAATTGATACCTCTTAAATTTTCAAACTTCCATTGACAATCATCAGCTCCCTGTTTTATAGTTTTCTTTTCTCCCTGATAAAATAAATTACTAGCTCCTGTACCAATCTGATTATCACTGGTATTATCTTCCACATAAACTCCTCCCCATAAAGGTTTCATTTTAGGAAGAATATCATAAAAATCATTTATTGCTATCTTTAAATCTTCTGGACTTTTGAAATAAGAATTTTCATCTCCAAAATCCAAAGGCTCACGATCAAGGAAATCACATGATGTCATGTTTATTCCTAGAAATATTAATCCTAATATCAAATATTTATTCATAATTATAGTATTTATCATTAAAAGGTTAATTCTAAACCAACAGACCAAACCCTATACATCGGATAAGTTTTACCTGCTCCATAAGCGTCATCAGCACTACCTACAGCTTCTGGATCATAAATCTTTAAATTTGTTATTGTAAACAGGTTTTCTCCGGACAAATAAACTCTCGCTTTCTTCACATATCTTGAGATCTTTGTTTTTTCTGGAAGGCTAAATCCTATCTGAATATTCTTCAAGCGTAAATATGAACCATTCTGAACAAAGCGATCGCATACCTGAATATTATTCTGGTCTGTTCTTAAACGCCCATAATACGAATCCATGTTTGCACCTAACTCAGAACCAACATAACGAAAATAATCTAAATGATCCGTATAAAGCGACCGTTGCCACTCACTTGCAAATCCGAAAAATGTAGCACTATTTTTGAAGAACACATCGCGTTTTCCTATACCTTGAAAGAAAGCTCTAAAATCTATAAATTTATACTTGGCTTCCAAAGAAAAACTATATGCAAAACGAGGTGTACTATTACCGATTACTTTTAAGTCACCATGATCAGAAAGTGTTCCACTTCCGCTATCAACAGAACCATCATTATCTAAATCGCGGTACATTAAATCACCTCCACCCCATTTATCTCCAATAGCAGATTGATTATGTTTTGCTAAATATTCAGCCATTTCCCTATCATTTTGAGCAATTCCAACGACTTCATATCCCCACATTTCTCCGTATTTCTTTCCTTTATACCATTTATCAATATTCCCATCAGGAGAATCATATTTAGTGATTACAGTCTGGTAATCACTAACACTCGCAGATATTCCATAACTAAAATCTTTATTTACCCTATCTCTCCATGCTACTTCAAGTTCCCAACCTCGTGTCCTAAGCTCAGCATTATTAGTTTTAGGAGCATCACCACCAAAAACCGCAGGGAGAGCCTTTGCCGGACCAATCATATCCTTTGTAGTTCTTTGATACCAATCGAAAGAACCCGATAAACGATTATTGAAAAATCCCCAATCAATACCTACACCTGCATTTTCAATCTTCTCCCATGTCAAACTAGTCGAATAAGGGTCAAATACAGATAATACATTAGCTCGTTCTCCCCCTAGTATCAAACTGCCAGGAACCGCTTCCATTTTTTGATAAAACTGATAAAAAGATTTTGTATTTTGGTTTCCTAACTTACCATAAGAGCCCCTAATCTTCAAATATTCTAATCCGACATCATGTAACGGCCTCCAAAAAGATTCTTGAGCAATATTCCAACCCAATGAAAAAGAAGGGAAGAAAGCCCAACGTTGCGTTGAGGGAAAACGAGAAGCACCATCATAACGTAAATTTACTTCTGCCATATAACGATCGGCATATACATAATTTATTCGTCCAAAAAAGCCCATAGAGGCCCATTCACCCAATTTATCGGAAATCAAATTCTTTGTTGAAGTAGATGATAAGAAGGGTTTCTCATCCAATAACACATTATTTGTCGCAACACGAGTTGTCTCTTTATAATAATATTCAGACTGCCCTCCTATCAAAAATTTTAAATAATGCTTTCCAAATTTCTTTTCATAATCCGTATAAATATTGGTATTAAAATAATTCACATAACCATTTGATTTTTCCAAGAAATTAGTTCCTGCTGCTGGTTGAATAACAAATGTTCCATCTCCAGTATTACTATATTCAGCTTTATCTGCAACTCCCTCTAATACAAGGAAATCTTGTGTTCCTCCATCAGGAAGAGTATATTGCAATTTCTTAAACTGTCGAGAAGTACGAGGACTTTCCAAACGACTATTCATATCCGCATAAATTTTCCAACCTTTAATAGGTTCGTAAGTCAACGTTGCCTGGTTATATAATTGTTGATTCTTGGAATTATTACGTCCCCCATTTTGAATAGCCGGGATCAATGATTCTTTATTATATTCACCATTAGGCATCATGACAGGCATTAAAGGAGAACGACGTCCCAAATTATGGAAAAACAAGTCATTTAACGCAGTTGGCTTATCATTATCTGTCACAACTAAACGCGTATTCCAAATTAAATTGACTTTCTTATTAAACCGCACTCCTACCTTACCATTAATGGCTAAACGAGAATAAGATTCATCTGCATACCTGAATAATCCACTTTGATCCAAATAATTTGCTGAAAAATAATAATTGACTTTATCACCTCCGCCGCTTACACTCAAGTTATGCTCTTGAGAAGTCGTAAAGTTTTTCAAGAAAGCGTCATACCAATTAGTATTCCCATAGCTTCTCTGTCCCCATGCCCAATCATTCTGTCCTTCTGCTTTTTCGATTCCATATTCAAGTTCTCCACGTTGATATTGTAAAATTTTATTCAACTGAGATTGACCAAAAGGAGCATTTCCTCCACTATTAGTATACGCATCATTAACCATGAGAGCATACGTATAAGAGTCAACAGGATTAGGTACAGCCACAGGCTGTGATATACGAACATTTCCTGTATAATTAACTCTCAATCCTTTCTCGCCAGTTTTTGTAGTAATTAAAATAACTCCAAAAGGTGCACGAGAAACATAAATAGAAGCAGCAGCAGCATCTTTCAAAACAGAAATATTCTCAATATCATTAGGATTTATCGTATTTAAATCACCTTCCATACCATCAATCAATATTAATGGAGATGATATAGAGCCATCACCAATAGAGCCTATACCACGAATGTTTATATTCATTTCTTGTCCTAAACCACCACCAGCATCATTTGTAATATTCAAACCAGCAACGGCACCTTGTAAACCTTGAACAGCACTAGCTACAGGCCTGGCTTCCAAAACTTTATTATCCACAGTTCTCACAGAACCTGTAGCATTGATTTTCTTTTGAGTGCCAAAACCAACGATCACAACTTCATCGATCATTTTAGCATCATCTTTCATCGTTACCTTTATTGTTTTTTGATTACCAACAACAATTTCTTTTGTTTGATATCCAATAAAAGAGATAACCAATACGCTCTTTGTGCCAGGAACTGAAATAGAGAAATTACCATCAAAATCAGTAATTGTTCCCGTTGTCGTTCCTTTCACCGCTACGCTTGCTCCAGGAAGCCCTTCATTCATCTCATCAAGAACCGTACCGGTAATCTTTATCTCTTGAGCATACATTAATGGTGCAAACAAAGAGAATAAACATCCTATAATTATTATAATTTTCGTCTTCATATTATCAAGATTTATTCACAAAAACATTAATCTTTTTCGCCTTTCTGCCCAAATACAAGTTTATACATTATAGTACTATCAGAGGTTAGAATATACTGTTCCGCATCTACCGTACGCTCATAATTCTTGTTTTTTGTTACGGCAATAATCACTTCTCCATCACCACCTCCTGCCAAATTCTGAGTAAAGAACCATTGTACTTTTCCTCCACTACTTGGCATAGGAGCTTTCCATTTTGCATTACTTCTCAATGCAACTGTTATAGTATCAAGTTCAGGTTCTAATACTATTTTCTTTAATTCAATAAATTTAGCCGTAATGCTACCATTATAATAAACTGAATCAGTCGTGACCTGATACTTTCCACCTTCAAGTACATAATTTCCCGATTCGTCTTTCAATGTATCTTTTTTTTCATAAAAATATTGATAAGTTGAATCAATACTTCTAAGAACTTCCATATCAAAGACTTTACCCGATTTAGAAGTTATTCCGCGGACTTCAAGTTCAGACTTTAAACTAAAATCTCCCGGATTTTTTGCTTCCTTCTCACAAGAAGACAAATAAAGTAGTCCTCCTATTAAAAAAATAAAATATAATAACTTTTTCATTGACTCTATTTTTTATTTCTTAATAAACATTCCACTCAACATTTTACCAGATGTAGTCAACAAAGACACACTATACATGCCATTAGGAATCTCTTTTATTCTTAATTTCTTATCAGTACCCTCTTTATTGATAACACATAATCCCGACATATTAAAAACTTGTACTCGAAAAGGTGTAATATCCGATTGCAGAGCAAAAGACACAAGATCTGTTGCCGGATTAGGATAAACAGTCATTCTATTAGTTTTTTCGTTTTTCAATGGAATTACAGCTGAAGGATTTAGATCCACTTTTGTTACTAAAGTATCAACATTACTATTTAATCCGAAACTGGAAGCTTTAACTAAACTATATTTATGATTAGTCTTCACATCATTACCCATATCCCAATAAAATATTCCTGCTAATTTATTTTCACAAACAAATTTACTACGTTCATAGCTTTGATTAAACCCTGTTATATAACGATCATAAGAGCCATCATTCACAATATCCATATCAGGAGTATAACTACCATCCAATAAGCCATTTCTTACCCCTATTGGTGCAGAAGCCGCAACAACAGAGCCATTTTTATAACCTTTCGATGTTGTTGTTGCATATGAAAGTGATATTTTATTTAAAGGATATCCTTGTTGCACAAAACTATTATATGCATTCTTAAAAGTATTCCAAGTGAAATTCTCACCTTGTGGACCATATATTTGGAAAGTAAAATAGTCAACCCTATCCATATATTTAGGACGTAAATTATAAGAAACTCGATGAGGAGAAACTGTTAATATTTTATCTTTTCCTAAAACCTTATCTATTTCCAATAATAATTCACCATAGTTATCCCAGCATGACTGAGAATAACACCATTCGAAATCCAAATCTACCCCATCAAATTCTTGAGCTATTTCCGATAAGTTTTGAGCAAAAATCTTACGTTTATTCGCATCTGCAAAAGTGCCTTCCCAACCATCGTGACCTTTAACACTCATTCTAACTTTATATCCTCGATAACCATCATAAGCACCTCTCATAATACCAATAAAATGTTTATAAGAGTATGAGTCATACCCCAAATCATCAGGGTTATCATAATTCCAATAAGAATTTGCATTCTGCAACGTTGCTGCCGTTACTGTCGTATCAAACCCGGGCATTGGCAATCCGGACATATCAGAGGTTACTTCACTATTTCCACGAGTAATATGCCATATTACGGTATCATCAAGTTTAGCTTTCAGATTTTCTCCTACAATAGCTGAAAAATTACTTATACCTTGGGGAATCCAGCTTCCTTTTTCCGTTCCACAAAGCCCTTTACCTCCAAAATATGATTTACCATTATAATAGAAAACAAATGTTTCTTCAATTGTTAAATCTGTTGCATAAGTAGCGACTCCAAGATGTACCCATTGACCTACATTCAATCTCTTTTGATTTATATACTCATGTCCGTTAACCCGTACTATCACCTGTTTGCTATCCGCATTACCTAAACGAATTGAGAAACCTTGTGTACCTTCCGTATTTTCTTTTTTGAATATATATGCGCCTTCCGTCCACTCTTCAAGATAAATCCATGTTTCAAATGTATACTTATCCGAAGGAGTAAAAGCATTCTTTCCAACATTCATTCCTACACCATTTCCATTCAAAGACAATACACCACTTCTTCCTTTATATTCAGACAAATATGAACCATTTTCTATATTCCCATGATTATAAGGATACGGTAACTTTAATGTACCATCACTATAAGACTCTATACCCAATATCAACAAATCATTACTTAACAAATATTTTTCTTTATCAATAGCACGATCAAAAAAACGAGAGAAATCTGTATAAGCAGTATTAATATAATATTTAAAGTCCTCATTATCAGTTACGATATCACGTTCCGCACCTGTATCCGAGAATATTCCATGATGTTTAAACTTATAATCCACAACATTTTCGCATAAATTTTGGTCAAATTTATAATAAGCAACTAAGCTTTCCCATTGAGGTACCCATTTATTCAGAGTATTACAACGAAAATAGCCATAATCCATAGCTAATAAGTCATTCCAAATACGGAATTCATCAATTCTACCAATAAATCCCCCACCACCGATAATAAAATTATCCTCTGAAGCCGGAATCTCTGATATTGTACCTTCATACACTACATCGCCATTCACAAGAATTTTACCGAAACCTTTATCACAGAAGAAAGAGACTTGGCACCATTTATTAGCAGCCAATTCTTGAGATGTAGCTTTAATAGTTTTATCTCCAACAACAAATTCAAGAGTATTTGCATCTCCCAAATAAGATTTAAAATTGGTGCCTCTACTATAGATAACAGCACCTTTGTTCCATGTTGAAGGATTTATCCAAAATTGGACTGTATAAGAAGAAAGGTTATTTAATTCAGGCATTGTCCTAAAATTCACACTTCCTTCAGCGGTCAGTTTCAACGAATAATTATCTACTTGAGCACATAAACTCCCTAAACCAGCAAACAACAATGCCAGCGAACACATAATATTTTTCATAAGTTATCAGAGATTAACAAAATTAACAGAAAGGTAAGCAGTGTTATAACTGCTTACCCAAAGATCTATTTAAATCAATTATTTAACAGCAATCTTAACTGATTTTTGCCCAACTTTTGCTACATAGAAGCCTTTATCCAAACGAATGGCATTATTAGCCCTTACGTTTGCTATTTTTGCTCCCGAAACAGTATAAATTACTGCATCTTCAAAAAAAGTAACAGCATCTCCATCCAATGAGTAAAGAACTTTATCTAAAATCTGAGATACTATATTATCAGGAGCGTCCGGAGTATACGTCACATATTCTCTTCTTACAGGTTCACCGGTAATATCTGTAGTAAAACTAAGCTCTTTAATAAATAAAACACCTGTTTTCAATTCATCAACTTGCATTTCCATTTTCAGACGGGTAGGAACGCCTGTCTCTGCTGCAGCCCAAGTATCAAACTCATAAATCATCCATCTCGTAGGATCATACACCATATTTTCATCTCTATCCACAACTGGATCTCCATCTTCATCTAACAAACAAAAATCAGATGAACGAAAATTTGTATGATTGCCATTTCCATCTGCATCTCCCTTAGGCACAACATCATTTGAGTAAGTAGATGCATACATTTTAAACAATGTATTATTATTTAACACATTCTGGGTATATGAAAATACTAAACGGACACGAATTTTAGCTTTCTCAATGGCATCGTCTCCCTCACCAAACTTTGCAGCATAAGGAGTATTGGCCGGATCTGTATAGAAATTCAGATTAAACCAACGAATATCTGTAAAATCAGAATTCATTGCTATACCTTTATCATATGTGCAATCGGCACCTTTCCAACAAAGAACTTTCCCTACTGTTCCGCCCAAATCAACAATATTAAGACCAGACTGCACTGTTTTTGCACCATCACTGTCAATCCCTGTATAAATAGGAGGTGCACCTGCCAACATAACAAAACCATTATTAAAATTTTCAACTACTGCCGGTAAAGCATTTGCCGGATTTGCTCCTGCATTTACATAATCAATCTGATATAAGCCAACTTCCTGATTCGAAAATTTATAACGCGAAGGAGTTATATCTGTCTGAGCAGAAACATTAGCAGCCATTATCAAAGCAGCTGCAGAAGCAAGTAAAAATCTCTTTTTCATAATAAATAAAATTTTAAGTTATTAAATAAGTTAAAGATTAAGCCCACAAAGGAAAAAAGCATTAATCTGTTTTGATTGATGCAAATGTATTGAGAGTTCACAAAAGCCATGTTCAATAATAGCTAATTAAGGTTCGTTTTTAGCTATTTCTGATACAATAAAATGCTTCATAGCAATTTACAGACGCCTTTTAGACAAAATTGGACTAATTTAAATTAGTCTCTCGGTGCCTTCACTGCAACAAGTTACCAATCAGCCATAAAGGAATCAAGAGTGATAAGGTGAAAGCAAAAAAAGTCATTTCCATTTATGCAAATACAGTATGAAGTTTCTAAAAACAACTTTAATGTTTAAAAGAAACCTACGGTCGATTGGGAACAAACATACGGTCGATCGAGAACAAAGGACCGTACCTTTATCTCCAATCTCCTATTGTTTATTGTTTGCTTTTATATCACAGCATAATCCCATACTAAATATCATCAGAAACTTCTACTTTAATTAGAATACTTTCCCTTTTTTAAATCAATAAAACAGTAAAAATATAATTATTTCGTATATTTGTATCATAAATCAAGAATACTATGACACTAAAAACACAATATGGATCTTTTTTACTTGGAATCTTATTTGCAATTACTCAGGTGTCAGCCAATCCAGAATACTATTTCAAGCAAATATCTCTTCAAGATGGTTTAACCCAATCTACTGTCCGATGCATATTGAATGATCATAAAGGTTTTATTTGGATAGGAACAAATTCCGGCTTAAACCGTTACGACAGACATGAATTGAAAACCTATTTGAATATTCCGGAAGACGATCAGCATAGTCTTCCCAGCAACTATATCCATTTTGTCGCAGAAGATTCTTTAAATAACATTTGGGTATCAACGGAAATAGGTCTTGCACGTTATAACCGTAATGACGACTGTTTTATACCTGAATATTATAAAGGAAACCACATAAAGGTACGCTCTTTCATGTTGACAGATGGCGGAATATTATTCGGTGGGTCAAACAAGATATACAAATACAATTATTCAACAAAAAATATGGATCTGCTCCCGATAAAAACGGAAGAATCTCATACTTCTCTATTTAATTCACTCCAGCAATGGAAAGATAATCTAATCTTGGTTGGTAGCCGCTGGAATGGCATCTGGACGTATGATTTACAAACATGTGAGTTAAAAAGGACCACATTCTATCACGAAAAGAAAGTCATTTCACAATTTATAGATTCTAAAAGAAATGTCTGGATATCCCCTTATGGCAAGGGAGTTCTTTGCTTCTCTCCATCCGGAAAATTATTACGCGAATATACTGCACAAAATTCAAATTTAAGTAATAATGTAATTCTGGACATAGAAGAAAAAGACAACCAAATATGGTTTGCAACAGACGGTGGAGGTATCAGTATTCTAAACCCGACCAATGATTCTTTTTCTGTTATCGAACATATACCAGGAAACATATACTCATTGCCTGTAAATTCTATTTTCTGCCTTTACAAAGACAATGAGGATAATATGTGGGCAGGCAGCATACGCGGAGGACTATTAGGTATACGACAAGTATTCATAAAAACATATCGTGATGCTCCACTCAACAATCAATATGGATTGAGTGAAAGAACGGTATTATCAATATTAGAAGATAAAAATGACCTTCTATGGATTGGCACTGATGGAGGAGGAATCAACAAATTTGATCCTGTAACAGGATTATTTACACATTACCCTTCTACATACAAAGATAAAGTGGCATCTATTACCGAATATAAAGAGGATGAATTACTGGTTTCCATATTCAGTAAAGGTCTTTATATTTTCAACAAAAAAACAGGAAATACACGTCCGTTTATTCTTATTGATAAAGAAAGGAATGAATTCATATGCCGTTCCGGAAGTTCCGTGAATATTAATAAATTCTCAGAAGATAAAATCCACTTCTTTGCAGATAAGATATATGTATACGATATTAAAAAGGACGAATTCAGTACAGTCAAATATATCGGGCCTAAAGCTGCTATATTAAGCTCACTTCAAATAATATCTTCCAACGAATATGTGACTTACTTGTTTGGACAGCATAATATTTTCGAACTAAACAACAAACAAAATACCATCAGTTCAATATATACTCCCGAAAACAAATCAGCAATGATTACCTCTGTATGCCGTGACGGGAAAGGTCGGTTCTGGATAGGTACAACAAAAGGGTTGGAATGTTACGATCCTTTATACTCCACCACCCGTAAAATTGAAACAAAGCTCTTTCACGAAGTATCTTCAATCATTTATGATAAACAGGAGAGGTTATGGATCGGAGCACAAAGTATGCTTTTTGCTTATATCATTAACGAGAACAAATTTGCCATTCTCGGAGAATCAGACGGAGCTTATCCGAACGAATTTCTTAGTAAAGCCAAACTAATATCGCGCACCGGAGACATCTATATGGGAGGAATAATGGGATTAATGCAAATAAACAAAAATATTCAATTAGATGATGACACTCCCCCATTCATTGAACTTATCGACGTAATGCTCAACGGGATATCAATCATCAACAAAGTGAATAAGGATTTAACCTTGTCTATACCATGGAATCATACGTCTTTGGTTATCAAGAATATGGCAAGAGAGCAAGATGTCTTCAGGAAAAAGATGTTCCGTTATAATGTCGTCGGCTTAAATAAATACTATATTGAAACATACGACCATACATTGACATTACATTCACTCCCTGCCGGAGAATATGAAATATTGGTATCTTGCAGTGCCAAAGACGGCAGTTGGAGTTTCCCTGTAAAAGTATTAACCATATCAGTTACCCCGCCTTGGTGGAAAAGTTCGTGGTTTATCAGCCTGGTCATCGTATTGATTTTAGGAGGAGTTATTCTTACCTCTGCCATTATTATTCGTCAAAAAGAGAATAAGTTAAAATGGGATATAAAAGAGCATGAGCAGAAAACTTATGAAGAAAAAGTCAGATTCCTTATCAATATAAGTCATGAATTACGTACACCGCTTACACTTATTTATGCACCCTTGAAAAGATTACTTAGTCGGGATATACAAGACAATGAAATGAAACGGCAGCTTACCGGCATCTACAAGCAAGCCAAACAAATGAAGAACATTATTAATATGGTTCTTGATATACGGAAAATGGAGGTCGGACAAGACTCACTGAATTTACAGCCTCATCTCCTAAATGAATGGATAAAATCCGTTACTGATGATTTTCAAAATGAATTCGAATCCAAAAACATAAAGCTAATCTATGATTTAGATGAGTCTATCACTGAAATTTCATTCGATGAAAACAAGTGTGAAATAGTCTTATCCAATCTATTAATGAATGCATTTAAATTCAGCGAAGATGATACAACCATAATCGTCTCAACACAGATTACAGACGAAAATATGGTACGCATATCAATTAAAGACCAGGGAATCGGATTGGCAGGTGTCGATACAAGCAAACTATTTACTCGTTTCTACCAAGGTAATCATGACAGAAAAGGTAGTGGCATAGGGTTATCTTATGCAAAAACATTGATAGAAATGCACAAAGGGAAAATCGGTGCAATCAATAACTCCGATAAAGGTGCAACGTTCTTCTACGAACTACCTTTAAATACAACTATTGAAAAAATAGCATGTGAAGAAAAGCCTTATTTAAACGAACTATTGTACTCTCCGATAGAAACTTTCCCGGAAGTAATTGATATATCCACTCAAAATTATTCTCTCTTAATTACGGAAGATGAACCGGAGTTACGAAATTTCTTAAAAGAAACTTTAGCTGAACATTTTAAAACGATTTATACCGCAGAGAATGGCATCGAAGCATTAAGCATAATAAAACAATATATCCCGGATATTGTTGTCAGTGACATTATGATGCCCCAAATGGATGGTTTTGAACTTTGCAAACGAGTCAAAGAAGATATTAACATCAGCCAGATTCCAATCATCTTGCTCACAGCTCGAAATGACGCAGAAAGTCAGTCACTCGGATATAAACTGGGTGCCGATGCCTATCTGTCTAAACCCTTCGAGGTAGAATTCTTACAAACATTAATCACTAATCTGCTAAAGAATAGAGAATTTATAAAATCGCGATACAAAAACAGCACTCTGCTTATATCACCGGAAGAAGCAACGTTCAGTAATGCAGATGAAAAGTTTCTACTTAAATTAAATAACCTGATTCATGAGAATTTATCCAATACAGAAATGGATGTCAAATTCATTACTGAAAATATGGGAATGAGCCGTGCTTCATTATATAATAAATTGAAACAGCTCACAGATATGGGAGTAAATGATTATATAAATAAATTCCGAATAGAAAAGGCTATCCAATTACTGACACAGACCGATCTTACTATCATGGAAATATCTGATATGACAGGTTTCAGTAATCAACGTTATTTCAGCACAGTCTTCAAACAAGCAACGGGTAATTCTCCATCAAAATTCAAAGAAGAGCATAAAAAAGGAACAGTATAAGTCCTCACTTATACTGTTCTAAGACATATCTTAAACTTTCCGGAGTCAATTCACCTGTATATTTCCATAATTGATGCCCTTTACGCATTAAAATAAAAGTAGGAACATCCTCCGCATCATATAAAACTGCCAAGTTTTCATTTTCAGTAATATTTATTTTAATAACAGCTTCCACTTGCTGTTCATACTCCTTTATAGTAGGCTCCAACCACTCATAATGAGGTGACCAATCCGCATAAAACATAACTAATATCAGATGATTAATGCGTGATTCTTTTTCTAATTGTTCTTTAACATTCATATCTCAATTATTAATTGGGGATTATGAATCTTGAACAATAAAGTAATAAAATAGTTTATGAAACACTCCTCTATTTACAACTTTACCAATTCCTTATAAAGCTTTTGGATAGGCAACCCCATTACATTAAAATGGGATTATCAAAACACAAGCTACTGATTATAAGTGATTTATAATAGGAATATATTATAAGGCAAAACAATAGTAAATAAAATATCGATTTTAAGTTTTCCGCTATACAATCAATAGACCAAGTACAAAAGTATAAAAAATAATAAGATCTTCTCTATTAAGCCATGGTTTTCTTGAATAGATCGGAAAAGCACCAAGGCTACATAGAATTGTGAGCAGACATTATGATGATGAGAGGTTAACTCATAATTCTTTCAAACATTTCATTGACACCAATCCCCGCATTGAGCCGTGCGGGGAATTTTTATTTAATCAGCTTTTTCTAAATTCTCCCTTATCTTATACAGCAGCCTTATCGAATTATTAAAAGTTGCATTCTCGTAGTGCAACAATGCCTGTAGGCATAAAGATTCAACCGTTAAAGGTAGATTAGAACTGTACGTAGATTCATCTATCCGCATCGCTTTAGGAAGTTCCTTACCTTTAAACCAGTCTACTAATTCCTTAACTTCATCCAATGTATAGTTATCTTTGTATTCCATTGCTTTTTTATTTTCCGGCAAAGGTATATAAGAATTTGTATTTTGAACGTTAGAACTATAAAAAATGCTAGAACTTAGAAACCTTACGGACACAAAAAAGCGGTGAAGTGTTGAACTTACCGCCTTAATTAATAAATTATTTAATTACTAAATCAATATGCAAATACTCTAACATCGCTTCTATCTTTTCCTGCCCTAATTTTGTTTTTCCATTTAAGAATAAGGACATCGTACTTTTTGTTATTCCGATAATCTCAGCAAGTTCTATCTGCTTGATATTACGAATTTTCATTGCCTCTTTAACTACTGCTCTTATCATTTTTTACTTGCTTTAATCAAAAACTCACTTGTTTTGCGTAGGGTAGATGTTATCTCATTCAGGCTACATTCATCCAACCATTCTATATTTTCAATGTCGGATGACTGAGCGAATACAATTTCACCTGTAAATCTTGGGAATTTATTTCTACGGATCATTTGTTTGCCTTCCAATTCGAAAATTTCGTATACCGGTTGTTTGTTCCCGTTTATATCGCAATTACAAATTGAAAAATCGGGAAGAAACCTTGCTTCACAGGCAGAAGACAATTCTGTGTTACATAGCGGGCATATATGCGCATATATGCCCGGTTGTAATTTAGTTACTTTTTTTACATACATAAATTATCTGTTATATTCTTCAACTATTTTATAATAACAATGCCTTAATGCTTCAAGATGTTTTTCTTTATCGCTGTCGTCATTTAAATAATCCCATGCTTCGCTATCGGTAGTGTGGGCTACGATTTCTTTGCCTTTATATGTAGCTTTAATAACATATTGCCCATAACCATTACCTATCTCCATAGTAAAATTTACATTCCTGAACTTTGCCATAATATTTTTGCAGCTATTATCCGTTGCCTCCGGGTTCTAATTTATTTGATTTTAATATATAAGAATTAAACTAAAGCCATGTAAGCAGTACCTTCATGTTTTTCTCTCAAAGCATCTGTAACTTTATCTTCTGCAAATACTCTTGAATGCTCAAAATAAACATTCCCTATCATTGTAGGAAGCATATTAGCACACATTTTAGCACTTTTAAATTGTGACATTAAATTCATAACTTCAAGCATGAATACTTTTAAAGTTACACCATCATAAAATCTTTCGTTTGTTAAATCATTGTATTTTGAAATGACTAATTCTCTGTTTTCGCCTAACCAATTTTTTAAATTAAATGCTGCCATGATGTTATACAGTTTTAAGTGTGTCTCACTGTTTCAATTTGATGTTACAAATATACGAATAGTTTTTGTAATACCAAACTTTTAAGTGGATTATTTTGTGATTAACTGCATTTTTAACATTTAAGCACAAAAAAGCCCCAATTCATAAGAATCAGGGCTACTAATTTGAAAGCAAATCACATGCTTTTTTAGCTATTGTGAATTACGATGGCACAAATATATTCAATAAAAAGAGACGGACAAAAAAATATCACTTATTTTTCAATTTACGCACAAAATTACAAGCGACAATTAAAATAAAAGCTATTATGATGCCGAACGCCCAGCCTCCCACATCCATCTTAAAGGATTGCCACTTAGATAGCTTCTTTTCTACGGGATAAGGAACTTCTGTCTTTATTGTATCGGTAATATTAATAGTATCCCGTATCAGCTTATCCCGGTACTCCGTATGCCATCGATCACGAAAGACAGTATCACCTTTTACAAACATCAGAACACTGTCTTTTATGTGGATGGAATCACGTTGTAACCGGTCCCGATATTCCGTGTTGGTTTTGATCGTTTCGACTGGTATGTACTGTACGCTACGACAGGATGATAAACATATTCCTGACATCACGAAAATGATAATTATTAATTGTTTCATAGCTGCTCTATTTCAATGACATTTATTGCAAGTCTTTTTGATTCAGCCCCGCCACTCCATTGGATGTTGATCTCACCGTTAGAGGCATCCACATCATCAAATACAAGAAGGGTATCTGTGTTGTCCGTTGTCTTTATAGGATTCTTGGTAACACCATTTACAACGAAAGTAGCGACGGAAGGATCAGCAGCATATTTGCCCCATTCGGCTTCCGAGCTGATATTTGAAAGCAATCTTACCGCATAAGTACCGGATGGAACAGTCATAGTGATACTAGCCAATTTCGTACCGTTTACGCATAGATTCTGTTGCAGCGCAAAGTCAGGATAAATGCCCGAATTATCTCCGGTTATCTTTCCTTTTGTCCTTTCACTGTAATTGCTAGCCAAACTAGTATCGTTATTCTTAATTGTACCCATTTGGACATTGCTCACGTCATAGAAAGGTTTGGCTGAACCAAGAAGCTGTAATTTATAAATCTTGCTTGCTTCATCGAATCCCACATCGGCATATCCCCAAGTGATTGACATGATAGCTTTCCGTTTATCGGTAGGCGTTGATTCCTGATAAATGATAGAGGCTGATTTAATGCCAGATTCGCCCACATCGTTTTTTACCTGCACATAAATTGTCTTATTTCCAATGCCGCTTAACTTGTAAGAAACCGTATTGACATAACTTTTCCATGATGCGGAAGATAATCCGGAAGATGATTCTGAGATACGGTAATGCGTTGGCGTTCCCGTCACATTCATTTTAACGGAAACATCGGCACTGTCAGTTGTGGATGCTCCGTTATTTATGGATATACTGTTTAAATTCGGCACTACATCAGGATCAACGGGAGCTTGAACAACAAATTCAACAATCATCGTGTGATTGGATGTAACGTTTGAGAATGTATATGAGTTGTTGATAGCGACAGATACACCGTCTACTATTATTTCGCTGATTTCATAGCCCTCGTTCGGTGTAATGTTAACCGTAAGCGATTCTCCCTCTATCACCGATATAGTGCCGTATTTATCCAAAGTACCGCCTATGCCGTTGTCACCATTGGCAATTTGTGTCGTAATCTGGTGATAAGTGATTGTTTCTTCCTGATCTATTTTCGTAGCCGAAATAGTACCCTTATCAAAGTAAGTGCGCTGAATGAACTTTGCCACGTAATTACCTATCAGGATTTGCCCGTTACTGTCAGGGTGTGTACCGTCATAGGTATACCACTGTTTATCCCATCCTTTATCCTTTCTCATGTTGGTAAAATAAGAAAGCCCTGATTCCCCAGCGCAATCAACGTAATAACAGGAATAAAAGTCAGCTATCTTTTTCAGGTGGGGATAAAGCTCAAAAATGTTTAATCCCCGCCCGTTACCGTTTTGCAGTGGTGACATAACATATAACATGCTATTGGGGAAATTGGTAAGCAGTGTTTCGATCATCCACCTGTAAGCACCGTATAGTTTCTTACGGAAAGTCTTTAAACGATTATAACGTGTCAGTCCGTCAGATGTATTTATATCAGGTAATTTATAGTCATTGTCGTTCAGGACATAATTATACATCTGTTCGTCCCAATCGCCTAACAATGTGTCCCAATGGGTGTATGGATAGACAGTATTAACATTGTTCGTACCTGCCATTATCATAATAATATCAGGGTTATAATCAGGATTACGCTGCTTATAATCAAGTACAGAATATACCTGATTACTCAACACATTATCAGAAGCTCCGTAATTATCTTTAATAGGATTTAGAACCGTATCATTTTTATCAATCAAAGATGCCCCGCCAATGGCTATCACACGGCTTTCATCAGATAGACCAAGTTTATTTTTAAGTACCTTGCACCAACTTCCGACAGCCGGTTTATCCATCGTACCTCCATTGGATGAACTTAGCGAATCACCCAAAACAAGGAGCGTCTTACCTTTCACCGGAAAAAGGTTTATTTCTTTCAACTCGTTTTGTATCGGAGTAAGGTTCACATTTAAGCTCGCCAGTTGTTCGTCCGTAAGGTTAAGGGATATCCGGGCTTCCTCTATCATGGTGTTTATTTCTTCCTTTGAATAGACATCACCGGAGGATAATTTGCCTTCTATCTCTTTCAATAAAACATCAACGTCAATGGAAGCTGCCTTTTCCACCTTTGATTTTTCTTCATCGGTGTAGTCATTACTTGAAAGCCCTTTGCCTTTTACGGCATCCACTTTGCCATTAATCTCGGTTACCACCTTATTAAATTCTTCGGCTGTAAAATCATCACCCGGTTGTTTTTTAATATCAAGCATATTATTGTTTATTTAAGTTTAAAAGGAAAAGTATAGGGAAAAGAATCATTAAGAGGATAGGATGCATGTACAAATTTCCATGACTTGTTTTCAATATCGAATACAGGCAGTAAAATATCGCTTACCTTATCGACATTCTCGGAAGGTTCGATGTATATCCATTCCTTACCCTCCTTTACCAAAATAGAGCCTTCAGGCGCACTGTCTACATTTCTTGTTACATTTATCAATCCTCCAAGTGTCAAAGAGCCTATGCCACCATAATTAATGAATATCTGACTATTCAACCATGCAGAAGTAATCTCAAATTCTGTCGTAGGATAAAGATCGGCTTCCTGATTGCTTTCCACGATTTTAAACTGCGATAATTCATAGGAACGGATGCTCATGCCGTTTTCATCAACACCCGTTATCTCGATGTTATATACTCCGTTTGGCAACTTGCCGGATACAATGAAAGTAATAACATTGCTATCCACCTCAAAAGACAATGTATGATTTGAGTATTGAGACTTTAGAACCACCTTTAGATTGGAAACCTTAGACAAGTCGTAAGGCTGTAATATAGGCTTTCCGTCACTATCTACACCTGTATTTTGCTCAACAGGAATAGAAAGCTTAGAATCATTGCCCCGTACTATCTTTATCATAATTTCAGTATTTGTTTTCTGTTACCGATTTCTTTGAATGATACGTGTACCCATGAAAAGTCCTTTTCATCAATCAGTTGGTCAAAAGGCAGATTATCACGGATTAGCTCAAACAATTTCTTATTGCCTTCTTTTGTGCCTGTATAGATGTCGGCAGCCTCACCTTTCATGTGTTGGGATGTAGCAGCTCCGCCAACAGCCCTGTTCAGATCATTTGAACGAAAACCGCTACTCACAAGAACAGGTTTACCAAATAAATCCCGTAACGGATCGAGCACATTATCTACTAATGCTACAAGAGCTTTCTTCTGCTGCTCGTTAGGCGTATTGTCTATTCTCTTTGTCCGGGCGACATTGCTGTGTGCCAGTTCATCCAATGTAAAATACTTCATTTTATATCCTCCTTGTTTAAAACTTCCTCTTTTTTATTGGCGTTCAAATAATTAGTTAAATACGGAATGTTCTTTATAAACTCCACGCTCAATACATAGTACAGGAAAGCAAAAACCTTATAACCTAAACTAACCTCCGGCAATAGATTTTTTATATTCCTAAGTATGTTCACGCCATAGAAATAGAATACACTATATGTAATGAACGATACGCATTGCAAGGCTCCTTCAGGATTACCCTTGTGATCGCCTACATAATATATACAGCATATCAGCGTGAAGAATACAGTAGCTTCCACGATACAACGCCACGCCTTTCGGAAATTAAAGCTCTCATGGCTCACCAATAAAGCCGACAAAAGCCCGAAGAAGAAATTCAGGAAGAAAACGGCAATCAATGAATGTACTTCTCCACTTATCGGGTTAAGATAAGCGGATATGCCAGTCAACAACCCCACCACTAAATTCTTAAAGTATTCCATAGTCCTTATTTTAATAGTTCCACAAAATCAAACATAGACCAGATTTCTCCGCTTATCCATTTTTTATTCTCACGGTTATGCCTTTTAGCATATTTTTTAGGATAAGGGAACATATACCACTTCTCATGCTTCCAATAGTAATCGGTACAAGCGAAATCGGGTAGGTTTGCAATTTTTTCCCAATCCTTTTTTCTTTGACCGCCTAGAAATGTAATCTTCGGAAAGGTTCTTTTTACCTCATTTACAAACCATACGAAAGTATCTTCATTACCACTTTCCAAAAGCAAGCGTACTTGACAATCTCCTTTTATGTGCAGGAATGAAAAAATGTCGTTGAAATTGACTTTGTATGTCATTAAGCCGTGCCCGCTATATATACGTCCCTTTACTATTTTCACCCGGATATCAAACAAGCGTACACCTTTGTTGTATTGCTCCTGAATGGTTAAGCTTTGACATTTAGCCATAAAGGTAAAAGGTATTAAATACCATTGCGGAGTGTGATAACTCAATGAATTATGTGAGGCTAATTTTCTCATAATGAAACTTTTAAAGTTTACTCGCCTTATAAATGAGGTGGGCAAATCATTGTTAATTATTTATTTTGTAAAGCGGCTACTGCTACCTCTAAAGCTGCAATTCTATCAGCTAAAACTTTACCTTGCCTAGCATCCAAAACATATCCGTCATCAATGGTGGTTAAGCTATTAGCAATCTGTGAACTAAGCATTGGGATGTCCTCTTCAGCAGTAGCTACCTCTAAACTACCATCCGGTTCTTTATGTATACCTACTGCTTTAAGAACCAAATTATTACTAACAAGTATAATAAGTTCTTCCGTCCACTGTGGGCATTGATATACAGAAGCCCACCCGCTATCTTTGTTAACGCCAACTAACAGTTTTCCATTCTTAATCCCTGCTAGTATATCATCAAAAGTATACGGAGATAATATATCTTTTATTTCTGCATCAGTGGATGAAGTCTTTAATGCGCCTAAATCATTGACAACCATAATACCACTGCCGCCCCCGCTACCACCACTGCTTAAATTCACATCCTCCCTAACTTTACACGTCCAATTACCGTTAGTGTATTCTAAAGCTATGATTTTACTCATATACGGGGCATATACAGGTTCATCCGTATAGATAAATCCGAATACCAATTGACCTGATGACTGATCTTTATGAATAATATCCACTACTCCGTAATCCCCTACGAATTGAATAGATGCTCCATTTCTTACAGCATCCTGTAATTCTGCTAGCGTTTTGTTGTTTAAAGCCGTAGCAATTTGAGAACTTGCAGAATTATCCGTAAGTGAATTTATGTCACCTAATAATAAAGCGTCAGAACCTCCGCCAGAACCTTCGGAAGATATATTAACCAACTCACTATCGCTCTTTTTCATCCAAACAGAAGTCGGTGATACATACAAAAGATAATCATAGAATCCAGCTTTCCAACCTATTGTTCCGGATTGATATATATTCTTTTGGTAATCCTCTCTGCCGTGCCAATTCCCGTAATAAATAGTATTTCCTCCAGATATAACTTTATATGCAAAAGTATAGTTGCCTACTAAAACGACTGTACCATCATCGCCTGTGTAAGAATTTGGCGATACGGTAATACCATTCACTATTTCGCCACTCCATTTGACGGATTTTGCAAAATTATTTAAATCGTATGCCTCTTTCCATTTAGACCACTCCCCCTTATTAACTCCTTCCAAAACGCTACTTGAATTATTGAAAAACCTGTCATAAGTATAGAGATTGTTATATTCCATAGTGGGAATAGCATCACCTGCGTTCAAGCTGGATAGCTGCACACTGGTAGTAAAACGTTGTAATACGCTAGACCTTGACCAAGGAATAACTATATCTAAAACGCCTATAATTACTCCCGTATTCTTTTCTTCAACCATATATCGTCCACAGCTTTCAGGCTTATTCAGGCTGTTTAGTTGGGAGAAGTCAACGGTTTTAACTCCCATAATATCAATAGGCACTCTGACTACTTTCCCTGATTTATTAATAACAGGTATTGAAGTAACGCCATCTATTGAATTTACAATTTCGGTGCTTCCTATATCTTTTGCTCCCGCTTTAACTATCGCTGCGGCACTTTGTGCGGCTCGTTCTATTTCTTCCGGTGTCATAATATTTAATTTTAATTGTTTATAGGATAATAATATCGCTTCACCCATCCTATGTTTTTATTATCATCATATCTACGAATAATACATTCTAAATATACCTCCCAATTACTACCCAAGATGAATGATATTGGTTCACTATCTTCTGTATTAAAAACATTAGAAGAAATAGATATATATGAATTACTTAAATTTTGTATATACATAGTTGATCCTATATATTTATAAGGATCGCCCACAGTTAAGAAAGTTCCGTCGTATTCTTTTCTATAATATGGTAAATCATAGAACCATATTTTATCATATTTATCAAAATCTTTTTCTACTACAATTCGTAATCCTGTTTTACTAATTATGAAACAATTTAAGACAGTTCCATCTGGATTAGTTATTTTTTCTGTGAATTCATCAATATTATCATTATTGATATATGTAATTTTATTTGCATATACGCCGGAAGTCATTACATCACCATCAAATGTTCCGCTAGTCGCATGTATTTCGCCTTCTATATAAGCATTCTTGGCATGTATATTACCATCTGTGGTTATTTGAACATTTCCATTGAATGAAGTAGCACCTTTCAACTCTATATTCTTTCCTTCAATCTTGATGGTTTCAGGAGTAAGATTAATAGATGAAACGACATTGTTCTTGGATACTGACAATGTAATCCTATTAATTAGTTGCTCGATACTTGATGCTAAGTTGATGACGGCAGAATCCTTATTAGTCAGTATTACGTATAATATATAAGCATTTCCTGAAAAATTCAATATAAAATTACTGTAACCATCCCATTGTCCTGTAGAAGTAATTGTTTTGTATTCGTTAGTAGGGGATAGCTGAACTGTATTTAGTAAGTTACCATTAGTAAAGCCATATTCTAATGTCCCGGATTCTACGCAGGCATATCTTATCGTAATATAATAGGTATCAGGAATCCAATCTTTTATATTGCCATTCTGTTGTTTGATTCCATTGTTTTTTAAATGGAGTGCATTTTCTCCTTTATATGGTTCTATATTTGCAATGGAATTGTTTGCAGCAAATAATTCTCCATTTATAAGTAGTATTGAATCCGTATCTTTATAGATATCAGAGTTTAATACTTCCCATCCGTCCAAATTTTCAACAAACAAGGCATTGGCAAGGAAGTTATTGGATTGGGTAAAGAAAAATTCAAGCTTGTTCAACTCTGTTTTGAACATATTCTCTACTACCGTCATTAATAGATCGCCATTTTTTAAATAGAAATCACCGGTAAATACATTACCGTGAGGAGAAACTACGGTACATTCTTTTCCTTCCAGAGTATAATGGTCAATATACATATATTGTTTAATACTCGGAGCATCCGGGCCATAAGAGGAAAGGATAATTGCGTTTTGTCGTTCTTCTTGTTCAGGATCACGGTTTCCTAATTGCACAATATCATCACCTGCTTGAGGAATATCACTGCCTGTATCGCAATCCGTCTTACTTAAATCTATATAATCATCGCCAACACCTACAACTAAACGCCAATAATATTGATTGGATATATTTTGGAGAATCCCCGCTCTTACGTTGAATGTCTGACAGCGCGCCTGATCATTTAAAGCAAATTCATTATAAATGACCTTGTCATCATCCATTCCCTTAAAGTAGCATCTGTACGCATCTTCAAGTTCTTCCACTTTTATGCATCTCATCGAAGCCGGAGAAAGAACTATTTCACCTCCTACATGACTCAATTTTTCAATGATAAGTTCATGAAAAATAGCCTTCATACGTACTAGAAGATTATCTACTTCTAATATTGATTTCCCATTTTTATCTATAAATAACCCAAGACCGGAACCTAAAATCCCAGAAGTAAATTTGCGTGAAAGGATAGAGTCCGATAATAAGCCACCTAAAAAAGTAATTAATCCGGATGCTTCATCATCATTCTTTTTACTTAGATGCTCGAGTAATGCACGTGACGCTGAAAAAACATTGGCATCACTTGGAGAGACATTGCTGTAGCGGCTTATAACGTACACATTGCTTCCACCGGAAACACTGTTAGTATAAGATAAGCCTTTAAATGTCAGTGAATCTACTTTGTCTTCCAATGCTCCGATACGGGAATAGGTCTGACTTTCACCGACCATGTAGACAGGACTGTCATAAGGAATATCCAACTTCTTTTCAAAGCCGATGATACGAGATACACGACCATCTTCAAAATAAGTAGGATTCAGGAGGTTTATCTTGCGTCCTATCTGCAAATAGGAATATCTGTCATCTTTATACGAAAACATATTACAATTATATACAGAAGGATCTATTTTGAGTTTATCAGCATATTTCTGAGCTTTTTCCTGTAACTCTATTTCTGCTAATGGAATGATAGCATCGGAAATAAATTGAGGGTCGTAACCTTCAAGAATATATTTATCACCAGGCTTTGGATTCATATCTTCGGCAGGTAACTTCCTTCCGTAGTCTTCATTGCGAACTATCTCGAATACCTGTGCATCAAGATTCCAACTGCCGTCTGGATTTTTTTCTTCCTGCTTTTTGTCAGGGCTTTTATTATCGTAAGGATTGAACCATACATTAAACTTCATTCCGGCAAGATCACCGGTTTGGAATGTAATTTTCAAATCCCGCCCAGTTATAACATAATCTTTGGAGAAATAAAAATTCTCATCTGTATCAGTAATACGATAGGCATTCCATTTTTCTTCTGATATGACATTTCCGTTTTCATCTTCGGTTGTTTCGGTATATTCATGAGTAGTAACAGTGGCTACAATCCCTTCCCTTTTAGGGTAAACATCCTCAAAAACTACGACCTGCTCGACAACTTTTTCCATCGGCAAATCCTTATCCCCAATGAATGTGATTCCTGACGGAAGCATAAGGCGTTTTTCAACGATACCCTCTACAACCAAATCATCATCTGCATGATCGGAAGTAAACCATCCGGAAGGTATCTTGCCATATTTTAATTTGTCTGGCTTGTATTGAGTACCGGTAATTACATCGTTGACTTTAAGACCGGGAACAAAAAGTTCCTGATTATATCCAAGAAATAAAGCATCAAAAGATTGACCCTCAAACTTTCCACCAAGAAATTTTACTTGTGTACGGTTGTTATCCTTGCCTTTCATTCCGATAGAGCCACCAACTGTAACTTGAAAAATAGATTCTACATCGCTGGATTCTTTACTGACCCACAAGAATATCTTTAATTTTATTTCCTCATTCTCAGGAATATCTCCTATGGAATGATTCGGTATCGCTATTTTATAAACACCATCTTTATCATAGGACGTCTCAAAAGAGTGAATAATATGGCTTTTTTCATGTGTAACATTCTCTAATTCGACACGTCCGATAACATATGTAATAGGAAACGCTCCATCCGATTCCTCCACTCTTTTGACACTCAAGTAAACATTTAAATCATCACACAAAATAGTGCTATAACGTTGTGACGTCTTGAATGAAGGAAAATCCTTAAAACCCAAAGTTCTTCCTTCGTACGAAATAAAGCCATTTCTGTACATGGTTTGAAAGCCTTTGTTTTCAAAAACAAGTTCTTTGGTACTGGCTAAAAAATGTTCAGTTTTTAGTATCCTACTAGAATCAATTAATATAATTCCTTCTCCATCATTGTAATCCAACACACTTGTTGCCTTAAATATAAGGTTCTTACGATAATACGGTGTGATATTCCGTGTAGATCCGAAAGCATAGATACGAGTGGCATAAGTACTATCACTTTTATCACGGGACATCTCATTGACATTGCTGCCAAGTTCAAAGATTACCGGTTCATCAGAAAGTTCGCATTTACCAAGATAAATCGTATTGCCTTTTACCCACCATTCGCACTCGCAAGCTTCGGCTATCATGGTAATGGCATCTATGATATTCGTGTTGCTGTATTGAAGGAATATGGGCTTATCTTCTACTACATTATAGTCTATACTGAAGTCATAAGTATCTCCTTTGTAGGTATATCCCAAAGAGGCAAGGTTGCTTTTAACAACAGACATGTGAGCATCGGGATTCCTTGTTAGGTTCCATGCCGCCTCTTTGTTTCCTTGCCGGTCATAGAAGATGATTTTATGTTTCCATTTCCAATAAGGAGCGTCAAGACGTAATTCGTAATCATATCCGCCGGTTGATTTATTCAGAGAGGGATAAACGAGATCAACTATTTCAAACAATTCATTATCATATTCAGCATAATCCCCCAGTTGAAAATAGACAGGATCATCTACACTGAATTTAAGGGTGATATAGTCCTCTTTCATCAGATAGAACCTACGCTTGCCTTCCTTATTGATTATCGTTGAAAAACGGAGGTTGCCTTGTATGTCTTTGATGTCTATTTTATCCATAGCACCAAAGTTCGTAGATATAAAAAAGAAGCCCTAAAAATTAGAGCTTCCATTCTTCACTATTAAAGCATTGTGAAGAATTAGCTTCGAACAGATGGATTTGGCTCACAAAACTTTGCCGAAAGCTTTCCAAAAGTCCGGTCTATACTCTGTCCATAAGACACACTTTTACCAAGATATATCAGATGGTAGGTATCGTTATTATTTCCCGGAATCTGAATATCAACTGTACCCTTATATAGTTCCTCAAAGAAAGATTTTTTCTTTGCCTGATAATCCATTTGGGAACTTCCTTCTATGGTGAATGACAAAGTAATCTCCCGTTCATCCAGCTTGGAGTTACTGACTATCACTCTTTTCCCATGCTCCAAACGTGATTTATTCTCTATAAATTCTTTCATAGGAGCGGGCGCACCAATCGTATCAAGAAATCCATCTCCCATCCTTACACCCCATGTGATGTAAGCGTTTTTGTTATTTATCAGTAAATCTGTCATAACTTCATTTATTTTTAATTCTAATACGTAAAATTTATCTTTCTAAGAACTGTAAAGACGAAATGGATTACCCTACAAGTTTTAGCGGACTAATCCTTTTGTATTATTTTTCACTTCTGCCATATCCGTTTGGATATCTTTGAGATACTTAACTGTATTGCCTGTATTCTCTGAAATTTGAACTAATTCAAGATAAGAATTAGCAATTAAAGTTCTTGTTTCATCTGCAATGTTCCGCACTTCAGTATTCACAGAAAGGATGGCGTCAGCTTTAGCAGTCAAAAGATTTAAAGACTGCGATTGAAATTCTGACTGAATCTTTATTTCCTCCCCTGCCATTTGTAAAGCAGTGAAACGTCCGTTTAACTCATCGCCTGTATCCTGCGACATGGTTTGAAAACCTCCGGAAGTGGAAGATTGAGAAGAAGAGAAGGAGGATTCCCACCCCATAGCCTCTTTTAATGCATTTCTCTCTGCAAGACCTTGATCGACAATATTATTCCATTTTTTTTGCAAAAAATCTTGTTCGTATTCATCGATTTTACCATCTTCCATGGCTTTTGCAAAATCTGTGTACCAATCCTGTATGAGTTTATCATATTTGCTTGTCATTAGGCTTTCTATGACAGCATTCTGCATCATCTTCTCGAAACTATTTGCAAAATCTTCTGCATCGGATTCCATATCGAGAAGAGCACTCTTGAAATTATCTCTGACACTATCAAAAGATGTATTAGTAAGCTTTTCATTATAGGCGTTCTCTAATTCTTCAAGCTGCTTGTAATAAGTGATATACTCATCCATGTATTGGGCTGCATCTTTATACCCATCGTCAGCAAGTCCTTTTATCTTTGAGTATAAAGTGGTATCTTCCTCGGCCAATTTAGCCATTTCTTTACTAGACAATTTGAAGAAATCACTTGCATTTTTGACAGAGTGACCAACAATTGAACTGATTTTGCTCCAATCGGAAGCAGACATACCATTATCTATTTTATTGTTGGATGAATGAGCGCCTCCAATACCTATAAAACCATTAGAATAAGCAGCTCCGCTCCTTTGCATAGATTCTTGGGTATTAGCCATTTGCTTTTCTATATTATCTTTCTGTACATTGTATATATCGGAAGCATCGGTCAGTGAGGCTTTATCCATCTTATCAGAAAGATTATCAAGCGCATTCTTCAGGTCTTGATTTGACTGTGCAAGATATTCCAAATCTTTTTCAAGGTTTACATCGCTGTCACCAGAGCCAGTTATTTTAGAGAATGCTCCAAATGTGATAGTATCCCATATACCTCTTGCTGCATTGAATACGCTTGAAAAGACGTTCTCAACAAATCCATCCAACCCCTGTTTGTTAATAACATCAAGCAAAGAGAATGCAGCCCCGATAATTCCACCGATCTTACTTCCAGCTTCAGTAAATATATTTGTAATATTCTCTGCAAGACCACCGATTTGTGACAATGACATTTCAGAAGAACTGCCAAGTTGCGTTATGGCATCCGATAAAATAATAAGATTACTGACAGTCTTATCTTTAGCTTTTGTTACATTAGTCTCTGCATTCGTTACGCCTTGTTGAGCTGCGTTTTTCTTCTTTAAAGCGGCTTCTTTTTGCTCATCAGTTCCGTTCTCCATCGCCTCGTTATACTCATTCTGAGCTTTAGTCAGTTCATCTTGTGCCATACGGAGTGCGTCGAGTTGTTCAGGCAAATCACCAAGTAGACCGCCTTTGTCGATAATAGTTGTTTGAATGTTATTCAGGGCTTCATCAATCACCTTTTTTTGCTCAACATTCATATTCTTATATTCAGGAGAATCTTTAAAGGATTTAAGCTGTAACTTAACATCCTCAAGCGACTTCTTGGAAACCTTACTTAAGTCACCAAAAATGAGCTCCCAATTGATCCCTTGCTTGAATTGTTCCATATCAATAGCTGACAAAGCTTCAGTCTTTTGCTTTTCAAATGATTTCTTTTCCCATTCATTTTGACTGGCAGCTATTTTTTCGTCGTATTCTAATGCTATCGCCTCTTTTTTCTGTTGGAATGTACCGTATTCTTTCAGGTAATCCCGCATTGGTTGCAATTTAAAACGCTGTTTATCTTTATCGAAGTTATCAATAGATGATTTGTACAACTCACTAAAATACTTGCTTTCATCATCGGACAACTCAATACCCGTTGCATCGAATGATTTCCCTTTGTTTTCGGGTTTGGTTTCCCATGCCGAACGGGCATCATCAATCTTCTTTCGCAAAGCATCCTCTTTTTGGCGGTCAATAGCCTGCATCTCTTTCTCGAAGTTGAGTTCCATTTGGGCAATGGTTTTCTTAGAACCTTCATCCATCGCTTTAATGCGAGCTTCATCAACTTTCATTTGTAAGTCTTCGGCAGAACGTTGTTGTTCCAACGCCTGCTTATCAAGGAGGAGATTATACTTTTCGGTTTGCTTACGTGATTTTTCTGCTTGGTTTTCTTCTTTAGTTAGTTTGCTACCTGTAAGTCCACCAAGTTTTTTATATGCTTTTTCAGTAGTTTCTTCTCGCTTCTTGGCTTCTTCATATTGCTTAGAAGTGAATTTGTTTTTATCTTTTTCTATTTCAGTAAGTTTCTTTTTAGCATCCTCCCAATCTTTCTTTGCTTTATCATAGTCTTGCTTATAGGTATTAGGAGATTTCTTTTCTGCCAACGCACCATTTATAGAGGAGATAATACTTTCTAAATCCCCGCCTTTGACCATCATCCCGCCAACATTAAAACCATTTCGTTTGGATGCAGATGATTGAGCCATTTTCAACTCAGCTTCAAGTTTCTCTTTAGAATAGTTTTTTAAGTTAACCTTATACGCAGCAATATTATCCTCAAGAACATCTTTCTGATACTTCTTTAACAATTCAGAGTTTTTCTCCATTTGCTCACGCACCTGTACATAAGACTGTTTACCTGCAAACATTTTCCATATTTGTATATCGGTATCAGACATGTTCTTACGAAGTTCTGGATTATCGAATAACTGGAGGTATCTTTGTTGATTAGCCACTGTTTGCTTTAAAGATGTATAATCATCCTTTCTTTCCTGCACAGAACGTTTTGAATCTTCTTCGTTGATTCGTTGTTTCAATTTCAAAATATCTTCCAACTTTAACTTCTCTAAATCATATTGTTCAAAGATTTTCGGATATTCTTTTCGGAGTTCCTCCAAAGATTTCTGACGGGTGAGAGTAGCTAAACTTTCGTCACGTGCAGATGTAAGGAGTTTATCTATTTTTTGTTTATGCTCTTGTTCTTTCTTTAATGCTGCATCTTTAATATCATTGTATTCTTTTTGGGCACGTGCGGCAGCAGTTGTACTATCAGACATTGCCCACATAGCAGCTCCTAATCCAACAATAGCAGTTGCTAATAACACATAGGGATTAGTAAGCATAGCTGCATTAAGAGCCAGCTGCGCCTTTCTTGCCAATATCCGGGTGTTAGTAAGTCCTATCTCCACAAGGGTATGTTTGCTCTCAGCAGCAGTAACTAACATCACAGCGGTGCGATATGCTCCATAGGTGACAAGCAGTCCAGACAACACCTTGCCGACAGTCTCATAGTTCTGAATCAAAGAAGTGGCTGCCTGTATCCCAGACATAATAACACCTTCAGACTTTTCTCCCATTTCATTGAAAGCGTTATCCAAAGCATCCTGCATCATGGAAATCTGACCATTGATAGTCTTTGAAGCATTCTCGGACATGTTATAGAACTTACCACCTGCAGCAGTAGCATCAAGAAACGCTTGCTGTACCATCTCTGCGGAGATTGCGCCCTTTGACATCTCATCTTTCAGTGTAGCGATAGATTTTCCTGTCTTTTCAGAAATAGTTTGAAGTGGATTGAATCCGGCATTAATCATTTGATTGAGGTCTTGACCCATAAGTTTACCAGTAGCCGACATTTGAGAAAAAGCCAACGTGAGGGAATTGAACTTCCCTGATTCTCCCATTGAAATATCAGATAAAGCTTTCAGATACTTAATAGTATCCTCTGCCTGAATATTAAAACCAAGCATCATTTTTTCAGCCCCAACCATATCGGTCATAGTTAATGGAGATATTTTAGCAAGTTCTTTCACTTGCGCCATGAGCGGACCAGCTACATCTTTGCCGACCATTGTTTCCATAGCAGTCTGCATGGACTGGAACTCACCACGCACACGGATGATTTCAGAGCCTAATGCTTTCAAAACTGCTGTTCCACCAATGACAGCCAGTGCCTTTTTCCATGAAACAGCAATACCGTTATTTGTCTCAACCACCTGTTTGCCTTCATTCTTATAGAGAGAATATTCGTCACGGAGTTTCTTCACAGATAGTCGGGCTTCGGCTTGCTGTTGTGTTAAGTCAAACAAAGCTGCTTTTTCTTCATCCAGCGTTTTTTTTGCGGAAGTGTACTCATCCAACTTACTGTTTGCAGACAATGGATTACGTTTCAATGCGGTACGATAAGCATCACCGAGACGCTTAACATCGGCTTCCACATCCTTAACTACTGCCTTTTGAGCGATAATCTTTTCAGTAAACCCATTTACAGACTGTGAAGCAGCGAATATCTTCCTCTTGAAACCATTCTCCATCTCCGCGCCAGCTTTAGCAGCATTCGTTACCAACTCATCCATTCGTTGCGTGGATGCAGCAAGCTGGGTATTGAGTGTTTTAAAAGCGGCAGGAGACTGTGTGCTATCCATACCCTTCAACTCTTGCTTTAACTTTGCTATCTCATTTCTTAATTTTACGACTTCCTCCCAATCGGAAGCCACACGGAATACGAGCTTCGGCATATATTATTGTTTTAATGGGTTCTTACCCTTGGTTTTGAAAAATTCTTCTTCTGATACTTCCTCCATAACTTCTCCGTAGACAGTATGGAGCTTGTCCTTTTGCATAATAACCATGTTTCTATATGGTATCTTGTACACGACTTCATCATAAGACAGATGCAGATTTTCCATGAACGTTGCTATCTGTCCCAGTAAACAGTTGTTTCCTACGACCGTTGCTTTGCTGTCAGTAGAGCAACGTTCTTGGCTAAAACTGACAGCTTGTAAAAATTTTCAGCAGAAATCATTGAAAGGCCTGTTGTTAAAGCCTCTATCACTTCATCGAATGTTCCATGAGACAATTCTTCATGTAGAGATTCATCGCCCTGTATGAGCCATGAGAGAGCACGAGAAGCTGTTTCTACATCTTTCAAAGAGCGAAGCATATCCATTACCGTAACTCCATCTTTCAAGTCAGAAAGATAATACCCGGCACCGGCTATCTTATGAATCGTAAGAGGATGAATCACATAGGCTTTACCATTCACAAACACCGTTTCAAAGTCTTTCCCCAAAACGGCTGCACTTACTATTTTTGAAGCTTTTCCCATATATTGAAATTAAAAAAGCGGTGAGCAATCACCCACCGCCATCCTGAAAAGATTACTTTTACCTTAAATTTATGCTGTAGGAGCATCCACTTTTTCACCATCAAGCCAGTACTCACCAGCTACACTATCAGTTGGATTTTCCATTGCGACAGCAGAAACACCCAGTCCGATATTCTTCTCAACAAAGTTACCTTTACCGATTATAGAGGCGTTGGTAAATACAATGTAGTTACCTGTCTTGGTCATACCGACAACAGCTTTGTTGATAACCTCTGCGACATCCGGTTCATGCCAGCCAACAACGGACTGACCGTCTTTTACAAGCTCACCGCCTTGCAACTCCTTCTTGTCTTCAAAGGAATATTCTCCCATAGTAAACGCCATAGTTCTTGCACCTTTAGCGGTAACGTCCTTGTAGTAAACCTTTCCGGTCAACTCATTGATGTAATCAGTCGTTGTGGGATCGTCTTCTGTATATCCCCAAGTGTCCTGATGGGAGTTCTTTACTTCCGTAGCGGAAGCCAACCACGTTTTCAAAGAAGTAGGCGTAACGGCAGCAGTTATAACCGCACCGTACCAAATCTTTTTAATTCCAATAAATGGTTTCATATACTTCTATTTTACATTTAATACTTCAGATACCATATCCCAGATATCATCTGTTTCTCTATCTTTTTCCCAATATGCAGCACCTGCTAAATTATATGTGTTAACTAATTCTAGCTTGCATCTTAAAGATTTAGCATCTTCTATCCAAATCTTATATGTTTTTCCACCTTTTTCGTACTCTGCATAGTTTTGTTTTAGCGAATCGTCCCATGTCGTTTTTGTTCCTTCTGGTAAGTTTTTTGCTATATTTTTCATATTTACAACTTTACTTGTTACACTTCCATTGTTTTCTGTCCAAATTCTTGTGTAGAATGGTGTTCCTAGTATTATCTTACTTGCCTCTACTCCTTCTTGACCTAAGAATTTTTTGATGTTTGCTTCCACCCAATCACAACCAGCGGTTGTTCCTTCTTTAGGTGATGACACTCCATTTTGGTCGTATCCCATAAATACTATATAGTCTGCAACATCACCTATCACATTTCTGTCATAACATAATGACCAATCTGGTGAACCATCTGGTGCTGTTACATCAACAGATAGAACTTTTCCGAGTTCTTTTAATCTAGGTGCTAATTCTATTACTAATCTAGAATATACATCTTTGTCACTTTCATTTAAGTACTCAAAGTCTAGGTTTATTCCATCAAGATTAAATGTTACTACTGCAGTTACTATATTGTTTATTAACTTTTCTCTTAATTTGTAATCATTTAATATCTCAGTTGTAGTTGGCTTGTCCGAATTATTTGAAAGTAATGCCCAAACTTTGTATCCATTATTATGAGCCCAATTTATATAGTTTTTTCCTGCTGTTCCAACATTAGCAACAAGGTTTCCTTTTCCTCCATCTTGCAATGATAAAAATGCTGGAGATACAACATTTACACCCTTTATTGTTCCTGTTCTTTGTGGTGCAGATGCATACTCTGAAAAATAATCCCATGCCAAACTAATATTTCCTTCAATTTGTTTCTCTATGTTTAATTTTTCTCTAATCTGTTTTTCATTTGCCAAGGTGCTAGTTTTTACATAGCCAATCTTTCCATTTTCGGTCGTAACCTTAGTCCAGCCATTTTTTGCAGTCTTATCATCCTTCACAACTGTAACATTATCGCCTTTTTCAATTTTATCAACAGTCTTTGAAAAACTTGTTGGCATATATTTTACTGAATTATTCTTGCTACTATTAGCATATACAAGTTCTCTATCTAATGAAACTAAAACAACAGTATTTGTCTCACTTATATATTTAGTTTCCACATTGTATACACTCTTGCTAATTTCCGAAAAAGGTAAATAAAACTCATTACCTATCTTTTTGGCTGGTGCAATTAGACTTACATCTGAACTATTTATTGTACATTTATTTTTATCAATCACAAATGTTGCAACCTTCGTATCTGATGTTGTTATAATTTGATTGTACTTATTATCATAAAAAATATGGTCATCAAAGAAATTTGCAATATCTTTAGTAGATAAATATATTACATCATCTTCTACAATTACATCATTCTTGATACTCTTTGTAACATTTCCATTATTAATTACTAAATTGGTTTTTCCAGTAATTTCATTTCTTATATAATTTTGCGCTGTATTAAGTACAAATACTATTGCCAATGCAAATATTATTGTTACAATTAATTTATAAATATATATTTTCTTTTCTTTTTTCTTACTTCTCATATAAATTCTATTCCTCTTTCTATTTGCAAATCTAGTTATAAAATTATAATTATTTTTAAACCAGTTTTTCTCTTTTCTCTACTATAATACCATAAAGAATATTTTTAGTGAAGTAATTTATTAAATTTTTTTAAGATTACAAAAAATAAGCAATCAAAGTTTCCTTCAATCACTTATTTAATATTTTAATATTTGATTTCTTACAACAATTTCGTTTTCTTTGTTTTCATTGCAACTCGTATTTTCAAACTGTGCTATGTCATTTCTTTCATTTAACAATCTATTTTTTCTTCTCTTAAAAAAGCCTCCAGACTGTATTTGATACTGTTCACTATCAACCATTGTAAAGTCTGTTGTTTCATTATCTTCTTTTATATATTCATCCACTTTTTTGTTTACATCATACTCTATACTATTGTGTTCATGCTGTTGATAGAAGGTTTCTGTATACATTTTTGATTGATGCAAGCCATTTTCTTCTTCTTTCAAATATGCTTCTATTTGTTCTCTTTGTGATTTTGTAAATTTTTCTATTGGATATTCAAGATATTTGTACTGCCAAATTGCCATTCTATCTTCATTTGAATATATAGAATTTATTAAATCTTCACAGTTATATTCTGCCAAAAATTCAACATTTTCTATACTGATTGTTATATTTGTCCAGTTTATCTTGTCATATTTCTGGCATTCGTGTCTTAATTTTTTTATATAGTTATACAATTCATCTGTAAGTTTTATATATTCTTCTTCGTTTAGATTGAATTTTTGTGGAATTTGATACACATTTATTGGATTTCTTTTTATTATACTCTTGGGAAAATAGTAAAAAAACATTTCTCCTGTTTCTTCACCATTATCCCTTTGTATAACTGACGCATAAAGATATATGCTTTCCCATTTTTCTGGTATCATATAAAAAAGGCATTTTCTAATTTCAGAATATAAATCTTTTATAGTTTCACCCTTTGGCATATGCGCTCCCTTATTTTCTATTTTTCAACTATAATACTTTCTCCAGTCATTTCTTCTGGCTTCTTTAATCCCATTATTTCTAACATTGTTGGTGTTAAATCAGCTAGTTTTCCTTCTCTTAGTTTTGCATTATCCATTCCAACTAATATTAGTGGAACAGGGTTTGTTGTATGTGCTGTGTGTGGCTCTCCTGTTTTGTAGTCTATCATTTGCTCGCAGTTTCCATGGTCAGCAGTTATCATTAATACACCATTTTGAGCATTTACAGCTTCTACAACTTTTCCAACACTTGCATCTATTGTTTCAACTGCTTTTATAGCAGCTTCTAAGTTTCCTGTGTGTCCAACCATATCTGGGTTTGCAAAGTTTAATATTATTGCATCATATTTCTTAGAGTTTATTGCATCTACAACTTTTTCTGTAACTTCTGGTGCACTCATTTCTGGTTGCATATCATATGTTTCAACCTTTGGTGATGGAACCAATATTCTGTCTTCTCCTGGATATTGTTTTTCTTGACCACCATTAAAGAAGAATGTTACGTGGGCATATTTCTCTGTTTCTGCTATACGTAATTGAGTATAACCCAAATCACTGATGTATTCTCCAAATGTATTTTTTAAATGTTCTTTCTTGAATGCTACATCAACATTTGGTAATGTTTCATCATATGGTGTCATACAAACAAAGCATAAATCCAAATCTTTTCTTGTTTCAAAATCATTAAATTCTGGATCAACTAATGTTCTGCTTATTTCTCTTGCTCTATCTGGTCTAAAGTTAAAGAATATTACAGAATCATGAGGCTCTATTTTTGCAACTGGTGTATCTCCATTGCATATTACAGTTGGCTCTATAAATTCATCAAAAATTTCTTTTTGGTATGATGCCTCTACTGCTTGTATTGCAGATGAAGCCTTGTTTCCAACTCCATTAACCATTGCATCATAAGCCTTTTGAACTCTTTGCCATCTCTTATCTCTATCCATAGCATAATATCTTCCTGATATACTTGCTATTTTTCCAACTTTCTTTTCTTTCATTTTTTCTTCAAGTTGTGTTATATATCCTTCTGCTGATGCTGGTGGTGTATCTCTTCCATCTAAAAAGCAGTGTACATATACATCTTCAAAATCTCTTCTTTTTGCCATTTCAAGTAGTCCATATAAATGTCTAATATGACTATGAACTCCACCATCTGATAATAATCCTAATATGTGTAATTTTGAATTGTGTTTTTTACAATTTTCAATTGCTTCTATGAATTCAGGAATTGCAAAAAAGTCTCCATCTTCTATTGATTTTGTTATTCTTGTTAGTTCTTGATATACAATTCTTCCTGCTCCAATATTTGTGTGTCCTACTTCAGAATTTCCCATTTGTCCATCTGGTAGTCCTACTTTTAATCCACTTGTATACATTATTGTATTTGGGTATTTTTTCATTAGTTTGTCTATATTAGGTGTTTTTGCAAGTTTTACAGCATTACCATCTGTTTTTTCGTTTATTCCAAAACCATCTAATATCATTAGCATTACTGGTCCTTTTTCCATTATTTTCATCCCTTTCCAATTCAAATAACAATAGTTGTATTGTTTTGAACCAATTATCTATCATAATTTACAATTTTAGCGAATTCTTCAGATTTTAAACTTGCTCCTCCTACAAGGCCTCCGTCTATATCTGACATCTCAAATAATTCTTTGGCATTTGATGATTTTACGCTTCCGCCATATTGTATTATAACTCCATTTGCCTCATTTTGTCCATATATTTCTGCTATTTTTTTTCTTATTTCCATTATTGTATTGTTTGCATCTTCTTTTGTTGCTGTTTTTCCTGTTCCTATTGCCCATATTGGTTCATATGCTACAATAATTTTTTCTAAATCTTCTGCTGATACACCTTCTAATGCTTTTTCTATTTGACTTGTAACTATTGCTTCTGTTTGACCTGATTCTCTTTGTTCAAGAGTTTCACCAACACATATTATTGGTTTTAATCCAACTGCTAATGCTGATTTTACTTTTTTATTTACAGTTTCATCTGTTTCTGCAAAATATTGTCTTCTTTCTGAATGTCCTATTATTACATATTCTACTCCTATAGATTTTAACATTTGTGCAGATACTTCTCCTGTATATGCTCCTTTTTCTTCCCAATGCATATTTTGGGCACCTATTTTTATATTTGTTCCTTGTACATTTAGTAATGAATAAAATAAATCTGTATATGGCACACATAAAATAACTTCATTTTTTGTGTCACTTACAAGTGGTGTTAATTCTTCAATGAAATTAATAGCTTCATTTGGAAGCATATTCATTTTCCAATTTCCTGCAATTACTTTTCTTCTCATAAAAAATCCAATTCCTTTCTATAATTTAGAGAACTTCTAGACATTTATAATTTTCGAATTATAATCATCATTATTACTTTTTAGTCTCTCTTTTATTATATTAATCAAGTTCTTCTTTGCTTCATCAGTGTAGTCATTTACAAATTCACAATCAAATTGTTTTTGTAATTCTTTATTCGCAGAATATTCTTTTATATGTTCATCTATTTCTTGCAATCTTTTTTTTATAACTTCACTTGGAAGCTCCCTATTTTTCAATTCAATCTTTGCTCTTTCAATATCTTTTGGTATTATATATATTGAAAATATATTTGGTGTATGTTTTTTTATTTCATATATAGTACTATAATGTACTTCTGTTACTTGATTTTCACTTGATTCTAGTTTTTCTTTTCTATATCCATATTTTGCTCCAAGAAATTCAAAATCAACTACAACTTCTTTATTTTTCACTAGTTTTTCGAATTCTTCTTCACTTACAAATTCTTTATCAATACCATTAACTTCATTTTTTCTTTTATTTCTTGTTGTAACAATTGCTAAATTTTTAAAATTAAGTTCTTTTGATATCGCATCTTTAAAAAAAGATTTGCCAGTTCCTGTTATTCCTGATAATGTTACTATCATAATTATTCCTCTCTTTGAGTATTTCCTTTGCTTTGGCTATAATAAATATTTCTAACTTTCTCAAATATATCACTATAATCAAAATTTTTAGGAAATTTTGTTCTTCCACATTTTAATAATTGAAATGTTTCTTCTAATGGTAACCAAACATATTTGTCTATTTCTTCTTTTTGAATTTCAATTTTTGATGAATTTCTTTTTAAGCAATAAAATGTTATAAAGAAATTTTTTATTTTTTTAGAACTCTCAAAGCCAAGAGGAACACCTTGTTGTGTAACTTTTACAACATTCATTGATTCCTCTAGGTTTATTCCAAGTTCTTCTTTTAATTCTCTTACCATAGCTTGAGTTTCTGTTTCATCATTATCTAAATGTCCTGAGCATAAATCATTTTTTCCAGGTGTAAGTCCTTTATTAGCTCTTACTTCTATAAGAACTTCTCCTTTTTCATTTATAACAAAACATGTAACTCCTTTTAGCCAATCACTTTCATCTAAGTTTTTTTCATCTGTTTTATCTATTGTTCTTTTATATTTTCCGTCTTTGTCATATACTCTATATTGTGTTCCTAATACTCTAGGATTCCTTAGATTTTCCATTTTGCCTATACTGCCTTTCTCTCCTCAAACTATTTATTTCCTATTTGTCTAATAAACATTCTATTCCTGGTAATTTTTTACCTTCTATAAATTCTAATGATGCTCCTCCACCTGTTGAAACATGTGTCATTTTATCTGCAACACCTGCTTTTTGAATTGCTGCAGCTGTATCACCACCACCAATTATTGTTGTCGCATCTAATTCTGCTAATACTTGTGCTAATTTGTTTGTTCCTTCAGCAAATGCTGCAAATTCTGCTACACCTACTGTTCCATTCCATATTACTGTTTTGGCTTTTCTTAATTCTTCAGCATATAATTCAATTGTTTTTGGTCCAATGTCTAATCCTTCCCATCCATCTGGTATTGATTCTCTATCTGCATACATTGTTTCAGTATTTGCTGAAAATTCTTTTCCTAATTTGTTGTCTATTGGTAGTAACATTTTTACGCCTTTTTCTTCAGCTTTTTTCATTAATTCTTTTGCTAAATCTAATTTATCATCTTCGCAAATTGAATTTCCTATTTTATATCCTAATGCTTTATAGAATGTATAAGCCATTCCTCCACCAATTAATAATACATCTACTTTTTCTAATAAACTATCTATTACACCTATTTTATCAGATACTTTAGATCCTCCTAATATTGATACAAATGGTCTTTCTGGATTTTGTAATGCTTCTCCTAAGAATTTTAATTCTTTTTCTATTAAAAATCCTGAAACAGCTGGTAAATAATGTGCTACGCCTTCTGTTGAAGCATGTGCTCTATGTGCTGTTCCAAATGCATCATTTACAAATATATCTCCGAAGCTTGCTAATTTTTTTGCAAATTCTGGATCATTGTCTGTTTCTTCTTTATGAAATCTAACATTTTCAAGTAACATTACTTGTCCTGGTTGTAAATTTTCAGCTAATTTTTGTGCACTTTCTCCAACAACATCTTCAGCCATTAATACTTCTTGTCCTAATTGTTTTGAAAGTTCTTTTGCAACTGGTGCAAGTGAAAATTCTTTTTTGAATTCTCCCTTTGGTCTT
>OKRU01000225.1_pt1 | contig 53471 bp, 51 predicted proteins | sample 1601131 | NCBI WGS metagenome assembly OKRU01 (sample SAMEA3541558, study PRJEB24748) | human gut metagenome | biome: human gut; feature: human-associated habitat; material: faeces | place: China | collected 2012
ATACTTTACATTTTTTAATTGTTAAATCGATGTAAAGTAAATCTGTATCATGACACGCTACATCACCGGAGGTGTATACACCAAAGGCAAGAAAAACATAACCTACGGCAAGGTGGAAGTGAAGGCACGTCTGGACGGTGCCAAAGGTGCATGGCCGGCAATATGGATGCTTCCGGAAAAAGGCAAATGGCCCAACGGAGGCGAAATAGACATAATGGAACGCCTCAACTACGACGGATTTGCCTACCAGACGGTACATTCTTACTACACTTTTGTACTTAACGAGAAAAGCAACCCGAAACAAAGTTCTACCGGCAAAATTGATGCCGACGGCTTCAATATCTATGCCGTTGATATACTGCCAGACAGCCTTGTGTTCTCCATCAACGGCAAGAGAACATTTGCCTACCCTAAAATAGAAACAGACAAGAAGGGACAATATCCTTTCGGCACACCTTTTTATCTGCTCATAGACATGCAGGTTGAGGGCAGCTGGGTCGGCAAGGCCGATCCGAAAGATTATCCGGTCAAGATGGAAATCGACTGGGTCAAGTTTCACGAACTTATACAATAACACAATACATAAAAGCATCGATTATGGAAAACAAGAAAACAGCCCTGCTGATGACTTTTGCGGTTTTGGCATCAGCGGCGTGTACAAACAAAAGCGAGATAACGGGAAAGGACCTGACAGGCAACTGGATTGAAGTAATGCCTGTCAACAAGAACTACGTTCAGGGCATAACCATGAATGAAGGCGGAGAGGCTTCTTCAATCGGCATGGCTACGCTGAAGTATGAGAAATGGAAACTGCTGGACAAAGGACAGATTGTGCTTGAAGGCAAAAGCATTGGAAACGGACAGACCATAGACTTCTCAGACACTCTGTCGGTCATCTCGCTCAACAACGACACATTGACTCTCGGCAAAGGCGAAATGTACAGAATACAATATACAAGACAGGATTCAGTTCCTCAAGCCATCGGCGGAAGCGATGCGGCAATGGGATATACCTACTCTGAAGTTCTCAAGAAAAAGATAAGAGTGTTCGAAGATGGAGAAAAGGTGGTATCGGCAACAGATCCGAATTCTTCATACGCCTCGTTCATTGTGTTTGCACCCGATTCATCCCAAGCAGAACTGTTCATGCCTGAAGGCAGTGTTGTGCTTGACCACCGCAAAAGACCTGACGGAACTTCTGTGTGGAACGTTGAAGACGACGACACTTACATGATTGAGAAATTCGAAGGCAACCTACTGGTGAGCAGACGTGGCAAACTGCTCTACTCCACCCTCGGTACAGAAGACAAGCTTGATGCCACATTCACAACCGGCGACGGCAAGGAAGTCAAAGCCGCATTCTATCAGAAAACGGGAGTGGTTCAGATTTCATTCGACGGCCAGCAGTCTGTACTGAAGCAGTATCGCACTGCTTCGGGGTACGGATATGCAGATCCTGTATATGACCTGCGAGGCAAGGGCGACGAAGCCACATTGACAAGAATGTCTGACGGGAAAAAGTTTCAACTTAAAGAAAAACGCTGAAGGCACACATGCATAAACAATGCGGAGCAAGTGTTTATCCTCTGCTCCGCATTGTTTATGATAGCGTTCCGGGCATCTGCGCCCGGCAAGTTTCTTGTACCGGCTGACCATTGTTGCCGATACGATTCCTGCAGGAACGGCAATTATTGTATAACCGATAAGCATAATGACAGCCGAGATGAAACGGTTTGCAAAAACAGCCGATACAAAAATCTGCCTGATGCCTGCGCATCAGAAATCCAGGAATGCCGGTTCGGGAAAATGCATTCCAGCCATAACCAAGTCGTTGTCACGCGCATATTCAAGGTAATGGCGACGCGTCTTGACCGCTCCGTCGGCATCCATATCGTACGAAGCACAAATGTCCGGATTTACAATCTGAAGAGCCGCACCATGCATGAGATCGCCGACAACGAGCAATTTTCCAACCTGATAAACGGTGTGGCCGGGGGTATGTCCAACAGCATCCATGGCCTTTACTCCACCAGGCAATGTTTCACCTAATGAGAAAAGATGCATGCGTCCATTATATGCATCGGACACAGCAACGACTTGCGCCTTTTTATCAGCTTCCATAGACATCCATCCATCATACTCCGGTTTAGAAACATATATGTCGGCATTAGCAAAAACAGCTTTACCGTCGTGTATCAAGCCTCCGATATGATCCCCGTGCAGATGCGTCAAGAAAATATAGCGCACATCCCCGGGAGCGGCACCAAGCGACTGCAATCCTTCAAGAAGATGGCTGTCAGGATTGCCAAGACCTGCATCGAAAAGTATTTTTACGGAATCAAGCTCTACAAGAAAAGCACTTACGGAAGACGGTATTCCGTCCTGCAATCCGAGACTGTCGATAAGAGATTTTGCATTCTCACCGAACAGCGAAGGAGGCATCAATTTGCTACCGTCATTGTCCTTCACCCAAGAAACCTTGATATTGTCGACCACACGTGTTTCAACACCGCTTGACGCAACTGTGTCTCTTCCATCTGAAACTTCGGTATTTCCACTTCCCGAGTTACCACCACACGACATCATTGAAACGGACAGAGCCGCAAACATCAACGACTTAATAACCATTTTTCTCATAGGAATACAATTTTTGAATGTGATTACAACAGACGCAAATATACAATTAATCGGACATCTGCCACATTATAAAGAAGACAAAACCTGCTTGCAAGACTTATCTTGCAGATGCATCATTGGCTATTGCAAGGATTTTCCTAATTTTGCAAGCAACAAAAAATCAAGTAACAATGAAACGTTTCAGTATAAGCATTGCAATTATTATGGGCATATTATCATTCTTCACAACCATGCTGGGATGCAGGCCGGCCGAAGATGGTTTCAAATCAGCTGCACCCGACGATTTTGAAAGATGCATAGCCGACACATCTGTTGTCCGCCTTGATGTACGTACAGCCGAAGAGTATTCGGAAGGCCACATAGAGGGAACAAAGAACATAGACGTATTGAAAAGCAATTTTGAAAAGAAGTGTCTGGAGATTCTGCCCAAAGACAAAACTATTGCCCTGTATTGCCGAAGCGGACGCAGAAGCAAAGAGGCTGCACGAATATTGAGCAAGAACGGATATAAAGTTGTTGAACTCAGCACAGGATACATCGGTTGGACAGAAGCTCGCAAACCTGTAACCAAATAAGGTGTCAGGCACTTTTCTTTTACGCACAACTGGCAAATTCGTTTTCTTGTTGTATTTTTGCGTAAAATATTCTATTTATGGCTGAAAACAAATTACATATAGACATGGCTGAGCTCGACTCTGCTTGGGAGAAAGGCGCAGCCGCTTACATACATTTCATTACCGGCAAATATCTCGAAGCCTTGGGCGGTTCGCTCAACGCCGACAACATGGATATGCTGAATGCCGACCAGCACACGCTGATGGCTTACAGATTCGTGCTCGACGAGGTGATGGAGGGCGGTTTCATACAGCTTCTGCACAACGGCTACGGCCCGTACATACTGGAGAATCCGTTTCCTTACACGATGAAGCAGTGGGGATTGAGGGATTTCTCGAAACTGCTTTATGAGGTGAAAAAGCTCTACCATATTCACCGCGAGGAGCTTGAAGCCGACATGGACGAGGAGACATTCATGGCCCTTTACGAGAAGCTCGAAAAGCTGAATGATGCGGGCGACGACTTCCTGGACGATTTCCAGGAAGAGACAACTCCATACATAGCCCAGTATGTAAGGGACAACATTGAAAGATTCATCTAAAGAGAAAGGAAAATTCGGAAAGATGGCAGACAAGAAAAAGAAAATCGGCAAACAGGCACCGATAAACATAAAGAACAAAAGGGCTTCGTTCGACTACGAATTCATCGACACGTACACTGCCGGCATCGTACTGACTGGAACGGAGATAAAATCCATCAGGCTGGGAAAGGCCAGCCTTGTGGACACATTCTGCTACTTCAACAGAGGGGAGCTGTGGGTTAAGAATATGTATATCGCCCTCTACAGCTTCGGCTCGTACAACAACCACACGGAAAGAAGGGAGCGCAAACTGCTGCTCAACCGCAAGGAACTGCGTTCGCTCATGGACGCAACAAAGGCTCCGGGATTCACAATTGTGCTGACGCGCATGTTCATCAACGAAAAGGGACTGGCCAAAGTGGTCATTGCTCTGGCCAAGGGTAAGAAGGAATATGACAAACGCAACAGCATAAAGGAAAGAGAAGACAGGAGAGAGATGGACAGAGCGATGAAGCACTGATGGGTCTTGACAAGAGACTTGAGACATTTCACACACTTACATATATTTTTTACATCATTACAGGATAATATAAATGAGCAGGACTTTTGAAGAAATTGCGAACGAACGCATCATGATACTCGACGGTGCAATGGGTACCATGATACAGAAATATGGACTTTCGGAAAATGACTACAGGGGCAAGCGCTTTGCCGACATGCCAGGACAAATGAAGGGCAACAACGATATGCTCAACATCACGCGTCCGGACGTCATCGACGAAATCCACCGAAAATATCTTGAGGCGGGTGCTGACATCATTGAGACGAACACGTTTTCGGCACAGAGGGTGTCTATGGCCGACTACGGCCTCGGGGATTTCTGCCGAGAAATAAATCTTGAGGCTTGCAGGATAGCACGCAAAGCCGCTGACGAATATACGGCAAGAACACCGGAAAAACCGCGATTCGTCGCAGGTTCGATAGGACCGACAAACAAGACCTGCTCACTGAGTCCGGACGTGAACGACCCGGCTCTGCGCGACATCACGTACGACAGTCTCATGTCGGCCTACGAGGAACAGATAGAGGCTCTGCTCGACGGAGGTGTGGACGCACTGCTCATTGAGACAATATTCGACACGCTCAACGCAAAGGCGGCCATCAATGCAGCCAAAAGGTACATGGAACGCACGGGACGCAGGGTGCCGCTGATGCTTTCGGCAACCATTTCGGACAAGGCTGGACGCACACTGTCGGGACAGACTCTGGAGGCATTCCTGGCATCAGTGGGACATGCCGACATTTTCTCTGTAGGTCTGAACTGCTCGTTCGGTGCAAAACAGCTTAAGCCGTTTCTGAAACAGCTGGCAGAGAAAGCTCCTTACCGAATATCGGCATATCCGAACGCAGGACTGCCGAACAGTCTCGGAGAGTATGACCAGACACCGGAGGACATGGCACACGAGGTGAGCGAATATATTGAGGAAGGATTGGTGAACATAATCGGCGGATGCTGCGGTACGACTGACGAATATATTGCACAATATGCCTCTATCATAAAGGACAAGGACGGCAACTGGATCAAGCCTCACGTGCCGGTGGAGAAAGACAATGTGTTGAGACTTTCAGGACTCGAACTTCTGGAGGTGACGCCGGAGAAGAACTTTATAAACATAGGCGAAAGATGCAACGTGGCCGGTTCGAGAAAATTCCTGAGACTCATAAACGAAAAGAAATATGAAGAGGCGCTCGACATTGCACGCCGACAGGTGGAGGACGGAGCACTGATTCTCGACATAAACATGGACGACGGTCTGCTGGACGCAGAACACGAAATGGTGAACTTCCTCAACCTCATCATGTCGGACCCTGAAATTTCAAGAGTGCCGATAATGATTGACTCTTCGAAATGGGAAGTGATTCGCGCAGGACTCAAATGCGTTCAAGGCAAGTGCGTGGTAAACTCTATATCGCTCAAAGAGGGCGAAGAGGCGTTCATCGGACATGCCAGAGAGATAAAGGAACTGGGCGCAGCTACCGTGGTGATGGCCTTCGACGAGAAGGGACAGGCTACAACTTTCGAGAGGAAGATTGAGATATGCGAACGTGCCTACAAGCTGCTCACGGAAAAAGTCGGGTTCAATCCGGGCGACATAATCTTCGACCCTAACGTGCTGGCAGTGGGCACTGGCATCGAGGAGCACAACAACTATGCAATAGACTTCATCAAGGCGGCAGGATGGATACGCAAGAATCTGCCTCATGCACACATAAGCGGAGGAATCAGCAACCTGTCTTTCGCCTTCAGAGGCAACAACTATCTGCGCGAAGCAATGCACGCAGTATTCCTCTATCACGCCATCCAGGAAGGCATGGACATGGGTATTGTGAACCCGGCATCGAAGGTGGCATATTCGGACATACCTGAAGAACTGCTTCATGCCATCGAAGACGTCCTTTTCAACCGAGACGAGCACGCAACGGAGAAACTGCTCGAAATGGCATCAACCATACATGGCACAACAGAGAAACATGATGAAAGTGCACAGGAAGACAGACACCTGACACCGGTGGAAGAACGCCTGCAGAAAGCACTCATAAAGGGCGATGCAAGCCATCTGGAAGAGGACATACACGAGGCTCTCGACAAGATAAAGGATGCAGTGAAAATCATTGAAGGTCCGCTCATGGACGGAATGAACAAGGTGGGCGAACTGTTCGGCTCGGGCAAGATGTTCCTGCCTCAAGTTGTGAAGACTGCACGAACGATGAAACAGGCAACAAACATTCTGCAGCCGTACATCGAACAGGGCAAGAGCGCAAAACCATCGAGCAACGGCAAGGTACTCGTGGCAACGGTAAAGGGCGATGTGCACGATATAGGCAAGAACATAGTGGCTGTGGTCATGGCCTGCAACGGATATGAGGTGATTGACCTCGGCGTAATGGTGCAGACGGAAGACATTGTGAGAACTGCCATCGAAGAAAATGTGGACCTGATAGGATTGAGCGGACTCATCACTCCGTCGCTCGACGAAATGGTGAACGTTGCAGCTTCGCTCGAAAAGGCTGGTGTGCGCATACCGCTCATGATTGGCGGTGCGACGACAAGCAAGAAGCACACGGCGCTAAAGATTGCTCCGGTGTACTCTGGCCCTGTGATATGGGTGAAGGATGCTTCACAGAACCCTATCGTGGCAAACAGAATTCTGAGTGCAGAGACACGCGATGCCTTCATCGAACAGCTCAACACTGAATATGAAACTATGCGCGAAGAGCATAAAAACAAAAAGGCTCCTTCACAGCTTTCGCTGGAAGAAGCCAGAAGCAAGAAGCCTAATCTCTTCTGAAAAAAATCAATTCATTTCATCTATACTGTGACAGTGTCGGCATATAAAGGAACTTTTCTTATGTATTTTCCTGTATGCTGACACTATTGCATGTCACGCATTTCTCTCAAGAGTTCTTTCTGACGTTCTGTCAGATTTGTAGGCAAAACGACATTGTAGGTAATTGTGAGGTCGCCGTAGCTTCCATCGCTTTTCTGGAAGCCTTTACCCTTAAGACGTACCTTTGTACCGTTCTGCGTTCCAGGTTTAATCTTAAGCTTCAGTTTCGACGACTGTGTCTGAAGAATGATGTCACCGCCGAGCATGGCTGTATACATGTCGATGTTCACCGTTGAGTGCGCATCATGCTGCATACTCTCTGCACGTCCTCCGGCACTGCGGGCCGAACGACGTCCGGCACCACCGAAAAGCTGTTCGAAGAAGTCGGAGAATCCGCCTCCTCCACCGCCGAAATTGAAGTTGAATCCAGCATCTGTCCACCCTTCAGTACCAGCGCCGAATCCGCCGAAACCGCCAGAACCGAATCCGCCGGCACCTGCCTGTTCGTAAGCATCGGCATTGCGCCACTGCTCACCGTATTTATCATATTTCTCCCTCTTGTCAGGGTCGTTCAATACCGCGTATGCTTCGTTGAGAAGCTGGAATTTTGCCTTCGCCTTCGGATCGTCAGGGTGCAGGTCCGGATGGAACTGTTTGGACCTTTTGCGGTAAGCCGCCTTGATATCGTTCTGAGGAATGTCGCGTGGGACACCCAGAATCTTGTAGTAATCAATAAAAGCCATATAGAACCTCCTTTTTATAATACATTTTTTCCATTTTCACTTATATACAGCAAATAAAGTGCCACGGCTGACATAAAGGCTGAAAAAATAGATATATCTTTGCATGAATGGCAGTTTTTCTCTGTCTGACGAGCAAGGCAACGCTGACGATGGAAGCAAGGGGCGTGCCCGAATACAACCAAATCGACACAAATGGCAACACACAAATACATAAAAATCATTTTCACAAGCGACATTCACGGGAACTACTTTCCCTACGATTTCCGACATGAGAAACGGGGAAAAGGGGGACTGCAGAAGGTCTATGCATACGTGGAAGCCATTCGCAGAGAAAAACACGAGGAGAACCTGATACTTGTCGACGGTGGAGACATCCTGCAGGGCGAGCCTACGGCATACTACTTCAACAATATCGACACGGAGCCAAACCAGCACAAAGTGGCCGACATGTGCAACTTCATCGGATACGACGTAGGTGTCATCGGCAACCACGACATAGAAACGGGCCACAAGACTTTCGACAGATTCATCAGTGGGTGCAAATTTCCCATACTTGGTGCGAACGCCATTTCGAACGACACGGGAAAACCTTATTTCAAGCCATACAGCATAATAGTAAAAGACGGCGTCAGAATTGCTTTCATAGGTTTCATCACACCAGCCATACCTCACTGGATTCCTTTGCAGGTATGGAAGGACATGCACTTCGACGACATAAAGGAGAGTGCACGCATGTGGATAAAAAAGGTCAGAGAGACGGAGGCACCGGATCTGATTGTCGGTCTCTTCCACTCTGGTATGGAGGAAGGCATCATTACAAACGAATACTGCGAGAATGCCGTGCGCGAAACAGCGACCGAAGTGGACGGATTCGACCTGATTCTCTACGGCCACGACCATACTAACAACATAGAAGAGATTACGGGACCGAGCAACAGGAAAATTTTATGCGTCAATCCAGGGAGCTATGCATATTCGGCTTCGGAGATACAGATAAGACTGACATACGATAAGAAAGGACGTATATTCAAGAAAAAATTCGCGCCGAAGCAGATTTACATAGGTTCGATACACAACAAATATACGTGGGAGTTCGACAAGCGTTTCAAGAGGGAATATGACAAGGTGGAACATTTTGCTGAACAGGAAATAGGCGAAATAAAGAACCGCATCGACATCACTGATGCCTATTTCGGTTCGTCGGCCTACATCGACCTTATACACACGCTGCAGAAGGAAGTGTCGCACGCAGATATATCGTTTGCTGCTCCGCTGTTCTTCAATGCTTCGATAGATCCTGGAACGATAAAGATTACCAATCTTTTCAACCTTTACCGCTTCGAAGACAAGCTCTACACGCTGCGCCTCAAAGGAAGTGAGATAAAGGAGTATCTCGAGATGAGCTACTCGATATGGACAAATCAGATGACATCCGAAGATGACGAGATGCTGATGATAGGCCCAATGAAGAACAATCCTGAGAGAATAGGATTCAAAAATTTCCTGTTCAACTTCGATTCGGCTTTCGGCATAATATACGAAGTTGACCTGCGCAAGCCTACCGGCGAAAAAATAAACATTCTACACATGAGCGACGGCACACCATTCGAGCCAGAGCACACCTACACCGTGGCAATGACGGCATACAGAGCCAACGGAGGAGGAGAACTGCTGACAAAAGGTGCAGGACTCAGCAAGGAAGAGATACAGAACCGCATAATCACTTCGACTGAAAAGGACATACGCTTCTACCTCATGGAATACGTGAAGCGCAACAAAGTCATAGCTCCAGAGGCACAGCATCACTGGAAATTCATACCAGAGGATTGGGCCGCAAAAGCAGAAAAGCGCGAAAGAAAGATTCTCTTTGAAAACTACCGCAACGACAAGAAAGATGACAGGGTACAATAGCAACGGCATATATTGGTTCGTATTCGTCCAAGGCCAGCTCTTGCTGGAGATAAAGGACGGACAACTCGAAATTCCATTCCATCAGCAAGCACCGACAGAAGTTTCTGAGCATACTTATTTTCAGGAGCTTCCCGACATAGACGACAAGAAATGTCTGGCTTACGCTACAAATACAGCAGACATCGATAACGAACGTTTCATACTCATGGGTCTGCGCAAATCGTACGACCATATCCCCGAAAGATACTATCTACAGGCCGGCAAGGCATCGGAACTGCTTTATTGGGATTCGTGCACACACTTCTGCGGTTCGTGCGGAGCACCGATGGAACGAACCGGCACAATAAGCAAGAAATGTACCAAATGCGGAAAAGAAGTCTGGCCACACGTATCTCCTGCAATAATTGTCAGAGTGAGAAAGCGCGGAGACGACGGCGACCGCATATTGATGGTGCACGCCATCAATTTCAAAGGCACTTTCTTCGGTCTCGTGGCAGGTTTCGTGGAAACGGGTGAAACGCTTGAAGAATGCGTACGCAGGGAAGTGATGGAGGAAACAGGACTGACTATAAAGAACATAAAATATTTCGACAGTCAGCCGTGGCCCTACCCTTCCGGCATCATGATTGCTTTCACGGCCGATTACGAAAGCGGTGAACTGAGACTGCAGAAGGAGGAGCTTAACAAAGGCGGATGGTTCACACGCGAGAATGTGCCTGAACTATCGGGCAAGATGTCCATCGGACGAAAGCTTATAGACGACTGGCTTTCGGGCAACGCCGACAAATAAGGCCTTGCCATCTCTTTTTTTCACCATCATCTATAAAGCCTCATCTATGGACATACGGCAATTCACTTATATTTCACCGTTGGGAATACTCGAAATAAAGACCGAGGACACGGCACTTACGGAACTGCACATAACGAACCGCAGTGCAGACAGCACACCGTTCCCATCCGATGTGCCGTGCATAAACTCTCCCCAAGCGCAGGAAAACGATTTGCCCAAGCACATTGCCATTATTAAAACATGGCTCGACGAGTATTTCAGCGGGAAAGAACCAAGTGCTACAATTGAACTCAATCCGCACGGCACAGAGTTCCAGCTACGCGTATGGAAAACCCTGTGCGAAATACCTTACGGAACGACAACCACATACGGCAAGATGGCCGAAAACCTGAACCACCAATTCCCCAACAGACGAACATCTGCCAGAGCTGTAGGACAAGCTGTAGGGCGCAATCCCATAGGTATCATAATACCGTGCCACCGCGTCATAGGCTCTGGAAACAAGCTGACAGGATTCAATGCCGGCATAGATGCAAAAGTATCATTGCTGAAAATGGAAAACATAGATACTTCTCTTATGCGCAGATGATTAAGCATCGAATCTTTTCAAACCATTTTCAAACCGACAATCGAAGCAATCAGTGTTGCAATAAAGAATATGCGCCAAACGGTCACCGGTTCATTGAAAAACAAAATTCCCAGGACCACTGTGCCAACAGCACCAATACCTGTCCAAACCGGATAAGCTGTGCCGATTGGCAATGTCTGCACAGCCTTCGCAAGAAGAAGCATACTTGCAGCAAGACAAACAACAAAACCGCTTCCCCAAAGGTAATATTCAATACCGGAAGCACCTTTCATCTTACCCAAACAAAAGGCAAAGCCAGACTCAAAAAGACCGGCAATAATCAAAATAATCCAATTCATAATAATCGGAAATCTGACATGCTCAAACAAATATATATGGCTGAACCATATACATAATTCAGCCATATAAGTTTACTGTTTAAGCAGTCGATCAAGTATTAAAAGTTATTCATTGATTTAACATTATACATTAAGTCTAGCACGTATCTTAATCCGCCACATCAAACACACAGAATTCATAAATCGATGGAGGCGCAGAAGCATCAATAACTCTCAATCGCACCTTGTCGCTCTTGTACTTCTTAGGAAAACGTACGACCTTGCAGTCACCCATAGGTTCATCAGAAATGTAAACAGTTTCCCAACAGCCATCGAGCCATACATCTATGCTGTATGAACGGATACGATTATAACGCTTGTTTGAAAAACCATCGTCGGAATTCACAACATCGCAATATTCGAATATAACAATCTTATTGAAACTTTTAGGCTCATTCATGTCGACTACAAGCTCGGCCTTCGTATCCGAACTGGCCCAACGTGTCTGCATTCCGCCGTCAACAGCCTTGTCCGCACCGAATTCGGAAGTCTTGCCTTCATAAACAGAAGAAGCCTCAACCCTAGCTCCGAGCGAAACGAGTTCACCGCCTGTAGGCAACGGCTTTCCTTTCTTTATGTGCAGACGCTCGCGGTTGAGTGAGATTATAGCATTTGCTTCATTCTCGCGGATGCGTCCTGTCTGATCCGGAGCCACATTCACGACAAGCGAATTGCCACCGTATGTGCACCAATAGAACAGTTCTTCAAGTTCATCAAGGTCTCGAACAGTCTTCGGATTGCTCTTCTGAAACCAGTTCCATTCCTTGCTTATGCACACGGTGTGCTCGAACGGCAGATAATACGACTTGCCATCATGAAGATACTGCTTCTTGTCGTTGCGGTGGGCAATCTTTGGATCCCACAGGCGGAAATCAGATGGGAAATACTGCATATAGTACTTGTTGTGCTCTGTCATCAGGTCTGGCAATACAAAAACACGGCTGTCTTCGCTTGTAACAATCGTATGGTTTACACCAACAGCACAATCAGGCTGCATCTTTTTGACCTCCGCATACACACGTTCCAGATTCCAGTCCTTTACCGGTCTGTCCCATCCGCCGTCAAACCAAAGTTCACAGATGTCGCCGTAATTGGTAAACAATTCGCGAAGCTGCGCAATCATATAATCAACATATTTCTCAGGATCCTTATCGCGATACGATGGTTCATGCCTGTCCCACAAAGAATAATAAACACCAAACAGAAGACCATATTTCCTACAAGCATCCGAAACAGCCCTGACAACATCTGTCTTCACAGGCGAAGAAGCCACATCATAATCGGTATACTTGCTGTCCCAAAGACAGAAGCCATCATGGTGTTTTGTGACGAGCAGAACATAGCGGAAACCTGCATCTTTAGCTACACGCACCCACTGTTCACAGTCAAGACGAGTTGGATTATATTTCTCCACAGGTGTTGTACCATCCATCCACTCGTGTCCGCTGAAGGTATTCACTCCGAAATGAATAAACATACCATAACCTCTGTCCATCAATTTGCGCTGTGACTTGTTGGGTGCATTTCCCGGCTCAATAATTTGTCCGTAAGACGACAATGCGAACGTCAACACAAAGAAGCCAATCACCAGGCGCAACGCCATGAAACCTTCTGCACAAAAGTCAATAATGAATCTGTTGAATAGTTTTTTCATAATAAATCCGTTAAAGTTAAGGTTACAACAAAGAATTGTCTATTCCTTCCATCAGTACAAAATCATACTTCAAAAGCAGAAATAGATATTTTCAAAGTAAAACTAATAAAAATATTTCATTGAAGCGCAATATAGCTATACTTTATGTCTCTCCTGCACCATGCAATCAAGTCATTCAGCTATTTCACTTCAGCAGAAAATCAAAAAGCTCATCCGAGGCTTCAGGCAGAATCTTTCGGAACTGCCCGACCATCCTTTCGCGTGACTCCTGAGGCGTACGGTCGACATGGCATGCCTCTTTTCCGAAAAAGAGCCTCCGGCGTTGTAAGCAACGACCATCCCCAGCCATATTCACGTCCATGCTTGTCACGCGGATAAACAAAATCTTCCGTCACGATATATCCGCCCATCTCAAGGCGCGTCAGGTAGGTATCAAATTTTCCTCGCATCTTCGTACCTGTAAATCCGCATGCCGCACGCAGATCACGAGTGATAAGACTTCCCTCACTCCTCAATATGTCGAGAATACCTTCCTCGATGCTCCCAGCCTCTGGATAAGGGAAAATACTCCTGCGATAGTTGCAGAAATCCGGCCACCACTCACTGCTTACGAATGCAGCCTTACGGTCGAAAAACTTGCCGTAGGCGCATCCGCTCTCGCGAAGCACAGCCCCTTTCCAACTCCACAAAGGCCACTCCCATCCGCCATCAGGCAACTTGACATACCGGCAGTCTTCATCAACAGCCTCTTCGGCCGACCATCCTCTTACGCCCATGCTCAGCAAAGGAAGAAACCCGACTTTATTGACGTATTCAATCAATTCCGAACAACTATGCAACAGCTCTTTTTTCATTTTAGGATGCGGTTAATATCTCAATAGGAGTTTTTTATTAATAAAAGACATTCATTGTCATTTTAGATTGGCTCTAAAATAATCTTTCAAAGGTTGCAGTTCTACAATGTTCAAATTCCAAAAACGTGAATCGTCAAACAGCCAATCACCAGAACCAAGTCTACTTCGTTGTTTGCTGTTCAATCTCTGCGCACTCATATATGTATGCAATTTTCCTTTCAGATTTGGAACATTATAAAACTGCCGGCCGTTGCTATCCTTAACACTTGAAACACATCTTTCATAGTCTTCAAAGCAATCAAAAAAAACTTTATGCAAATTTCTTTGCGCCGCCAATTCCATAAGAGATTCAACATCGCCGTCATCTTGATTGTTAGGATATAAGAAATAAGAGAAATTAATTCCCTTATTCTGCATACCGTTGTCTATATCAACTTTTCGTTTCTTAAATCCCCACCCTTTAGATACTGTATCGGCATCAGCAAGAACCAAGACTTGTTCTCCCATAGCCTGTGCCAAACTTATTTGATTGACAATGGTTTCATTAAACAGATTACCAATACCGTCAATTGGTACAAATTCCACAATTTTCTCAGGAAAGAACAATGCTAAAATTGTTTTCAGGAAATTACATTCAGGAGTTTCCTTTTTCTTCGCTTCTATGAAAATCTTATTCATATCACCTAATTTCTATTTCCTGATTAATCGAATAATCCAAACTATCCAATGAATAATGGAAAGCTTTCAATTCTCCGTCACTACTTTTTAACAACTTGAATGATGCCACATAATCGGAATACTCATTTATAGCTGCATCCCTTAAACCTTTAATTGAATCAAGGTCATGCGTCGTAACAAACAGTTGTGTATTGTTCTTAACAGATGCATCTATGAGCACCTTCCATAAACTGCACATCACAGAATGATGGAAGCCATTGCTTATTTCATCAATAAGCAAAAGTCCGTCCTTGCAATTATAAACAGCAGTCAAAAGCGATACAATCTTACGAGCACCATCACCCAACATATTAACAGGAATACGTTTTGAAAGGCCGATGTCCACAAGCATTTCATTGTCTGAGAAAATAAAATCTCTAACCTGTGGTTCAAGCAACTGAAGTCCTTCTATAATAAAATGCTCATCCTTATTCTGAAGAATATTTTTCAATCCCTGAATAGAAGCATTAAAATCATATTTAGGACTCAAATATGTACAACGCAATGATTCAACATAATGCTTTGGCGCTGCAACCGAAGCATTACCAGGACTTGAAGAGTCAAACCGCAACAATGACACATATGATTGATCATTGACCTTAAAATCAAATTTCAAACCGTATCGGCCTTCTTCAACGTTTGAAATGATGTTTGCATCATCAGCATTAAGCGATATACTGTTTTGTCGCTTCTCAAAAAGACTTATATTGAGGTCACGCACATCGCCATCCATCAATTTTATATGAATAGGTTGTTCGGAATCCAAATTATAAAATTCCAGGTTAAGATCACTCAGACGAGATTTACCATAACCGCGCATGAAATTGACATTCACAGGCAACATTGGATTTGCACCACCACTGGCAAGAAACAAAGCCTCCAACAAAGAAGACTTACCGCAGTTATTCTTTCCGAAAAAAAGATTTATCCGCCTAAAGCCTTGAATAGAAGCATTCCTTATGCCCCGAAACCGTTCTATTTCTACCTTTTCAAACATTATTTGTTGCAATAATCGTGATTATCAACGTAAAAATAAGAAAAATATATTCTTCAAATGTAAAACACGCTGTTTTTTACATATTTTTGATGTAAATCAACAACGTTTATAAAGGAAAATGTTCATGATAATAAGTTTATTGAAAACACAATATTACGATAAATAAAAGTATATGACTTTGAAAAACAAAGCCATATACTTTTTAATAATGTAAATCAAATGCGCCTTTTTGTGAATTACGCAATTAATTATATTGAGACAAATACTCAACCAATGAATTAGTCATTTTTTAGAATATTCTGAAAATGTTGAGCAATCAATCTATCACCACGTTTTTTTATTCCCATCGATTCATAATATTCGATAGTGCCGATATATGATTTCATAGCCAAACGAAGTCCATCACGTCCATAATCTGTATATATACGTTCAAGCATATATTTACGAACATCTTGGGGTATATTGCCTTTTAAAGTTATTCCGTTTCGCATATATTTAAAAGCAGGAACATACCAACCAATAAACGACCTCCAACTTATTCCCATATCCTTACACTTCGACATGTATTGTTTCGGATCTGCCCCATATTCATATACTGCTTTACCAGCTCTATAAATCATATCGAGCATTTCATATTTATAGATTCTTGTCATTGGCATTTTATAAAAGTTTCTATTCCCAAATAAGTGCATCCAATGTTGCCATATCAGGAATTCCAGCATCCTTGCAAACAATTCTGAAGAAATTACAATAGAATTCATACTGTTCCCCAATAGTTAACCCTTTATCAGGCAATAAACCAATTTGGTCAAAAAATGTTTCAGCAGGTTTATTCCAAATAACATATTTTTCAGGATTATATACACACAAAATTTTTGATAAAAAGTTTATGCCAAGTCCTTTTACTTTAGATTCTGTGCTATATGCCATGTCAAACCTTTTACTTAAAGGAATAGTTTCGTCAATAAGTATATCAAGAACCTTAGCTAATTGACCATTTGCCTTAGCCTCTTGTAGATAGGATTTAAATATAGGTACTATGTGTCCCAATTCTTGTACTTTAAAGAAGGAGTCAATATTAAAATCTTTAAAATGATTTGCAAAATCAATGTACTTATACAGTTCATTTAAAACATAAGCACGATTATTCACCACATCTGCAAATCTTTCATCTTTAATTTTTCTACGAAGCAATTTTACTGCATTCTCTCTAACATCAGCATAAATATCAAGTTTTGTTTGAAGTTGTTTCATATGTTTACGTTTATTGCTCAAATGCTTTATTTCCACATCTGCATATTCTTTATAATTTACGAGAAATTCATCAGTTATTGGTTGTGAATTAATGTAGATTGTATTAAACCAATCCTCTAATTCTGCAATAGAATCTGAATCATCAATTAAAACAGAAGCCTCGATATTGTCGTATAATCCGCCATTTGTGAAATTACCAGAACCAAGTATTGCTTTTTTAGAACCATTGAACAAAGTAAAAAGATAAACTTTAGGATGGAACATTTCCGAATTATAAATGCGAGCATTGTTTCCATAATCTTCCATCAAACATTCTAAAACATCAAATGAAGTAGGAAGATCTATCCCAACTACAAATTTAACCTTACATCCCTTATTAGCATTACATAATATATCTATAGCTGTTTTAGAAGCCATAGCAACAGCAATGTTGATATTTGAAGATTTGCTAACATATTCTTCAATAAAAGCACCTATGTTTTTTATAAATTTCATTTTATCAAGCTATTAAATCATTATCTTTGAGAAAATCGACAAAAGCATCAAGGATTTGTTTATCTCGCACAAGTATGTCTGATTCTGTAAAATCGTTTTTATTCGTTGCTATACTTCGAAGTTCCTGAATACGAGAACCTTCTTTATAATCACCTTTTTTTGTTGAATAACCTATATAGTACTTTTGCTTATCTTTAAAACGATAATCAGAAGCACGAATGTTAATACGTTTTTCAAGCAAAGATTTGTTCCCAAGAAGTTCTATATTTTTAATATCACTAATGGAATCTTCTGATTTTGCTCTATTGCGTGCATAAATATGTTCTATTTCAAGCGGTGTAAAAAGATCTAACAAAGGTTGATTTTCATTCTGAAATGCCCACCAAGTAATCATAGACTTTGTTATCGGACGTCCGTTCAGAAAATTGTAACTATTATAGACATTACGGTATTTTGCTTCATCAAATTTGAATCCTTCAAATGTCACCGGACGATTTTCAACAACATTTATCATTTCTGGATAAAATGGAGTTCTAAGCGCATTAACGCCTGGATATATCAAAGCATAAGCCAAAATGAAACCTGTAATTTTTGTAAGTATACTATAAAAGGCTTCATCATCGAGAGAACCATTCACATCTTTATTTTGCATAAAATAAACAGATACGAAGAAAGTCCACATGCTATTAGGAGCATAATCCAAGACGAAAAACCTACGAAGAACACGCTGAGAAAAACGTTCTTCATCCTGATTTACAACAGAATTCCAGAAACCAGCAAGTTCTTCTAAATCATTTAATGTTTCATCATTTTTTAAAATAGCATAATTATCCCTTTCATAAAACTTACGCAAAGCTTCAGTAGTCGAGTTTTTAATACCAGCCTTTGCACGAAGATAGTACATGTATCGTGTAAAGATTTCATCCATCGGCGTACTATTTTGTTTAGGGAAAGTCTTATTGCAAATTTCTTCAAGTGATTTCCAACGCTGTATGAAAGAATCTTTTTCGTTCTTATCAGAGTAATATTTATAAAGTTTTGCCTTAAATATATCTGCATCTGCAAGAGGTTTACCTCTATCGTTTAGAGTAGAGAAAATACGCAATGCCGTATCCTGAGATTCAGCCTCTATTGGAAGCAATATACAGTTTCTAAGTACACGAATAGGCAAATAGGCAAAATATGATGGATAGTCATTCAGAAATTTATTTATTCTCTCTTGGAAATAGCGGTAATTATTAGCATAATTGCTTTTCATTTCTTTGGGAGCATCACCAGACGTAAGAATATGCAGGAATTCAGATTTGTCATTCTCGTTAGCGACTTCTGAATTTATTTTAAGTTTATTTTTATCAGGGACGCCAAAAGCATCTGTTTTCCAAAGACAAGTAGATATAAGCTCTCTTGTTCTAATAGAATTACTATCTTTCATATTTGCGAACTTCTCGTAAAACGCGCGTAACAAGAGCATCAATGTTGTAAGGCGTTGCTGTCCATCAATTATTTCAAGCTTGCCGTTACTATTTGAAAAAGTTACAATAGGACCGAGGAAATATTCGTCATTATCATCAAATGCATCACAATTATCTTGTGGAAATGCAAAAGTAAAAATATCTTCCCACAACGTTTGACATTCGGAATCGGCCCACGCATATGGACGCTGATAATCTGGAATGAGAAAATCTGACCGCTTTTCAGAAAAAAGATCAAGAATCGTTTTTTGATCTATATTCAACTTGGACATATTAATTATAATTTTAATTAATCAAATTATGTATTTACAATAAATACTAAGATTCATAAGTTTGTTGCTAAATCCACACATTATTTGCCACAAGAAATTATTAAATCCTATTAATGAACAAATATTCAATATTGTTATAATAGTTTTCATTTAGGCCAATAACATTTCAAGCACACATTACAAATGTAAACATTTCGGCAAAACTAACAAAACATACAATATAAATAACCAGACTTCATATAATATTCGTACACAACAAAAGTCTAAAAATCTTTTTTCAAGCAAAGACAACGCTAACGTGAAACAAATCACTATATTGTCTATTATATGCAGAAACAAGAAAGGCATGCTCCATGAAAAACATCAATCATTTGCGCATACCTTTCCTGTTTTCTAATTTTTATTGAAGCACACTTGTCTTTACGGTTCCTTCAAATCTTGCATCGTTCTTATGTTCTGTCTTGCGGCCGAAGTCGAGGGTGTAGCGGACGGTCAGAGTGACGTATCTGCCGTCCCACGGACGGGACAGATATTCGTAGCTGTGAACATTGTCGCTGTCGAACCAAGACTTCAACCAGCCATTCTTTCTAAGCACTGAATTTACAGACAGCATGGCATAAAGGTTGCCGGTGGTGTATTGAAGACTTACTTTCAGTCTGTCGCTGAATTGAGATATTGTGGCATTGCCGCCACGCATGAAACCCTTGCCGAAAGATTTGTTGTATGCGGCCGAAAAAGAAAAGTGTTTGTTGATGTTGTAGCTCAGGTACGGATATAAGCCGAAAGTATTGAAGGCAAAATGTCTGATGCCGGAGTGCATTTCGCGAGAATATCTCATAAGCGCCTGAATATTCAGTTTGCCCTTCATCAGCGACAGAGATGGGGTGAGCGATGCCGACACGATGTTGTAGTTGCCGCTGTTCACGATGTCCTGAACCATAAGTCCGTTCTCCGGATGCCATGAAGGCACAATGTCGTGCATGATTTCCTCCCACGAAACGTCGGCATTGAGCGAGAAGCCGCTTATCGGCATCCATGAGTAGGACAAGCGTGCTCCTGCATAGCGCTGCGGCTTCAGAGAAGCATTTCCCTTGGTGCCCTCTATCTCATCGTCCTGACGTACGACCGAATTGTAGAATGTAGACGTGATGGCCATCTGCTGTATCATGGCATAGGCATAGAAAGAATGTTTTTTGCCGATGCGTCCGTTCATTGTAAGATAGCCGTTGACGTAAGGCTTGGTGTCGAATGCGTTGTCGTTCACCTTGTAGAAGTTGACCGGCACCTCTACCTGAGCTCCGGCCGACCATTCGTCTGAAAATTTATGGTTATAACGAGCCCTTGCGTAAACATAATTGTTTATGAGCTTCTGACGGCTGTTGTCAGTTCCCATGTAGCGGGTGTTGTATATCTCAGAGTTGTATTCGGCTGAAACAGACATGTAGTTCTGCTTGAACAGCGGGAAGGAATAGGACATGTATATGTTCGGAAGATACACGTTCTCCTTGGTGGCATTGAATATCGGAGAATCGAATGTGTACAGCGTAGAGGCTTCGTTTCGGTTGTACGAGAATGAAGCCTCACCGTACAGCATAGAGTTGTGCGGAAGTTTAGACAGCTGGAAATATGCCTTGACGTAAGGCTGCATGCTCTTAGACGATGCTTCCGTTGTCGCTGTGCCGTTGTCGGGAACGTCATTGCCGGTATAGGTAATTTTCGTTTTGCCGTCATTCACCGGAGTATTGTTGTACCTGTATCCTGCCGATACCGATGCAGTAAGATTATCACTACTGTACCGCGCATTCCACGCTGTGGTGAAGATGTTCTGGTGCTGCTTCAGCTTCTCCTCTGCCGACTTGTTGATAATGTTGTCAGGACTGAAGATATACTGCGTATTAGTGTTTTGGATTATATCGTCGGCATTGCTATAGGTCATATCGACAAGGCCGGTGAAAGTCCACTTGCCGGTGTTGAACTTTCCTATCAGGCTGTAATCGCCGCTGTTGTTGATGAAAGACTGGCCTACCTCGCCAAGAACATAACCGCCGTATTTGTACTTGCGCATGACAAGGTTGACAACCGCATCGTAGTTCTTATACTTCGGATCTGAAGGAGACTTCAGGTATTCCACGTGCATCACGTCCTTCGGACGCAAAGCCTTCACTTCCCAGTCCTGGGCCTCAACTCCGTCTATGAAAAAATGCACCTCACTGTCGTATGTCGTCACGACCTTATCGGCCGCCATATCGACCCTGAGACCTGCCACCATCATCCTGGCAAGAAGGTCGTTTATGTTGAACGCATGCTGTTTTGTCTCCTTTGTCGGTACATAGGCCACACCTTCGGGAATGGCATAATTGCTTGCTATCTCTATCTTAACTTCATCCAGTTGGTGCGTCATTATCGAATCCGTTTGGGCCTCTGCACCCCAAATGCAGCTGAACGACAATGCTGCATATAATGTAATACGTGTTTTATTCATCTCCCCTAAAATTTAATTGACTTTATAATGTTACTCTAATGCTCTACAATCTGCATATTTATCTACAAGATTATAAATTAAATTCATATATCTCAAAATTGTAATAACTTTCATCAACGATAGAAACATTCAGTCATTTAAGATTAGACTGAACCACATGATGTATTGTTGAAAAACTTTGTACTCACCGCGTGTCAAAGTTTCGGGATTCGGGACTTCTGAAACCCGATGTTTACATTAAACTTGTATTAGTAAAGGCATAAAAAAAGCGTGAAGCCCAGCACTGTCGCTCGCTTCACGTCCTGAGGCTCCTGGAAATTGCCCTGTAAGTCGAAACGAGCAACGCAGAAGCCCCACGCCGATATGTATATATATGATGCACATCAATACACCGATACATACCAATGATGTATGTATACACCACTGGCTGTACAGCATAATGTATGACGGCATGTATATAACACACCCACGGGGCATTCACGTTGCTTAGTTTTTGACTTACATTTTGAAATTTTTCCAGGATTTCAGAACGTCAAAACCAAAGCGCAGTAAACGCCTTTAAATATGTCTCATCCCACCCTCCGACTGCGCCCCATCATAAATGGAATGCAATCATCGGCATAGGGATATGCAAAAATAATAAAAGTATTTCAACTGGGGGTATATTCTAATCTGAAAGCAGGAGAAAAAATCCAATAACCTAAAACAAAAGTCCGACCCACAAAATCTAATTTAGATTTTACGAGTCGGACCAATTTTATACGGAATGTAGTAAATCCAAAAGGAATATGCTTATCACATATTTATGAAAACAAACGCACTACAAACAATCAAAAACGTTCAGTATCTCTGAAATAGCTGTAGAGCATTCTAAGAATCTTTTTACGAAGAATGGTATCGCATGCGCCGGCCAGAATACTAGACAATGCATACGCGGCCACCATGATAACAATTATCAAAATGCCGTTGCGGACATACATTCTTACTGAAAAATAAGCCACGCCACAAATAATCAACATCTCTGTCCACGAGAGTATTTTCGTAATCGTGGATGCCCTATCTTCAGCCTTCTTATAAATTTTATATCTAGTTGAAAATGGAAGCATAAGCACATTAAATATTACTGAATATCTGATTGAGTTCGTCAATAGCCTTATCGTCATATTCCATTGAACCGCCCATACGCAATAACCCCACATTATTATTGTTTATAAGCAGCTGATGCCCGATATATGCGGTGCCGAAACAATGGTCGTGCGCTCCGATCCTTATACTTACGACCTGTTCCAACGGAATGGTTCCTTTGTTTGACGAGGCCACCAGACTTGCCCAGAATGTATCTTTTATACATCTGTAATAGACATTCTTGTCAGTAATCAACAATCCGGACCAGCCATATCCACCCACCGTTCCAGGAATGCTCTTGTTTACTGCCAGCAACGGTTTTTCATCACTACCGATTTCAGCATAACGTTTTTTGTGCAACTCCAGCAATTTGCTGTCAATGTCGTTGAGCAAATAGACATTTTTGCTTTTGGCCTGACGCGAAGCTGCAAATGTTTCTATAGCCTTCAATAATTTTTCGTTCATAAGATTATATATTTTAAGTTATTCACCTCTGCTGTCACAGACAGACAAACAAATACATATTCTCGGCAAGGCGACTTCACCTTTCGGCTGTCGAAAATCATAATCATTCAACCCGCTTGAACTCCATACATCCCACATCGGATGTCATGAAAGACATGATTCCGTTCTCAATCTTCAAGTCGGCAAAAACAGAGCCGTTCTCCTCTCTATCAGCATTAAACTTCTCATATTCATCCAACAGGCTGTTATATACTTCCTTACGGATTTCTTTCTTCAGTTCGTTTCTGTCTATCAGTTCATAGCCTTCCATGGCGGCATCTATCGATGCAGACCAATAGTCGAGAGCCATACCTGGAGAAATATCGTCGGAGAGCTTATAATTCACTTCATTGACATTCACATCCAAGGATGAAAGATTGTAGGTGATGCATAAATCGCCGAACAAAACTTCCCAACTGCCGGTGATTGTACTGGTGACAGTATAGTTCACTACGATGCCCTCCTCTTCTTCCTTTGCCACGTTTGTCAAATACTCGACAAAGGTGCCACCATCCTTACCCGAATTCTTATCGTTCGTGAAACTGTAGATTTGAGTCTGCTCGTAAGGCATTCCCTCTTCATTCTTCATGTTCAAAGTAGTCTGCCACGTTCCTTCGGCCTTCTCAGCCAATTCGGCATCGCCACACGATGTCAGAGCTGTCAGCGACAAGACTCCGACAAACAACAAACCTGTTTTCTTCATGATATAATAATTATTTATGCTGAGGTTAAACATTCTCATTTCTTCTAGTTGAATCCGGCCTTGCTGCGTGCCATCCAGTGCGAGGCCTTCTCGCGTTCGAAAGCACCTCGATCAATGTCGGAATAATCATCCAGCGTGTGAAGGACAGCATAGTTGCCCTTATCATGGTGCTGTCCCCACGTAAGTTCCGCCAGAGGCGAATCGGTCAACTGTCCGATGTGGTGCAGTTCATAAGGGTCGCCGTTACGGTCGTGAGGCGGATAGCCCTCGCCCATCAGGTCACTGTTGCTCCATCCGCGCCAGTTCTCGCCGTTGATTCTTATGAGCCATTCCGGCATCAGATAATCAGGATTTATGTCCGGCTGAACAAGTGCATGCCTGCCGTTGACCACCACGTCCTTCAACCCGGCATCCATATAGATGCGCGCTTCAGCCTCGCTGCGTATCGCATTTACAATCTCGTCCGACCAACCTGTCAGACGCTTCACCTTCAATTTGAAATCTTCCATACTCCTTCATTCCATTTCTAAACAACAATAATTTATCTATAGGCACACTACACACTTGTGCACGGCTCAGAAATTGAAATACGCCACAATCGAATCCCACAAACCGCCGAGCCAATCCATCAGCTTCATCACCAGAAGTACCATGAAATAAATCAGCACGCAGAGAACCAGAATCATGAATCCCATCCACGCAGCTTTGCGGTTAACCTCAGAGATCACTTCCTTGTCGTCCTCAACAAATCCGGTTATCAGACGGGCATTCTTCAGATATGCTCTGTTGAACACATCAATGATATCTCCAATATAAAAAGGTATAAGACCAATGAGGACATCAATCAGCACATTGTATATGATGGCCAAAGTCAGAGGTACACTTTTAATCTTGAAAAGGCTGACATGAATGAAAGGCAACACAAGCACCGAAGAAAGTATGTCGCCAATTCCCGGAACGAAAAATCCGATTATAGGGTCGAGCAGATACTTGTCCATAAACTTGGCAATGCCCTGCACCATTCTGTACGACGAAGACATCTCTATCTCCATACGGCGCATCTCCTTTTCAGCCTTGCGCTGTTCTTCCTTTCTGATGGACCTCTCGATGTCCATCTGTTCTTCCTGCGACGTCAGTCCCAGGTCCTCTTGTGCCTGACGGCGACGTCCGCTCTGAAAATCTTCCATTTTACAATTCTATTGTTTTGTTTCCGTTGAAAAAGTCATTCCAATCCTTATCTGTGAAATTCTCCTGCCTGTCGGACAAAGCCACAAGCGCATCTCTGAGCTGCGAAGCATCAGTGCTGGTGTTGAGCTTCTTAAGAACCTCGCGCAGCACGGCACTCTTCTCGTCAATCTTCGACATCTCGCGTCTGAACTCGCTCTGCAGCTTCTTCAATTCCATATCGTACTTACTGCCGATGATACGGCTCTCGGCTTTCTTCTTCTCCAGTTCGGCCAACGCCTCGAAAAGTCCTACGGTTTTCTGCATCACAGCGTTCTGCGCATCAACAAAGCGGTTGGCATATTCATCAATATTTCTGCGCGAAGCATTGCCGTCGGCCTGTCCTTCCGCACCTGCAGCAGGCTGAAGATGTTCCATCACGAGCCCTTCCCTCACTACCTGCGCCAAAAGATGTATGTTCTCAGAAATCTCCTGCGGAAGCTGTTCGTTTCGGTAATCGGGAATGCTGACCGTACGGAGCAGTTTCTCGTCCAAACGCGTCGAAGCTATTTCTCGGGCAGTGCGGAGCAATTTGACCAATGTGTCGAGGTGACCAACAATCTTCAATTTTGACTGCGTGTCTACACTAATGGCTTTCTTCATCTTCTGTCCCGACTCCTTCAGACGAACCTTTATCTCGTCCATTCGGTGCATGCCCTCGTCACAAGCCTTGCGGTGGACGCTGAGGTCCTTCTTGTCGAGGTCAATGTCGACCTGCAATCCCTCATACTGCGAAATGACAGGCTGGCAAAGCTTATACCACTCGGCAATCTCGCGGTTGTACTTCTTCGACGAAGCACCGAAAGTAAATATGTTCATCAGGAAGAACGGCTTAGACGGCTTGCTACGCTTGGCTTCTTCGTACTGGCGGCTCATGCTCTTGATGAGCGCCTCGCACTCGGCAATATGCGAAGTGTAGTAGGATATGTTTGCCTGACTGTCGACAACGGCGCGTTCAGTCTCGCTATATTCGGCAAGCAGACTTTCGCGCTCTTCCCTCAGATTCTCCAATCCCGGAGTGCTGTATACAGCCTCAATCATTTCGTTGATGTCGCTCTCGATGACCGAACGGCTGTAGCGGTAGAATGCCTCGGCACGCGGAATGTGGAAATCGTTCATACCTTTGTATATCAGCAGCAGACGTCCCATGTCGCCTTTGATGAGCGTGGCGTCGTGACGGACATTGCTCTTCAGAGTCAGAAGCTGGCCCTTCAGTTCTGAGGCGCGCTCGTGTGCATCAAGATAGTGCATAATCATGCCCATACCGGCAAGCACAAGTCCGGCCTGCTTGCTTCCAGCCGCACGATAAGAATAGGCCGCATTCTTCACGGTGCTGGAGAAGTTTTCGGATATGACACTTATGAGTTCGCCGCAACGGCCCATCACCTGCTCATACTCCAGCTGAACATTCTGAAGCATGCCCTGCACGTCGAGCCACTGAATGGTATCGAAGTCGAACAGTTCGGGAGACACTGCCTTGACGGAGTCGCCGAAAATGTCAACCAGAGCAAGCGAATACTTACGGTAGATGTCGTTCACATAAGTCCTGACGGCCACGAAGTCGGCAATGGTGCTCTTCACCTGCGTCTTTGCTTCTTCGTAGGCACTGACCATCTCCGAATAGTTCTGAAAGACAGCAGATGCCGTTGCCCTGATGTCCGACACGGCCTTAGTCCCTGTGATATGGCCGACGATGCCTCCAGCTCCGCTGACCGACACTTCCTGCATAGACTTGCTTACAGCTGTATCGAGAAGTGCCAGCGCATGGTCGCTGCCGCTGATGTCGGCATCGAGAATGGAAGACACCTCTTCGGCATTGCCCTCGCCTACCGACGAATAGATGCTGTATTCGTCTACGAGCGATTTCTTCTTCTCATTGTTTACAAACGCTTTGCGTATGTTCTCATATCTGTCGTAATACGTGTAGGCCTTCCATACCCATTCGCCCACAGCGGCTGAATCCTTGTCGAAACCAAGGTCCTTCAATTCGTAGGCCAAATCGGCGCGGGTACACAATGCAGAGCCGGACACAATCCTGTCCGACAGGTCTTTTATTTTCTTATAAATCTGTTTCTCATCCATAAACAACATTCTTTTAGACATAACGAAGAAATACTTTTCTCACGCTCCAGCACTCCGCAAACCGCGTCAATCCAGTTTACGGAAGTCGAAATCGTTGACGGAACAATTGGCCTTGCGGTAATCGAAATTGTAGATGCGCATGTAGGCTTCCTGCACTTCCTTCGCTCCGTTGTAGAAAGGTGTAGAGGTATGAATCTGCGTTGTTACGGTTACGACCATCTCAGGTGTGAGAACTGTTCCGTTGGCACGTTTGGTGCGCTTCGGGATGATTTGAAAAACTTTAGTCATAATATCAAGATTTAAAACGGTATATCAAGAATTTGAAGTACATCTGTGAAACGATGCATAAGATAGGAGATAAGCGACCGTGGGGAAAACAAGAAAAGGACATGTCCTGTGCCTTTCTTATTTTTCTGGTTAGGTTCTGGAAAAACCCGGAGTCAAAATAATGAAAAAGCAGTCCATGTCCTTCGAAGAAGGATACAGAACGTGCTTGCCAGACTATTTTAGACTCCTTTGTTGAATTTTCCAGATTTAACCAGGTCAAATAATCAGCATGCAAATTATGCAATATGTCTCAATTATGTATTTCTGTTTCTTTCTAAACTTTTTTGTATTGTCGCAAATATACAAAAGTTTTTCAAAAACAAAACATAATTGCCGACATGTCATGGACTGCATCTCAAAAAATGACTTATTGCCAACATCCGCGCCATCATCCGCACCGCATCGCATCCGTCAACCGTGCATATCATGTACACAACGACACTAAACGTCCGCGCAACGCCGTGACAACAGCTGTATCCTCATTCGCCACCGTCATCTCTCTGCATGTATATTCCTTGTTCATATTCTCACTTCTTAAAGTTTACACATGCAAATATCTGCCGTACGTGTGCCCGATGCGTTCACACGTGAAAGAAAAATACATAAAAATCTTCATAACTCTTTCTTGCAACCTCGACGGAGAGTGTTCGGAACAGCTTCAGTACTGCTTATGAAGTACTCGAATACTTCATAAGAGGTATTATAATACTTGTTAATAAGTATCTCAGTACTTTTTATGAAGTACTGGGCGCAATTAGATGAGAATAAGATACGGATGTTAAGACAGACTATTACAGTGGATATGAGTATTCTTGAATCTTATTTACACAAAAAGTTATTGCTGATTCACTTTACACCTTTTGTATATGTTTACTGAAATGCTTTACAGTCAATGAGTTTTTTACTGAATTACTTTACAGAAAAAGCTGATTCTTTACTTAAAAAATCACTCTGTAAAACATAAGAAACATCATGATATATAAAATATTATTTATATTTTTGCTACGTTTTAATATACTATTAAAATAGAGCATAAATGGCATTAGAAGAGATAAACATATTACATAGAAAAATACGGTTAAATGCCTGTAATAAAGAACGGCTGAAAGGTATATCTGTCGGTGAGAAATTGTCATACACATTTTATGAAGGGGAATATCAGGACACTACCATGATGTTCTTGGAGCCGAGGAAAGGCAATCCAACACCGAAAGAATGCGAAATAACGTCCGGCAGGATTATGGCATTATTAGGTGTTCCGGTCGTATTCATACTAAAACCTGGGCCTACATACGAAAGACAAAGGCTAACTGACAAAGGAGTGTATTTTGTCATGTCCGACAAATATGCTCACTTACCGATGCTCATTGCCTTAGAAAAGACCAGCGACAGGAAAACAGCTTCTATGCTAACTCCGGTTGCACAATATATTCTCCTTTACCATCTTCAGGAGAAGAGTCTTGAAGGACTTTCTGCCAAAGAGATAGCAAAGCAGATTCCATACTCATATGAAAGCACAACACTAGGAATAACCTGCATGGAAGATTTGGGATTATGTAAAAAGATTCTTGCCGGTCAAAGGACAAAGCAGATCCATTTTTCTTACAACAAGTAATTCTGCAAGCGTTTTTATATTAATAATTTTATGGGATTTTGCATTATTGTACATATCTATTGATGAGAATCAAAAGTAATGTTTAATCAAATGGTTTCCTTTAATTTTGTATAACTATTGGATTAATTAAAAGACAGAAACCAATTTTTATTCTGGAAATGTTCATAAATATGACATAAAGATTTACAACGAAAATGCAATGATATATATTCATTTCCATATTTTGGATAATAAAATAATATCATTATTTTTGTATTATATTTTCTTACCTATACAACAATATGGAAAAAGATTTTGATACTATAGTAAACGAAATCAACAACCATCTTTCACAAAGTGGCAAAAGGTACTATTCAGACTTTTATATAGGAATAACCAATGATGTTAGGCGTCGTATGTTTGAAGAGCATAACGTTGCTAAAGATAAGTCATGGTGGATTTATCGTACTGCAGAAGATTCAGAAACTGCACGTAAAGTTGAAAAATACTTTTTGGATAAAGGTATGCGTGGAGACAATGGTGGAGGTAATGAATCAAGCAATATAGTTTATTGTTACGCAGTAAGTCCTACAACAATTGAATAAAAATATTAGGATATAAATTATGCCAGAACTAGATATTGAACTTGAAGATGAAAGCAAGTTATTGTTGCAAGCAGATAAAAACACAGCGGATCGTTTTGTTGCATTCTTAGATATTATGGGGTTTAAAGATCGCGTTGCACGTACCAATCATGCCCAATTGCTTGAGCAATTAACAAATTTCAATAGAGAAATAACAAGTTATATTGGAAAATACAAAAACTCAGAAATACAACTGGCCCAATTCTCAGACAGCATCGTACTTTTCAGCAACGACACTACATCGATTAGCCTACAAACCCTGGCAGAAGTTACACGTGGCATTATGCAAACAGCAATAAATCTGCAAATACCTATGAAAGGTGCAATTGCTCAAGGAAAAATAACATGTGATATACCAAAACAACTTTTCTTTGGACAAGCTTTGATTGATGCATATTTGTTAGAAGAAAATATAAACTACTATGGCATATTGGTACATCATACAGCAGAAAAGTCCGTTTTAACATTAATAGATAACAAAAAAATATTTAAGGATATAAAAGCCCCTTTGAAAAGTGGAAAGATATCACACTTTGAGTTATCATGGTATATTAATGATGATAATAAGGATATAGATTTAAAAAAAATAAGTTCTGCATTAAAGGTTATTCGTCAAACTGTTTCTGACTCACCAAGAAAATATATCGACAATACATTAGATGTCATAAATGAATACTACCAAAATGAGAAACATAAGGCATAGGTATTTTACAACACATTGTAATATAGTCAGATAATTCTTATATTGTAAAATACCTCAATCTTCAGAAACAATGTTTTAAGCCAAGTGTTTCTACACATAATCATGCGGTATTCCATTATACATATAATACCAAATAACATCAACAATTCCACCTCACAATGGTTATCACAAATAAGAACAATAGACTCATCCAAGATTTCAAATCATGGGAAACAGCCTTTCTTGAAGTAGACGAAGCAAAACATTGGAAACAAGACAAAAGTGCCTACACTTTGGCTAAATATTTTACGAATCCGGAAATTTCAAATTCCAACGGCATAAATACATTAAACGAATACGTAAAAGCCTGCGGGTTTAATGATATTGAAATAACACACGCCGAAATTGAGCACGAAAGTAGATTTGACAGATTCAAAGGACGTGGACGAATGCAGGATATGGTTGTATGGGCGAACACAAAAAACAAGCCTATTGCCATATGTATAGAAGCTAAAGTAGACGAATGTTTCAATGAAACTATTTATGAGGAATACACAAAAGCACTGACTATATTCTATAAAAACAATAAAAGCAGAAAAAAAGCAAGAATTGAAAACCTATGCGAACAATTCTTTCCCAATAAAACAATCAACGATTTAAAAACCTTAAGATACCAGTTATTATATTATCTTGCCGGCTCAATAAAAGAAGCTGAAAAAATTGGAGGTATAGCTTTTATGCCTATCATTGTATTCAAGACAAAAGAATTTAATACAAATAGAGGAGAAGCTAATAAACGAGATTACATTGAATTCATTAAACTGTTAGGATTCAAAAAGGAAGAAAAAGAGGGAAAAACCATTTACTTCAAGAGCTTCGGCAGCACAGATGTATATAGCTGTTATATAGAGATTTAAAACTGGGAGCACAATACTTTCATGTAATTAAGAAATAAAATACTAATACATAACATTATAAATATAACAAACAACTCCCCCGCACGAAAAAAATATTCATGCGGAGGAGTTGTTATTTTGCACAGACAAATAAATGCAGTTATTTGAGTTCGAGGGCAACGATGCTCATAGGTGGCATCTTAACTGTGAGTTTACCTTTTGAAATCTTTGCATCCTTGAATGCGGCAGGCTTTACAACATCTGGATTCTCGAATGTGTTCTTATCTGTGATTTTCTTGCACGTGAGAATCTGACCAGTGACAGTCTTTACGCCGAGTCCTGCAAGGTCGATTGTCACTTCGTTCTTGTTTTCAAGGTCGACGTTAGAAAGCGAGATGTGCACTGTACCGTCTGCAGCCTTTGATGCTGTTGCACCGAGCATAGGCAGTGTGCGTGTTTCGCCGTCGCGTCCCATGCGGGCTCTCACCTCACGATTCTCGCACTGAACGTCGAGAGGAATGTATGTTGCATCCTGATGAACGTTGTACATCTTGAAGACATGATATGTAGGTGTGAGCACCATCTTGTCGTCCTTAGTGAGAATCATGCTCTGGAGCACATTTGCTATCTGTGCGATGTTGGCCATCTTCACACGGTCGGTGTACTTGTGGAACACGTTGAGCGAAAGTGCTGCTACGAAGGCGTCGCGCATGGTGTTCTGCTGATAGAGGTGACCGCTGATTGTGCCAGGCTCTTCGTCCCACCATGTTCCCCACTCGTCAACCATGAGGGCTACACGCTTCTTAGGGTCGTACTTATCCATTATCTTTGAATGTTCACGGATGCAGTTCTCGATATCAAGACATTTACCCATTGTCCAATAATAGTCCTCGACTGAGAAATCTGTTGCAGAGCCCTTGCTTCCAGACCATCCGGCAACAGTGTAGTAATGGAGCGAAAGTCCGTTCATCTGGTTGCGTGCCTGCTTCATCATAGTTTCTGTCCAGTGCAGGTCGTACTCGCCAGAACCGCTGGCAATCTTGAAGAGACGGTTGCCGTTGTAGTTGCGGCAGTATGTCTGATAGCGTCTGTAGAGGTCGGCATAGTACTCAGGACGCATGTTTCCACCGCATCCCCAGCTCTCGTTTCCGACACCGATATATTTCACCTTCCATGGCTTTTCGCGTCCGTTCTGCTTGCGCAGTTTGGCCATAGGTCCGTCTTCGGCAGTCATGTACTCAACCCACTGAGCAGCTTCCTGAACTGTTCCGCTGCCGACATTCATGCTCACGTAAGGTTCGCATCCGAGCATTTCGCAGAGATTGAGAAACTCGTGAGTACCGAAACTGTTGTCCTCGACAGTGCCTCCCCAGTTGCTGTTGACCATGCGCGGACGATTCTCTCTCGGTCCGATACCGTCCATCCAGTGGTATTCGTCGGCAAAACATCCGCCCGGCCAGCGGAGCACAGGCACCTTGAGGTCCTTGAGAGCCTGAAGGACATCGTTGCGGTAGCCGTCAGTGTTAGGCACAGACGACTGCGGTCCGACCCAGAGTCCGCCGTAGATGCAGGTGCCGAGGTGTTCGGCAAACTGTCCGTAGATTTCCTTATTGATTTTCTCCTTGGCCTGATCGGGGTGAAGAACGGCCGTTGATGTTTTCTGAGCCATTGCCGGCATCGAAGCAAGCATGGCTAGTGTCAATAATCCTTCCTTAATCATATTTATAATCAGTTTGGTTGTCATTCATGGTATTTACTCCATTATTACTGCTGTGCACCTGAATTGATGATGGGCTGTGCAGGCTCGTCGGCACAAAGCACTACGAGCAGATTGCTTACGACGGATGCACGCTTGTCGTCGCTGAGCTTAACGACATTTTCATTCTCAAGCTTGTCGATAGCCATCTTGACCATCGATACTGCTCCTTCCACAATTTTCTCGCGTGCGCTGAGTATGGCACTGGCCTGCTGGCGACGAAGCATGACGGCGGCTATCTCCGGAGCATAGGCGAGATAGTTGATGCGCGCCTCGACAACCTCCATGCCGGCCATGTCGAGCCTTTCGTTGAGCTTGCGTTCGAGCTCTTCGTTGATTTCATTTCCGCTGTTGCGCAGGGTGAGTTCCGAGTTCCCACCTTCGTTGTTGTCGTAGGCATAAAGTCCGGCAACCTGGCGCAGGGCGGCATCGCTCTGCACACGTACGAAATCCTCGAAAGCCTTCATGCGCGAAACAAGCGATGTACCGGCATCGTTCGGCTTTGACGCCATGGTCTGCGAATCGATTTCGAAAAGCGCACGGTAGGTGTCCTTAAGTTTCCACACAAGCACAAGACCTATGAGAATAGGGTTTCCCTCCTTGTCGTTAACTTTTATCGGGTCGACATTAAGATTGCGCGCACGCATAGATATTTTCTTGGCCTCCATGAAAGGGTTGACCCAGAAGAGACCTGTACGCTTGAAAGTACCCTTGTATGTTCCGAAGAAAACCATGGCACGCGCTTCGTTGGGTTCGAGCTGCATCATGCCTCCCCAAATGATGAAAGAGGTCAATAGTCCAACTCCACCTGCCACGTATGCCCAAAAGGAAATGTAATCGGAAAGAAAAAAACAAAATATTGACAAGGCCGTCAATGCAAGGTTCAGAAAAAGTGCGGCAAAACCGTTTGCGGTAAAGCCTCTGAATTCGAATTCTTTTTTGTCCATGGTTTAAAATATATCTTAAGTTATCAAAGATTTTTCACAAAGATATTGTTTTTTGCATACATACAGTATTCATTGCATCACTATTCGTAACGACGACGATAAAAAAAATCCGAAATATAGGGAAGTTCTGGACGGTTGCATAAAAAGGATGGAAGAATCGGGTCTTCATAAAAGATGCGGCATGTGCTCCTCGAATCAATGCATTTTTATACATTTGCACTGTTCGCAGAGGAACATACTGAAAAACTAAATCAAACCTAAACTACAAGAATATGAAAAAATGTATTTTCTATCTGTGCCTGCTCCTGGCACTGGTGCCGGCAATGATGTCGGGACAAAACAAACAGCAGAAAAAAATCACCATCATGGGCATGGGAGACTCCATAACGGAAGGAGGCAACTCATTCACCTGCTATCTGTATCCGCTGTGGGAGAAACTGTATGCTGCGGGATACGAAACCGACTTCATCGGACCGAGAAAGAGCAAGAACAGGCTCGGGACGCTTGACCACTGCGGTTTCGGCGGAAAGACTGTGGAATTTCTGGATTCGCTGACCGACAGCATCTACAAGAAATACCCGGCAGACATAGTGCTGCTTCATGCAGGGCATAATCATTTTGTGGAGCAGAAACCTGTTGCAGGAATGATAGCCTCGTACAAATCAATCATCGGAAAAATCAAGAAGATAAATCCAAAAGCCTGCATACTGATTGCAAAGGTGATAGAGAGCGGAAAACTACCGAAATATTCGTACATACCGGAGCTGAACAAAGAAATTGAGGACATGGTGGACTCCATGAACGACAGAAATGTAAGACTCGTGGATATGGCGGAGAAGTTTGACTGGACAAGACATACGATTAAAGACAAGGTGCATCCGAATGCCGAAAGGGCAGACATTATGGCTTCCGTATGGCTAGAGGAACTGAAAAAGGTGTTGCCTAAACCGAAAATGGAATACAAACCGGAAGTTGCGGTATATAAGAATCTGCTAAACGGCAAGGAAATGAAACTGCACATTTTCAGGAACAAAAAGGCAAAGACGGACAAACCGTCTGCAGCAATTGTATATTTCTTCGGTGGAGGTTGGGCCAACGGTACTCCACTGCAATTCTACAGGGAATGCGACTACTACTCGTCTAAAGGTATGACGGCCATCACCGTTGACTACAGAATAAGAAGCATAGACGGAACATCGCCTTTCGAAAGCATTGAAGATGCAAAAGATGCAATGAGGTGGATTAGAAGTCATGCAAGCGAACTGAACATCGATCCGGAGAGAATAGCTGCGGGCGGAGCATCAGCAGGCGGACAACTGGCGGCTGCGCTGGGTACTCAGAAAGACGGCAAGGAGGATGGAGGCGTTTCGTACAGGCCCAACCTGATGCTTCTGTATTATCCGGTTGTGGACAACGGACCTGACGGATACGGACCGAAGGAGATGAAGGAACGCTATAAAGATGTGTCGCCGCTGCACAACATAGACAGAAAGACTCCTCCGAGCCTGTTCCTGATAGGCGACAAGGACCACCTGATACCTATAAACACGGCAGAAGCATTCAGAGACAAGTGCGAGAAAAACGGGACAGAGTGCGAACTGCATGTTTTCAAAGGATGCGGACATCCGATTTTTTCATACAGAAAACCGCTCGACAAGGTTTTCTATGATGTAAGAAGACTAACGGACGATTTCTTGAAAAAGTACGGCTACATGAAATGATTGCTGAAGCGTCTGTTGCAGCACAATGAGGATGATGCAAAAAACATTGCACGTATGTGAAAACTATAGTCGCATAATGTTACGGCCAAACATAAAATGGCATATCTTTGTGCTGTAAATCCATGCACTTAGGAATAATCAAACATTCGTGATATATGGCAATGACAAAAAAACAAAAGAACATAACCGCCATCTGCGCAATTGCAGTGGTTGCGGTTATTGCCCTCTTCATGTACAACTCGCTTTTCGGACATCAGTTCGACATAAAGGAGAAAGCGTACATCTATATTGACGATGACGATAACATCGACTCGCTCAATGCAAAGATTGAGGAAGCAGGCAAGCCGTCAAATCTTGTAGGTTTCAAGCTCATGGCTTCAATCTACAACATCGACAAGAAAATCAAACCGGGAAGGTACTCCATCGAACCGAGCAACAATGCAGTGGACATGGTAAGAAAAATAAGAAACCACTCGCAGGATCCGGTAAATCTGGTTATTCCAAGTGTAAGAACTGTTGACGACCTGGCTGGAAGACTGTCGAGATACCTTCTGCTGGACTCGGCAACAATTTCCAAAGCGCTTCACGATGAGGAAGTGTGCGAAAAGTACGGATACAACACGCAGAACATTTCGTGCATGTTCATACCTAACACTTATCAGGTGTACTGGAACATTTCGATGGACAACCTGCTGGACAGAATGAAAAAAGAGAGCGAGAGTTTCTGGAATGAGGAAAGAAGGGAAAAAGCCAAGAATACAGGACTGTCGCAGAACGAGGTTATCACACTGGCAAGCATTGTGGACGAGGAAACAGCAAACAACGGCGAGAAAAGCCGTATCGCCGGTCTGTACATGAACAGACTGAAGGCTGGAATGCCTCTGCAGTCAGACCCTACAGTGAAATTCGCCTTGGGAGATTTCTCACTGAGAAGAATTATGCACGGACATCTGAACACAGACTCACCATACAACACATATAAGAATGCAGGACTCCCGCCAGGACCAATCCGCATTCCTTCAATAGCGGGCATTGATGCCGTGCTCAACTATGAGCACCACAACTTCATGTATATGTGTGCAAAAGAGGATTTCTCAGGTACTCATAATTTTGCCGTCACTTACGACCAGCATCTCAGCTTTGCAAAGAAATATACTGACGCTCTCAATGCAAGAGGCATAAAATGACAAAACGAAAGCTGCCACGTAGGCAAACTTCAACAAAATAGAATCCGGCAGGAAGGCATGCTCGAAAGACATGTTTCCTGCCGGATTTTTTGTTGTGTATTCTATATCGCATCTAAATGCGTATAGCCGTTACATATTATTCATCAAAGTGGAGCGTTTCAACTTTCTCCAACCTGGCCTTCAACTTGGGCATAAGTCCGCTTCTGATACGCAAGGTCATGACACAATCAGTGTCGTAGCCCTGCGAAACAATCTGAGGATTTTCTTCTTTCACAATACGCATGACATCGTTCATGAAAGGATATTCAAAGAAGAATGTCACATCTTCGTCAACGGTCTTCTCGATAACCGTCGCTGCTGATATGGCCTCGGCAGCAGCAAGGCGATAGGCTACAATAAGTCCGCTGGTTCCGAGCTTTATTCCACCGAAATATCTCACTACTATTACCAGTATATCTGTCAGCTCGTTGGAATTGATTTGTCCGAGAATCGGTTTTCCGGCAGTTCCAGACGGTTCACCGTTGTCGTTTGCACGAAAATCCAGACGCTTCGGACCAAGCATATATGCATAGCACACGTGGCGGGCATCGTAGAACTTCTTCTGATACTCGGCAACGTAGGCTTTCACTTCTTCTACATTTCTGACGGGAATTGCAAAAGAAAGAAACTTGCTTCGTTTCTCAGTATACAACCCTTCCGATATTCCTTCAATTGTCTTATATGAATCTGTACTCTCCATAACAGATGCAAAGATACTGATATTAAGACAGAATTCTTTTCATAGGAGGCAACAATATTGATGATACATGGCTTATTGTTAAGATAAATCGGTCCGGACTTGCGAGCTTTCATGCAAACGCACGACTCGAAAAGGAGACAAATGATTATGAATTACGGAATGAAGAATATAAAAAATGCCGATACAAACATTATAACTGTTCAAAATACATCTAAATATGAACTATAATGCTTGTATCGGCTATCAACAAACATCAGAGAACATGTTTGGAAAACAGAAGTTCCAAACCGTGAGTTCTCCGATAGCAGATAGGTTCACGAAAGCTTGTGGACAACCAATCCTGAACGGAGCTTCGGCTCAAACCATGTTGCCTTTGGAGGCATGATGGCACCGCTGTCGGCAATGTCCATTATCTGTTTCATCGTAACAGGATAAAGGGCAAGCGCCATCTTCATCTCTCCGCTATCGACGCGACGCTTCAGCTCTTCCAGTCCTCGCAGACCTCCAACAAAGTCTATACGCTTGTCGCTTCGCAGATCCTTTATGCCCAGAATCTCATCCAATATATATTTTGAGGATATTGACACGTCGAGCACGTCTATAGGGTCGGAACTGTCGTATGTTCCGTCCTTGGCTATGAGACTGTACCACACTCCGCCGAGATAAAGAGAGAACTCGTGCATCTGGCGCGGAGCATACTGGAGACGTCCTTTCGGAACAACGGAAAAATGAACTTTCAACTTTTCCAGGAACTCATCGTCGGTCAGTCCGTTGAGGTCCTTAACCACTCTGTTATAGTCAAGTATGGTCAACTGGCTTGCCGGAAAACATACAGCCATAAAGTAATTGTACTCTTCGTCTCCGCGATGTGCAGGGTTCTGCTGGGCTTTCTCTGCACCAACAAGCGCGGCTGCGGCTGAACGATGATGTCCGTCTGCAATGTACAAGGCCGGCATCTTGGCAAACTCTTCGGTTATGGTCTTTATGTCATCTGCACTTTCGACAATCCAGAACCTGTGGCGGAAACCATCGATAGGTGCTATGAAGTCGTAGACAGGCTTTGCAGAAGTACATCTTGCGATGAGCGCATCGAGCACACTGTCGTCAGGATATGCAAAGAACACAGGCTCCATATTGGCGTTGCATACGCGCACGTGCTTCATTCTGTCTTCTTCCTTATCGCGTCTGGTAAGCTCATGCTTCTTGATGACTCCAGTGAGATAATCATTGACATACGCGCCGACAACAATACCGTACTGTGTTTTGCCGTTCATCGTCTGCGCATAGATATAATAGTGCTCATCCTTGTCCTGCACAAGCCAGCCGTTTCGCTGGAACATCTCGAAATTCTCTGCAGCCTTCTGATATACACGCGGATCGTATTCACTCGTGCCTTCAGGGAAGTCTATCTCAGGCTTTATGATATGATAGAGTGATTTCTCATTTCCTTCAGCCTCGGCTCTGGCTTCGTCGGAATTGAGCACATCGTACGGACGGCTCTCCACCTCCTCAACCAGTTCTGCAGGCGGTCTGATACCTCTGAAAGGTTTTACAATTGCCATACTCGAAATATATATTTACACAGGATATCTTTTAGACACCTGCCTATAATAATTTATTAACCTGAAATTTTATTTGTTTACCTGGAATTTTGTGCATCCGTCCTTGAAGAAGCCTACAATCTGTTTTGCAGAAGCAATACCGGCATTGATATTGGCCTCAGCTGTCTGAGCTCCCATCTTCTTTGGTGTAGAGAAATAGCGTCCTTCGAACTTCTTGAAAGTCTCGTCGGCATCAGGCATGATATCTGTGATATACTTAAGGTCAGTTCTTTCAGACATGAGTTCAATGAGCTCTTCTTCGTTGATGACCTCCTTGCGAGCAGTATTTATGATTATGGCATTCTTCTTCATCTTAGAAGCGAGCTCCTTGTTGATGCTCTTCTTTGTTTCAGGTGTTGCTGGTATATGGAGAGAAACTATGTCGCATGTGCTGAACAGTTCTTCCTGATTGCCTACAGCCTTCACGCCGGCAGCCTCGATTACCTCTGAAGGGCAGAAAGCGTCGTATGCATAGACATCCATGCCGAATCCCTTGGCAATACGTGCAACATTGCGGCCGACATTACCGAAAGCAAGAATACCGAGTTTCTTTCCCATAAGCTCTGTTCCGGCCTTTCCGTTGTAGAAATTGCGCACTGTGAATACAAGCAGACCGAAAACAAGTTCTGCAACAGCGTTGGCATTCTGACCTGGTGTATTCATAACGACGACTCCATGTGCTGTAGCAGCATCGAGGTCAACATTGTCATATCCTGCACCGGCACGGACAACAATCTTCAGATTCTTTGCCGCATCGAACACTTCATTATCAATCTTGTCGCTTCGGATAATTATGGCATCAGCATCAGCCACAGCGTCAAGAAGCTGTGCCTTCTCTGTATATTTCTCCAACAAAGCCAATTCATATCCTGCGCTTTCAACTTCTTTACGTATTCCTTCTACAGCTACGGGTGCAAAAGGTTTCTCTGTTGCAATAAGTATTTTCATAACATCGTCGATTTTACGTGGCGTATCCGGTATGCTGTCTATGCGTATTTACATACAGTCATCACAGCCGGACAAGTCCTAAATGGGAATGAACGCCACAAGGTTATTTTAATATTTGAATAAACAGAGGGCAAATGGCCCTAAAAGAAGAAAGTGTCCGGCAACCAGCACAAGCATTGTCATTCAGTTACCGAACACTTTCAGTTATTGTTGTATACGTGAATCAATGTTCACGCTCAAACTTCTGCATGCAGTCAACAAGTGCCTTGACACCTTCCACGCTCATTGCGTTGTAGCAAGATGCACGGAAACCTCCTACTGAACGATGGCCTTTTACACCGACCATACCGCAATCAGTAGCAAACTTCAGGAAGTCAGCTTCAAGATCCTTGTACTCATCGCTCATGACGAAGCAAAGGTTCATGACAGAACGATCCTCTTCCTTAGCAGTACCACGGAACATCTTGTTGCGGTCGATTTCAGAGTAAAGAATCTCAGCACGTTCGCGGGCACGCTTGTCCATAGCCTCAACTCCACCCTGAGCCTTGATCCACTTGAGGTTCTGAAGAGCGCAGTAGATAGGAACAACTGGAGGTGTGTTGAACATACTGCCCTTCTCTACGTGAGTACGATAGTCGAGCATTGTAGGAATCTGACGGCTCACCTTGCCGAGAGCATCATTCTTTACAATGACGAATGTCACACCAGCCATAGACAGGTTCTTCTGAGCACCGCCATAGATACAGTTGTACTTGCTTACATCTACCGGACGTGAGAAAATGTCGGAAGACATATCTGCAATCATCGGTACAGGAGAGTCGAGCTCCTTACGGATTTCAGTACCGTATATGGTGTTGTTCGTAGTGATGTGGAAATAGTCAGCATCAGCAGGAACAGTGAAATCCTTTGGTATATATGTATAAGTAGCCTCAGCAGAAGAAGCAACTTCAACAACTTCTCCAAACATCTTGGCTTCCTTCATTGCCTTCTTTGCCCACACACCAGTGTTGAGATATGCGGCCTTCTTCTCTAGGAAATTATATGGGACCATACAGAACTCGAGACTTGCTCCACCGCCAAGGAACAATACCGAATAACCTTCAGGTATATCCAAAAGCTCTTTGAACAGAGCTACTGCTTCGTCTACTACGGGCTGGAAATCCTTTGCTCTGTGGCTGATTTCCATCAATGACAAGCCTGAACCGTTGAAATCCAGACATGCGGCAGCAGTGGCCTCGATGACTTCACGAGGAAGAATTGACGGTCCTGCATTGAAATTGTACTTTTTCATGACTAATTTATTTTATTTCCATGTTTGTAATGCAAATGTATATAAATATATTTTCCGAAACAACAATAAAACTGGAAAATGACACGCCACCTGACAATTTGTTGTCATTTTAACGTTACACGCCCATAATTTGTTATAAATCGCAACTTCAAGATTACATTTACTTACACTTACAAAGAATATGTGCGACATAAATTCATATTTATAACAGACCACCCGTTCCGTTTCTACTCGTCCCCACCCTCCTACAGCCATCAGCATTCAAGCTACAGGACCTGCAGCACAACAATGACGCACACGCATCAGCTGCAGCGCGCACGACTTAACATAAAATAAACTTAGCCAATAAGAATTACCATAATATAATTAATACCTATATTTGTAGTCATTATGACAAATACAGACGAAAATTCAACAGTTTACAGCCGCGACGTACTCGAATTCGTGACTGTTGCAGTGCAATACTGCGCATATCTGGAAACATTGGACACCAAAACCCGCCAGGAGTTTGTCGGAACACTTCTCAAACTTCTTCCGCTGCTTTATCTCAAAGCATCATTGCTCAACGACAACGGCATCAACAATGATGAGGATATGTGGGCAGAAGAGCCCGAACAATTCGTTACGGAAGAAAACTACGAAATCATCAGAAACAACATTGCATACATAATGGGCGAACAGGACGACTACCTCGACGTCTTCGTCGAAGACATGAAATACAGCGACCGCCCAATCCTGCGTACCGTCAGCGAAGAGCTGGCCGACATTTACCAGGACATCAAGAATTTTGCTTACGCCTACAAAATCGGAACAGACGAAACCATGCAGGCAGCACTTTCGGCATGCAACGAAAACTTCAAGACATACTGGGGACAGAAACTTGTAAACGTCATGCGTGCACTCCACGATGTCAAATACAATCCGAACAACGAAGCGGAAGATGACGGCTGTTGCTGCGACGATGATGACGACTGCTGTTCTCACCACGAAGACCACTGTTCCCACCACGGTGAAGGCGAATGTACATGCGGCCATCACCACCACTAAAATCAAGACAAACGAAATGACCGTAATAAAAGAAAAATTCGACAAGAAGGATATAAACGCTCTGCCGAGAGAGACGTTCAACGGAAGGATTATAACCATTCTGACTGAAAACGATGCACAGAAGGCTGTCGACTACCTGCTCACACAGAGCATGCTGGGAGTAGACACCGAGACACGTCCTTCATTCAGAAAAGGTACGGTCCATCAGGTTGCACTGCTGCAGGTTTCAACACACGACACCTGCTTTCTCTTCCGACTGAACCGCACCGGCATAACCGATTCCATCAAGCGCCTGCTGGAAGACGAAAAGACTGCCAAAGTTGGACTTTCGCTCCACGACGACATTGCTCTCCTGCGCAAGAGAAGAGAATTCACGCCGGGCAATTTCATCGAAATACAGAACGAAATCAAGAACATCGGCATCAGCGACATGAGCCTGCAGAAAATATATGCCAACATCTTCCACAAGAAGATATCAAAGGGACAGCAGCTCACGAACTGGGAGGCCGACATCCTCACCGATGCACAGAAGCTCTACGCAGCAACCGACGCATGGGCATGCATCATGATTCACGACGAGCTGAAAAGACTTGTGGAAACCGGAAACTACGAATTCATTCCGGCCACACCGGCCGAAGCTCCCAAGGCAGAAAGCTGAACAATAGAACAGGTAAAGAAACAGAACCATACATATTTTTGATATATGCTTAAAAAGATATTTCTAAAGAAAGGTAAGGAAGAATCGCTCAAGCGCTTTCATCCGTGGGTGTTCTCAGGAGCAATCCATCACTTCGACCAGGAGCCTGAAGAAGGCGAGGTCGTTGAAGTATGCACCCTTGAAGGCGGCCACATAGCCTACGGCCACTACCAGATAGGAAGCATCATGGTGAGAGTACTCACATTCGGCGACGAGGAAATCGACACCCGATTCTACGAGGACAGACTCGCAACAGCCTTCAACGTGAGGAAATGCATCGGCGTGGCCGAAAGCGAATCGAACGACACATACAGACTCGTACACGGCGAGGGCGACAACCTCCCGGGACTCGTCATAGATGTCTACGGCAAGACAGCCGTCATGCAGGCACACTCCGTAGGAATGCACATGGACAGGATGAAGATTGCCGAGGCGCTCAAGAATGTCATGGAAGGACGCATAGAAAACATATTCTACAAGTCTGAGACCACTCTTCCGTTCAAGGCCGGACTGGGGCAGGAAAACGGATTCCTGCTCGGAGGAAGCAAGGACGACGTAGCATCCGAAAACGGACTCAAGTTCCACGTCGACTGGCTCAAGGGACAGAAGACCGGATTCTTCGTCGACCAGCGCGACAACAGAAGCCTGCTTGAGAAATATGCCAAGGGACGCAGCGTGCTCAACATGTTCTGCTACACCGGAGGATTCTCCTTCTACGCCATGCGCGGAGGCGCCAAGCTCGTACACTCAGTGGACAGTTCGCAGAAGGCCATCGACCTGACAAACGCCAACGTGGAGCTCAACTTCCCGGGCGATGCACGCCACACCGCCTACGCCGAAGATGCATTCAAGTTCCTCGACCGCATGGGCGACCAGTACGACCTCATCATCCTCGACCCTCCTGCATTTGCCAAGCACAAGGATGCACTGCGCAATGCACTCAAGGGCTATTCACGCCTCAACCAGAAGGCGCTCGAGAAAATACAGCCGGGCGGAATCCTCTTCACCTTCAGCTGTTCGCAGGTAGTGACAAAGGACAACTTCCGCACAGCCGTATTCACAGCAGCCGTACAGGCAAAGCGCAAAGTGAGAATACTCCACCAGCTCCACCAGCCTGCCGACCACCCTATCAACATCTACCATCCGGAGGGTGAATACCTGAAAGGACTGGTTCTCTACGTTGAATAATTCGACAAAACATATTTACCGCACAACGGAAAAAAACAAACACCTCGGTGACAGCGATACGATTCGCACACCGAGGTGTTTTTTATACATTCACCGAACAAGAAAGAATTCGCAAACAACCGAAACGGTCCCAAGCATTTCTATTCTTGCCGATTAAACTTTATAGTTTCCGGATGGGCCGCAGATCATTTATTGATTGACAAATAATCTTCCACCAGCCATCCGCACTTGCTGACAGTCACACGATAGTAACGGCCGGTCATAATGCGGAAATCGGTAGTATAATAAGGTTTGAAAGCTTTGGCAGGTATACGTTCTACGAAGCTCTTCAGATTCTGGAACAGTTCAGCAGTCTCCTTGTCAGGATTTCCCGGCTCCAGCAATTCCAGTGTGTAAGGAGTATTTCTATTCTTTGACGACTTATACATTGGACGTTCGTACAACAAAACGGAGAAAGTCCTTTCGGCCTTTCCGAGATTTGCAGAAGACTGCATTCCATGAAGCGCACCAAGAAGTTTGGCACCGGCGTCCACACTTGTGTACCAGTCACCGTCCATCACTCTTTTCGTAAGATTCGCATACGAGAAAAAGTCCGGTTCGCTATTTGGAGAATACCCCAGTCTTACAACGAGTTTGCCTTCATTGTAAAGATCCCAATTGATGCGAGGCGACACAGCGAAGCCCATATACCAGCGCGGTTCTCCAAGCTTGAGTACTTCACCGTCAAGCCATTTCTGGCTCGTATCGCTGTTCAGCTTCTCCAGGAGTTTCGTCTGCGGAACACCGTTCTTGTCTCTGAGTTCCAGAAGTTTGTAGCGTCCAACCCAGCTCCACACACCACGACATTCGCTTACCTTTTTCTGAGAATTGTTTTTAAGAGGTGATATAAGCATCACGTTCTTACCATATCCACCTATATATACTACTGAATCGAATCCTTCATAAGGAGATTTATCAAATCGAACATCCTTATTTTTCAAGAAGGCATCCTTCATTTCCTTTACACTGACAGAGTCCTTGAAATGATTGCGATGCAATGATGTCAAGTCACACGAAGAACGCATCTGGTAATCATTCCATTTCTCACCAAGGTAATCGAACGATATCTGGCCCTGCACTTTCGACATAGGAAGCAAAGCCAATAAGAGAACTAAATGTTTAAAATTTCTTTTCATAAGTGATAGATTTAATAGATTTTGAATTATCGTGAAAAGTTAACTGAGCTAAATAATAAAAGACTCACGCTTAAGAATTTTGCATATCGCCATCTTTCGGCCAGACAATATGCCTGTTCAGACGAATGTCAGTTTCTCATGTCCCGACACACCCATTTTTCCGTTACTTGCACGTATGAACACCCCGCCAGTCATACATGCAAATGCTTGCAGTAGAACCTTCCCGCAACCATCAATACAACTATTGCTGTTTTTCATAATGTAGATGTATTACTTATTTACAAAAATAATAAAACTCTTTAACATTGTTACAGACAACTTCTGTTTTAACATTTCACTTTCTATTGAAAGCTTTTTGTTGAATTTTCAGCAGTCCGTATGTGCCTTATTTCACGACCTCCGAATCAGCACCTCAGACAAACGAGCCAGAGCAAATATCTGACAGTCTGCACCATCTTGAACAAAACCATACTCCGTATGCCTCGGTATGTTCATATCATCAGCCCCATAAACATGTGACAATAATTGCACGATATCACAAATGCAATGTCTTCCATTCTTTTCGATACACAAAATTAAATATTAATTTTTACCCCCCCCAATTTTACATTTTTTAACTTGTAAAATATTCTATATACAAATTAAATAGGTGCACTGATGCATAATCAAACAGACAATGCACAATGCACCATAAAATCTTTTTATCTACTTACTACTACTATTTTTCGCTCTGCATCATTCTGTTGTACCTGCGTACACTCTTTCCGCCGTTAAATCTGTAAGCTACTGTAAGCTCTATCGCGTTTCTGTTGGATTCGCCTATATAATGTGTAATACTTTTCGACAGCGCTTCAGAATCGACAGTCTCCTTGTATCTCTGCTTCTGGAACGACAAAGGAAGTATCCAACCCAATGAAGCACTAAGCTTGCGGTTCAGGAAGTCTTTGCTGACAAGAAGTGAAAAGTAGTCCATCCTGCGGGTAACCTTTCCTTGCACGAAAGCCATATAAGCATTGTTGTAGACGTATCTGCAAAGCGCCGTCGTAGAATACTTTTCATTGTAGTAGCGTACGGATACATTGCCGTTGAAGCCGCTGTTGGTATTCTTGTAGTCTTTGTACTTTGAAGTTGTGGTCGAGTAGCCCAATGAAGCACTCAACGTGAAATCCTTTATACGCTTGAAGATGTAGAATGAAGTCCAAAAGTTTGAATACGAAGTATTCTGCGGCATATAGGTAATGTAATAACCTTTCTGTCCAGACGGAAGAACGCCATAGGCACTGCCGATTATGTCAGAAAACCTATTCGGGGAATGGTCGTATCCGGCTCTGATATTGAACAGGTTGAAGAAATCAATCCATATATTACCTGAATGTGTAATATTTGTGCGAAGGGACGGATTGCCTTGATGCCAAGTCAGAGAATCAGAAAAATAGCCAAACTCTGTAACCTGATCCAACTGAGGATAGGACACATTGTACCAATAGCCAAGACGCATCCAGATATCCTTGTTCCAGCGATGGAAAAATCCGCCTCCGAACTTATACAGCATGCTGTTGTCACGATAGCTCGGACTTTCTGTCTTGACCAACTCGGCAGACGCACTGAACGACAGTTCGGTGTTGTGGCTGAAGCGGTAGGACATCCACGTCCACAGCTCGTTGCGCCAGAAACTGTTTTTACTGAGCTGCGAACCGGTAGGACGGTCCTTCTGTTCATAGTCTTTCCACGTGAAATTATAGCCTCCGCTGACATAGAAATGGTCATTGAAGAACGGACGGTTCACCTCTGTACGCACCCAGGCATAGTCCATGTGGTTGCGATGGAGATAGTCGGACGAATAGCCTGAACTCTGGGAGTACAGTTCATCTGAATCCCAGCCGTCATTGATATAATTGAAATCCAGAGTATAGCGCCATACACCTGTACGTCCACGATAATAAAGACCGATGGTGTGACGGTTGCTGTTTATGTCAAGTCCGGTATGGCGCATTATGGTATCGCGCACACCTGTGTCCATCCACTGACGCTCTACTGCCTTGTCTGAGGCATCTTCCGAATTGTCAGTTGAATAATTATATGACAAAGACAGCGAATGGTCCTTGTTTATTTCATAATCTACAGCGGCATAGAGATTGTGGTATAGGTAGTAATAATCCTTGCTTCGTGGATTGAGAACAGTTTCCTTATAGTTGTTGACATGATACACATTCGTCTCATCAATGTTTGCAAAGCCTCCCTGCGAAAACTTATAGTTGTAGCGGCCGACGAAATTCCACCTGTTCTTGGTGTATGTAAACGAAGCTGCAGCATCGTCCTTCGTAAGATTCTTGCCGCGTCCGTTGCCGTCGCCGGGCAGTATACGAACGTAGTTGGATGCGTTGCCTTCATAGCCTTCGTAATCGGGCTTTGTATGCAGATTTATCAAGACATCATAGCCAGAATACTTGCCAGACGGATGAGGAACGATATCAACCTTGTCATAGCGCATGTGGTGGATTTCTTTAATGTAGTCTGCCGGTTTCTCCAGACTGTCCACCAAAATAAGTATATTGCCTGAACCGTAATATGTCAGAGAATTGTCTGCATAGTTGCAGTCTATTCCAGGTATGTTGCCAAGCATCTGGGCGGTATTTCGTGCACCCTTTCGCATATCCTTTGTTATGCGGACCACATCGCGGTCTGCATAGTGGGTTATGTTTTCAGCAACGATTACAATAGAATCCATCTCATGTACAGGACTGTGCACCAAGCTGTCGCGTACTACAAAAGTGCTGTCTGAAAACGGTAATCCTAAAGTCCGTCCAAACGCCTGAACCGTGACGAATAGGGAAAGAAACAAAAATGCAATAACGCCGAATTGTCTACTTCTTGTTTTAATAATGTGTATACATTTACCAATTATTGAACGATGATATACCTGCATCATGCAAGTAAAAACTAATAAAATAAAACTCCATAATCATTATACATTCGACCTTGAAAGGCTGTACACTTAATCAACAACGTTGATATCAGGGTATCGGATGCTTCATGATATTAAATTTAAAATCTAATCACATGCAATATTAATAAATACTGTTTTTACAATTGCTATCACGATTACATAAGAAAAAGCATATAAAACTTATATTCAATAACTTACATAAAGCAAATTACTTAAAATGTAATCAGGAAAGCTAAGAAAACGGCAGTTTCATACGCAGTTTTCAATAAAAGATGGACAAGCAAAACAAAAATTACGAGCGCTCACAGTGTAAATTACGAGGGCTCGTAAGAAACATTGCGGGCGCTCAAAAAGGATTTTTCACAGTACCAGAAGTGCGCGCAGGTTTGAAAGAAATGCAGAAGCTGTGGGTATAAACCCTTATCTGAAACTCAAAAAACTTGCGACCCGTTTCTACGACTCAAAAAATTGCATACTTTTGCAGACAAATATTGCTTATATGGAAAAACTAAAATACCTTCTACTGCTAATACTTGCAACAACAATCTATTCTTGCTCAAACAATGAAACACAAGACAAACTTAATGATATAAGTACCTACGTTTGCTCCAATCCTGACAGTGCAAGGAAAGAATTGGACGGAATAAACAAATCGGAACTTACCACTGAACAACTTAGGGCACATCATGCACTTCTTTCATGTGAAAGTGAGTATTTTTCAAGACGCATAGTTGACGATTCCATAATAAATATTGCTTACAATTTTTTTGTTTACCAAAATAATGGAACATTATCTCAACAGAAAGAAACCAAACTTTTGCACACTTATAAAAAAATATACAACAAACAAGCAGAAGCATTACAAGATCTTTTAGAAATGGAAAAACAGATAGAGGATTTTTCTTCACCATATTTCAAAGGAATGCTCGAAAGTTTCATAACTGCAATTTATTATAATAACCATGAATACAAAAAAATGCTTGAGCATTCATATATGGAGCTTGAATATGCTAATGAAACAAAAGAAATAAGGCGTATTATAAACAGCAAAATTCATATTGGTATTGCATATCAAAATATGAATATGCTAGATTCTGCATATATAAATTATAGTTATTTTAAGAAATATGAGCACCTACTTGACTCTACAATCCTATCCGTTGCTTATCACAACTTAGCAATATTACAAAAAAATATAAGGACCGCTGATGAAAAGAATATCATAACGGCTTTGCACAACTCTTTAAAGTACAATACTGAGCGAGAAGACAGCGCAAGAACGTATCTGCAAATTGCACAATACTATTTTAACATTCGAGAAAAAGAAAAAGCAGACAGTTTTTTAAACATATTCCATAAAAGCATAAGAAAAAATGATTACGACTCATATTACAACATATCAAAAACACTAAACAACTATTATGAAAAAACAGGCAATATAGATTCTGCAAATAAATACAAGGGAGAAATGCTGAAATACCGCATAATTCGAGATTCTGCAATAAGAGCCAGCCGTGTTACAGAAATAACACACCGGAGCGAGATTGAAAATATAGAACAACAGTCGCAGGAAAAGACTGCAACGGTTGCCGTTGCCTCTACTGTCGTAGTTGTCGGACTCGCAGCCATGCTGTTTTTATATAGAAGAAAGAAAGTGAAGCTGGGACTTGATTATGCCGACAACGTAAGAAAACTGGAGGGCACATTGGCTGAACTGGAGGAAGCAAGGGTGGCCCTGCGCAATGCACAAGAGAAACAGCTCACAGCCGAGGCAGAAATGGAGGCAAGGAAAGATGCATCGAAAGAGGTTGAACAGCTGAAACAGGAAGTGAAAAAAGCATCAGAGAATTCCAAAAAGCTGAAAGATGCCACAGAACAGCACTGCATAAAGATTCTGACAACTATTTTCAAAAACGGAGGCAGAGACTTCAAGGCAATGGAGGTACTGACGGAAGGAATGTATCCGGCCATGAACGATGCTTACAGGACGATGAAAGGCGGACGCAGATTTCTTGACTCACTCACGGAAGAATGCAAGACACTCAGCAACCGCGACATATTCGTATGCATACTCTATCACGAAGGTGTCACGGACGAGAACGTCATATCAGGCATACTGCATACAACCGTCAAAACTTTCAGAACCATGAAGAGCCGTCTGAAAAAAAAGTTGGAAGATGCCCAGGAATGCGAGGTTGCAAAGGAAATTGTCAGGAAAATGTCAGACAAATTTTAGGTGAATTACAATCCCACAAATATATTTTTGCGGGATGAAACCGACATTTTTACAAATCAGATTACACAAATTGTGTACAGCACTCCGACTACATGCAATAGCCATGATTGGAGCATGCAAAAGAAAAAACGTATATGTGAAGAACGCATACGAAAAGAATGTATGCGAACTGAATGAAGTGCACTCCGAACTGAAAAAAGTTGAAGCAAGAGGAAAAGAGGCTAAAAGAATTTGGGCTACGGAAAAACTGAAAATGAAGCAGGAAATCAAAAGACTTTCTGAGGAGTCGGAAAGACTGAACGAAACAGTGAAACTGAACTGCACAAGAATAATGGATGCATTGTTCACTGACGGAGGCAGAAATGTTGCTGTACACGGAATCGTTACAGACGAGATGCTTCCGACTATTAACGCGACCTACCGAAAAAGAAAAGGCAAAGGGGAATGGATTGCGGAACTGGAAAAGCATTGCGAAGGAATTAAAGAACGCGAACTGTTTGTGTGCATACTATATCATGAGAACGTAACAGACGATAAAGCCATCGCCAGCATACTGCATACAACTGTAGGAACTTTCAGAACCATGAAGAGCCGTCTGAAGAAAAAGTTGGAAGATGCTCAGGAATGCGAGACGGCAAAGGAAATTGTCAGGAAAATGTCAGACAAATTTTAAATAAGCATGCATGACGCATACAAAAAGAACAAAATTTACTACTCATTTCAACGCCCAAAAAATTGCATATTTTTTCTGATAAATATTGCTAATATGGAAAAACTTAATTTTTAAAAACATAAAGTTAACGATTCAACACTAAAGCAAGCAACAGAATACAGTTTTAATGCTTCTTAAACGCAGTTTTCCCATAGTTTATGCAGAAATTCGGGATAAAAGTATTATTTTGCGGTGTAAAATATGATACCAATATCAAAAATAGCACTCTAATATGGTATTTGAACGTAAGAAATATTTGGATGAACTTATCGCAGGACGCGGGAACGGTCTTGTGAAGATTATAACGGGTGTCAGACGATGTGGAAAGTCTTTCCTGCTATTTGAAATCTGGCACAACTGGTTGTTGGAACATGGAGTGGCTGGTAATCACATCATAGAAATACAGCTTGATGATTTCCGAAACAAACGGTTGAGAAAACCTGATGCCCTACTCGACTATATAGATTCAAAAGTAGTTGATGATGGCAATCCTTATTATATAGTCTTGGATGAGGTGCAACTGATAGAAGAATTTGTGGAGGTTATTCTTAGCTTGACTCACATGAGGAATGTGGACGTGTATGTATCGGGCTCAAACTCTCGTTTTCTTTCAAGCGATGTTGTAACTGAGTTCCGTGGTAGAGGCGATGAGATACGCATTTGGCCTCTCACCTTTGATGAATATTTCAGCGCCATTGGTGGTGACATACGCAAAGCATGGCTGGACTATTACACCTTTGGCGGACTTCCACAGGTGGCCTTGCTTGAAACGGAAGAAAAGAAGACTGACTATTTACGCGGTTTGTATGAAACTACTTATCTGCGCGATGTGATTGAGCGCAATCATCTGCGTAATCCTGAAGGAATGAAGGAACTCGTGCGTGTGCTTGCTTCGGGCATTGGTTCGTCTACCAATCCAACGAGAATAGCCAACACATTTCAATCTGCACAAGGTGTAGCCATAAAAAGGGACACGATAAAGCAATATATTGATTACCTGAAAGATTCGTTTCTCATAGAGGAGGCCAACAACTACGCCTTGCTTATGAATCTCGGGACGATACAGCGCAGACAAGGGAAACTGGAAGATGCCCTTCTCTCCTATACCGCCGCCCTAAGCCGCCATCCGAATAATGAGGCCATACTAGAAAATCGTGCCGGCTTATATACGGAAATGGGTGAGATCGAAAAAGCGACGAACGATTACAATGCCCTGTTAATCTTGAACCCCCATCATCAAGAGGCGTTATATTGCAGGGCAATGCTTCATTTGCAACATAAGAACTATCTTTTGGCCGAGCAGGATTTCGATAAGATACTGGAAGTAAACGAGAAATCCGTGAAAGGACGTCTGGGACACGCAATTCTCGAAAAGCTACGGGGGAATTACGATGAGAGCGAACGCATCTTTAATTACTTGATCAGCGAGATGCCCCGTGAATGGATATTATACGAGGGCCGTGCCGATCTATACTTCATGATGGGCAAGAACGCCCGGGCTATGGCCGATATCAATCGTGTTTTCGTGGAAAGTACCCCGACAGCCGCTTTATATGTATTGCGAGGCAAAGTAAAACTCGCCCAATATGAGAAGGCATCGGCCGCCTTAGACTTCAAGAAAGCTGAGGATATGGGATATGATAAAACGACTATCGACGAGTTGATGAAGATGGCTCGTTAAGGTTGTTTTTATACGTATAGTAGCATCGGCTCACGCGAGTAGTGGTATT
>OKRU01000227.1_pt1 | contig 53345 bp, 79 predicted proteins | sample 1601131 | NCBI WGS metagenome assembly OKRU01 (sample SAMEA3541558, study PRJEB24748) | human gut metagenome | biome: human gut; feature: human-associated habitat; material: faeces | place: China | collected 2012
CTTGAATAGTGCATTTGCTGGATTCCATACCCATGCGTCAATTTCTTTCTTCATATACCTTTCTCCTTCCTAAGTTTCTTATTCAGTGCCTTGTAATACTTGATTAGCTGCTCGTACTCAAAATCTGACATCTTGGTGTTTGATGCAGCTTTTACTTTCAGCAAGTCAAACCGCTGTTGTCCAATTTTGGCTATCAAATTTACCCGATAACCTTCCAAATGGTCAGCTTTGAAACGGTTGCACGAGCGGCATTCGGCATGGCAATTATCTTCATCAAACCGTGTGGCCAGATGCGTGCGGCTGAAATAATGGCCGCAATCAGCTTGCGCAAATGGCTTTATCTGTCCACATGAGATACAGCGAAAATAACCGTTAGGCATACAATCACGAAGCCGGATGAAAAGAGAAAACTCCTTGTCGAGTTTAGCTTTTAAATCCGGCTTCTTCTTTACTGTTACCCCTGCTTTATCAAACAGAGGTAAAGGCTTGTCTTTCTGCTTAGCCTTAGTGCTTTTTATGTAGTATGGCATTCTACTATTGGTTTACATAGTTCGCCAACTCTATCTTCACAGACCGAGCAGGCAGGTTAACAAAGTTATTCACTCAAAATTGTAGTTGTCTTCTCCATCCGGTTCTTCATCCGGCAGGTCATTCCCAAAGTCCATAGGAATGTACCAGTCTGAAATATAGTCTTGCATGGCTTACCCCTCCTTAATGCTTTTAATTTCTTCTTCAAGCATTTCGGAGAGACAAGTGCCACCATTGTAGAATTGCATCACATAGCTGTATGTGCCATCTGAATTGGGTGTTAATACTGAAATATCTTCCCCTCCTTCCTGTTTATTATCCTCGATAATCTCCCAAAGACTTCCGTTTACATCAACAACCTTCATAGGGTATTGATTTTCCAAAAGTGATTCCTTGTAAGTGTCGTGCCATTCAGGATTAAGAGGTATATCTTGCTTTTCGCACTCTCTTTTGCACCATTCTTCAACGGTCAATCCGTTCAAATCTACTTTCTTGATTTTGCCGATATGTAATTCTGTATAGCTCATATTCAGTCCTCCTTTGCTTCGTATGGATAAACGTCCATGATAGCGGTTTCTGCAACAGATGCAATCTCATAGTCTGCCATTGTGCCGAAATCGAAGCTCATTTTAAATAATGTTTTCATATCTATATAAATTCTTTGTTACGTTCAATCTCCTGCTGTGCGTATATCAGCATTTGATGTTCATTAGCAGCAGGCAGATAAATACCTGCCACCGATGCACTCCAATTGCGAAAACGGTCAATTGAAAGGGTCATTTCGCCCGTTGTCAGCTCTGCCGAACTACGCAAGTAGGTTACTTCTATACCTTTCTTGTTGACCGTCTTACGTTCAAACAAATCACGGTTGCAAGTCCTCTTATAGAAGTCAATTTTAGCTTCGTCAAGGCTGCAACCGTATTCACTACCAAAGTACCCTAAAAGCAAATGTAAATAAGAATTTTGGGCAAGTGTGCGGTTGGGCAGTTTCTTCTTCACTTCCACAACCGCACGCTCTTTAAACAACTTGTTTACATACTCTTTAAACTTGGGCGCTTGGTATTCATTCTTCAAGTCGAAAATCATGGTAACTTGCCATATATTAACATTAACCAAGCGACTATAATATAGATGGAAGATATAATGTATTTATCTTCTCTTTTTGCCTTGAAGTTTATTAATAATGATATTACCATTACTAATAGAGCACATATATTTATCATCATACACTAAAAAGGTAAATCATCCTTTGCATTACCATTCGCATCAACAGGAGGCGGAAAGTTCTGCGGCTGTTGCTGATAAGCCGGCTGTGGTGCTGGTTGTTGAACGGGAGCAGCTTGCTGTGCCTGCCTCGGTTCAATCCGATAGGGTTGCACGCGGGTGAAAATCTGCTCCACACCATCCTTGTTGCGGTAGCGCGTACCTTGCACATCAAAAGAGATAGTGACCACATGCCCCACTTGGAATTTGTCAAGTTCGGCACATTTGTCACCGATGAACTCTAAAAAAGGAGTATTTTCGAATCCCCGTTCTCCGGTATATGGATCTAAACGTGTACAATCTATTACTATTCCTCTTTTAAGATAAGTCTTACTTCCGTCTTTGGATGGAAGTTGCTGAGTGGGATAAATATAAAGTATCTTCCCTGTAATTTGATTTGCCATATTATTTAGTATAAAAGTTTTTGATTTGTTGAAATATTGATCCTCTTTCTTTGATGTGATCTATAACACATTCATCTCTTGATATTCGTACTTTGGTAAAATCATCCTCCGTTATCTTTCTTCGTTTATTTTCCTCGTCGTTATAAGTATTTACACATAAGAATACTATACTACATGAATTCAAGCATGAACAGTACAATTGTTCTTGTACTTGATTGTAATATGTTTTATGCTTTTTCTTGACGTATTCAATTAATTTATGATTATTTCCTTTAATCGGTTGTATGTTATCTACATAATCATTTAGATATACAGTTTTTAATTCAATGAAATCGTTTAATTTCCCTTCCTTAATTTCTGCGAAATCAAGGGATGCTTTAAAAACATCCATTTCCTTTGAATACACAACATACTGTGGAAAATACCATATTGGCAAATATTCAAGAAATCTATCCTCTAATATCGCACCGGTTCTAAGAGCGTCTATAGGACTTCCCTTTGCATTATAATAAGGCTTTTCACCACTTACAAACCTTTGCATTAAAGCAATATGGGATTTTGTGTTCTTACCGGATAAAAGGGCGTGAACATCACCACTACCTATATACATTGTTTCTATCATATCAAACCTCGCCTTTTCATACCATCATATATTGTATCAATTTCCCTTGTGTCAAGTTCTTCAACAGAGCCTTTGTTGAATCTTTGAAGAAAATTGGTACACGTATTATTATCAGATAATAGAAAGTTGGTCACAATTACCCTTTTTTCATCTGGCGTCTTTATTGCTAACTGCTCTTTTGATTTTGTATCATCTGGGTCTTCACCGGTTGCAATCTTATAAGCATTTAGTAATGCGTATTTCCTTGCATAAGTTGATGCTTTTCCGAATCCTTTGTCTCCAGAGTCAAGACCACGACCGAAGCTCTCAATGTCTATATATTCTTCTGTCTTTTCAAGATTGATAATTCTAACTGTCATTTTTACAATGTCGACATAGGTAATACTCTCTATATTTTCTTTTTTGACTGTTCTTATTATCTCTGACTTAATCAGTTCTTGCTTAATGGGAATACTGATTATACCATGTTTTGTTTCCGCGTCTTTTACACAGAGCGTTACATCTATATCTTGTACAGCTTTATATGCATAACTTCCATTTCCAACAGTCATATTTTTTTCGATGTTTTTTATTTCGTTGGAAACAGCTTGTATTTTCTGATACAAATTCTGATCATTCATAATTGTGAAATTTAAGTATATAAAATTATAGACATTACGATGCTAACAGCTACTGCATTAATTCTTTTGCTTTCATAATATTTCTTTCTAATCAGTTTTGAGCCATACGGTAGACATTCAACCGCCGTATGGCAATGTTTATTTCTTCATTAAGTCAATGCGTTCTTTAAGAGTGAGCAGGTAGTCATGCATCTGTACTTTTTGAACATCCATTAAAGCAACTTGATTTTCACCAGCAATTTCAACAGCATCTTTTCTTCCAAGGAATAGAACTAACTTATTATGTTTGTCCATCAATTCTTTGTATTCGATATACATACGGTCAAGAGGCGTATCAGCTACCTTATATGCCTTTTCAAACACATCTTTAGGCGACCAACTGATATACCCTTCGTGCCGTTTGTCATTCGGTTTACCACCGTCTATGTACTCAACCAAGTAACCCTCGGTATTAGGGTCCTCGTCTTCGGGCAACTTCCATCCTCTGTACTCATTGTACACTCCCAATGTCATGGGTGTAGCTTTCAGCTCTTTTGTACCAATATACTTTTTCATAATTTATGTGGGTTTTATAAAGCCCTCTCAAGGCTATTTAATTCGTTTCTATTCTGTTTTGAGGATTAATATTTCTTTCCGTGCATCTTCTCACGGAGTTCATTATATTGCATCTTTTGCTCAATATGCCAGAACAAATCTATATCAAGATGGCAAGCCAGTCCGAAAACAGACATTATCATATCATTCACGGTTGTAGGGAAATCGTAAAGGCCGTCATATCTTACCGGTAAAGTAGATATTGCATAAATAGACTCTGTAAATGTTTCATCTTTGCAAGCTTCTGACATATCATCAATGTTATTATTCAGATCTTTCATTGCAAGGTTTAGATCAATGCCACGTAATCCGGCTAAGTCAAGCAAGCGGATAACAGCATCGGCTAACTCTTCCTCAATTGAGCCTTTTATAGTTTCATTGTATGCGACTTCATAACCACGCTCTTTGGGAATGTCTGGGTCTAACCATTGACAAATGCGGCTGTTAGCAATCTTCTTATTATACCGATCAACATTGGCTCGTTTACCTTTTCTATCCGCTTCCACAGCTTCCATGAGTTCGGATATTACAAGGCAAAGCATATGTGCGTCACTCAATTCTTCATCGTGAAAACCATGCTCGCAGGCGGTTTTATATGCCCTATCACGGAGGGCGTTTAAATCAATATTGCTTATATCTAAAATTGTTATTAGTTAATCCTTTTAAGCCAATCACTAACACATTTTTCCGCTTCTTCGTAGCTGGCGAACACTCTTTTTTCAACAGTTACACAGTACCGCATTAATTCACCGCGAATTATTCCTGCATCATCCTTCCAAATATTTATAGCTCCGTTATCTCCGGCAGAAGTACATGCATATCCCAGTTGTAGGGTCGGTTCTATATCACTTGTATTATTGATACAATACGCATCAATAATACGTTTCTTTATTCCCGGAAGCCCCTCTAATTGGCAGATAGGTTTTTCTTTCTTTATGACTATATTCTTATTCATTTCTAAAATTGTTATTCGTTAATTACCAGTTATATATGATAACATCTGATTGTTCTCTTACATCCTTTGCTACATTATCATAAGAATAGTCATCTTCAATTTTTATATTGAATTTTACTTCTTTCATTTTATCGCTTACTTTCATAAGTTCATTAATAAGATCTTCAACTGTCATACTTATTCCTTTCTTATTAGTTTTATGGTTTTTGAAATTCCTTGATTAAAGCGTCGGCCAATAAAACGGATTCCTCCGCAATTCCTTCAAGCATGTATTCCACACCTTCTTCGATCCGGGTTGTAAGGTCTTCATTTGAAAGAATTCCCTTCATTGCGTCTTTGGCAGCTTCCCAACGTCTTTGTTCCCAAATGTTCTTGTATATAATACAGTCGTTAAAACCGAGGCATCCATTCCCTTGGAAGGGACATTGCGCACAATCAATGATCATTGTTTCTTTTTCCATTTCTTACTTGTTGTTATAATTTATTATTTTTCTTCAATAGGTTAAGAAGATGCTTTTCAGCTGCTTCATATTGGGATAATTGCGCACAGGATAACTCACCATATCCGATGGCCAGTTGAATCTCTTTAAGTGCCAATTTAATAGCGTCCGCTTCTTGCGAGGTTATCGCTACTTTCTTTGTTTTCATTTTTACTGGCAATATTATTCTATGGAAATCAACTAAAGTCGATTCGGAAATATATATTAAAATTTCCCCGGCTGGTATCCCTTGCTATCAGCGCTGAACATCGCAGGAGCCTTATGCCGGATTATAGGACTACCTTTTTGGAAATCTTAATTTATTTCTCAATATCTTCTTTTGTCTATATCTTCCAAGAGTGCTTCATAGAAATTAATATCATCATTTACTACTCTAATGAAATCAGCCTTGCTGTCAGCATTGAATCTTTTGCAAACTGTTTGTTCATCATTGTTCTCTGCTATCTCTAAATCTATATATAAGCCATTCAGTTCTTGCTCGATCTCATAACGTGACATAATCTTTTGGTTATTAAGTTTATGAAGAAAAGGCTTTTATTCTCACGAACCAAAGCCATGTTGAATTTAAATGTTATTTTAATATTCTATATAACTGGTTGGGTCTTCATTTATTCACAATGTGAAGTGGTGTTGCCTGCACCACGCTTGGTGCAGGGCTCCTAACATATTCACAATTAAACAACACCACGTTCACCTTCACAGGTTACTATATATTGACTATTACATTTTCTTCTATATACTTATCTATGCTTTCCTTGCTATATAGATAATATTTGGATGTCAGTCTGGATGTTCTGATCTTGCATGTATTTCTCAATTCTCTTAAGAAGGTTTCCTTGCATCCAATATAAGCGCATGCATCTTTAGCAGTAAACCATATCGGTTCTATTTTTACTACTTTTCCTATGATTTTCTTGCGTGGCATAATATTATTAGTTTAGTGATACATCCTTTTTTATTAGAATATCCTGTACCAAATTGATACAGGATATTGGTTCTAATCGCTTTTAAATGGTATATTATCCTCACGGACGTGGAAGGTGCCGGAATCGAACCGGCTTTTTACCCGAGCGGGTACGTTCTACCATGTAATACTAACCTCCCAGATGCCGGCGATTAGACCGGCACTATCGAAAATAAAAACGAAATATGTTCTCCTTCACAGGGTACTTAGTTCCCTTTACGCAACAATACGTTTCTTACCCCGAATTTTACGGGAAGGGAATCGCTCTCTTACGCGGAGCAGTCGTATATATGATAAGTGTGTATAGCTGCCCTAATTGCTATATACTTTACACCGATAAGGACTGTATCGGACGCTTATAAGATCATTTCATATTGCTGATAACTGTTTTTTCATCGCGAAGGCTTACCATACCTACAAGCAGCGCATTACGCTCGCGATTATCATGCTGGCTACATCAGTCGTTTCCCTTTCACCTCGGGCTTGCATGATTGCCCCACTGTACCATATATCTTCATATGGCTTGTACAAGATGTCAAAGAGCTAATTCATTTGAGTAAAGAGTAGCGATAGGAGGGAGTCGAACCCTCCACAGGAATTTCCTGTCCGGTTATGCTATTGCAAAGAGTCGTAGAAAAGCTTGTTAGATTTATATTGGTCTATAATTTCTTGAGTTGTACAATCATTACCAAGTTCTGAACGAATCTTATTGTATGCCGTATTGGACATAGAAGAAATAACCGCTTCTTTATAATCCTCGTTGGATGCCCATGCGAAAAACATAAGGAATGCCATTATCCCAATTATGGTACATACTATTTTGGTTGTTCTATTCAGTTCCATACTATTTATTCATATATTCTATTAAAGAAGACTTTTTAAACCTATTCAATCTACCGACCTTAGTGTGAGGAATATCCTTAATGTTCTTTTTCAGAAATTGAAGAGATACGTTGAGGAATTCCGATGCCTGATGAGAGTTCATGTATTCTTCATTCACTTCTCTCACTATGTTACTTAAGAGTTGACTATCTTTCTTTATGAGCCTATACAACTCTTCTGCAATTATTCTTGCATCATTCCGTGTCATCATATTACTATATTTTTATTGGTTTTTGAGATAATGCACATCCATATTCTTTTAGAGCAGTGCTGCGTATTAAATCAGGCTGTTCTCCTTCGGTAGTAAACCGAAGCGCATTTCGTACTGTGTTCTCTGTTACCCCAAATCTTTTTGCCAGTTTAGGGATTGTCCCTTTCTCGTATAAGATTCTTGCTCTGTAAGTTGCCATAATTAAAAACGTTTATTATATTTGTGAATTAATATTTTTGTTTCCTTAATCAAAACGGGTTTGTTGTTGATTACGGTGCAAATATAGAACAAATGTTCTTATTATCTATATAAAACATGAAAAATCTTAGAATTATTGTTCTATTTATATTCGTTCTAAATAAAATATAATACAATAAGCTAAAAGACAATTGATTGTGTTATGAAGAAAAAAGAGATTCGTATTCTTGATTGTATTTTAAAAGAATTGTATTCTGGGAATAATGATGTTGTTTCCGTTTGCAATAATTTAGGGATAATAGATGTTGATAAAATAAAAACCATCCGAATGAAATTAATACGCGATGGACTGGCATACAATTCAAATAAAATGCATTATTCATTGGTGATATCGTCAGAAGGAAGGTTGTTTATTGAAAAAGGCGGATACATGTATAAATATTTTAAAGAGCTTATACCTCCATATACAGCTTTAATAGGATGTATAACTGGGGTTATTAGTTTTATTTGGCTTGTCGTTGAAAAAATGATTTTATTTTTTTCATGACGATATATGAGTTGATTAATATAAATAGAATTATTTTTTGAAGCGTAGTCTCTTTTTTTAGATAACAATGCATAAGAGCATCCAGAGAGCAAATTAATGAAATAGTTACAAGAAGAATAAGAATATATTTCATATTATATATTATATAGTAAATAAAATACAAACATAGAACAAATGTTCTAATTATAAGATAAAAATATGATAAATAGAATTAAATCACTTTTGGATTATCTCCAAATTAATGAAAACGCATTTTCTAATATTATAGGAATTTCTCAACGGACTTTAAATTATTATATTAATGGAAAAAGGAAGCCTTCTTTTGAATTGATAGAGAAAATTCTAAATGCTTATCCGGATTTATCCGCCGAATGGTTATTGCGCGGTGAAGGAGATATGTACCGTACTTCAAATAAAAATCAGAGTCATACAATGAAGAGCTATTGAAGAATTTTGTTGATCAGACAAGTACATTACTTTCTAATCGTGACGAAAGAATAAGGGAATTGGAAATAGAAAATGCTGCTTTAAAGTCAGGTATATCCGTCAAGAATGTGGGGTGAAACTACCGTTACATATACCCACATCTAATTTATAACAAATAATAGTCGAATTTGTTTACTAAATATGTTCAACAACATATATTAAAGTTTAACTTTCTTGATGAATTTGTGTTTATATTGAATGTTCTCTATTTTTATAATCAATTAAACGTAATCATTATGGAAATGTATCAAATTCTTTTAAAAAGGCTTATTTTGTTAACAGATGAGTATTTAGAGCTTTGCAAAGAGGTTAAGGAAATAAAATCTCATCTACACTATGAAAATGATAAAAAACAAACAGAAAAGAGATTTACACAACTCAAGATAATGAAAATAGATAATAAGAAATGATAAGCTCATCATCCTTCTCCAATTCAAATTTAATGGTACATATAGCCGGAGTTTCAAAGCTTCGGCCATATTTTACTGTGAATCCTAACCTTTAGTAGAAATAAAATTATATTCTTAAGTTCTCTATTACATATTATTGCTATATTTGTGCATTAGTTAATGCGTTTTGATTATCAAAATGAAATTACTAATTAGGTCTTAATTATTATTGGTGTTTTTTATTGGATATATATTGGCTCGTTTTATGATACTAATATGATACCATAATTTAGATAGAGATATATAACACGCTGAAATATAGCTTATAAAATATTTTTTTGTAATCGCTTCGGAATCACGAAAGGAGATTACAGTAGTAGTCTCCTTTTTTGTTGTATATCAGCCGTTTATATTATAAACAATTGATTTTAAATGCATTATATTTGATGAATCAGCGTGATATATGGTACATATAAGAACATTAAAGGATACTAAAGTGTTATATTCTGATACCATTATGATACCAATTATATTTTATGATACCATTTTTATGATACCAATTACTTATTAATAATATAAAGCTATGAAGTATCCAACGCTACGTTTTGTGTTTGACCGGAAACACATTGCAACAGAAAAGAAAAAGGGGTTAGTCCAGATTGAAGTTACCAGTGAAGGTAAAAGAAAGTGGATAGGAACACAAGTAAAGGTTTACCCGAACCAATGGGACAACAGAAAAAAAGTAATAAGGTCTATGGAAAGCATACAATTAAATGCCATCCTTGATTCTATGATGAATAATATTAATGAGTTTATCTCATCGTTGATAAAGAACAACCAGCCTTTTGATTTTGAGAAGTTAAATTACTTTCTTGAGAAATCAAACAAATCCGTATCGTATATTGATTTTGTTAGAATGAGGATTGAGGAAAGAACTGATATCGAAGAAAGTACAAGGAAGCAACATAGGACATTACTGAAATCATTAGAGGATTTTGGAAGGATAAACTACATTGATGATTTAACAAAGCAGAACATTATATTGTATGATGACTTTCTGCATAATCAAGGCATATCTCAGCCGACTGTATATAATTACCACAAAAGAAATAAAAGATATATTCATGAGGCAATGAAGTTTGAGTTAATATCTGACGATCCATATAATGGCTTAACTTTTGAACGTGGTAAATTTGATAAAAGGAAATATCTAACTGAACAAGAGTTGTACAAAATGGAAACATGTGAAATCAACTCTCAGCCAATAGATCGGGTAAGAGATTTATTTTTGTTTCAGTGTTATACCGGTTTTTCCTATTCCGATTTTGCTAAGTTTGATTTTGAGAGAGATGTTGAAAACAGAAATGGGAAATACATAATTGCAGACAGAAGAAAGAAAACAAATGAAGATTATTACATTGTATTGTTGTCTCCAGCAATGAAGATACTAAAAAAATACAATTTCAAACTTCCGGTAATTAGTAATCAGCAATATAACATTATGTTGAAAGTTGCTGCTCAATATGCTAAGATAAACAAAAGAATAACAACTCATGTGGCCCGTCATACTTTTGCTGTATTCGCCCTTAATAATGGCGTCTCGATGGAGGTTGTTGCTAAGATGCTTGGACATTCAAACATAAAGACTACCCAAATTTATGCAAAAGTCTTAAATAGGGAAGTGGAGAAAGGATTTGATTTGCTTGAAAAAAAAATGAGATAATTCCAAAACACTAAAAAAGCGGTAAAGTGCTAAACTTACCGCTTACTCAACTTATCTGTTTATTGTTGTTTTTAGGCTTATCTATTTTTTCATTTCTTTAAAACCGACTTTCAATTCTTTTGATAAAAAAAGTGGTAAATCAATTTTCAAATTATTACCACAGGGCAACTTTCCCCAATGATCCTAATTCCAAGTTTGCAGATTTTACTCCCATTGCCTTGAATGCCCTAACTATCGTAGAGAAAGTCACGCTTTTCCCACTTTCTATTTTTGAAATCTGGGCTTTTCTTACTCCCATAAGTTCTCCAAGCTGTTCTTGTGTGAGATTTTTGGCTTCTCTTGCTTTTTTAATAGCTTCACCAATAAGAAAATTGTTTATATCGGCTTCGTATTTATCTCGTCTTGGAGTCCCTTTAACACCTACTACAGCGTCCAACATTTCTTCGTGAGTGTATAACTTTAATTTATCCATGACTATTTGTTTTTAGAGTTAAAATATTCTTTTCTTATTTCTTGCGCTTTTGATATTTCCTTTGATGGCGTCTTTTGACTCTTCTTGGTAAAGCCATGAGTAGCTACAACCAATGTGTCGGTATCAGTATCCCAAAATGCCAATAACCTATATGCCATTCCATTATATATGGTTCTAAATTCCCATATATCTGTATTTCCCAATTTCTTGAAAAGCTCTTTATCTAAAACAAGCATACTTTTTCCGATATTATAGGCTATTTTATCTCTTACTTTCTCGTCTAATGATTGAAGAAACTTTATTGCTTCTTGCATATAGACTACTTTGAATTTAGACTTTCCTTCCATGATTCATGATTATGGTTGCAAATATAATGAAAGTTTCTAAAATAGGAAACTTTATAAGGGGATTTTATGGAAATTAAGGTATGAAAAAGCCCCAATTTCAAAAATAAATAAATTCTACTTGCCTTTAAAAAAGATATAACCAATATAATTATTAATATTAAAATAATCCATTTTTCCATTGTTTATTTTCTCTTAGGTAATATTTTTCATCTCTTATTTTTCCATTTAAAATATCCTGTCTCATTCTATTATAGGTTTGCGCATCTATAGCTCCATTTCGATATAAAATTTCTGCATTATTCAAGGCTTCTGCTGTTGTCTTTTTCTTTTTAGATAAAGCAACATATATCAACCCTATTGGCGGGCATAATAGTCCCCATCCAAACCCATAAAAAGCTCCGCATTCTCTATCTGATCCGATTGACCCACATAATACTGCGATAAGAATCCAAATAATAAAAACAATCATAATAATATTTTTTTATATCAAATTACCGTTTCCCAGTAACCATAAATTTCACACCATCCACTAAATCCTTAGCTATACCATTTTTATCTTTGTTTAATTTTGTATCGGTATCAGTTTCATTGGCTATCTTTTTAAGAAGTCTTATTATTTCATCTTGATTAGATACCATCTTATTTATTTTATAATACCAACACAGCAACTCACGTATTGCAATAAAAATTATTACACATATTAGCACTATTAGAAAAAAAGTACCCAGTCCCATCATTGGATGAAGAATAGTTAAGTGCTTGGGCGAACGAAAGTAATGGAAATAAGGACAATGTTGTGATAAATAAAATCTTTTTCATAATGGTGTGTTTTTATAATTTTATAATAATGCAAATATATTTTGGTTTTATGATATTTACAATATAAATCATGTTTTTCTTCAAAATATTTTTATTTTCTTGCATTATTCAATAATAATGTATACTTTTGTATTTGACTGTTACAACATAATAATTCTTGGGCAAAATAAAGCGAAATATGTTTTGTACAAGATATTGGGAAGCCTTCTAAGGTGGCAGAAAGGAAACAATCTGCGACTTCTATGCCCTGTGTATGTTGTGACAGTCACACCTACGGAGGGCTTCTTTTTATCACAATTCGTTAAAATATGACTGTCACAACGAATTTAATTTTATCTAAGAAAAGCAGCGAAAATGAAGTTGATTTGTATTTCAATGCTGTTTTGAAATTGGCAAAAGCGAGTGCAAAGTATCCAGTTAATCTGGATGAAGTATGGATGTTGGTGTATACTCGAAGAGATTCTGCAATCGATGCTCTAAAAAGAGATTTTATTGAAAATGATGATTATTTACCGGTACGGAATTCTCCGAAGCGGTCAGAAGGAGGTAGATTTGCGGGTGGTGATAAAATGGATTATTTACTCACAGTTTCCTGCCTTGAATACTTTATAGCCCGTAAAGTTCGTCCTGTATTCGAAGTGTACCGCAAAGTCTTTCATAAAGCAACAACTTTTCAGCTTCCCAATTTCTCTGATCCTGCCGAAGCAGCCCGTGCATGGGCGCAACAGTACGAAGAGAAAAAGGAACTTAAGTACAAGAATGTTCAGTTAGAGCAAGAGAGGCAGGAAAATAAACCCAAAGTCGAGTTCGCAGAATGTATAATGAAATCCTCCGATTGCATATCAGTAGGGGACATGGCGAACATCTTGAATCAAAACAATCTGTTCGGCAAGGGCAAGATATCATTCTACAGATGGCTACGTTATAACGGATATTTAATCCAGCGCGGTATCAGATACAACCATCCGTCACAGAAATCAATGAAGAACAACCTAATGAGACTGGTGGAAGTACCATACACGACAAGGGGAATGGTAGCCTTTAATACGATCTCAATGATCACTCCCTACGGGCAGAAGTATTTTATCAATTTATTCAGGAAGATTAAGGCTGGGAAATCCCAGCCGGAACTGTTGTTTGAGAAATAATATTTAATTATCGACGCGACTTCCAGTCGGCAAACATCTCTTTAGGAGGTGTCCCGGGAAGTATGCTTCTTCCCGGGTATTTTTTTATGATTCTAATCGCAATTTAAAAGGGAAAAAATTATGGAAATGTATATGGCATTATTAAAACGGGTCGTTCTGTTGACCGATGAATACTTGAAACTTTATGATGAAGTGAAGGAGTTGAAAAAGGAACTTAAGGATGAGAAGAAAAAGAAATGCAGGATTGTTCCGATGAAGATAGAAAAGAAAAAGAGTGATAGCTGAAATGGATATATGATTAATATACGGATACTATTAGAGGGATGCCATGCGTCCCTCTTTTTATTATGCTTTTTATTTGTTATTTTGGTTATTATATGTAAATTTGCAACAGCAATTCAGCTTGAGGGAGAGCATTTAAGATATTAAATATTTCCAAAGCGTTGGGAATATAAAACAGTGCCGAAAGATCCTCAAGCGTTCGGTGCTGTTTTTTTATTCCCGTGTGTGAAAGGGCACACTACGAAAATTGTATGAATGATATTCAGATTTTCAAAAATGAAGCTTTCGGTGAAGTGCGAGTAGCCGGAACAAGTGAAGAACCTTTATTCTGCCTTGCGGATATTTGTAAAATACTTGATTTGCATACAGGTATGACCAAACAAAGGTTAGATGAAAAGGGTGTAAGTTTGATTGATACCCCTACAAATGGAGGTGTTCAGCAGCTTATATATGTAAGTGAAAAGAACCTCTATAAAACGATTATGCGTTCAGACAAACCACAAGCCGAACCTTTCCAAGATTGGGTATGTGGTGAAGTTCTTCCTTCTATCCGTAAACATGGCATCTATGCTACTGACAATGTTATAGACCAAATCTTAAACAATCCGGATTTCGGTATTGAGATTCTCACTAAACTAAAAGAAGAACGCACTGCACGTATTGAAGCGGAAAAGCAGGTAGCTGTACTCACCCATGTCAATAAAACCTATACTTGTACGGAGGTTGCAAAGGAATTAGGGTTTAAATCGGCAATAGAGTTGAACAAACGACTTAAAGAACTTGGCGTGCAATATAAGGTAAATCAAACATGGGTTCCTTACACCATGTATTCTTCGCTTGGATGGTTTGACATTAAGCAGGAAGTTGCCGATAATGGCCATATTATATATCATAGAAAAATTACGGGAATTGGCAGAAAGGGTATTATTGATCTTTTTAATGCATAGTATTTAATTTTTTGTGTGTAAAGGAGCACACTACGTTACGAGACGTGAAGACTTTATTATGAAAACGAACCAAATTATGATTCGCCCAATGGGTGATTTTAAAGTAATTCAGAGAACTAAAGATGCGTTTTTCAATGCTACAAATTTATTGAAACAGTGGAATCAATTGAAAGGTATGAAGAAGGAAGTTAATGACTACTTCGGCTTAGCTTCCACTAAAGAGTTCATTTACACTATAATGGAAAGAGAAAATTATGATAGGGGTAATTACCCCTATCATAAATCAAGGGCAAATAAGGGGGATAATGCGGGTACCTGGATGCATCCACTACTTTTTATTGATTTTGCAATGTGGATAAATCCGTCTTTTAAATATGATGTTCTCAAATTTGTCTATGATGAAATGATAAAATTCCGCAATCTTGCTGGCGATGCATACCCATCCATGTGTAAAGCGGTCAGTTCTATTTTACCAGATGACCTATTCAAACAAAAAGTTAAGGACTTAGCCAAGTCTCTAAACATCATAGTCTATGGTAAACATGAATCAGAAATGCGTAATAAAATTGGTGATGAAGCTAAAATCCGCGAATTGTATGAGTTGGAATTACAGATAGCTCAATGGATAGACTTAGGCTTTATCAAAGACTATAATAGCCTTAAATCCACATTGACTAAATTATATTACCGAAAATATCCCAATGTTCTGCCTATCTAAATATAAATTACCGGTGAGTTGATATAAGTCAGGGATGTATGTTGCATCCCTACTCACTGTTATTTCATTGAAAAAAAGACATTATAAAATAAAAATCATTATATTTGCAGTGCGTGTGATGTTGCACGCTACCCATACCGACGAAAAGACATGAAACTTTCTGTTAAACAAGAGAACTTTTGTAATTATTATATTGAGACGGGGAACGCATCCGAAGCTTTCCGCAGGGCATACGAATGTGGAAACATGAAAGATAAGGTCATCTGGGTAAAGGCTTGCGAGACTCTGAAAAAGGAAAAAATCCAAGCGAGGATTGAAGAACTGAGGAAAGAGGTAAAAAGTCAATCAGACATATCCAAGGAGAAGATATTGGAAGAACTGAGGTGTATTGCCTTTGCTGATATCCGTGACTTTCTTGAAATAAAGGATGGAAAGGTTATCTTTAAGGATTCTGAGAAATGGACGGATGAGATGTCTCGTGCAGTCGAAAGTGTCAGGGTTACCAGAGAGGGAATTGAGATAAAATTGAACGGAAAGGCATGGAGCATTTCCCGCATATGTAAAATACTTGGTTATGATGAGCCTACCAAGATCGATATAAAGAATATGCTTCTTGATATAGATACAGGCACGGATGGATAAGAAGAAGGTATATATCAGTTACAAGAAGTTCAATCCCAATTTCCATCATCTTAAAAAGGCTCTTACTGATGACTCCTTAAGGTTTATTTTTCTCATAGGAGGTTCTTCCTCTGCAAAATCATTCTCAGTAGCACAGGCTATGCTATTGTTTTGTATCACTCATGGGTATAATACGAAAGTGTACAGAAAAACGGGGGCTTCAATTTCCGATAGTATATACAAGACTTTTCGAGAGGCTTCGCGTTCTATAGGTATCGGCAAGCTGTTCAGTTTCAAGGAAAATAAAATAGAATGTATCAACGGATCATATATTACCTTTAGCGGTCTTGATGACCCGGAAAAGATAAAAGGTCTCGACAGCTACCAGTTTGTTGTATGTGAAGAGTTGAGTGGATTTGATGAAGTTGACTTCAAGCAGATAAAGAAGCGTTTGCGTGGACGCCCGGGACAAAAAATCATATCCATGTTCAACCCTATATCCGAGGAGCATTGGATCAAGAAAAACATATTCGACAAGGAATCTTTGCATGAGATCAGCAATCACCTGTATGGAGAGTTGAAAGATTCAGCTACAGGCAAGATTCTTCCGAAGGAGTTTTCCGCCATTACGAAAAAGTTCATTAACTCGGAGCGTAAGATATTGAATCCTCATGGGAAAGAGGAAATTCATGCCCCAGATACCTTGATATTGAAATCCACATATTTGAACAATTTCTGGGTGGTCGGAAGCCCTTGCGGTACATATGGATTTTATGACAGGCAGGCAGTCGCTGACTTTGACAAGGACAGGACTCGAGATTATAATTACTACCGTATTTATGCTCTTGGAGATTGGGGAAGCATAAAAACAGGTGGCGAGTTTCTTCATGCCTTTGACGGGGGCAAGCACAGAGGCAATTTCCCATATACCTATGGGCTTCCTGTTCATATATCAATAGACAATAACGTTCTTCCATATATTTCCATGTCGTTTTTTCAAGTAGAGGGACTTGCTATACGTCAGATACATGAGATATGTGCGGAAGATCCTTTTAATACAGTTACAAAAGCATCGGAAATGGCAAGGCTGTGGCTTGAAGAGGTAGGTTATAAAGATGTGGTATTTCTTCACGGTGATGCGAGTACGAAGGCTGGAAACACGATAGACGAAGAGAAAAGATCATTTCTGGATAAATTCATAGAAGGTTTGGAGTATTCTTTCAGAGTGGAGGATTGCGTTCCTTCGTCAAATCCTCCGGTCGCCTTGTCGGGTGAATTTATAAATTCGATATTATCTTCAAACATATATGGAATTTCTATCGGGATAGACGATTCTTGTACCAAATCCATACGTGATTATGAGAATGTCAAAAAGGATGTAAATGGAACAATCCTGAAAAAGCGGGTAACGAATAAGGAGACAGGGCAGTCCTATGAGGAATTCGGTCATATTACCGATACGCTGCGTTATGTGTGCGCAGATGTATTTAAGGATGAATTTATTCGATTTTCCCTTAGAAGAAAGAGAAGCACGATAAAGGAGGGGAAGATGCTTTTTTACGCTCAAGGCAATGTCTCTGGCGAGAAGATTGTATATCTCGTTCATGTCAAGGGGCGTATTACTGCTATATTTTGCATGGTAAACTCTTATGTGGATATATGTGACGTACAATATTCAGACAATTTCGATGAGACGGAATTCATGAATAAAATGATCGGGTTTGATCCTGTGAAAATTGTATGTGAATGTGGAAAGTCGCAAGGGGATTTGCTTGCAAGGATACGGGAGAGGTTCCGGATGTGGGTCATTCCGGAAAACGGAGACAAGGATGGCAAGATAGAAGCAAACAAGGAACTGATGAAAAGTCTCATCCGTTTTCCGGGAAACTATGAATCCCTTCCCGGTATTAATTCCTTTATCAACAGTGTTCTTGATTACCCGGCGGCAATTGATATATCTGCAATGTATTCCGTGTGTTCTCTTGCAAATTACGCGTATAGAAAATACAGATTGCCGTCATACAAATAAAATCCTGTTTTTATTTTGAATAAATAAAAAAATACAATATATTTGCAATTGATAATTCATTGTCTCCGTGTTAAGTAGCACGGAACTATTAAAGTAGAACTTTAAATAAGGACGTAATGACTGCCGCGCGGGGAGAATGATTATCTATGTAGATAATCATTCTTTTTTATATGGGTATTAAACAGTTCTTTAAGGGAAAGAAAAGTTATGTTCCGGATATGAGAAATTCCGTGCGGTATGTCGAACAGGACATCAAAGGGAATTACTGGTATCTAAGCGATCTCTTTAATAGAAGAGGCATGCCTCGTATTGATTACGACATGACCAATGACTCTGATAAGGCGGCTGCACTACAAGTCTGTACCCCTCTTTCTACAGTAATATACCGTATTGGTTCGATGTTCGCGAACGGGAATGTCTATGTCGTCGATTCAAAAGACAACGAAAGGCCTATGTATCAAGAGATACGCGATTTACTCAACAAGCCTAACCCTTTGCAGAACCGTTCCGGCTTCCTGAAAGACATATATATTTCTCTGAAACTGTTTGGCTATTGCCCCATATATACAGCAAGAGGAATCAAGGGAGCTCTCCCTAAGGCCATGTGGGTGATACCTCCACAAACTTTTCACATGGTATCTTCCGGAAATTTATTTGAGCAGACGGAATTCGACGGGGTGGTAGACAAGGCTTACATATCATGGATAAACAATAATATTCCTCTTGAAGAATATGAGTATTTCGTTATATATGATTCTTCCGTAAGGGTTAACGGGATTGGTGTGGACATATCTTTTGATACTCCTACCGACTCTTTATCAATGCCTGTAAATAATTGGATTTCCGCTATGTCTGCCAGCCACAGGCTTATTGTAGAGGGCGGGCCAAAGGGGATCATACATAGCGATTATGAAGATAATTACGGTAATTCAGCCCTTGACCCAAACGACAAAGAAGAGATAGAGGATAGTTTTAAAAAAGAATATGGCCTGTTAAGGAAGTACCCTATTCTCGTGACAAAGGCAAAAGTAAAATGGATACCTCTTGATTACGATTCCGGGCAATTGAAGCTGCATGAAGAAGATGCCAGGTGTGAGGCAAAAATATGCAATGCCATAGGTGTTAATCATTCCCTTTTTTCAGAGCCTAAGTACGAAAATTATGAGGCTGCAAAACGTTCCAGTTATCAAGACCTTGTGATCCCTGATTCCTTGAAGATTGCTGAAGTGATTACTAATAATATCTGCCCAAAAGGAGCCATTATAAAGTTAGACTATAGCCACATTGCATGCTTGCAAAGCAGCAAGAAAGATGAATCTGACGTGCTTGTAAAGGTGTCTTCCGCTTATATAAATATGGTTTCCAAAGGATTGTTGACTGTAGAAGAAGCAAGGATGGAGATCGCAAAATACATAGACATAGACCCGGATAAACCGAAAGGCGAGTTAAAAGGAAGGATTTCCGATAATAGTGAAAATAACGGTAAGGAGGAAAGCAAAGATGAATAAATACAAAAGTAAAATAGGACTTCAATTTAAGAAATTTTGCATTGACCAGAAAGATATAACCTACGATTCTGAAAAAAGGGTGATTTCCGGGTATGCTGCAATATTTGGCAATGTCGATAAGGCAGGAGACATGCTTGTCAAGGGATGCTTTGCAAAGAGCATACAGGAACGTGGCCCTGAAAGCAGCGCGAATGACAAGATAATCTTCCTTTGGATGCATAACATGGATGAGCCTATAGGTTTCCCTACCGTGTTACGGGAAGACGACAGAGGGCTTTATTTCGAGGCATATGTGGATGATGTCCCTCGCGGTAATCAAGCCATCACCCAGTTGGAATCAGGAACATTAAATCAATTTTCTATAGGATTTCAATACGTGTGGGAAAAATGCGAATGGGATGATGAGCGTGGCTGCCTTATTGTCAAAGAAGTCAAGCTCTATGAATTTTCAGTGGTTTCCATTGGGGCCAACGGGGATACTGAGTATCTGGGATTGAAATCAATAAAGGATGTTGAAGCTGAATATAAGAAATTGGCGGACGAGATATCCTCTTTCTGTTCAGGTATGAACATATCAAAACAACAAAAATTACAAAAAATGATATCTAAGGCAATGTCACTTGCTGTATTTGAGCCGGATGATCACCAGATTCATCCACTCGATAAGGAAGCCGGCAAGCATGAAAAATCGATGTTTGACTTTAAAAGAAAAAATGTATGAAGTTTGGAATTTTAGAACTCATGGACATGAAAAACATGTCCGAAGAAGACAAGAAAAGATGGGAGCAGCTTGATGAATTGTTGGGCGATTCCTTCGATGCAAAGGTGAAAAGCTTCCTTACGGATGAAATCAAAATGGAAGATTTCAGAAAGAGTATCGACGATACTGTGAAGGAGGTAGACGAGTGCAAGAAAAGCTTGAAAGGATTTACCGATCAGGACACTTTCGAAAAGAAAATGCAGGAAATCAGTGATTCCTTAGTCCGTATCAAGGCGGCTACTGTTGTGAAATCAAATGGCGAATTGGGAGTGAAGTCCGTTGAAGAGCAATTGAATGAGCAATTGAAAAGCTATATTTCTACAGAGAAGAAAGACGGTCATGAAATACAGACGCTCAACTTGAAAGAGGCCTGTATGAAATCACCGGGCAACAAGCTTCAGTTGAATTTAGTCATGAATACAAAAGGAACGGCTGCCACAATTGCAAGCGGTTCTCTTGCTCCGCATTATGGCTTGGAAGTTGATCCTGTTCTTTCTGTCGATCCTCGCAGCCAGACGATTATCCGTCAGTACGCGAATGTAGCCACGACTTCAAGCCGCTCACTTGTATATGCTGAATATGTTTCTAAGGACGGAGACGCAGCTTGGGTTGGAGAAGGGTCCCTGAAACCATTGATGGATGCTACTTTGACAGAGAAGACCGTTACCGCAAGAAAGGTGGCAATTGCTTCCAAGTTTACCGAAGAAACACTTTCTGATTTCCCGAATTTCGTCAATGAGGTGAAGGCTGAAATGATTAACAAACTTGGTATCAAGGAAGAAAAAGGCATTCTTGACGGAACCGGTGCTGACGGGGAAATAAAAGGAGTGGCCTCGGATATGCCGGCATTCTCGCTTACGTCTCTTAAGGTAGAAAGTCCTAACGAATTTGATGCGTTGGTTGCCGCATACACTCAGATCGTATCGGTTAGTGAAATGGCATATCGTCCCAATTTGGTTTTGATGAACCCTGTTGACTATGCGCAGATGCAATTGGCGAAGGATGCAAATGGAGGATATCTTCGTCCTTTCCGCATCGGAGATGAGCTCATACAAGGATTGCAGGTGGTTACTTCTACCGCAATTACTGCAGGTGACTTCATAATGGGTGATTTCGGATATTTGAATATCAGGGATTTGTGGGCGTTGTCCATTACCGTAGGTTGGGAGAACGACGATTTCAGAAAGAACATAGTCACTACCATCGCGGAAAAGCGTCTGATGTGCTATATCAAGTCTCAGTATAAGACAGCTTTCGTAAAAGATAAATTTAAAACAGTAATGGAGGCTATCAAGCCTTCCGTAGCAGCAGCATAACAATGGCAAAAGGATATAACTTTAATCTGGTCAAACGTTACAAGGTGACGTTTATCAAGGACGCGTCATTCTATAAGAAAGATGATGAGGTGGAGATCGGTATGGCTCTGGCGGCAAAGTTTGTAAGAGAGGGTAAAATTTCACCTACTCCCGAACTTCTCGCAGATGCGAAAGAATTAAAATGTGAAGAAGCTTTCTCATTAGATAAAAAGAACAAGTGATGTTGATTGACGGTACATATTTCATAGGACCTATCGCCATAGAGGGGATGAATTTTCCTACCGGTGCAAGTAGTATAACTAATGATGCCAACGAATTCTATTTTGAAAGCTTCATGCAGAAGTATGAAAAGGAATACCTTCTTCGAATATTAGGCAGGAATATGTACCTTGATTTCATCGCCTATCTTTCTGATCCTAAAGAGCCAATAAGCAAATGGGATGATCTTAAGAATCTTTTATCAGAGAAGGGAAACAGCGCCGTTGCCAATTACGTATTTTTTAAATATGTACAACGGAGCGGAATATCCGTACAGGATTCTGGCGTTGTTGACGCAAAGAGTGAGAACAAGGCTGATATAAATAAGGTCATCATCCCGGCATGGAATGACATGGTTGAAATGAATCATGAAGTTTATGATTTTCTGAAAAGCAAACAGGCGTATGACGGCTTTTGCTTTGATGGAAGTATGCTTAAAAAAATAAATTGGTTTGGCGTATGATTTCTATCAATGAAATATTCAGGGAGATTGTCAATCGTGTCTCGAAAAGATACGGAAACAATGTTTCCTATATGTTCGGGGATTGGGATTATATATCCGACCAGTTGACATTATGGTCCCGTAATCCGGATACAAGCAAGCTTAAATTCCCTATTGTGTGTCTTTATTCCCCCTATAAGGAGGATCGTGGGAAAAAGCGGTCGGTATCTTTGAACTTGCTTATATGTGTCAATACAAGAAAGGAGTATACAAACGAACAGCGTGAAGAGTTTTCATTTGCGGCAGTGTTGCGTCCTATTTATGACATTCTGATAGATGAGATAAATAAAGACGGCAACATAGAATCGGTTTATGATGGTGCGATTCCTCATGTATATTCTGAGAATTACAGATATGGCAGAGTTGGAGTATATGGGTCGGATAAAAAGCCCTTTAAGGATTTTATCGATGGGATTGATATTGAGAATTTAGAATTAACTTTAAAAACAAGAAAATGTTATGGCGAACGATTATAGAGAATGTCCGGGAACTTCCAGATTTAACACTGGAAACTCAAAGTGTATTCTTGACCCTGATAAGATAAAAGCTATCATTTTAACTATTCACGGGTACAAGCTCCCGAAAGATTTGACTCCTGAAAGTATTGAGGCCGCGTGTCATGCGGATCGTCCGGAAAGAATATACCCGATCAAGACGATTGTGGAATATGCTCCGTCCGGAGGGGAAGCACAGACTTCCGCTAATGGCTATGGGCCTAACAAGGTAACGGGATATTCTGCAAAAAATGACGTGTGGACGCTTCAGGATTATGATGCTACCCTTAAGGCTAATATAATGGCCGCAAAAGGAATTGCATTCGACGCATATTTTGTAGATGCGAACAATATTCTGTATGGAGAGAATGACGGTACTGACACGCTGGCCGGTATTCCCCTGTCCGGAATATATCCGGGCGGGCAAGATTGGGACTCTTCCGGCACCGAGGCCAACCTTACAATAGCCACCATGTTCAAAGATTACGAAAAATACGTGAAGAACGCAGATGTAAGGGTATGTAAGTTTGACATTGTAGAAGCATTGAAAGGACTTGTATATGTTGAATTCATGTCAACCGGAGACAATAAGTACAGGCTTATTGAGCATTTCGGACGGCTGAACATTACTTCATATTACAAAGATATGCTTACAGGAGAAAATGCTTCCAAAGTACTGAACGGGGTCACTTCTGTGACGTATGAGGATGGAGATCTTGTTGTGACTGCGGCTTCTGGCGGTGGAGCAATATCATTGAAATCTCCTTCTGTTTTGCAGACTAATGGTATCACAGGAATAGAACAGTGGTCATGATAGTAGAGGGCGTTAATTTTTTCGATAGTGAAGTCTTGAAGTGGAAAAAGAAAGACTTTGTTGATGTTCACAAAAAGTTGTATTTCAAAGACAGGGAGGAGTTCGAAAGAGAAAAGATATTGTCCGATATATATGACAAGATACATCAGAAGAATAAGCAGAAACAGGATACAGAGAATGGCGATCTGTTGGTTTAAAGGGTAGGGGAAGGTTTTGATCTTCCCCTTTTTAATATGATTGTATGGCTACAGTAAAAGAAGCGGCAGAAGCATTTGCATTATTTGCAGATGGATTTAATAAGGTCGTTAAAGATACCATTGTCGAGAATAAGGATATGTTAGAAGAGTTGATAAAAGAGCAGCTTTATTCTGGAGTAAACGGGAATGATAAACCGTTGCGCCCGACTTATCTCAACGATCCTTATTTTAAATCGGAAGAGGCGGGACATTGGCAAAATAAGGCGAAAAGTTATATGATGTGGAAGAAAAAAATAAAACCGCCAAAACCATCGTTCTTGCTTGATCTTCCTGCAAGGGATGAAAAAACGCCTAATTTGATTATAAAGGGTGACTTTTATGATTCTATAACTGCCATTCCCATAAGTGACGGGGTTAGGATATCCACTCAGGGCACTCCGTTTGGAGACGATGTGGAACGTAAATATGGAAGTGCGATATTAAAGATTGGTACTGTGTCAAGGAAACATTTTATCGAATATTTTCTTGAACCGGCATTGAAAAGCTATTTTTCTAAATTTGGATTATAATGGGATGTTTTTGCGAGGGTAATAAGAAATACAAGAATCTGACAGCCATGCGGGAGTTGGCTAAAAAAGCCGCTAAAATGGAAAAATGTGTTTTTGTTCTTTATAAATACAATGATGGCACGATCCATTTTGATAGAGAAAAGGACTTTTGTAATGGAATTTTAATAGAGTATATTTATCCGTAATAATGGAGTTTTAGAACAGTATTTTTGCTTTGTGTCAGAAAAAACACGAGGTGTATAATTTTCCAATAAGAGAAACAGGACAATTGAATAATTTTACGCACAACAATGTTATTTAGAATTTTCTAAATAACAACATTTTTAAAAGCGCGTATTCTATCGTATTCTATTGGTTAATATTACTTACATTTTAAGATAGGTTTTAAATACCATATATTTGTGCATGCAATATCTCTTTCGTGGCTGTCAGTGATATGTAAGGAAGATATTTATGGGACTTTGGATTGAGATGCGGACAGCCACAACAAGCACTCTTTCCATTGTCCCTTTTTATTTTTCGTCTTTTGGCTACAAGATAGTAAAATGGATACAGAAGAAGGCAATGTAAATCCCGTTCGGATGGCCGCATTAAAATTGGCAAAAGAAATTGTATGGTCAGACCGTAAATACGACTTAAGTGATTCTGATGATGAAATGCTTGATCGCATGTTTTACATTGCGTTCAGAATAGAAGAGTATATGCTTGATGTAAAGTAACTGCATTTGCATGAAAATAATAAAAGAATATGATTACATTGAATAATAATTATAATTATGGCAGATTTAATTTTATCAAAGGAGAGTAGCGAAAGCGAAATCAAGGCGTATTTCAACGCAGTGTTAAAGTTGTCACAGTCCGATGACGAGTTTCCAATCAATTTTGATGAGGTGTGGATGCTTGTATATCAAGACAAGCATAAAGCTGTAAATGAACTTAAAGATAAGTTTATTGAAGATATTGATTATCAGGCAGTCACCCAAAAAGTGGAATGTCAAAACGGAATTGGGTATTCAAGACGAATTGATTATTACCTTACCGTTTCTTGCATGGAATTTTTCATTGCTCGTAAAGTTCGCCCTGTGTTTGAGGTTTATCGCCAAGTATTCCACCAAAGCGTCCGGAAAGTAATCGAAAACCAGAACAAACCCAAACGTGAACCATCACTAACAACTAAAGTTAGGGTAAGTCTTGAATGGGTAAAAGGTGTAAGTGAAGTTCTTAATCTAAATAATTCTTCTAAATTGTCTTTAATCAGTAAAGTGTTCAATCCGTTTAATCTTCCCCTAAAATATTCAAAATACCCTTTATAACAATGTCAGATTTAATTTTATCAAAACATACTATGAGCTCTCTTGAAATAGCAGAGCTCGCAGGTAAACAACACAATGATGTGTTAAAGGCTATCCGTGCAATGGAACCGGCATGGGAGAAAGTTACTGAGGGAAAATTTTCCCTCAGTGAATACAGGGATTCAACAGGCAGGGCTTTACCTTGTTATGAATTAAACTATCAAGAGTGCATGTACATTGCTTCCAAGTTCAATGATGAAACAAGGGCTAAGTTAGTCCTTCGTTGGAATGCGTTGGAAACCGGGAAAGCTGAACCGATAATCAGTTCGGTAAAAACAGAAGTGAAACAGCCAACCATCTCCGACAAAATGAAGGTTGCTACATGGCTTATAAAGACGCTTAATTTAAACGATACATCTAAATTGATGCTGGCAAAGAGTATAGCTGCACCTCTTGGATTGCCACTTCCCGACTACACCCCATCACACGGAATACTAAAATCGGCTACTGAATTGCTCAAAGAAACGGGTTTGTCCATCAGTGCACAAGCGTTTAATCAAAGAGCGATTCAGAAAGGATTCTTATGCGAAATTAAAAGAAACTCATCAAAGGGCAAGGATAAATATTTCAAATCCATAACTGAATCCGGGATTCCGTATGGTGAGAACCAAATAAACCCTAATAATCCCAAAGAAACGCAACCACTTTGGTACAAAGAAAAATTCAATGAATTGCTGGCATTGATTGGCTTTAAACTTGATGTAACATTATAACATGTATGGAAGAACTATTTAAAATATACATCCGTCTATGTTACGAGAAAAGAGCATTGGTACATGCTATAACATTCGATAATATAGATTATACTATCAAAGATAAATATTGTGAAGTAAAATATAAAGGGTATATAGTAAAAGAAGATTTTCCAATTGATTGGTGGTATACCGATAATCAAGCTGAGTATATAGAGGGAACTATTGAGGTATCCATATGGAAACTATTTGAATGTTTTTATAAAGAATGCTATAGAAGAGAAGTATCTAATGATTGGATGATTGCAAATAGGGATAATGTTAGAACTGTTCCACCTGATCTCATCTCAGATGAACCAACACTCAAATAAAATATAATTTATGTGGCATTCCTCGGTTCTTAACGGATCGTGGCTTTTTTTAAATATTTTTCATGAAAATTCTTACTGTAATATTTTGCAATAATTGAAATTTTTTCTATCTTTGCATTATCAAAATAACAATAGAACCGGCGGCAACGGATAAGCGGCATAAAATTATGAAAACTACATTAAGCAACAATCAAGAAATTGAGATCGTAAAAAACGAAGAGAGACGATTCATCACAGTAACAGTTAACGGGCGCAAAGTCATAACTGTATCTACTTCATGCACTCGCGAATCAATCCTTGAAGAAATTGAATTCAATGGATTGAAGCACATCAAAGAACCATCTTTCATGGATTACAAAAAACTTGAAGATTGCGCTCAGGCTTGTAAGGCATTAACAGAAGAAGTTATTGATGCGATATTAGCTGTTAAAAATCAAAAGGAAGCAGAATCTGTCAAATCAGAAGAGAAAGAAACCGCAACTGCAACTACTATCGATGAGGTAGTAGAGGTAGCAAAAGGTATTGCTCAAGAAAGGGGATTGAATATCTCCTTTATGATTAGAGAGAATATCATTGAAGGTGGTCGGAACCTTAAAACTTCTGAGAGCTATGAATTTGATTTCGAAAATCAGAGTGTTATCTATGATAAGACTCGTGATAAAGTTGCATCTGCTATAATTTTAGAAGCTATTGATAAAATAAAGGCTTCTGATTCTCCAAAATCTGATTTGAATCAAACTGTCAAATACTATAATGTCACCTACGATAAAAAGGTAGGTGGTGCCGGAAATCTCGTTGTAAAAGCACGAAATGAAATTGAAGCGCTGAAAAATGCAGCTAATATCTGCTTTACTGGCTCTAATTTCAGAGATCCTGTTGTAGTTGAAAAACAGGATACATTTGCCGATATACACGAAAATGGTAGATGCGGCAGAAACAGAATGAACTAACTAATAGCTGCGCTATCGGCATGACGGGCATATTATTATGAAAATGGTTAACTTGACGCTGCCTGAATTTGCTTTTCTTGACGCACATACGAGCGATGAAGATAAGTTAGAGGGAAGGAACGTGATATTTCACACTCGATCTGCGAGTGTAATAGAGATATTCGGCAGGGAAGATGTGGTACTAAATGAAGATGTGCTTACCTACAAGTTTTCTTATACCAATAAATTAGGCATAAAAGAACAGATGGTAGCAGCTTTGCATTATTGTGCTACTTTAGATAAAAATTATGATAGAGAAATGATTAAAGAGGAGATAATAAAACCTGCCGCTATATGGTATTGTGATTATCTTATGTGGGAGGATAATAATATATTATAATAATATGAATGATAGAGAGAGAATAGGAAAGCGTATCTCTGAGATACGTAAATCGAAAGGTATATCTCAGTCCAAGTTATGCTCACTTACGGGCATTGGATCGGGACATATTGCCCGTATAGAATCGGGCAAATATAGTACGGGAATAGATGTCTTATCAAAAATAGCAACTGCATTAGATTGCAGATTGGACATTGTGGAATGTGAAATAGCTGTTCCGTCCTATATGGAAAACGAGATGGAGGAAGCTCCGGAAGAAGCTATAGTTGATTATTATATACCGGAGTATCCTAATGCTATTATCATGCAGGATGAGCACTTCTACAGTGTAAATCTACGCACAGGGTTGGGAGCTGGTATTTATCCTAAAAAGGATTTTACTTTAAAACAAGCCATAGAGGATCAAATTAATTTATAAGATATGTCAGAAGAAAAAACAGGCAATGTAACATTGTCACCGCAGGCTTTCGAACGGCTTGCATTTTACTCAAAGCATTTAGGTGTTGAAGCATCTGAAATTGTAAATGACTTAATTATAATGTATCTGGACAGAGATAATAAAGATATCACGCACTGTCCTAAATGTGGAAAACCTTTGGTGTGGGAATCTATCATAACAGTAACTGGTTGTGAGGTAAAATGTGAGTGTGGATATACTACAATAATAGATTGATGGCACATAATTATGACTACAATTCCGTACAGGAATTACTCGCATGGGCAAAGGATATGCTTGAAAACAAAACGTATCCGGCTTCTCCGTATCAATTAAGTAAATGTATAAACATACTCGATTGTGAGTATTTTATTGAAAGCCATATCGCTACGATATCGAAGCATTGGGAGAATAACACCTTTCACCCATATATTGAGCATTTATGGGAATTTAGGGAAAAGATAGAAGGGAAAAAGGAGTAAAATGAATGGGATGCTTGTTAAGGCATCCCGTTTTTATATGGTAATATCATGGTAATGAGGAAAATATTGAATCCAAGATAGGATTATAAATATTATTTTTATTATCTTTGCAGTATTCCCGGTGATGTTGCCGGGTACTAAATTCGTACGTTATGGCAAATGAATTTAAAATTACCGATATTGTATCAAAGAGTGCTTTAGATCAATTGGACAATTTAACTTCAAAATTCAATAGTACTGCACAGTCATATTCCGACATGGCTAAAATTTTGGCAGGAGGAGTAAAAATAGAGCCCAAAACCATTCAGGAACTTAGTGATAAACAAGAAAATTACCAAAAGGTTTTAAAAGAATTAATTGAGACTCAGAATAAACTCTCTGATATTCAAAAAGAGCATTCTTCTTTATTAAAAGAGATTGAAGAACAAACAAAGAAAAATGTAAAGCAAATACTTGAGGAAGCAAAGGCTAATAAGTTAAATGCAGATGCGGAGTATACTGCGTCAAAAACAGAGACAGAACGGCTTAAACAGCAAAGACTTCTTAATCAAGAAAAGAAAAAGCTGGAAATAACAACAGAAGAAGCTATTGCTCTCATGGGTAAAGAAGTACATTCGATAAAAGAGGCAAAAGAACAAAATAAATTATTGCGTCTTGCAGTTTCTCAAGTTACAGATGCCGAAGATAAGGATAATAATATACGGCAAATGTTAAACAACCAAATTGCTAAAAATACGGAATATATACGTTTTAACTCTGATGCTTATACAAAACAAAAAATGGCGATTGGCTCTTATAAAAATGAAATAAAAGCCGCTTTAGTTGAACTTCAAAATGGTAATCGTACTTTTAAGAATTTAGGTGTTGTTGCAAAAGGTTTCGGTGGAATTTTAAAAACAAATGTTGTTAGTGGATTAAATGAAGTAAGGATAGGAGTAGGTTCTATGATAAAGGGCATGGTTGGTGCTCAGGCTGTTATTGGAGGAATACAAAGATTTTTTGGTCTTATAAAATCCGGCATAGGCTCAATAGTTGATTTTGAAGCCGCGAATAGCAAGCTTGCGGCCATATTGGGAACTACTTCCAAAAACATGAAAGATCTTATCGCTGATGCTCAAAGGTTAGGTGCTACCACAAAATATACGGCTTCCGAAGCTACCAACTTGCAAATAGAATTAGCCAAATTAGGATTTTCACGGAAAGAAATATTACAATCAACAGAAGCTATATTGAAATTTGCTCAAGCTACAGGAGCCGACCTTCCAGAGGCTGCTGCATTGGCAGGGGCTTCATTGAGAATGTTTGATGCCGATACCAGAGAGACGGAAAGATATGTATCTGCGATGGCCGTAGCTACTACTAAGAGTGCCCTTTCTTTTTCCTATTTACAAACTGCTATGCCAATAGTAGGGCCAGTTGCTAAAGCTTTTAATTTTCAAATAGAAGATACTTTAGCGCTGCTTGGGAAATTGGCCGATGCTGGTTTTGATGCATCTATGTCCGCCACTGCAACACGTAATATATTTTTAAATCTTGCTGATAGTGGTGGTGCGCTTGCTAAATCTCTTGGTGGTCCTGTAAAAACGTTACCGGAATTGGTTGCAGGTTTGCAAAAGTTAAAGGAGCAAGGTATAGATTTAAATACAACACTTAAACTTACGGATAAACGTAGCGTAGCCGCTTTCAACGCTTTCCTTACTGCTTCCGACAAGATTGTTCCTCTTAGAGAACAAATAACAGGTGTTACGGGAGAATTGAACGATATGGCTAAAACAATGGGTGATAATGTTCAAGGTGCAATAGCCAGTTTGTCTTCTGCATGGGAAGCATTTATGCTATCTTTTTATGAATCCAAAGGCGTGATGAAAGATGTGATAAATTTTTTTGCAAGAGGAATTAGAGGTGTTGCTGATCAATTAAAGTCATATTCTCAGTTACAGGATAAATCCGATAATATTGCCGTTGCTCGTGCACAAAAAGAAATGGCCACTTCTGATATTTTAGAGAGACATCGTAAAAATATGAGTCGGTTATATAAAGAGAAATTAAATGAAGGTATGTCTCAAGATGAAGCAGCAATAGCAGCAAAAGAGGAATATCTCCAAGCCTTACAGAGTCAATTGGAGTTTGAAAATTCTTCTTATCGGATAGCTATACAGCAGAGGGAAAAAGAGGAAGAGGAACTAAATAAGAGGGGACTTATATATTTTAGAAAAAATACAGAAAGAACTAACAAGCAAATAAAAGAAAATATAGAGACTTTGACTAAAGTCGCATCGGGGAAAAAGGCTATTGCTTCTATAACTGAGTCCGTTATAGAAGATCTGAACGAAGTTGATCTGAAGTCAGTTCATGTATCGGGTAATGTGGCAAAAATTTTGACTGATAAGGAAAAACGCAAATTGGAGAAAGCCGCACGGGAGAAACTAAAAATCCAACAGGCTTATCAAGAATCAGAACTTTCCCTAATGGATGACGGTTTAGAGAAGGGACTTGCTAAAATTCGATATTCTTTCAATAAACGTATTGCTGCCATAAAAGGAAATAGCGAGGAAGAGACAGCCACAAGGGAGAATCTTGCAGAGCAGATGCAGCGTGAACTGGATAAATATGAATTTGAATACAATATCAACAAAGAGAAGGAAAGATTAAAGCTCAGGTTGGAATCGGTAGAAAAGGATTCTAAGGAGGAATACGATCTTAAGATGGAGTTGCTTGTCTTGGAGCGTCAGATGGAATTGAATCAGGACAATATTACACAGGAGGAACGTTTATTAATACTTGACAAGTATGAAAAGAAAAGGAATGATTTGTTGCAAAGCTATTCGGCTAAAATATTGAAACATTCACAGGATACGGCAGCAGGATCGGCTGCGATATTAAGTTCCCAAATGCAGGAGGAGCTTGACATCTTGGCCAAAAGCTATACTCAAGGTGAGATTGACAAGGAAGCGTATGAGAGGAAGAAATACGAGATAACTGAGCGTTACGCTATAAAGCAGATGCGAAACGCCATTGATCTGTATAAAAAGCAACTTGAGATTCCCGACCTTTCTCCGGATGATGAATTGAAATTACAGCAAAAGATTGCAGAAGCGGAAATAGCCTTGAATGAGAAAGTGCGTGATTCGGAAATAAAAGCGGCAGAGGATGCAGAAAATGCTTGGAGAAAAAAACTGGATAGTATTTCTGAAAAGATACAGACTGTTGGTGAGATATTGAATTCTTTCTCCGAGCTTAGTTCAGCCATATTTGACAGGAAAATACAAGAGATAGAGGAAGAACAGGAGGCTAACGAAAAGGCCGGTGATGAAGAGATAGCGAGAATCGAGCGTCTTGAAGAAGTAGGTGTTATCACAAAAGAGGATGCAGAAGCAAGAAAAAGGGAAGCGGAGAAAAGGACTGCCCAAAAAGAAGAAGAATTGGCAAAGAAAAAGGCAGAATTGCAAGAAAAACAGGCTAAATGGGATAAGGCCAATTCTATAAATCAAGCAATTATTGCTACTGCGTTAGGTGTTACGAAGGCTCTTCCGAATTTAGTACTTGCGGCTATTGTTTCGGCTATGGGTGCCGTTCAACTTGCTACTATTGTAGCTCAACCTATTCCCAAATATGCAAAAGGAACGGACAATCACCCGGGAGGTCTTGCCATAGTCGGGGATGGCGGTAAAAACGAGGCAATCTTAACTGATAAGGGCACTTATATAACCCCTTCTGTTCCTACCCTTGTGGATATTCCTCAAAGGGCTGTAGTAATTCCCGATATCGTAAACATTGATTCGTTTAAATATATGCGTTCTGACGTTGAGATGTTGATGAGAAATGCCGACAAAAAAAGGGAACCAGTTACCGTAAATGTAAACAACGACTATAGCCGTCTCGAGAAGAAAACAGATTCTTTGATAGTGGAAACAAGGAACTTGTCAAAGCACTTGAAGAATCTGTCAAAGAACGCGGAATGGCATAGTATTGCAAGCAGGCTATAAAAAAGTACGTAACTATGTATTATAAAGATTTGGATCAGATATCTGTAGGAAAGTTCATAGAGGTATTTTGCGGCAACTTGAACGCTTTAGTTGTAAATGGGAGTCATAAACAAGATGATCTTTCTTATGCGGCAAAACAAATGATCAATGAATACCTGTCGATCATAGGAGGGAAGGTGCTTCTTGCTGAGATATCACGTAAAAATGAGATTATAAATCTAAGGATAAAAATCGATTGCATGGAAGCCTGCCTTAATCTCATAAAAATAAATGATTGGAAACACGTATGTGATATGCTTTCCGCATTTGGATACACCGTTGATATTAACGATAAGGAAAAGATAAATCAACGGATAAACTCAATATCCGCAAACAGCAAATACAGGTATGATAAACTGACATCCGTCAATTCTGCTTCCACTGCGGTTATGGACCGTGATTATTTTACCCGTGAGAGGGTCATGGTCATGGGACACTTTAAGATGCATATAGACAAGGACGTTTTTACAGCTAAGGAGTACGCTTTTCTCGTTAAGAGAATGTGTGACGATATCGATTCTATGAATAGGAGAAGCAACCACTGATTAAGTGATATTTGAGATATTATGCCTGCCGATTGGAGATATATGGTCTTCACTCGGCGGGCTTATTTTTACATAATAGGTTTTACAATGTCAAATTTAAGTCCTAATGCGTTAATGATGCGTAAGAACAATCCTACTCCCGGCTCAATAAAACCATTTTCTATTTTTGAGATATAGGACTTGTTCGTTCCTACTTTCCTCGCAAGCTCGCTTTGGGTCATTTTTGCTTTTTTTCTTGCTTCGACAAGTATTTGGCTGGTATAGAAAGTGTATGCCTCTTCATCGAATTTAGCCCGTTCAACAGAACCTTTTTTCCCGTATTTCCTTTCAAGAACAGCACTGTAATCATTTATTTGATGATTGTTTTTCTCCATAATATGCCTCCTTTATTTTTAATGCCTTTTCTATTTCATTATTAGGTGTCTTTTGAGTTTTCTTCTGAAATCCATTAAAAAGGACAACTATCTTTCCTTCGTCAAAGATGAAAAACACCCTGTAAATATTGCTATTATACTCCATGCGCAATTCATACAATTCATCACGCAGAAACCTTATAAACTTAACTGGTATCCTATCCTCCGATTCCAATAAAGAGATTATATAGTCCAGTTTTTTTATTTCTTTATCCGAAAGCGTAGAAATAAATGCTTCAAAATACCCACCGTATGTTATTATCTTACGTTTCATGATGCAAAGATACGAAAAGTTTCTTTATATAGCAACTTCATGGAGGCTATATTTTTATTTTCCTGACTTCTTTTTATAATTGAAGGTTTGCAGTTGTGTAGTTCACTGTTTGACAGCTTAATTGGCAACTGTGAGGGAATCCATGTATTGGAATTCCCCTTTTTATTTGTATCTTTGCCATATCCGGATGAAGTTATCCGGTACTAATGCTTGTTGCGTATGTATTTTAAATGCGAGCTTGTCGTTGACGGGTATGCACACGATGTAAGTGAAGACCTTAGAAATTGGGATGATATATCCATTTCTTATAAAAGGAATGACTATGATGGTGTAGTCAGATCGTTTTCTACCAAATTTGAATTTATAAATCGTGCTTATTCTTTTCTCAAAAGGGAATATCGTAGTAAATACCTTAATTCCAGTGCCACTGTGATTGTATACAAAAGAAATAACAGCTGGCTTTGGAGTGAACTGTTCCGTTGCTCATTAGATTTCTCCACTTTAAGCGATGATGGCTACGTAATATCCATCAATGCGATAGACAACAGCCTTGCAAGTATTATAAAGGCAAAGAAAGGGGTTCAGTATGAATATTTAGTGGACGAAATCAAAGAGAAGAATCAGTTGTATTATGACAGGCTTGATATGCTCAATACTGTTAACTGGGTTGTTGTTGGAGATTCAGTTGAAAACAGCAGTGATGTAACACTGTCTTTCGATGGGGTAGGATATGAAGCAATTCCATTATATATGACTTCTTCAGAAGTATACACCAATAATTCATTTGAAGTTTCAGACGTAGATCCGGGTAATGTTTCAGTTTACTCCGGTTTCCTAAAAGCTAAGAAAAGTGTGACATTTGATTTAAGTATAAATATCGATTTTTTGGCTTATGTATCAGCTTCGGATAATACGAGAATAATATTGTTCAAGAATGGGGTTGTATTTAATGACTTAAGATGGAATAATGATGGTACAAATCATACAAAGATAAATGTTGATATAACACTTTCCCTAAATAAGGATGATGTTCTTTCGCTTGGTATTTATTCAAAAAAAGAGAAATATACAGTTCTATTTGCAGAGAAATCTATATCTGTGAAGTGGAAAGAGCGCAATGACAATTTCGTCAATATTGATATTGTTAGGCCTATTAATTTGCTTAACCGTTTGCTCGACAGCATGAGCGGTAATGAAGGAGAAATAGCAGGAAGCATAGAGACTGGTGTGGATGATCGTTTAGACACAGCATTGCTTGTGCCGGCTGAAAGCATACGAGGCTTGAATGGTGCAAAGATATACACATCCTATACCAAATTTGCAGAATGGATGAATTCCATGTTCGGTTTTGTTCCTGTAATTGGCGAGAAAACGCTTTCATTTGTACATCGTGACAGTTTATATAAAAAGGAGGTAGTAAAGACGATAGAAAAGCAGATTAATGACTTTGAGTATAGCGTGAACTCTTCTTTGATTTACTCCCGGGTAAAGGTTGGATATGACAAGCAGGATTATGACAGCATAAACGGACGTGACGAATTCCGATTTACTAATGAGTTTGTTACAGGAAACACATTAACGGATAATTCGCTTGATTTGATATCTCCTTATAGGGCTGATGCATATGGAATAGAATTCCTTGCGCAAAAAAGGGGACAGGATACAACAGACAACGACAGTGACAAGGATACCTTTTTCGTGTCTGCCAAATTGAATTCGGATGGCAGCAAGTATGAACTGATACGCTCAGGTAATGGCGGACCGTCCATTTCCGGAGTAATAAGTCCTTCTACTATGTTCAATGTGATGTATTCGCCAAAATCCATGCTTGAAGCTAATAAAAGGTTTATAGGAACTTCAGTAGACAGCCTTGTATTTGCTTCTTCCGATGGGAATAGTGATGTAACGATTGACGGTATAAAAGAGACCTCCGATCTTATCATAGAAAATAGGCTATTTACGGTTGGGGAGTTATCGTTTGGCACGAGCGATCTTGACATTCCGTCTGATTGGGCAGGAAGAATATCCGTTGCGTATATGGATGAAGTTTACGAATGCCATGTTTCAAGTACAAAGATCAACGGATTAAAAGACGAAGAAGTAAAATATTCACTTATAGTAGATGAAATAAAATAAAAATCATTATATTTGCAGTGCGTGTGATGTTGCACGTTACCCATACCGACGAAAAGACATGATTAAGATAGGTGATATATGTCCCGTATTCTTTAATCCTTTAAAATACCAATTCTCAAGGGATATAGACTATGTTCAGAAATTCCATTCATCTGATCATATATTGTTGCAGATTTTTGCAGACGACAGGGAGACGGTATCGGGTGTGTTGCATGATCTTGTAAGGGAAAGTACGGTTTCAATCAATTTTTCATCATATGATGTAAATGAATATACCAAGATGTATTACTGTGCCCTTCTTCTTGAAGGATATGGTGATTCTACTTATAGTTTGTCTCTGTCATTTAGCACGGGTGAGAACCTGAAAAGTGAGCCATTTATGGTATGTTCTTCATCGGATTTGTTAAACGCGACTTCCCTTATAAGGTTCTCTCATAAAGATAACAATTCCCCTTTCGACAATATTTTTTGGATAGAAGATCAGCAGCAAGTTTTCGACTTTAGATTAGAAGCCGGATTCAAACCTTCCGGAATATCATTTAATGTATCAAATGAACAATTCAGAAATCAATTTCAAGAAATAGAAGAATTATATTCTATCCCTTATAAGAACATGATTCTCCAATGTGGTGATTCTGTCGGGTTGCCGTATTGGTATGCAGAATTTATTAATAAGATATTGTGCCTTTCTAAATTTGATGTGAACGGTATAGGATACGTCCGGTCGGAAGGGAATGTGCCGGAAATGTCACAATTGTATGAAGATGGGCAAATGTTTCATTTCTCTATTAGGTTGGAGCCTCGTATAAATGACATTTTAGGAATCGGTGGGCGTCCTGAGTCGGCAACCGGTAGCTCTGTTGTAGGCTTCATTATTGATAATCCTAAGGATGGCGAAATGCTGCAGTACAAGGGAAGTAAGGCTGCATTTGTAAATGTTGATAATGTGGGAGTGTAGGCTATGGAAAAGAGGATTAGTAAAAGAATCTGGTACGGAAACGGGATAAACGAGGAAGGGAAAGCGATACCTCCTAAATTATCGAGCTATGACGGTGCTGTTGACGGATTGAACGAAGGTGAGTTCTATATAAATAACGCCTCGGAAGATCCAACGATATTTATAAGGGACAACAAGGGGAATATCATAGGATTCAAAGTATCATCCAAAATAAATTTGGATGAGTTGAATGAATTGTTTCTCCGTAAAGACCAACCAGATACGGCACAAGAAGCGATAACCTTCCTTAAAGGGTTAATATCGGAAGGTATGATTGTTTCCGAGCAAGGTACACAATTCGGAAAGTCCTTCGCCTCCGGCCTTACCGGACACGGTGGTCTGATAAACTCCCTCGGTCAAGGAGAATTGGAGTCATTGGTACTGCGCCGTTTCCTTGAAGCTCCCGAATTAAGGTTCAACAGGGTAAATGTGACAGCCGGAGACCTTTGGCTTTCCCCCGGTGGCGGATTGATAGAATCCGTGGAGCCTGACATGGATATGGAAGGCAATCCTCTTAATACGGGTACTGTCACATTGAAGTTGGAGCCGGGAGAGATAGGAACGGTTGCCATCGATGACATCTGCATGGGCATGTACCACTATGAATCGGGAAATGCCACGGAGGATTATGATGACGGTATAGGCAACAGAAGGATGTCCGGCTTCTCGACATGCTATTTCAGAATAACGGAGATATTGGAAACCGCTACTAACAGCAAGTTCCGTTACAAGCTTCGTGACTCGTCGGATAACTATCCTAACCCGATAGCACCTGCATCAATGATGCATTTCGTAAGTTACGGGAATGCAAGCAATGAACTAAGGCAATCTTCCATATATCTCAAAGGGAGCGGAAATCCCTATATCCGTATGCTCAAAGGAGTCAATTGGTGGGAGTTCTCTTTCGACAATATAGGATGCCAGTTCGGGTATCTGGATAATCTGAAGATATTCGGAGTAGACATGACCGGTTATTCGGCATTCATCAACAGCTTGTACTTCACCGGCAAGATAGAACAGTTGGAAAAGATCGTTGAAGATACGCTTGGCGACGGTGACTTGCGCATGGAGATCACCTCAAGTGATGGAAACTTTATTGTCGATAATAAGATAGATACCACCCTGACGGCTAAAGTGCTACGCTATTTTAACAACGTGACATCTGATGTGACCAGATGGGAATGGACTCGTGAATCCGGGACATCCTTAGCTGACATTGCAAGCGACGCTATATGGAATGATAAAAACTCATCCGCCCGTGAAAGCGTGCACATTACAGAAGGCGATGTTCCTACCAATTCTGTAAAGTTCATATGTGAAGCCACCATAGGCACGGTAAAGGTGAGGGAAGAGATGAAACTAATTTAAAAAATATAAGTCATGGAATTAAAAACATTAAAGAGAAAAAGGACAGGTGAAAAGATACGTTTGATCGAGATAAAGAGACCATCTGCCAACGATTATCGGCTTTCCAATGCTTCTGATTGGGAATCTTCAATAAATATCGGAAAGCCGACTACAATTGTAAGAAAAATACGGTTTAATCAACCTTTGACTTATTAAATAATAAACATAAAAAACAAATATATATGGCAGTATTAAACAGAGTTTACTCCCCGTTGCGCACCCAATTCTCAATGGATGTCGTGGAGGGAACATTAACGCAGGAGTATGATGCTAATAACAAAATCTATACCCCTGACAGACGCATACGCCCTACGGCGGTACTTCCTGTATGCAGCATCACAGACCCATCAGGAATGATTGAGGACGGAATAGTAAACCGGTACATCACGGATATAAAGTGGTATGAGAACGGTAATAAAGACTCAAATGTAATATCACCGACAAGTATACATTATAAGATAGATTATTCTTCTGACACAAATAACAGGGGAAGAATAACAATATATAAGAATGTAAACTCGGATAATCCTATTGCACTGTTTTTTGCGGCAAACTATGCAGATATTGTAAATGGAAAAGTGCGCAGGAAAGTTTCCTTTTGGGGCACTGTAGTATTATCTTCCAGCGTATCAGCTTCTTCACCGATTGTACTCAAAACGGAAACTCTAAGAGGGACAAAATACAATCCCCTTTCCAACTTGAAGTACATGACCCTATCCGCCGACCTGTATTCAGGAAATACTATCATACCGGCAGCCTTCTGGTGGTACAAGAAAGAAAACGGACAGGAGAATCTGATTACCGATTATGTCGGGCACAACCTTCGTGAACTGCAAGTCCCTTCCTCCAGTTTGAAGATAGGTTCTCTGAACAATTACGTCTGCAAGGTACAGGACTGTCGTCAGAATTTGACGGATGTCCGCAATGAGTACTTGCAGGAGGAGCTTGACAAGATAGCCGACTATCCGCGCAATATGCTTGCCAAGCAATACTTCCTCGATCTGAACGATGAGGTTCAGCCCGGTGTAGTAACGGAGGGAGAAGATGCGGACGGGAAGTATATATGTATACCGAATCCTATTCCACTACGTACATATGCAGGAGGTCCAGCAGAGGGGGATTTGTTTTCAGGTAAAATAGCATTTAAAGAGAATACGGTATATACACTTCGCGTATCTGGGAAATACGACTCCGAATCAAAAAGAGGGTTCTATCTTTCTATAAAATACACTGATGGTACATCAGAAAAATCATATATGATAGGCGGATATAAAGTTAAAAAGGAACTTATTTTAACTTCTAATGCAAATAAGACAATCTCTCATATGTCATGTAGTTATGAAAACGTTATTCCTCTTTACATCTACGACATCCAGATCACCGAAGACTACAACTACAATCTGCTTGAAGGGGATACGGAAGAGGTGGTAGTTACTGCTCCTGTGTCAAACAATAATTATTACAAAGAAATTCAAATATCAAAAGCCTTATCTGTGGGTAAAAAAATAACAGTTAAGGTTGATGGTATGGAAAATCTCATAGGAGAATCAGATGAATATTTAATTAATTTAAAGCAGGGGAATGCAATTGTTGCATCAAGTACTAAGTTAAATTCAAGTTATAAAATTCATGTTTTTACGGTTAATGATAAATATGATCCAGTTGGAGAGCCTGTATGTTTAATTCTTTACGCAGGAAAAGAGAATACTACTGCCGGTAACTCTGTCAAGTACAGTAACGTCCAACTCCTTGAAGGCGGGTACGCTTGGAATGTGCTTGGCAAGGACATTGATGAGTTGACTGTCGAAGCAGGGGAAAGTTCAAGTGGAAGAATTGGGATTCTGATACAAAATAAATTAACTGTCGGTGGGAAATACACGATTACTGTTGATGATGTTATTAATTTGAAAGGTGAAGGAACTAAATATACAATTTTAATTCAACAAAATATAGGAGGTGCATTATCGCAGATATCTAATACTGGTGTTATTACGCAAAATAATAAAAGTATAATTCTTACTATTAATGATAAATACATACCAGATGATGATCCAATAATCACACTGTTTATTTATGCAGGATTGGCTGGTTCTACTGCCGGCAACACAGTTCAGTTCAAGAATGTCCGTCTCCTGTATGGTGAAACAGTGTTGCCGTCCATGCCTTCATATACCCCCCACTTCATCCCATCCGCACCGGACATTGAAGTAGCCTCGGAAGCCATCCAATTGCCGGAAGGTTACCGGCCGGACGTGCAAGGAAAGACGATCAATCATGAATTCGCTCTTACTTCCGAAATGCCGGCATATAACGTCAAAGTAGTAACTCCTTATGGCGATGACTCCGATGTGATTTCTATCCCAAACAATGTGAAGTTATTCCCCGCTTGGATACAGGTGGACGTTGCCGGAATAGGCACTCTTGATAATCCGGAAAGATACTTCTCCGCAGATTGGGGCAATGGCTTGAAGGGCATGAATGTTCTTTTGGATGCTGATGATATCGGATTGGGTGTGCAGGAGGTAGAACCGGACGTGGTTGAAGGGATGGAGCATGTGAAGTATGGATTAGCTGGTTATTCTTCCGCTCCTATTGATAATTTAGAAGAAATAAAAGCGGGAATGAGATTTGTATTTGAAGATGCTGCCTGCATTGTGACTTCCAATAGGCGATATTCTATTAGATTAAATGGTTACGGAGTATATTCTACTTTAGCTGCATCTGGAAATCTTAAATATGGAATTATATTCGGTGGTGTAATATACTACGTCGATAAAACATTTTCTGGTAGTTATCCTCATCGAGTGGAGTTTACTATAGGAGATTCTTTAGAAACTTCTATAGTCGTTATTAATGGTATAGAATATACCCCTGCTGTTAATGTCGGTAATTCTGAAAATAATCAATTTTATGTTGAAAGTGAGCGTATCGTTTCTTTAATTGAAATATATCAAGATGATACTCTCATTCATAAATGGGATTTCGAAGGTTCCACTTCCGCCGATAGACTATCAGATAAAGCGGAAACAGAAAATAAGATATCAATGGTAATGGGGAATGGATCAGAATTTATCCCCGTATAACAAAAATCAAAAATTATGGCAAGATACATATTTATAGACAGAAAGACAGCCCTTGAAAAAGGGCTTATCACCTCAGAATCTGCATGCCGTCAGAATGCAACGACAGTGGTGTTGATCGAGGATGAACTTAAAAAGCTCGGTGATGACGTTGACAAAGTGATTGAGGAACTTGGTGCTACTGCGATGAATACCACGCAGGCATTACGGGAACTTCAGAAAAGAGAATGGAATTAAAGTATAAATAACAGAAAGGAGTTTTTATGGGAACAGCAAGAGGTAGTGTAGTACTAAGGAGAATAAGAAATACAGGAATGTTATCCATGCAGTTGTTTACCGAAGGAGGCCGTCCTTTGAAACAGACTGTTACTGGAAATATGGTCAATGATGATTGGACTCAGGAAGGTAATCATCCGAAAGTATATCCATTGGCCCAGTATTCGAGATATTCAGATTTTATCTCTGAATTTGTAAGTGTTGAATGGCGTTATGACGGCGTACTTATTTCGGATTCGGATGGGCGTTTTGATCTTACACAAACGGTATCTTATGGAAGTGTTCAAATTCCATGTCTTACAATCAAGGCGAATTTGGCTCTTGATATGACAAGTTTTAAATTAATATCCTGTACTGCTGTAGTAAATATTGATGGTATTAATGAGAATGTATCTGCTACTATTGAAGTAAGCAGGGACTCGGGATCAGAAGCTACATATTTGGGATATATTGCACTTGATCCTCCTGTATTCGATGCATCTATCACAGAAATACAAGCTACTGCCAAATTGGAAAAAGGAGGTGATCCCATTTCTAATTTTAACGTAAGCTGGTATTGGGTAGCACCTAATGATACCGATGGTACTGTTGATGGACTTGAAGAGATTGAAAGTAAAACCAATCCTTTAATCATTAGAAGTTCTGATGTTGACACTCGTGGCGTACTTGTCGCTAAGTTTATCATAAACGGAGCAGAGCAATACTCTGCTTTTGTACCAGTAGAGGACAGATCAGACCCTTACGTAATGGATTTTTCATATGACACTCAGTTTGAAGGAGTATTAGATGAGGAAAACGGAATAATCACTACGGTAAGAGTTGTACATAGGGATTCAAGGGTGGAAGCCACTCAATTCAAATGGTTTGCTTTTGCATTGATGAATGGTTCTGATTATATAAATGGTACTGGAGGCTCTAAACTACAGAACAATTCCTTCAAGACTACAAACGACGATTTCAATAAAGCTAAAAGCGATAATTTGAATCTTGAAATTGAAGCGTCAGATACTTCTAATTAATTATGAGATCGAGAGGTAGTGTTGTTTTAAAAAGAATTCCCCGTACCCCTACAGTATCAATCCTGCCGGGGGAACGGGTGTTCCATAAGCTTCCTGACGGGACTTATGAGCCGGCTACGATCACGCTCGAAGCTGTGGTAAACAATGTCGATAACCCGAAATACCAGTGGGGACGCATTGTAGGAGGCAGCTTCCAGCCGTATTCTGTAGTATACAGCCATATGATTGCTTCTCCGGTGCATGCCGGTGTGGTAGCCGTTAAGGTCACTGGTGACAATGTACCCAACGCGATAATTGCTTCCGAGACACTTACCATAGTGGAAGATGGCATATCACCGGTGCAGTACAGGATCGTGGTTAAACAGTTGGACCGTATTGTCACTTCCATCTCTTGTGATGCCAATGGCAATCCCAAACTTTATTATCAGGCAACGGCATATCTGTATAAGATAACCGGAGACATCGAGGAACTTTGTGAGGATTTTAATTGCGTAGTCGTTTACTATAAGAATGGCACACAGACGGACACAAGCATCAGCACTTCCCCATCGGGCAGCTATGTTTTTGACGTATCCGGTGATTATGATTTGATCCGTGTCGGTTTTGTTGATTTGGAATCAAGCAAAGACATCATAGAGACCAGTCTGGCGAAAGTATATGACGGTGCTCCGGCAGTGCAGTACAGCATTGAGATATTGCAAAATGGAAAATCTGTATCCACGATAGCCAGTGACGCGGAAGGATATCCTAAATTAGAGCCAACTGCCATTGCGAGACTTTATAAAAAGGTCGGCAATGCTGATAGGACTTTGTGTTCAGATTTCTATTGCAAGGTAGCGTCAATGAATACAGAGGATGGTATCAGTAACGAAGAGGAAAGCGGTGTTCCTGTATCGGATTATGAATTTGAAGTAGCGGACAATTACTATAACAGCTTTGCCGTATCGTTTTTTGACAAGGCATCTAAAAAGACGGTTGCAGAGCATTCGATAAGCAGAACCTATGACGGATCAACGGGTGAGAACGGATATACATATCGGTCACGAGGCATGTTTACCAGTGGTGAAACCTATGTATGGAATAGCGAGTACCGTGATATCGTGTTCTCATGGTTCAACGAAAAGTTGTATGCGTTCCGTGTCAGGAACAAAGGAACTTCTGTGACAGTTCCCCCTACTGCTTCCAATGGCGATGATAATTGGGATGATGCCAGTGAATTTAAATTTGTAGCTACCGATCTGCTTTTAGCGCAAAACGCGGTAGTGGATGTACTCGGTACGTCCAAAATCTACATAGGCAATCTTGACAAGACCGAAGGATGGGAAATGACCAAAGGCGCAATCAAGCATACCGGTACGGGACTCGAATTGACTAAGGACGGAAAGTTGTCCGCACCTGAAGGTGGGATAACAATAGGTACAAAATCCGTTGAAGGCATGATTGACGATATTCATATCGGAGGCAGGAATTACGCTCACGGTACATCCGATGAATGGAGTGAAAGTGTTACATTGGAGGGTAGCACAAATCAGACATTTTCTTTGTATGACTGTTACCTTACCGACGTAAAGGCCGGGGATGTCGTATGTTTTTCCTTTAGCCTTGAATACAGCAACATAGTAAAGAACTCGAATCCCATATTCCAATTGCAGGCTCCGGGAAGTGATACAGGATGGGACAATGGTGGTATGGGCGCTAATATTCTTCCGTTTGTTCAGGCAGGTAGTGGTACTGTCCGTGTTGTTGCGTTCTATACCGTCACGGAATACCAGCTAAACAATAAGTATTGGCCGGTTGGTATCCGTTGCGACAACATGACCGGAAGTGTTCGATACAAGAGTTTCAAATTCGAGATAGGAACAAAGCCTACGGACTGGTCACTTGCTCCGGAGGATTATGTCGAGACGGGGATTGACATTCAGAATCGGAAGATTACGTTAAAAGCTGATACTACCGTATTTCAGAATAATGCCGGTGAGGATATTGCAATCTTTGATGATGATGGTATTGTCGCTAAAAAAGTAGAAACATCTAATTCGGGAAAAAGAATAGTTATTGATCCATCTGAAAGTTCTTTGAACATATATGATGCATCTGACAGGATGGTAATGGAAATATCTTTTAAAAATGTAGATTTCGCGGATATACCTTATCCTATTATCAAATCCACACAGTATGATATTTCGGGAAACATTGTTTCTAAATCAGTGCTGTCTGGTTTCGGGATTGAATGTAATCATTATGCAAATGGTGAGATCAATATTACATCAAGTCTGAATAGTGATGGCATTACTACTCAAAATGGAATTTATAAAGCGGTATTATCAAGTACTGGATTAGATTTTTATAAAAATGGAAACCTTACGAAATCCTATCCGAATCAATAACAAAACCGCCCTACTTTCCCAAGCAAGGCGTTACGCATACATAAACAACTTATTAACTTCCATTTGAGGAAAGTAAAGTCAGAAAAGACAATGCAAAGATACCATTATAAAACTAAAAAGAAAAAGAAAGTTAAATAAATAGCCCGACTTTCACAAGCCTGGCATACGTATTGCTAAAAATATGCCACACCTGGCGCATGATCGATTGAATTGCATGACAAATATACTTATTAATAATTAAATAAAAAAAATGAAAGAGAAAGCAATTCATCAAGTTACTTCCAGTGTGTTTGCCCCAATCGCTGGTAGTTTTGTAATAGACAGCTTACAATTGATGGTTCCTTGGCTTATCGCTATGTTTTGTGTAATCATTTGTGATTTGGTGACGGGAGTAAGAAAAAGTCTATTGTTGAAGGAACACGTGAGGTTAAGTCGTGCATGGAGAGCAACTATGGGGAAAATGGTCACCTACTTTTCATTTGTAGTCATGGTGGTCATGGTCAACAAGGCGGCAGGCGACAATCTTCACATTGACACTTATGCCTGCTTGTTCGTATGTTTTATTGAGGGGTGCTCAATCATAAGCAATATACTGAAACCTAAAGGATATAACATAAATCTTGCTGCTGCTATTGCCTTGTTTAGCAAGAAAGTATTCAGTGTAGACAAGGAGGATGTTAAAGACGTAATAAATAAGGAAAAGAATGAATAAGATCGATTCTATTATCATCCATTGCTCGGCTACAAAAGCCGGGCAGGATTTGAGAGCGAAAGACATTGACCGGATGCACCGGCAAAGGGGATTCGCTCAGATAGGTTATAACTTTGTGATTGACCTTGACGGTACTGTGGAGAATGGACGTCCATTGTCTATAGATGGTGCTCATTGTAATACGAAAGGTTTTTCCGGAGTGTCATACAATAAACACAGTATTGGTATCTGCTACATTGGTGGTCTTGATGTAAACGGACGTCCGGCAGATACTCGGACGAAAGCGCAGAAGAACGCCCTTCGTGACCTTGTAGCAAAACTATGCAAGGAATATGATATAGTCGAACTATTGGGCCACCGGGATACATCTCCCGACCTTGATGGCAGTGGGGAGGTTGAGCTGGCAGAGTATATAAAGGCCTGTCCGTGCTTCGATGTCAGAAGTGAGTTTTCCAACTTTCTTCGTAATACAATTATCCGGCCATGAAACGACTAATTTACATTATAACTTTTATCCTGATGTCGGGAACATGGTTATCATCTTGCCGAAGCATTCAATATGTTCCTGTAGACACCATAAAGACAGAATACAAATATATAGACCGCATACAGCATGACAGCATCTATCAGAAAGATTCTGTTATGTATTATGTAAAAGGCGATACGGTATTTGTTGATAAATACAAGTATCTGTACAAGTACCTTTTCATTAATAAGGTCGATTCATTCGTGAAGGTTGACTCCATACAAGTTCCTTATCCTGTTGAGAAGCAGCTAACCAGATGGCAATCATTGAAGATGGATATTGGGGGAATCGCACTGACTGTGGTTGCAATAATCGTAATAATTGCATTAGGTAAAATGATATATAAACTAAAGAAAGGAGGGTAAATATGAAGTAGGTATCCGTTTCCCCGGTGGTAGAAGGCCGGGATAGGAATAAGCTTATCAACAAACGTTTTCTTTTTGGGGGTTAGAAATAAAAGAAAGCCCCACAACCCGTCACACGACTTCCAATCAAAACGGGCAAACATCGCGAAGCAACTGTTAGGAGGCTTTCCAAAGTCTATAACGGTATTTGCGATGTTTTTGTTTTTATAACCAATATGTTTTACAGCATGATTATAGCAATAAGGGAATTTTCCCAGACAGTGATCGGGTGTGTATGCAGATATACGGGATTCAGTGAATCAGAAGTGCTGGTATCCAATAAGGAGGAATGTGTGGATGCCAGATATATATTTATCCACATTCTTTCCCAATGGCTTACTGACAGTCAGATATCTTCTGCCACAGGATTAAGCCGTACATGTGCCAATAAGATACGAAACGGCTTTGACTGCAAATATAAATTGAAGTTTTCAATACGACTCGCCCTTCAAGATATCATGTCCGATTTGGAGCAAGACGACATGTTTAAAAGATATATCCTTTAGCCACGTACTTGACACGAACTTTTCCTTCTGACACGCACTTATAGCGAGGTTTGCATTGCGGTTGATTTTGACCGTAATTCCTAATTTTCAAGTTATGGAAGCAGAAGTAAAAGAAGTAATTAAGGAAAAAGAGTACGTTCATGGTGATCATGATTATTATGATTATGACCGTGACAGAGACCGTTTCGCGTCCAAAGGCGTAGCTGGTGCCGGTTTAGGTCTGGGTATCGCCGGAACAGCACTCGGCCTATGGGCATTGTCCCGTAGAGGTGGGTTTGGTTTTGGCGGAGGTATGCCTGAAAACGTAAACATTAACACGGTAAGCGATGCTATTGCGGGCCGTTCCAGTGGTGCGCCCACTGCATTTATGGCATGGGAGAAAGGTTGTGAGGAAGCTCTCGCATTGACAAATGCAATGTGGGGTCTGAAAGTCAATACACAAGAGCAGATGTATGCTCACCGTGATGTTGATATCAACGAAAAGTTCCAATTGTGGAAGTCGCAGGTTGATGCTGATTTCAGTCTGTACCAATCACAAGTGAATGGAGATTTTGGACTTTACAAATCACAACGTGATCTTTACGATGTATTGAACGAACGCTACAGTGCTAAATTCAATGATCTGGATAAAAAAGTAGCCGTATTGGAAGCTACCCGCCCGTATCAGGACAAACTTATCCAATGTGAGATTGACAGAGCATTTACCGCGTCTATCAATTACACCGACCGTAAGACATGCCGCGCCATTTACGGTGTTGTTGGATTGCCATCGACTCCTACAGTCACGGTATTGGAGGGTGCAAACCCTTTCGGATGCAATTGCCCCGGAACAGTCGCATCAACTCCGACAGCTTAACCGTTGTAAAGAGTACAAAAAAGCGCACAAAAAAGCGTTAGTGGTAAAGCCCCTTCGGGGGCGATACCACTTCCATTATGTATAACCACTAACAATAGAATATATGAATTTTGGAGATCCTCTTTTACAGCAGAGAACTTTTACCCTTCCTGAACTTGAAAAGGAGCAGGAGGTCATGCAGCAAAAGATTGCTGACATGAAGAAAAGTTACCAACAGCCTTCACAACCGCTAACCCCGGTATGGGATGAAATCGACCGGATAACTTCATCATTGAGTGACAAGGAATTTGATTTTCTTCAGAACAATCAAGAATTTCAAGAAAGCAGCATTGCGATACAGCAGATACTTCAACGTGAATACATGCGTATCATGCGGCCCATTGTAGAAAATAACACCAAAGACGGGAAGGATGCCCTTGACAAGCATCTTACTCTCTTAAAGCGCATACAGAAGACAGCTAAGGACGAAGCTAATAAGAAGGAGGCGCTGATGAATGAATACATCATGCAATACTCGCATCTGACATGGCAGGAATTTATTGACATGAAGAACGGCAAGCAGCCGGCTAAATCACCTAAAAAATAAACGATATGGATGTAAAAGACAACATAACGGGTCTTAAGGATAAAATGATAGACTCGCTGGAAGTATGGGCGGATAACCGGATTGACGACTTTGTTTCACAAAATCCGAATTTGAAAGTAGCTTCCGTATATATGAAGCGTGGAGCAAAGAACTATCTGGCAAGGGAGCGTGGAAAGATAGGAGACATGATAGATAGCGCGTCTCTTTTTATCTGTGACGAGGAAGGTAACATTGATGCGGACATGCTGTTCAAGGACATGATGACAATGTTCAGGGATATGGATGAGACTCCTTTTGGAAAGGGATTCATTAAAGGAACGATAGGAAAGGGAGTAATCCGTTTGAAATTGCCGGAGAATCCAATATTCAATCTTATGTTCGGTAATACAGGGGCAATAAAGATTACCGAAGCTGATTTTATGGAGTTGAAAGAATTATTTAATGCATAAGTTATATGGACTACAAGAAGATGATAACCGCAGCAAAAAATGCGGGCGTGGCTACTGAAAAAATGATGTGGCAGAGCATAGACGGACTGAATGAGATGTTGTGCAAGATGAAGGAGGAACACCCGGACATGTTTTGGAAGTTCATGCGTGAACAGCACGGCATTATGTACGGGAACCATTACGATGAAGCCTTTGCCATGTACGATGTATCAATGATACGTTATACCGACAGGGCAGGAAAGAAATGCGAGGGAGCGTATTGGACGATGGAGCAGATAGACAATGCGACAAAAGGGATGCCGTTCCCTTCCGGTACGACTAAATGGGACAAATATGTGGCATTCAACAGTTTTTATGCAGACACTTGCATTGTGCTTGACGATGAACAGGTGGTTAAGGCCGCACACAAGTTCTATTTTGCCGATGAAGATGCTCCATCCGGGAAAATATACATATACATGAAAGCAATGCATGAGGAAAAGTAAATTGGACATATTGATAGAACTAACAGACGACATTCCTCACTGGGAATTCTGTCGTCTGTTTGCAGTCATTCAATGGAACGTGTAGAACGCATATTGTATTGGTCTATACCTTTCATCGTTTTGGTGAAAGTTGTATTGGTATGCATTTCTCTCATTTAGCTTGCATTGTTCATGATATTCCTCTCTATCAATGGAAGAATGTTGCTCCGTTTCAATGTTTCGTAGATGAATAGCCTTCCCCGTTGAGTCCACTCTGTATTCATTTTCACATCGGGCCGCCCGTCCTTGTGCGTAATGTTCACCGACTTGCTATGTACGTATCCCTTTGACATATAAGGAGCGTAAAGAATCCATTGCCCATTCACCCTGCGTTGTATGCCTTTGTCAGCCAACAGCCGGTTAAATGCCTTTGCACTCATTCCGTAATCTTGTGCTATCTGCGTGGTGACTACTGTGCCTTTGCTGGAGAGTATGATTTCGAGATAATCTGTCTTTTTCTTCATCTCCACGATTTCGGTACTCATTACAGACAGATATTTGCTTCTGCTGTTCATCAATTTGTTCTTGTTGGTGTGCAGCAAGGAGTAAAGCCTCTTTGAATGAAGATGGAATTTGATAACCTCCCGATTTGATAATTTGCTCCATCTTATTAAAAGCAGAGATATATTCTTCCTTAAACTTCATGGCAAGTTCTCCGGTATATCCCATAGCTAACAAAGTAAAACCATCTTTTGTCATTGCATACATTGGCAACTCTTTGTTTTGTAAGCTATTATACGAGGACAGCACGAAATTGTGCTCTCTAAAAGATTGACTACATCCAAGTTCACGGATGTCTTGCATAACTCTCCTATGCTCTTTCCCGAACTTTTCAGCCACTAACAAACTATTGGTTAGTACTTGGTTGTTCGTACCTTTAAATACTAATTCGTTCATAAGTTTATTTTTTAATATTAGATAATAGGATTTCCAAACAATCCTTGTGTGGACTGTCAGAATGGTAATTTTTGCAAAATTCTGCAAGCTCATTAAGAAGATTGTGGGACAAGATAAAGAAGTAAGCCTCGTTCTTGGCATTCTTCTCTATTTCAAATTTACGATAGGATACAGTTTTCGCACTGATGAACGTAGATGTAGGATTTACTGCACTTCGATCCTTCTCTAATTTCATTTCCTTGGTCATTGTTGATGAAATTTGAGTATATAAAAAGAGCTGTTCGCTCCCTATTTCCGACCAAGGAAACTACAATCCATAACGAAGAGTAGCCAACAAGGGTAACGAACAGCTTATATCTTTGTGGATATAACACAGTCGAATGGATATAATAAATCCACTCTTCGAAAGGTTTATGTATGTTTCCTTGGTCTGTGAAACACCGCAAAGATAACTCAAATTTCCAAAATGCCAAAACAAAATCTATTAATGCGTCTATTGTTTGATACCAAACTCCAACTCCACCCATGCTATCGCATGCTCGTCTACTACCTGACCATCTTTTGTAAGATAGTGTGATCCTGTGTAATGTCCGAAATCCATTCGTCTATTCATTCCACCGTCTCCATATCGGAGAAGAAGTGGTTTATCGACATGTAGAGTTTTATCTATGCTTGTCCACATAATTTTTTCATAATAAAGCTTCTTGATTAAATATTCACCCCAAGCATCTGAAATTGCAATCAATGCATTAGCAAAGGATTTTAATGCTAAGGCTATATATGCTAATGCTATTGCGATTAATTGAATAGGAGTTGATATTATCGTGATGGGGTATTTGATAACAGTGTGAAGTATCTTTATTTTATTTTCTTTCATAATGCATATAGGTTATTCGTTATAATTTCGGGATAGTACACTCATGGTTAATCTCCTTTTTTCCTCCTTTATTTAATCGAAATACATTACTTTCTGACCTATACACACCTTGAATCTTGACAGGCCTTCAGAGCATTGAGTAATATAGTTATGGTTATATTTGTTAATGAATGCACCTGTACGCTTATGATATCTGATACAAGCATTTTCTGGATATTTAGCCAAAATTTCTTTCTCATTTACGAAACTATCTAACAAATTATCCCTATGCGATACCTTGTACCACTTCACTTGTTTTCTTATCTTTTTAAAGTATTTTGCTTTCATAGTTATTCTCCTTTCTTTCTGTTTTTATATTTTCGGTCAAGTCGTTCCCATTCGATCCAAATAATCATTAGTGAAAGTATTACTATTTCAAGAATATCTTTCATATTAATTAATCTTAGAAGTTACACCCAAACACAATACTTTGTCAGACACACCTATATCGTCAAATTCCAAAGTTAAATATTCGGTATCGTAAGGATAAGGATACCTGCACTGCTTTAATTCTTCTTCAGACAATTCCCGTCTAACACGCATCTCTATTTCATAATCATCGGAAAGATTTTCGATGATTTTTCTAAGTTGCCCTACATTCTTTATTTCCATGTTTTAGTCTCCTTTCTCTTTAATTCGTTTCAACACATCTTTGTTGGCTTCGAGTATTTCATCGAAGGTGGGGATTGGCATCCACATGTCGCAAACGTAATCACCATAATCTTCAAATTCAAAATCCGGTGATGTTGACACTTGTGGTTGACATCCTGGAATTGGATTGATGAATCCGCTCACAATGGCTCCGTTTGATACCATTCTGCAAAGAACAAGTTCATTTTCTTTAGGCAACCGTTCTTCCACACTTATCCAAGGTGATTGCTTTGACTGCCATTCGGCGCCTTTAATAAAATATTTTTTTGCTACCATTGGCAATCCTCCCCAATCAGGCATCTTATCGTAAGCCATACTTTTGGCTGCTTCTTCTACTGTCTGTTTCATATTTACTTTGTCTATATAAGTTTTAACGCTTCCTGAATTCCGGCTTCCAATGCTTCCTCGTA
>OKRU01000232.1_pt1 | contig 52634 bp, 43 predicted proteins | sample 1601131 | NCBI WGS metagenome assembly OKRU01 (sample SAMEA3541558, study PRJEB24748) | human gut metagenome | biome: human gut; feature: human-associated habitat; material: faeces | place: China | collected 2012
CGGTCTTGAAGTAGTTTCCATCAAGGATGTTACTCCAGTACCACATAACGGATGCCGTCCACCAAAGCGTAGAAGAGTTTAATTAGGAGGTATCGATTAAGATGGCAGTGAATAAAGTACCTGTACTGAAAAGATGTAGATCCCTTGGTTTAGAGCCAAGTTATTTAGGATATGATAAGAAGTCTAAGAGAAATCTTCAGAGAGCAAACCGCAAGGTATCTGAGTACGGACTTCAGTTACGTGAGAAGCAGAAGGCTAAGTTCATCTATGGTGTATTAGAGAAGCCTTTCCGTAACTACTATAAGAAAGCAGATAAGATGAGAGGATTAACAGGTCCTAACCTTATGACAATCCTTGAGTCAAGACTTGATAACGTAGTATTCCGTCTTGGTTTCGCAAGAACAAGAAAGGAAGCTAGACAGATCGTTGATCACAAGTTCGTAACCGTTAACGGTAAGGTTGTAAACATTCCTTCTTACTTAGTTAAGGCTGGCGATGTAATCGAGATCAAAGAGAGCAAGAAGAACATTCAGCGTATGAAGGACATCGTTGAGGTTGCTGGTGGAAGAATCGTTCCAGAGTGGTTAGATATTGATGCTGAGAAGCTTCAGGGAACTGTTAAGGAATTACCTTCACGTGAGCAGATCGACGTTCCTGTAAACGAGATGTTAATCGTCGAGTTATACTCTAAGTAATTAGCTTGATGTAGTGCATGAGTTATGTGCTAAAGGAGATGCACCCCTATGGGGTGCGTCTCGTTAAATGCCGAACAAAACCCGAGAAGGAGGGACTTTGTAGTGTTCGATTTTGAAAAACCAAAAATTGAGATCGCTGAAATTTCAGAAGACAAGACATATGGCAAATTTGTTGTAGAGCCTTTGGAAAGAGGATATGGTACAACACTTGGTAATTCTTTAAGAAGAATTATGCTTTCTTCATTACCGGGAGCAGCTGTTAGTCAGGTTAAGATTGACGGAGTTCTTCATGAGTTTAGCTCAATCCCAGGTGTTAAGGAAGATGTTACTGAAATTATCATGAACATCAAGAACCTCGCTATCCGCAATAATAGTTCTACAAATGAACCAAAAGTTGCTTACATTGAATTCGAAGGTGAAGGCGTTGTTACTGCGGCTGATATTCAGGTAGATTCGGATATCGAGATCATGAATCCTGATTTAGTGATCGCACACTTAAACGGTGGTGCAGATTGCAAATTATACATGGAACTGACAATCACTAAGGGTAGAGGTTACATTAGTGCAGATAAGAATAAGACGGAAGATACACCAATCGGTGTGATCGCAATCGATTCTATCTACACACCGGTTGACCGTGTCAATGTAACAATCGAGAATACCCGTGTAGGTCAGGTTACCGATTATGACAAGCTTACATTGGATGTATATACCAATGGAACTTTAGAGCCGGATGAGGCTGTCAGCCTTGCTGCTAAAGTATTAAGCGAGCACCTGAATCTTTTCATCGACTTATCCGACGCTGCTCAGCAGGCTGAGGTTATGGTTGAGAAAGAGAACGATGCACAGGAGAAGGTTCTTGAGATGAATATCGATGAGCTGGAACTGTCTGTTCGTTCTTACAACTGTCTGAAGAGAGCAGGTATCAATACAGTTGCTGAGTTGATCAATCGTACTCCGGAAGACATGATGAAGGTTCGCAACCTTGGTCGTAAGTCTTTAGAGGAAGTATTGGCAAAACTCAAAGAATTAGGATTACAGTTGAATCAGGGAGAAGAATAATTCGTTAGTCTTCTTTTTGAATAAAGTTGTGATGGCAACATTGCAACAGAAGAGATGGCAGTTCAGTAAGTCCGAAGGAGCATGTCTGTCTACTCTTTGTGGCTATTGCGGTATATCTTATGCGGTACATCTTTGATGTATCGCCAGTGAACATATCGCCTAAACAAATTAAGAATGGGTTCGGTAAGTAAGTCCGATGAGCGTGGCCGGATACCCCACAAATGGAGGAAAAAACAATGGCAAAGTATCGTAAGTTAAGCAGAACCTCTAGCCAGAGAAAGGCTTTATTAAGAGGTCAGGTAACAGCTCTTATCGCTAACGGTAAGATCGTAACAACAGAAGCTAAGGCTAAGGAAGTTCGCAAGATCGCTGAAGGTCTTATCGCAGCTGCTGTACGTGAGAAAGACAACTTTGATGAAGTAACTGTAACAGCTAAGGTTGCCCGCAAGGACAAGGATGGCAAGAGAGTGAAAGAAGTTGTTGATGGTAAGAAAGTTACTGTATACGACGAAGTACAGAAGACAATCAAGAAGGATCAGCCTTCACGTCTTCATGCAAGAAGAGAGATGCTCAAGGTTCTCTACTCTGTAAAGACTACAGACGGAACTAAGAAGAACACAAAGGAAGTTGATCTTGTAGCAAAGTTATTCGATGAGATCGCTCCTAAGTACGCAGACCGTAACGGTGGTTACACAAGAATCGTAAAGATTGGTCAGCGTAAGGGTGACGGAGCTCTTGAAGTACTTCTTGAGTTAGTTTAATATCGATTGAACCATGAGACCCCATCTGCTTTGCAGGTGGGGTTTTGTAGTAGAAAATGTATTTAAATTCATGTGTCATGTCTAAGAGCCTTGGGATAAGGCTTTTTCCGATCAGTTCTTCCAAGAAGGTAATCAGTGCTTGTATTATAAAAATCAGCTAAAGCGCAGAGTGTTTCAAGTGGAATTCCGCGTTCATCATTTTCATATCGAGAATAGGATCTTTGTGTGATATTAAGTATATTAGCAAGCTCCTGTTGGGTAAGATCTTGATCTTCCCGCAAATCACGAATTCGTCTATAAATCAAATTATATTACCTCACCATCATTCTTATTATTAGTATATGTAAGACCAAAATGGACTATTACAATTTAGACCGATATGGACTAAAATGAAGAAATAAGGCACAATAATGGGCACATATTGAACTTTTAATAAAAAAAGGTAGAGTATAATAATTGTGTTAGGCGATATGGAGGTAAATATGTCAGAGTTTAGTGAAAAATTAACTAGTTATATTGTAAGGAGTGGGTATAGTGTCTATCAATTAGCCAAAGAGGCTTCGCTAGATCGAACGACGCTGCAGAAGACTGCAAAGGGACAACGTTTACCATCGTTGGATTACATCAAAGATATATGTCGTTATATTAAGATTTCTTCCAGGCAGGAAGAGGAATTAATTACGTTATATCAAATTGAAAAACAGGGATGGGAGACTGTTGAAGCGTGGCACGAAATTGACGGATGTTTAAATGATATCCGGGCGGTTTATGAAAAGAATGCGGACATTTCGCTATTTGCGGTGCACATGGACGAAAAGAGTCTTGAAAATTTTAACAAAGAGATTCAGCGTAGTTACGCAACAGAAAGCGAATGTATTAAGGCAATAATGTGTGTGATTGAGCAAGAATTTATGGAACAAAATACACCGGAAATATTTATGGACGTATCATGGGCGAGCGGAGTGGCGCTGGAACAATGTGCATTGACAACATACACAGAACAGTCAGAATCAAAAAACTTTGTGTGTCACCAATTGGTAAATTTAAAAAACACAGAGCAGACCAGAGAGGGCATTTTAGAAAATGTCAAAATGCTTCGTCAGATTCTTCCGTATGCGTTGGCTCCGAAAAATGAATATGATGTGAGATATATGTATGTGAACGAGACACATGAAGACCAGAAATCCTATTTATGGGGACATTATATCATAACGCATCAGCATGTGCTGCTTTGTTCAAATAAGAAAAATCATCTGGTTGTTATTTCGAATAAGCAGATTGCAGATGTCTATCGCGAAGAGGTGATGGAAATGATGAAAGAGTATCGGCCATTGCTGGATTTTCAAGGATTTTCGGGAGAGGGAATTCGCCAGTATAGGCAGATGATCAATTATTACGATACACATTTAACCTATGAGCCCTTTCCATGTGTTACGCTAATGTGTCCGGTGGAACTGCGTAAAATGATTTTGGAAGATCCAAAGTTAAAAGAATATGCAGCGGCTTTTTTTGAAACGCCAAAAGTATCAAGTGATCATTATATAAATATTTTCGGAATGAAGGGGATTAAAGAGTTTATTGAAACGGGACATCTTCCGGGAATGTTTGATTCCTATTTTGTTGCGGAAACAATGGAGATGAGAAAAATTATGTTAACCTCATTTTATGATCAATTAGTGGCGGCTCCAAGACAGTTTTATATGATCAATGAAGATGAATTCGATGAGGGAAGTTCGTTTGGAATGGAACTATGTGGTAGAAATCGTGTTGTGTTCTCTTCCAATGCTCCGGAATATCCGTTTGGATATATTTTTATTGATGAATCGGGAATCTGCGACATATTTGTAAGCTTTTTTGATAATTTTGTGCAGTCAAAATATGTGTATTCCATAGAGGAAACAATAGAAAAATATGAAGAAATTGTACGACGATGTTTTGAAGAATTAAGTGAATAAGGAACAATAATATGCCAAAAGAGTCATATCCCCAGGGAATGACTCTTTTTTTAGATGAATGCAAAAGGCGCAATGAGAGGCACATATTGAAATAGTGTGCGCGATTGATAAACTGTAAATAAAAAGGAGTAATAGAAATTGGAATGAAAGTACTAGGAGTTATTGGTGGTTTAGGACCTATGGCAACTGCGTATTTTCTGGAATTGTTGACAGGGATGACAAATGTTGCAAGTGATCAGGAACATATACCTGTGATTGTGAATAGTATACCTCAGACTCCAGATCGTACAGCATTTATATTAGATCATAAGGAAAAGAGTCCCTTAAAAAATATGGTCGAAGCTGGAACAAAGTTGAAGCAGGTGGGGGCGGAGTATATTGCTATTCCATGTGTTACAGCGCATTATTTTTATCATGAACTGGAAGAACAAATTGGGCTTCCAATTATCTCTTTATTAGAGAAGGTGACGGAACAGTTTGAAAATAATGGAATAGAGAAAGTTGGATTACTTGCAACAACTGGAACTATCGCTAGTAGAATAGTGCAGAATGCGCTGCAGAATAAAGGGATTCAAACAGTGCTTCCAGATTCCGGGCAGCAAGCAATTGTGATGAAGATCATATATGAACAAATTAAAGCTGGAAAGCCTGTAGAAATTGAAAAATTTATGGAAGTTGAAGATAAATTAAAGGAGAAAGGAGCGCAAAAGCTTCTTTTAGGATGTACAGAATTATCATTATTAAAAAGAGATTTTCAACTTAGGGATGAAAATGTGGATGTATTGGAAATACTTGCCGCAGCCGCGATTGAATACAGCGGCTTACAAGTGAAACAATATCATCGGCTTACTATATAGAGGAGAGTGGAAATGCAGAGAAACGTTTTGGAATACATAGAGAATACCGTAGAACGTGTTCCTAATAAAATTGCGTTTGCGGATGAAAGGACACAATTAACATTTCGCGAATTTTATGATGATATAAGAGCGATAGGAAGCGCATTGATTGAAAAGAGTTATGCGAAAGAACCGGTTTTGATTTATATGAATAAAAGTCCGGAAGCGTTGGAAGCTTTTTTTGGCGTAATTGAGAGTGGAAATTACTATGTGCCATTAGATGAAGAGATGCCAATGCATAGGATAGGACTAATTATAGAAAGTACTAATGCAAAAGTTGTAATTTGTGATAAAGAAAATCTTGAAAATGTCTCTAATCTCCAATTTGAAGGAGAAGTCTTATTACATAGTGATTTAATCTGCAACAAGATTAATGAGGAAGCACTTGTGGATGTACGTCGACACGCGATAGACACAGATCCGATTTACGTGTTATTTACCTCTGGATCAACTGGAATTCCCAAAGGTGTTGTAGGTCATCATCGAGGAGTAATTGATTATATCGAACAATTGTCCAATGTTTTGATGTTGGATGAAAACTCGGTATTTGGAAATCAGGCACCCTTGTATTTTGACGCATGCATGAAAGAAGTGTATCCAACATTAAAATTTGGTGCAACAACCTGGCTGATTCCACATGAATTATTTATGTTCCCGATGAAACTTGTAGAGTATCTGAATATACATAAGATTAATACGATTTGTTGGGTGGTGTCTGCATTGACCATGATATCATCGTTTGGTACTTTTGATGAAATGGTTCCAAAATATTTGAGAACGGTCGCATTTGGCAGTGAAGTATTTCCAATTAAACAGTTTAACCTGTGGAAGCGAACTCTGCCGGATACAAGTTTTATTAATTTGTATGGCCCGACAGAGGCAACAGGAATGAGTTGTTATTACCATGCAAATCGGGAGTTTGATGAGAATGAGAGTATTCCAATTGGACAGCCATTTGAAAACACAGAAATCATACTTTTGAAGGACGATAATACACAAGCAGAAGTAGGAGAAGAGGGAGAAATTTGCATTCGAGGCACTTGTCTGACACATGGATATTATGGAAATTGGGAGAAGACAAGAGAATGTTTTGTACAAAATCCGCTTAATCCGAATTATCCAGAATTGATTTACAAAACGGGGGATATTGGACGAAGAAATGCTGATGGTGAATTGTATTTTGTATCACGTAAAGATTATCAGATCAAGCACATGGGACATCGAATTGAATTAGGTGAAATTGATGCTAACGTTTTATTGACGGAGAGTGTAAAGAATGCTTGTTGTATTTACCAGAAAGATGATGAGAAGATAGTTTTGTTTTATACCGGTGAAATTGAGAAAGCAGCATTGTTAGAGGATCTTAAGAAGCGATTGCCTCGATATATGATTCCGAATGTTCTTTTTCCTATGGAACAATTGCCATTGACACCAAATGGGAAAATGGACCGAAAAAGTATGGAACAGATTTATTTGCAAAGTAAAAAAAATAGAAGGAAGAGAGTAAGATAACATGGAAATTAGAGATGAAATTTTAGAGATTTTACAGGAAATGCATGAGGATGTAGATTTTGAAAAAGAAAAAACGCTGGTGACGGACAAAATTTTAGATTCTTTTGATCTTGTGAGTCTTGTTTCTGAATTAACAGATGCCTTTGATATTGAAATTAAGGCAAAAGATTTTGTGGAAGAGAATTTCAATTCATTGGATTCGTTAACTGACATGGTAATAAGACTACAGGAAAATTAAATTAGTTAAAAGGAGGCGTTATGCTGTTTACATCGTATGCATTTATTGCATTCATAGTGGTAGCATTTCTGTTATATTATATTATTCCCAAAAGACTGCAGTGGATTTTTTTACTGATTATCAGTATAGGATTTTATGCATCGGCAGGAGTAGCTTATCCGATCTTTTTAATAATAAGTTCCGCTGCGACTTATTTGGCAGGAATGTGGATAGAGCGGGAATGTAGAGAAGAAAAGAAATATCTGAGAGAGCATGCAGATGAGTTTTCTTCAAGAGAAGAAAAAAAGCGATTTAAAAAGAAACGAGAGAAAAGATGCAAAGCGATTATGCTTAGTGCGCTTTTGACACTTTTGATCATTTTAGGCGTATTTAAGTATGCTGATTTTGTGATTGATAATATCAATGAAATTTTTTATGCGATTGGAGTAGATCAGGAAATTGATTATTTAGATTTATTACTTCCTATGGGAATTTCATTCTATACGTTTCAATCGCTTGGTTATTTATTGGATGTATATTGGGAAAAAATAGAGGCACAAAAGAATTTCTTTAAACACTTATTATTTGTTTCCTTCTTTCCGCAGGTTGTGCAGGGACCGATTAGCAGGTATTCGGATCTGTCACAGACCCTTTATAATGAACATTTTTTTGATAAAAAGCAAGTTGTGTTTGGCTTGGAAAGAATTTTATGGGGCTATTTTAAGAAGCTGGTTGTGGCAGACACGATTATTACAGCAACTACAGCGGTAATTGGAGATGAATATTATAATGGCGCGTGGGTTTTAGTTGGAATTATTTTTTATGGAATTGAATTGTATGCAGATTTTACTGGTGGAATCGATATTACGATCGGAATTGCACAGGTATTTGGAATACATATAGAGGAAAACTTTATCCGGCCTTATTTTTCTAAAAATATTGCGGAATATTGGCGAAGATGGCACATATCCATGGGAACATGGTTTCGTGATTACATTTTCTATCCGATGAGTATCTCGCCAAAGATGAATCAGCTTACTAAATTCTGTAAAAAACATTTTGGAAAAGGTGTAGCGAAACGCGTACCCGTGTATCTTGCAACGATGGTTACCTGGTTTGCGACGGGTATTTGGCATGGTGCAAGTTGGAATTTTGTTATGTGGGGAATTATGAATGGTGTGATCATTTTGATTTCTCAGGAATTAGAACCCTTATACGGACGATTTCATAAAGCCTTTCCAACAATTGCACAAAAAAAGCCTTATCAGGCATTCCAGATTATTCGTACCTTCTTATTGATGGGGGCGCTTCGAATGTTTGATTGCTATGGGGATGTGCCACTTAGTTTCTCAATGTTTTTTAGCATGTTCAGGGATTTTGATATTCAAGCATTGACGATTGAAGAGTTTGTGGATCTTGGTCTTACGATCCCTCAATATGCAATAGTCTTTGTGGGAACCATGCTGATGTTTATGGCAAGCTTATTGGGACGAAAAGAGAGTGTGCGGGAAAAACTGTGGAGAAAACCTTATGTTGTACAGTATATAGCAGTAGTCGGATTGTTTGTTATGATTATTCTATTGGGGTCATATGGAGTTGGATATGATGCATCACAGTTTATTTATAATCAGTTTTAAATGAGGAGAAACAGTTTTGAAAACAATTATTAGGAGGATCGTTTCTGTTGTTATTGTAATTGCACTTCTTGCAGCTTTACAACGTCTGGTTGTTCCAAAGTATGTAGATGATGTCGTTGAAGGTGGTTTTACATCGGAATATTATCACGAAAAGAATCCACATGAAGTACTTATGGTGGGCGACTGTGAATTGTATGAAAATTTTAGCCCGATTACAATGTGGGAGAATTATGGAATTACTAGTTATATTAGGGGAAGTGCTCAGCAATTAACATGGCAGTCTTATTATTTGTTAGAGGATGCGCTTAAATATGAAAAGCCAGATGTTGTGGTTTTTAATGTCCTTGAATTGAAATATAACGAGCCGCAGCGTGAAGAGTATAATCGTATGACACTGGATGGCATGAAATGGTCGATGAGCAAAGTGCATGCAATACAGACCTCTATGCTGGAAGACGAACATTTTGTAGACTATTTATTTCCATTATTGCGTTATCACAGTAGGATTACAGAGTTAACATCAAGTGATTGGCAGTATTATTTCAAGAATAAAGAGAGAACAACTGCCGGATACTATATGCGAGTTGACGAAGATCCCTATGAAGAAGGAATCTGGGATGAAGAAGTACCAGATGATTTTACATTGGGTGGAAATGCGATGCATTATCTGGACAAAATTCGTCAGTTGTGTGAAGACAATGGAATTCGGTTATTGTTAGTAAAAGCGCCTAGTATGTCACCCGTTTGGTATGATGAATGGGAAGTGCAGGTGCAGGAATACGCACAAAAATATAATTTGGATTATATCAATTTCCTACAGATCGCGGATGAAATCGGAATTGATTATAATACCGATACTTATGATCAGGGATTACATATGAACCTGTCCGGAGCTGAAAAATGTGCAGATTATCTTGGCAAATATCTTGTGGGTCATTATGATCTGAAAGATTTGAGAGAAGATAAAGAAATTTGTTCTGATTGGAAAGCAAAAACGAAATTTTATAATGATATGAAAGAAGCGCAATATAAAGAATTGGAAGAATTCGGAGAAATTGTTAGCTATTAAAGCTATTAATGGTAAACACCGGGAGAAATGTAGATGCGATGTGTACTCTTCCCCGGAATTATAACTGCATCGCAGAAAGAGGTTAATATGAAAAAATTTAGCAAAGTAATAGGTTTGGTTATGGCACTGGTAATTATGTTTATGGTTCCATTTTCTGTGACTCAGGCAGCACCAAAAGGTTATACTTTTAAGTATGCGGGAGTAACGGTTTATGTTCACGGAAAAGCATCGAAGCTTATTGACAAGATGGGAGAACCGAATAAGAAGACAAAGTCAAAAAGTTGTGCATATGCAGGAGAAGATATTAAGTATGTATATGACGATTTTACATTAGTAACCTATACAGAAAAAGAAGGTGGAACAGAGTACGTTCAGTCTATTAAATTTACTTCTAAGAAAGCAAAAACAAAAGAAGGAATTAAGATTGGAAGCAAGGAAAAAACTCTGAAAAAGAAATATGGAAGAGCCAAAGATAATTTTGGTGTATACACATATAAGAAGGGTAAAATGGGAATTGTTTTCACTGTTGAGGATTCGAAAGTTACAGCGATTCAGTATGTAGCTTATTAAATGAAGAAGAGGAGTTTTGATATGGTGAGAACGTGTTTAAAGAAGGTTGCAACATGGCTGATGGTTTTTTCTCTCATAGGGACAATTGCAGAAGTCGGTGTTGGAAAACCGGAGATTACAGAGGCGGCTGCTGTTTCTAAAATTAAGATCGGACAAATATATTCGGTAGAAAAGAAAGATGCAACGTATGCGTCGAGTGATAATTCCGTTGCATATGTAAATTCGAACGGTAGAGTAACTGGCAAAAAAACAGGAACTGCAGTTATTACTATTTCTAGCAATGGGAAAGCAACAAAGAAAACATTTCAAATTGTTAAGAATGCCAAAAAGCCTGTAATTAAAGTATGTCCAGATGAGATACAGGTCGTTTCTGTTAAAGTAAAGGAAATTGGAAAGGAAGAAATTGAGCAAACGCAAGATCAGGAAGCTTTGACGCAGCAGGACATTGAAAATGATACTGTGACAGATGACACTGAGACAACACCAGAAGATAATGTGGTAGAACCTACACCAGTAATTGAAAAAATTATTTATACTTACAAAGTGGATGTGAAGGTTAAGAATCTTGGAAATGCGAAAGTGAATAAAGTTATCTTAAAGGGAAATTTAGGTTCAAAAACACTTGAGTTGAGCATAAAAAAATTAGATGCCAGGAAAAGTGCTGTGCTAGAAAAGTCAATAAAGATCACAAGTAAGACTCCAATGCAGGCTCCTGACCTTGTGTTAAATAAAATGGAGTGTTATGCCTCTGGTATGGTAAGTGCGGTTAACTATAGTACAGGAAAAGCTTCTTATCAGTATGCGACTAAGGACAAGAAAGCGCCGGTAATTCGTGGTTTTGTTGGAAAAAATAGTTATAATGGTAACGTTCCATATCTGACTGTTTATAAAGATCAGATGAAAACTTTCGATTATTTTAAATACGTATCGGCTGAGGATGACCGAGATACAAAGGTGAAATTAACCGTTGATACCAGTAAAGTTAATTTTGATCAAAAAGGCACATATACTATCACTTATATTGCAACCGATAAGGCCGGAAATAAGGCTAAGGCAAAAGCAAAGATTGCAGTGCGCGTGAATGATACATTGGATCAGATGGCAGACACTGTATTGGGAAGAATTACCAGAAAGGATTGGTCAGAGCAGAAGAAAGCAACTGCAATATATAATTATACAAGAAGCCATATCGCATACACCGGAAATTCAGATAAATCAAGTTGGGAAAATGAAGCTGCCAGAGGTCTGCGTTATGGACAGGGAGATTGTTTTACATATTATTGTGTTGCAAGAGCGTTATTAACGCGCGCAGGATTACCTAATATTGAAGTGACCAGAGTGCAGGGACATGGACATCATTGGTGGAACATGGTTTATATTCAAAGTCAACAAGGATTTTATCACTTTGATGCTTGTCCGCGAAGAGCTGGTGGAAGATTTTGCCTTGTAACAGATGCACAGTTGAAACACTATTCGGCTACAGTGGGAAATAATTCGCATATATGGGCATACAGTCAAAAGCCAAAGAGTGCAACGAAAGTGTTGACATCTATATTATAGAAAGTGTATGACGCAATCTGATGACATCGAAATATTAGCAAGTAAAAATAACAAAGGAGACATAGATTATGAAAATAATAGTGAAGAAAATAGTTTGTATATTTTTATGTTTGGGACTGATATGTACGGTAATCGATTTACCTGAAAAAGTTTCCGGAGAAACAGCAACAGATTCTGTGTTGTATCGTTATATGGGTGAGCAGAATGAAAAATATGGATTTGTAAATAAAAACGGTAAGATTGTTGTAAAAGCGATTTATGATGAAGTTGGTAAATTTTCAGATGGACTTGCTGTAGTCAGGAAGGGAAGCAAATCAGGTTATATCGATACAACAGGAAAAATAGTAATTCCATTGCAATATGAAAGTGCGTCGGATTTTTCAGATGGACTTGCTGTAGTTGGAATTAAGAATAAGTGTTATTTCATCAAAACAAACGGAGAGCAGGCTTTTGATAGTATATATACAATGGCTTATGAATTTTCTGATGGTCTTGCACCTGTGAAAATTAAAGATAAGTTTGGATATATTAACACAAATGGTGAACTTGTTATACCAGCAAAATATAATTGGGCTTATCCGTTTTCTGAGCAACGTGCATTTGTAATTAAAGGTGATTATAAGCTTGTGATTGATACCGAGGGTAAAACTATCACAAAATATGTTGATGATACAGAAAGATCAGATTTTTCGGATGGATATGCGATAATTCAGAAAAAAGGAAAATATGGCTATATTGACAAAGATGGAAAGATAGTAATAAAGCCTTCATCGAAATGGTATTATGTAGAACGTTTTTCTGAAGGCTTGGCAGTATATTGGGAAGGACCAAAATCTTTTGAAAGTGGATATGGTTATATTAATAAAAAAGGCAAAATTGCTATTAAACCAATTTATTCACAGGCGTATGATTTCTCGGAAGGACTTGCATGTGTTCAAAATGGAAAAACTAATAAATATGGGTTTATTAATAAAAAGGGAAAACAAGTGATTAAGTGTCAATATGATTATGCATTAAGTTTTGAAAATGGATTAGCGTGTGTTTGGAAAGATGGAAAGACATACATGATTGATAAAAAAGGGAAAAAAATTACCATCAAGTGATTACAATGGACACAGTTATAGAAGTGCAACTTATGAGGTGATGTGAAAATGAAAAATAAATTATCAATAGGTATAGTATTTGTTTTATGTGCGCTTTTGGTAAGCCTGATAGTGCCTGAACAACAAGTTCGAGCAAAAGAAACTAAGTCGTTATATGCTTTTTGCGATTCACAGACAAATCTATGTGGATTTGTAGATGCGGATGGCAAAGTTGTGATAGAGCCAGTGTATGATTCTGTTAGCACATTTTGTGATGGGCTTGCGGCTGTGCAAAATCAAGATGGCAATTGGGGATTCATTGATGAATCCGGAAAAGTGATTGTTCCGTTAACTTATAAAATCTGCAATGATTTTTCAGAAGGATTAGCGGTTGTAGGGACTGAAGATGATAGATATGGGTATGTGGATACAACTGGAAAGCTTGTTATTTCACTAAAGTATATAGGCGCAAGCAGTTTTTCTGAAGGCTTGGCAAAGGTGAAAATTGAATCTGGAAAATATGGAAAAGTTGGATATATAAACGCAACGGGAAAGCTGGTAATTAAAGCACAATATGATGATGGATATTCTTTTTCTGATGGCTTGGCAAGAGTCAGAAAAGGTAACTCAGTTTTGTACATTGATAAAAAAGGAAAAACAAAAATATCAAAAAAATTAAAAAACGATGACAGTGACTATTTAGATTTCTCAGAAAATCTAGCTTCGTTTTATAGTGATGGCAAATTTGGTTTTATCAATAAAAAGGGAAAACAAGTTTTGGTACTAGGAAAATCGATTACTTATGCAGATGATTTTTATGAGGGAAGATGTTTAGTATATGATCCAAAGGGAAGGATTGGATATATTAATAAAAAAGGTAAGATTGTGATTCCGGCAAAATATGACGATGGCTCTGTTTTCCAAGAGGGAATGGCATATGTAAAAATAAAAAATAAGTATGGTTATATCAATGCAAGTGGAAAACTGGTAGTTAAAGCTACCTATGATAGAGCGGATGTTTTTCAGAACGGTTTAGCGTATGTGGAAAAGAATGGTAAGGCATATTATATTAATAAAAAGGGAAAAATCGTGATTAAATTGCCATAAAAAGGTGCAAGTGAATGTTTTGCTGTGAGTCATGTTTGTAAACCATTCTGCTTAGCGAACTCAATCAGATGTTATCGAAATATTAGTATGTAATATAGGTAATTGTGCAAAAAGATGGAGAAGGAAAATCTGCAATTATCACAGTAAAATCCATAGATGGATCTAATAAAAAGTGTAGTATATAAATTAAAATAAAGTAGAGGAGAGTGACAAATGAAGAAATATACATGGTTCAAAAAAATTATAGGGATAATGGCATGTGCTTTAGCGGTAACATTTACATCAATGAATGCATTAGCAGCAACAAATGATTGTTTATATCGATATGTTAACCAGAAGACAGAAAAAGTAGGGCTATTAAATGTAAAGGGAGAAGTTGTTTCAAAAACGATATATAGTTTTGTAGATAATACGTCAGAGGGATTAACACTGGTAGGAAAAAAAGAAAAATGTGGTTTTATTGATACAAAAGGAAAGGAAGTTATTAAAGCAAAATATATCAGTGCAGAATCCTTTTCAGAAGGTGTAGCAGTGGTGCAGGAAAAAGATGGCTATTATGGATATATCAATAAAAAGGGAAAATGGGTAATAAAGCCTATGAAGGCAGAGCATTGTTCAAGTTTTCATGATGGATTAGCGCGAGTTTGTGTGAATGGAAAACGTGGTTTTATTAATAAAAAAGGAAAATGGGTAATAAAACCTATTTATGATTATGCTGACGATTTTTCAGATGGTGTGGCACCAGTAGCAAACAAATCGTGGAAATTTGCTTTGATTAATACTAAGGGAAAACTTATTACTAAATTTAAGTATGAATCGATTAATGGATGCGCTGATGGGCTTGTTGCAGCAGAGATAAATGGTTCTTGGAGATATCTTGATACAAAAGGAAACACAGTGTATAAGGTCAAAGAGGGAGAGACTGTCGGCTGGTATGTAGATGGACTTGCATATGTGGTTGATGATGCAGGAATGGGATATTTGGACAAAAATGGGAATATTGCCATTGAACTTAAATATGAAGAAGCTAGAACTTTTTCAGGAGGTTTTGCGGCAGTAAAAGAAAATGGAAAGTGGGGCTTTATTAATACCCAAGGTGAAGTTATTGTAAAACCGAGTTATGATGAGGTTGAAGATTATTATGGTGGTTTTGCAATGGTTCGAAAAAATAACACTTATTATTATATAAATACTAGCGGTGAAAAGGCATTTACATGTCCGAAAAAGTAGGGTGCAAGGATAGGCACATATTGAAAAGGATGTCGTAGAGAGTAAACTATAAACATGCGAATAAACAAAACAAGGAGGGACTATTGATGGCAAAACAAATAAAGCGAATGGGGCGTTGCTCTTAGCACTTGCAATGATTTTGACGATGGGATTTCCATTGAACTTGTATGCTAAGACGGTCAAGAAGAACTATGTTACACGGGCTTATATGTTACAGCAGGTGAAAAACTGATTGGTGCAACAGAGACAAGTGAGGATATTTTCAAGGTAAAAGACGTAAAGAAAATATAAGAATATGATTGGTCAGAAAACATAGCAGCAAATACTAAAGAATTTGAAATAGTATTACAGCAAATGTTAGATCAATACAATTTGCTTTTGAATCCAATTGCTACAGATAAAGGAAGGAAACATAAATGAACATGCAGAAAAAATTTAAATGTGGAGTTGCATATATACTTGCGTTTGTTGTATTTTTTACTAATATTCCAATGAGTGTTCAGGCCGTTGAACATGAATCGATGGAAATTGATGTAAAAAATAATATTTGGGAAGGCGATGTTGCAAAGAAATTTGCTTCAGGAGATGGTTCTGTTTCAAACCCATATATTATTTCAAATGGTGCAGAATTACGCTATTTTGCAGATGAAATAACGAATGGAGAAAATTTTTATAATCAATATATTGATATTTCGGATGATATATATTTGAATGATGTAACAAACTATAATGAATGGAGTAAAAGCCAGAACCCATCAAATATTTGGGAGCCAATAGGCGGAAATTTTGCTGGAATATTAGATGGTAACGGACATAGTATTGTAGGAGTTTATATAAATTCAAATGAGGAAAAAACAGGTTTTTTTCGTGAATTGAGTTTGAATAGTATTCCAACAATAAAAAATATGCAACTAAAGAACATTTTTGTTGCTGGGGAATCCCAAACTGGAGGACTAGTTGGACATGCAACCTTTTTAGACTGCACAAATGTGACCGTAATGGGAAAAATAAGTGGCAAGGATTCCGTAGGAGGATTTGTTGGAGATGGTGTTGGGCGCCGGATAACAGGACCTATCAATTTTGTTAATTGCTCCAATTATGCTTCTGTGGAAGGAAAGGAAAATAAGGTTGGAGGAATAATTGGAAATTATAGTAATTCGGGTTCAACGAATGATAAGTTGTTGATTAATAATTGTAAAAATTCCGGTAGTGTATCGGGAAAAGAATTTGTGGGAGGACTAGGTGGATGTTTTATAGCGGAAACTGATTCACAGGGGATTGTGGTCTCAAAATCGATTAATGAAGGAACCATTAGTGGTTGTTCAAGAATTGGAGGCATAATTGGTGAAATTGATTCTAACATGAAAACTTTTGAAATATCTCAAGTATGCAATTTGGGAAATATATCTGCTACAGAGGGAAATGCAGGTGGAATTGTGGGAGTGGCATATGTGGGATGGAGACTTTCCCAAATGGATAATTTGTATAACATGGGGAAGGTATCAGGAACTGTAGCGGGAGGACTTGCTGGTTACGGAGGTACTTTTACATATGGAAGTCTTTCGATACAAAATTTCTATAACTTAGGAGAGATTTCAGGAAGTTCAAAATCATATGAGGGCATTGCAGAAGCAGAGATTGCGGGATGGGGTACGCAAATGATTACTATGGAGAATGCTTACTATGAGAAAGGGAAATATTTGAATGCCAATGCTGTAGTAACAAAAAATTCTGTGGAATTAGACAGCAATCAGTTCTTGGATACTAATTCGTTTAAAGGATTTGACTTTGATAATATTTGGGCAATGTCTGTATATGGACCGGTTTTTCAATGGCAATTGGAAGAACAAAAATGTGGCGAGAATGCATTTTGGTCTGTAAGTGGGGATATAGATAATTTAACACTCGAAATTACAGGGTCAGGAGATACTTTTGATTATGATGTTAATGAGAAAAATCCGTGGTTTTACAAGTACAATATTAAGAACGTTGTTGTTGGAGATGATATAACATCAATTGGTGCGTATCTTTTTGCATATGATAGTAATATAAAATCTGTTAAATTAGGAAAAAGTATTGATAAAATTAAAGAAAATGCATTTTTGTATTGTAATAATCTGACTGAAATATGTATTCCTAGTGGAGTAAAGTATATAGGCGATTGGAGTTTCGCACAGAGCGGATTACAACAAATAGAATTTAAAGGTGATGCTCCAAGGCTATTTGATTGTACATTTTATGGAGTAAAGACAAGAGCCAAATTTCATTCAAATAATAATGGGTGGGAAGATGCACAGAAAAATTCATATGGCGGATCGTTGACGTGGATTGATTTGTATGGAACGTTTAATACAAATTATGTAAAATATTCATCGGATCTATTTGATCATACATTGCCGGAAATTCCATCGAAGAATAAGAGGCAGTATGCAGAAGAATTATATTCATGGGCAGAGGAGTATGGATATGAAGATGTTTTGACTAAAGAGAAATGTGAAGAAATTGTTAGTGATAATATGCCGTCCGTGGTTGCAGAAGATGATTATGGAACGTATGTTACATATAAGGATTCAACAGCTTCAATTATGCGGGATATTTTAATGATTAATACTACAAAAAAGGCACTTATTAAATGGGAAAAAAATGAAATCAAAAACTCAGAAGTTAAAGAACTTGCGACTATCTACAAAGATGTGAACAAAATTGTTGAAAGATATAATGAATATGAACAGGATACACAACGTTCTGCTCTTTCTAGTATTTTTTATTCTATTTATGCGAATGAATTGCTAAAGAATGCAGGCGGAGTTGTATTATCTATTTCAGGTGATTATTTTAATGCTGATATTAAAGAGGACATTAATAACGCTGATTTTAAAGAGGTATGTAATGACTTATTTGAAAGAAAAATAAATTTGAGTAATCTAGGGATAAACTGTGAAGGCATCTCTGAGGAGGTTATTGATAAAATAAAAGAAGAGTTTCCTAAAAAGTTTACAAAAAAGGTATGCAAAGAGTTTATTGGAAAAGTAATTAATCAAAATAAAGACGTGGAGAGTTTTACAAATGTTTATAATGAACTGTCAAATTATGTGGGATCTTTTAAAGGAGATTCTTTGATTGCACAATTTGGGGCACAATCCATTTTGCCGATAAAATTGCTAAAACTATATGTCGATTTGATGAAAGAAATAGATGATATAAATCAAGGAAAATATTTTATGCTACAATACTCGTTAATGAGATATTATCCAGATTTATATGATAAAATAATTGATGATGAGGGCAATGTAATTGATTTAGTAGATTCATATTTGATAGAAATTGATAGTGCATTTGTAAGAGAGCAGTTAGACAATTGGTATAAAGGTGGGGCTACTATACAACTAAGTGATAAACAAAAGTTTACATTGATGAATACGGCTACCTTAGTTATGCAAATAGAAGATTCGAATCCAATGTCTATGAAACAAAAACTAGTGCAGTATTGGTATGAACATGAAAAAAATGATTTAACGTTTAAACAGAGTGAGTTGATATTGGATTCTCAATCTGAATTTTGTATACAAGATGAGCAGGGAAATACTGTAGGGCGCTATAAAAATAATAATTTTGTACTTGATGATGAAATTTTACAATTAAGTCTATTATCGAATAATGGATCAAAATCTGTTGATATGGATGCTGTAAGTCAAGTATTATACTCAGATGATAAAATATTAGTTGAACTAGGGGCTACAAAATCATATGTACATATTATTTTTTCGGATAGAGCATACAAATGTTTACTTGAAAAAACAGATGGCGAGATTATAGCGGTAGATGCATCGGAAAATGACTCTAAGACTAAAATGTATAGTGAACTATCGTCGAATGTAGTTGTTTCTATTGATAAAGATGGGACGAATGTCACTAAGGATGGAGTGAAAGTACCGGATGACTCACAGAAAAAGACCAATAATGTGGAGTCAGATAATGATAGCCGAGATTTGTCATCAGCTAGTGATAGCTCATCCCCATCAGGAGAGCGTGACGCTGAAGTATCATCTGAGGAATCGAATAATAATAAACTTGAGGATCCAGATGATTTGAACAATTCAACGTATATTATTGGTATTCCGTCAAAAAAACTTGCTGTTGGAACAAAAGTAAAACTGTCAATTTCAACAAAAGAAAGTACTTTAGATAATACATCAATAATTTGGTGCTCGAGCAATAAATCATATGCGACAATAAACAAAAAAGGTGTTGTAAACTGCAAAAAAGCAGGAATTGGGAAGAAAGTAACAATTACAGCGAAGTCTGCAGACAGAACAGAGGAACTGACTTCTATAACCTTCAAGATTATGAAGAATGCAGTAACAGGAGTGAAGATAAAGAAAGCACTGAAAACTTTGAAAATAGGAGAAAGTGCAAACCTTAAGGCTGTAGTTACTACTAATGGAAATTCTGCGAATACTACATTAAAGTGGACAAGTTCTAATACGAAATATGCGACTGTAAGTAAAAAGGGTAAGGTTATTGCCAAGAGGGCAGGAAAGGGAAAAAGCGTAGTAATTATAGCTACTTCAACAGACGGATCAGATAAAAAAGCAAGTGTAAAAATTAAAGTAAAATAAAATTAGTAATATTGTTGGTGAGTGAATAAGGTGATGTAAATGAAAGCAAAAAGTATAAAGTTAGTTTTTGCTATTACGTTGGTGTTGGCAATTTTGCCATGCAATGCTTCGGCGAAAACCAAGAAAGAAAAAGCATTAGAAGCGTATCAAAAATTTCTAAAAAAGTACGAATCAGAATTTACCGTTCAAGAATTTGACTGGGACACAGTAAATAAAGAAAATTATAAATACTGTAGTTATTTTATGACGGAGGATTTGGATGGAGACAAAATTCCGGAACTGATCACAATGCACCCTGAAGCATATAAATCAGATGATATATAAGTGTATACATACAAGAAGGGAAGGTTACTCAGCTAACGAAGCAAGGAATTCCCTTGGATCTTTTAAACATATCTGTAGCAAGGGGATTTCGTAACACTATTTGAAAGTAGAGAAAGAGAGGAAATATATATGTTAAAAAGAGTAATTGGATTAGCATTGGCAATCACATTATTTGCAGGAGAGACATTGTCCGTACCGATGCAGACCTATGCAGTAGAAAAGAAAACAGAAAAAGTTATAGATGGGAATGATTCGTATGATAGTGCGACGTTTCTTGATGTGAATGGGAATGTGACAGAAATTTTATCGGATAATGATGATGTGGATTATTATCAATTACATTCGTATTCAAATGGCACATTGTCCATATATTTTCAACACACATACGAGGAATATGATGATGGTTGGAAGGTTGCAATTTATAAATATGAGAATGGGGAGTATGTGCAGCTTAGTGAAAATGTTGTACAGTTAAACGCAAATGAAAATCTAGAATTGCCATTTGTAGGGATGGTTTCAGATGCTACATACTATATAAAAGTAGAACGACAATATTGGAAGAGCGTAGGAAAATCGTATTCTATAAGAACTTCTTTTCAAGCAACTGAATATTGTGAAAAAGAAACAAATGATAGCTATGCAACTGCAACAAAAATAGGAATGGGATATGATTATGCTGGTGTACTAAACAGTAATTCAGATGAAGATATATATAGATTGGATGCTACACAGGATGGAAAAATCAGTTTAAATTTTTCTCATATTTATATGGAAAGTTCAGCAGGATGGAATGTACAAACTTATAAGTATGAAAATGGAGAATATGTAAAACTTAGCGATACAAATATCCAATTAAATAGTGGAGAAAATGTATCGCTTCCATATATTGGTGCGAACCAAGGTGGAATTTATTATATTAGGGTAAAGAGGATATACTGGGATAGTGTTGGTGTAAAATATATGATTAAACCAGTATTTCAAGCGTCTAATTATTATGAAAAAGAAACAAATGATACATATGTGAATGCAACAAATATAAATATTGGATGTAAATATCGTGGTGTACTGAATCGTAGTGAGGATAGCGATTATTGGAAATTTGAAACGGATAGAGATGGGGCTGTAGACATCTATTTTGACCATGAATATGAAGATAGTTCTGCTGGGTGGAATGTGTATGTCTATGAATACACGAATGGCGAGTATAAAGAACTCGATAATAAAATGCTCACATTAAGAGATGGTTCAAAAACGCAAAAGATATTTCGATTTGAAATTGATAAGAACCAAATATACTATATAAAGGTAACTAGATACTATTGGGATTCGGTTGGATGTGAATATGCAATAAACGTAAAGTATACATTAGGTGGTTCGTGGGGATTAACTTGTAAGACAAATAAGAAATCTGCAACTTTAAAGTGGGGAAATACATGGGGAGCGCAAAGATATGAAGTATATTGCAAAAACGGAGGTGATTCTTACAAAAAGATTGCAGATACTTCAAAGAAAAGCTATACCTATAAGAAGCTCTCAAAAAAGAAATACAGTTATTTTAAAGTAAGACCATATATGGTTATTAACGGAAAGAAAGTATATGGAAAGTATTCTTTAGCTGTAAAGACTAGGGCAAGATAACATACATAAGGTTTCGAGATGCAATTTAGAAATAATCTTTTGTTATATGAAAAAGTAAGGCACAAGGATAGGCACATATTGAAAAGAATGTCGTAGTGAGTAAACTATAAACATACGCATAAACAAAACAAAGAGGGACTATTGATGGCAAAACAAATAAAACGAATTGGGGCGTTGCTCTTAGCGTTTGCAATGATTTTAACGATAGGATTTCCATCGAACTCGTATGCTAAGGCGGTTAAGAAGACCTATGTGACACGAGCTTATGTGTTACAGCAGGTTGAAAAATTGATTGGTGCAACAGAGACAAGTGAGGATATTACCAAGGTAAAAGACGTAAAGAAAGGTACTTCTGAGTATAGGATTATGTCAATTGCTTTGAATGCGGGACTTGTGAAGGCGGATAAAAATCAGAAATTATATCCGAATAGGAAGGCAACAAATAACTATGTTGCAACGGTGTTGGGTAAAGTTTGCGAGACATCTACAAAAGAGATGCTAGGAAAGAAGAATGCAAGTGCAAAACTTACAAAAACGGGTCTGAAAAAGTATTTGCAGACAAGATTCCCGAACGTAATCTTGGAATCCGACGCAACAGTAACAAAAGGTAATGTAGTGATAAATAAGCCGGTTACTTTAAGCAATGCAGAGATCAAGGGGAATCTGATCATCGGTGATGGTGTTGCGGATAAGGAAGTAATACTCAACAATGTAAATGTTTCTGGCAAGCTGGTTGTTCGTGGTGGTGGAGAAAATTCCATTATTATTACCGGAACTTCCGATATCTCCGAAATTGTTGTGCGTCAGGTAAATAATAATGTCAGCATTAAGGTCCGTGGTGATGCAAAGGTAAGCTTTGTTTACATCAATGACGGATCCAATGATGTTAATATTGTCGGTGAAGTCGGAACAGTCAATGTAGCAGGTAAAGACTTAAAGGTTACGCTGAAAGAAGCAACGGTCGGTTCATTGACAGTTGACAGCAAGGCAAAGAACTCGGTAGTTGTGACAGATAAAGATTCAACGATAAAGGAAGTCAACCTGAATGCAGCCGGAACCAAGATCGAGGGTGAAGGTAAGGTTGAAACGGTTAACGTAAATGCAAATGATACAACGGTAACAGTTAAAGATGCACAGATTAATACAAAAGAAGGCGTAACACTTCCAAAAACAGGGGACAAGACCGATGCATCTGATGACAATAAGAAAGATGATGCAAAGGATGACAACGGTGCGTCATCAGGTGGAACATCCGGAGGAGCGTCCGGCGGAAGTGCAGGAGAAAGTACGACACCATCAACACCGGATACACCACAGGTATCTACCGATGCTCGTTTTGCAGACGGCTATCCGATCATTAAGTTGGATAAAGAATCTGGAAGTGTCAGCGTTAACTACAAATTAAAAGGAGGTGTTGCATCAGAAGAGCATCCGGCAGAAATTTACAATTTAGTTTCTACTGCAAATGCATCGTTTGAGGCAACCACGGAATCGGTTATTCACGGACATCTTGGTGTGGTATCCGACAAGAAACATGATATCATTTATACGGAATATAGCGATTATCTAAAGATTACAGATGCAGAAGAACATACGGTAAAGTATAATATCGACAGTGATGGATATGATGATGGTCTTGTTGTATACAGTGTGATCGATTGTAATGGTGTGAAATCTGCCACGCCCGTAAGAGAGTATTTTGATAGTGATACCAATGGCAGTTTTGTCCGTAACTCAGTTTCAACTGAATATGGTGCTTTTTACAGTGCAGACAGTGCAAAGGAATTGTATGTTTACTTCTATTCTGTATTAAATGCAAATAAAATACCGAATCCTTCAACATTTTCTATTGTAAAAGGATATGAGAATCCACAAGTAGTGGATGGATATTCAGTTGAAAAAGCTGAAATTAAGGTGATAAATAACCATTCTTCTTATATGAAGATTACACTTAACAAGGAGATTCAAAATACAGATGAAGAGTGGTATTTTAAATATAAGGCTAATGGAACGAATGACATTCAGGATATCTACGGAAATAAGTGTGATAAATTTTCAAATGAGATTATAAAAGCTTCAACAGATTTGGAGAAAGTAATAAGATCTGGGGATGGAAAATACTTGCATTTTGACGCTCCGGTTTCTGTTTATGTAGATGATTACGATAAGTTCTATGAAGATATTGACATTTATGTAAATGATAAGAAAGTAGATCGTCAAAACGTTTCCATGGGTGTTTCCTTTAGGTCGTTGAGTGTGGATGTTCGCTATAATGGAGGAGACATTCCGAATAAGGTTGAGTTGAAAACTGCAAGTGGTAGAGTACTGTATAATGCGGGGCATGGAAGTCTTGTTAATCTTAGTACAACAACGATTGGTACTGATAAAGAATATATATTTGACAGTGCATCTTATAATGAAGAAGATGGATTAGTGCTTTATGTTTCTGGAATTAGTAGCATGGAAGATTTTAATTATTATTTTGTCGCCGGATGTAATTTTGAGGTAAAGGTTGGCGAGCATACATATTGTTTAAGAGGTACATTAAGAAGAACTCAAAAAGATGGTAGATACTGCTTTATTTGTGATGCGTTCGCATTAAAACACATTGACCTGTCTGGTAAAGAAACGGTACAGATTCGTTACAATCCGAGTATGAATGAGGACAACTGGGAATACGAATCAGGACGTATAAGTTACAAGAGCGGTAAACTGATGCCTGCATCAAATTATATTACTGTATCTGTAAATAAATAACTGTTTTCTTCAAAATGGCTGCTCCTTAGGGGGCGGCCTTTTGGTATTATGAATCCATTAATTAGGACTTGATCCTGTAAGATTTTACGAAATACATAATCGTTGGTGAAAACATAATCAATGGTTCCGGTTGCGGTTTTACAGGCGGAGCGACCGAGGAAAATCTGTAGGATGCGGTATGCCTATATCGGGGAAATTGGAAGTGTGGTGGAGCGGCCGAAGGCGCTCGGAGATATCCGCGGAGTGACGTATGTCTATGCGTTGTTCTATCGATTCGGTCTCATTGATGTGCCGGATAAGGTGAAGGAAAAGATGGATTTGGCAAGTGTGGAATTTCTGTGATAAAATAAATCCATAAGCAACCTACAAAAGAAGAAAGGGAGAATGCGACACGATGAAGAGGAAAAGTAAGTTTATGGAGGAGTTCAAGAAATTTATTTTAAGAGGCAATGTTATGGATATGGCAGTCGGTGTCATTGTCGGTGGTGCGTTTACCGCAATTGTGACGTCACTGAATGCGGATATTCTGACACCTATTCTGGGGTTATTCGGAGGGACGGATTTCTCTTATCTATGCGTCAAGCTTGGTAGTGGAGAGAATGCACCGGTGCTGCATTACGGTAACTTTATTACGGCAATCATTAATTTCCTGATTACAGCACTTGTGATCTTTATTTTACTTAAGGTGATCAATGGGCTTACTGAGCGTTTGAGCGCACTGGCTGGGGAAGAGGAAGAAAAGCCTGTATCTACTACGAAGAAGTGTCCGTATTGCTGCTCTGAAATTGATATCAAGGCAACGAGGTGCCCACATTGTACCTCTGTTCTGGAAGAAGAATAAACGCAAAGTGTGAGCCGGTATAAAAATCACCGGCTCATTTTCTCTGTGTGGAAAATCAAAGCGGAATTTCTTATACAGCAAAAGCAAGCTTGCAAAGATGTGCTATGATAGAAGAAATAGAATGGTAAGTCGAGAAGGAGACAAAGAATAGAGATGGACAAAGAAATAAAGCAGCGTCTGGATCAGCAATTTGATTTTATTCGAGAGATTGACAAAGAGAAGTTTATCGGAAGACAGACCTATCTGACCGGCGCAGAACGTAAGGAGAATGATTCGGAGCACGCGTGGCATATGGCAATTATGACGCTTTTGCTGAGTGAGTATGCGAACAAGGAAATTGATATCCTTCATACGATCAGTATGCTTCTGATCCATGATCTGGTGGAAATCGATGCCGGAGATACCTATGCGTATGATGAGGAAGGGAAGAAGACACAGGCGGAGCGTGAACGCAAAGCTGCGGATCGCATCTATGGAATGCTTCCGGAAGAACAGGGAAAGAAACTGTATGATCTGTGGCTCGAATTTGAGGCGCAGGAGACGCCAGAAGCGAAGTTCGCAAGGACGATGGACAATTTACAGCCGATGATGCTCAACGCTGCTACAGACGGTAAAGCGTGGGTAGAACACGGCGTACATTTAAACCAGATTCTCGGACGAAACGCACACACTGCAGAGGGATCCGAAACTCTCTGGGAATATGCAAAAGAGAATTTTATTCAGCCGCATATTGAGGCTGGACACATTCGCGAAGGCAAAAGTGAGGATGAAGCGAGATAGCAAATCAGATGCTTGCATCTAAAATTTGCTATCTCGCTTCATCTGAACGCGCCCGCGAGCCAGGCAACCGGAAGGTTGTCTGGCTTTTGCCTTCACATTTTTATAGTGAGGATTCGGTCCGTGAGCCAGGTGTATAATGAAACAGAGAAAAACGAGTTGACAGTAATCTGCCAACTCGTTTTGTTTACATATAAATTCTTGTTACACTATGCATTTTCTTTTGCATCGTTGTACTTCTGTACATAATTCTTGATACGATCATATGGATTGAGAAGATCGCTGATGGAAGAATCATGATTCAGAGTATCGATGATATAAGCGATATACTTACTCATATCGCAGCTGATGTAGTACTCTCTGCTTAACAGTTCCGGTGTCTGATAGATCAGGTTGGTTGTAACAACACGGTAGATCAGACCTTCCTCGTATGCTTTATCGAAGGAAGCAAGTCCGTTTGTGAACAGACCGAATGTGGAAACAACAAAGATACGATTGGCTTTGCGCTTCTTTAACTCTCTTGCAGTATCGATCATACTCTCGCCGGAAGAAATCATATCGTCGATGATGAATACATCCTTGCCCTCAACATTGGAACCTAAGAACTCATGCGCAACGATCGGGTTACGTCCGTCAACGATCTTGCTGTAATCACGTCTCTTGTAGAACATACCCATATCAACACCAAGCACGTTTGCAAGATAGATTGCACGGTTGGTAGCACCCTCATCCGGGCTGATGATCATTAAGTGGTCAGCATCGATCGTGAGATCCTTAACGTTCTTCAAGATGCCTTTGATAAACTGATAAGAAGGCATTACGTTCTCGAATCCGTTCAGAGGAATAGCGTTTACAACACGTGGGTCGTGCGCATCGAAAGTAATGATGTTATCGATTCCCATATTGTAGAGTTCCTGTAATGCCAATGGACAGTCAAGAGACTCACGGGCAGTTCTTCTGTGCTGACGGCTTTCGTACAGGAATGGCAGGATAACGGTGATTCTGCGGGCCTTGCCGCCGACTGCTGCGATCACACGCTTTAAGTCTGCGAAATGGTCATCTGGAGACATATGGTTTGTCTGGCCACAGAGTGAATAAGTCAGACTGTAGTTGGTTACGTCAACCATAATATAGAGATCATAACCACGGACAGACTGGTTGATCACACATTTGGCTTCTCCGGAACCGAAACGTGGAATGTAAGGCTCAATAATGTAACTGTCTTTGTGGTAATCTTTGAAAGCAATATCGTTATGATGCTCATGTTCACGGTGCTCTCTCCAGGTTGCAAGATAATCGTTTACTTTCTTACCGAGTTCAGTGCAGCTGGCAGTCGGGATCAGTCCCAGAGTACCGGTTGGCATGGTTTCCAGAATTCTTTCATCGTTTGGCATGATTTGTCCTCCATTAAGTGTGTAACAATATTTATATGTAATAACCTGTGGAATAAACAGGGTTATTAGCGGTTAGGTCTCTGCTGCTTCTGGATACGGATGTCTACCTGTGAAAAAAGCTTGATCATCGTATATTCGCCGCAGATACGGGAGAAGGTTCTCTCCGAATAGATGTCTACAATCTGATTGAAATTCAGATTGGTTGAAATAATGGTTGATTTGTGTCGGAGCAGGCGCTCGTTGACACATAGAAAAAGCTGCGAAGTCGTAAACGAGTTGGACAATTCCGTGCCAAGATCATCGATTACAAGAAGGTCGCAGTCAAATATGTTCTGATGCGCCGCAATCGCGTCTGCATCTTTTTCAAACACACCTTTGCTTAATATATCAAATAATTGAAAAGCTGTAAAGTATATGACCGAATAGCCTTTGTCTAATAATTCTTTGGCGATACAGTTGGAGAGGAAGGTCTTGCCGACTCCGGTACTGCCGTAAAGAAAGAGGTTCTTCGGTTTGAGATCAAAATCATCAATAAACTGATGACAGGACTGCACCGCCTGCTTCGCAGTCTCCAAAGCGGATAAACCGGTGGTGCTGCTGATGTCATCCTCGGAATAATAATCAAAAGAAAAATGATCGAAATTCTCCCGCTCAAGAATCGTCTGAATATTGGACTGGGCATAGACGGTATTGATGATCGCCTGCTTGAAACAGTGACATTTCTTTCCGTCAATATATCCGCTATCCTTACAGTCCGGGCAACGATAGACAGGATCTAAATATTGCAGAGAGTATCCGTTCTCCTTCAGAAGACGGTTTCTCTCTTCGCGCAATGCAGTTAACTCTTCCTTTAGAGAAGATAATGCGGAGGTATCTCCATCTAACAGGAGACGTGCCTTGCGAACCGAGCTTGATGCAACGGCTGCATCGATTTCCTGCAGGCGCGGTACGCGGGCATAGACAGCCTTGCGACGCTCATCGAGGATTCGTCGATCCTCGAGCTGCTGGCGGTCATAATCGCGCATAATTTCATCGTATTGAGAATTTGATAGTGCCATAATTTCCTCCGGAATTAACGAACGGTTGAGGAGAGTAATGCACCCTCAAGATTTTCGTAATCGTAGCTGCGTGGGTTAAAGTTGTTAAAACTGTTCCGCTTCACAGTTGCGGAATTGCCGGCTTTGGAAGGAGCGGTCTTCTTCGCCTTATTATAAGAAGCGTCAATGCGCTTCACATCGTCTAACGTATGTACCTGATTCTTGTGCCAGCTGGTAAGAATCGAGTCTGTATATTCAAAGCTTGGCTGATGTGTTGCAGAAATTGTGCGGCTGCACGCTTCCTGGATCAGCGCAAGATCGAAAGCGTATTCCTTGGTCCATTTACGGATAAACGCAGTCTCAGATTCTACAAGACTCCGGCCGGTGATACCGAGTGCCTTCATGACGCCGTAATAAGCCTGTGAGTGGATTGCGGCATCTTCCTTGGCCTGTTCAACCGTTGTGATATTGTTCGCATGCCAGCCGATTGCTACCTTGTCGAGATAGCGCATGCTCGAATGTCCCTTGCTGATACAGTATTCTAATAAATAAACAATCAGATCGTTCGAAAAGTGAAGTTCTTCTCTCCAATAGAGAACCGTGTTGACATCCGACTCACTTAACGGATGCCGGATATAAGTCTCTACGATAAATAGAAGTTCGGATACCGATTCATCCTTGCGAAACTCGGAGATTTCATCCAATGTGTATTTGCGCTTCGCCGGTGTCGAGACGGTATCGCTGACAGGCGTGTTGAATGCAGAGGCTGCTTCAAGGATGGTCTTCACTTTTTCCGCTTTTGCGGATGCTGCATGATCCGACGCCTGTGAAACTTCCGTCTGTGGAGCAGCTGCGGAAGCAGTGCTGTCAAGCGGCTGCGTCTGTATAGATGCAGAAGCAGCGGATGGATTGTTTACAGAGTCTAATGCATTTACAGGATTTTCCTGATCAAAAGAAAGCATATGGATTCCGCAGATCTGACCTGTCGGATCCTCGTCCAGATTTACGATTCCGGCCTTCTGCCAATAACGCAGCGCGCGGATGACGTCCATCTCGGTATTATTAAATTTGTCTGCAATCTCAGAAATTGTAAAATTATATGCATGAGATTGTACACAACGTAATAAATATAAATATACCTTAACAAATTCACCGTTCGCCTGTGGCATAAAGCCATCAATGAAACGATTGGAAATTAAGGTATCTGTAGTTGGACAATCATTGTGTAACTGAATCTGAACCATAGTTTTCTCTCCTTTAGTGCATTTGTGATTATAGCACAATCAATTTGCAAATGGAAGAAGAAAAAAGTCCGCAAATCCGCACAAATCAAGGGGTTGCAAGCTACGGGGATAACGTGGATAATGTGGATAATTTTGTCGAAATCAGGAGGTTATGTACAAAAAGATTTGCAAAACACCATAAAATCCACACTGCTAAGGCGGCGCCAGAGGAAACAAGTTAGCAACAAAAAATCCACATAGCTAAATTGAAAAATCAACAAAACTATGTGGATAAAGTGGATAACTTATTTGCCGAGAATCGCTTCGCCGATTTCTACAACATTTCCGGCACCCATAGTTATCAACAGGTCGCCGTTCATACATTTTTTCAATAAAAATTTCTCAATCTCTTCAAAAGATGGGAAATAGTAGCTTTCTGTTCCTTTGGTTTTCAGACGAGCTAAGATATCCTTCGAGCTGACACCGAACGTATTCTTCTCGCGTGCTGCGAAAATGTCTGCAAGGACAACTACGTCAGCCATGGACAATACATCGGCGAAGTCGTCGAGGAATGCCTTGGTTCTGGAATAAGTATGTGGCTGGAATACAAGTACAAGCCGCTTGTGCGGATAGTTCTCGGCAGCCGTCAGTGTTGCGCGGATCTCTGTCGGATGGTGCGCGTAATCGTCGATCACAGTTACACCGTCCACACTGCCTTTGTATTGGAAACGACGGTTGGCTCCGCCGAAAGCATCCAGTCCTTTTACGATCGCGTCTGTGTCCAGTCCCATCGTGACAGCAAGAGCGATAGCGGCAAGTGCATTGCTTGCGTTGTGGCGGCCGGGAACGGAGAGTTTGATCTCTGCGAGCTTCTTGCCGTCATGCATCGCGGTAAAATGCGGACACGCTTTGTCATCGTAAGTTAAGTCTGTGGCATAGAAATCAAAGGACGGATCAAATCCGTATGTAATGATCTGCTGAGGCAGACCGTCCGTGAGCGCCTGGTAATTGTCAATCTCTCCGTTGATGATTGTTGCACCGTCTGCGAGCGTGTTGCCTGCAAACTTGCGGAACGAATGGCGGATATCGTCAAGATCCTTGAAGAAATCAAGGTGTTCGGCTTCTACATTTAAGATGATGCTGTACTTTGGACGGAAATTTAAGAAACTGTTCGTGTATTCGCATGCTTCGGAAACGAACATCTCGGAATCTCCGACACGTAGATTACCACCGATCGAAGGAAGGATTCCTCCAACACTGATCGTAGGATCAGCATCTGCAGCGAGCATAATCTCGCTGATCATGGAAGTGGTTGTGGTCTTGCCATGTGTTCCTGCTACGGCAACGGAATCATCGTAATTGTCCATAATCTGTCCAAGCAGTTCGGCACGGGAGAGCATCGGCAGATTCTGTGAGACAGCTTCTGCATACTCCGGATTATCCTCGTGGATGGCAGCTGTATAGACAACGACATTGATGCCGGGAATAATATTGGAAGCTTTCTGTCCGTAGAATATGGTGGCACCTTTGGAAGCAAGCGCACGTGTGAGGTCGGATTCCTTGGAATCGGATCCGGAGATCGTAAATCCTTCCTCGAGCAGAATCTCTGCGAGTCCGCTCATGCTGATGCCGCCGATTCCGATGAAATGAACGTGGATCGGCTTATTGAAATTTAATTTATACATGAAGATTACCTACCTATTTATAAAGATTTATTTCATTATTATACCACTCTGTAAGCGTTGACGCACCTAGAAAAACATTGTGCAATATGCCAAAAAACGTCAAAAAAAATACAGCAATTTGTGAAATGTGTTGTATATAAAAAGTGCCTGTGCTATAATAGATAAATCAGAGAGTGGACGTAAAATCCGCTGATAAAAGAATGGAACCTACAAAAATAAGAACAGACGAGGAGTGATTACGTGATTAAAAAAGAAATGATAGCTATGCTTTTAGCAGGCGGTCAGGGCAGCAGACTTGGAGTTCTGACAGCGGATGTTGCTAAGCCGGCAGTCGCTTTTGGCGGCAAGTATCGAATCATCGATTTTCCGCTGAGCAACTGTATTAATTCGGGTATTGATACCGTTGGTGTATTGACCCAGTATCAGCCGTTGCGTCTGAACACGCATATCGGAATCGGTATTCCGTGGGATCTGGATCGTAACAACGGTGGTGTAACTGTGCTTCCACCATATGAGAGAAGCGACAATAGTGAGTGGTATTCCGGTACTGCGAACGCAATCTACCAGAATTTGCGTTACATGGAGAGTTATAATCCGGAGTATGTTCTGATTCTTTCAGGAGATCATATTTACAAGATGGATTATGAAGTCATGCTCGACTTCCATAAGGCAAACAATGCAGACGTTACGATTGCTACGATGCCGGTCCCGCTTGAGGAAGCAAGCCGATTCGGTATTGTGATCGCAGATGAGAATAAGAGAATCGAGGATTTCCAGGAGAAACCGGCGGAGCCGAAGAGTAATCTTGCTTCTATGGGTATCTACATATTCTCATGGAAAGTCTTAAAGGAGGCTTTGCTTGCTTTAAAGGATCAGCCGGGCTGCGACTTTGGTAAACATATTATTCCTTACTGTTTCGAGAAGAACATGCGCCTTTTCGCATACGAGTTCAACGGATACTGGAAGGATGTAGGAACTTTAGGCTCCTATTGGGAGGCGAACATGGAACTGATCGACCTTATTCCGGAGTTCAATCTCTATGAGGAGTACTGGAAGATCTATACGAAATGCGACACGATCGAGCCGCAGTATATTGCGCCTGGCGCACATGTGGAGCGCTGCATTATCGGTGAGTCGTCGGAAATCCATGGAGAAGTCATTAATTCGGTAATCGGACCGAATGTATATATCGGAGAGGGATCTGTAATCAGAGATTCCATTATTATGAAGGACACCTGTATCGGTAAGAATGTTACGATGGATAAATCGATCGTAGCGGAGAATTGCCGGATCGAGGATGGTGCAACACTTGGCGTCGGAGAGTCGGCTCCGAATAAACTCAACGCAAGTATCTACTCGTTTGACCTTGTGACAGTCGGGGATGATACCGTGATTCCGGAGAATGTGACAATCGGCAAGAATACTGCAATATCCGGTGTGACCGACAAGGAAGATTATCCGGACGGACAGTTGGCAAGTGGCGAAGTAATCATTAAGGCAGGTGACAGAAAATGAAAGCAGTAGGTATTATTTTAGCCGGAGGCAGCAACAACCGGATGGGTGAATTGTCCAAAAAGCGTGCAATCCCTGCGATGCCGGTCGGAGGCAGCTTCCGATGCATCGATTTTGCATTAAGCAATATGAGCAACTCACATGTGCAGACCGTTGCGGTGCTGACACAATATAACGCACGTTCCTTAAACGAGCATCTGAGTTCATCCAAGTGGTGGGACTTCGGTCGTAAGCAGGGAGGCATGTATCTGTTTACGCCGACGGTTACCGCAGAGAACAGTGACTGGTATCGTGGCACAGCAGATGCCATGTATCAGAATATTGATTTCCTCAAGAGACGTCATGAGCCGTATGTGATTATTTCCAGTGGTGATTGTGTCTACAAGATGGATTATAATAAGGTACTTGATTATCACATTGCAAAGAAAGCAGATATCACGGTTGTCTGTAAGGATATGCCGGTGGATGCCAATATCAATCGTTTCGGCGTTGTGCGCATGAACGAAGATTCCAGAATTGTGGAATTTGAGGAAAAGCCGATCATCGCACAGTCCAATACGATCTCTACCGGTGTCTATGTCATCCGCAGAAGACAGCTGATCGAGATCCTTGAGAAATCTGCAGAGGAAAACCGCTTTGATTTCGTTGCAGATGTGCTGATCCGTTATAAAAATATCAAGCGTATTTATGGATACAAGATGAAAGAATACTGGAGTAACATTGCGAGTGTGGATGATTACTTCCGCACCAATATGGATTTCCTGAAACAGGATGTCAGAGATTACTTCTTCCGTCAGGAGCCGAAGATCTATTCCAAGGTAGACGATCTTCCTCCTGCAAAGTATAATACGGGATCGGACATCACGAACAGTCTGATTTCCAGCGGATGTATTATCAACAGCCGCGTCGAGAATTCGGTTCTGTTTAAGAAAGTCTTTATCGGCAAGAACTGTGTGATCAAGAATTCGATCATCTTAAATGATGCATATATCGGTGACAACACACACATCGAGAATTGTATCGTGGAGAGCCGCGGAACATTGAAGGCGAATACCTATTATTGTGGAGAAGACGGGGTACGCATTGTCTCCGAGAATAATGAGCGGTATATACTCTAGAAGTGAGTCTGTTACGGACAGAGGAGGGGGTTATTATGCAAATTACAGATATCCGGATACGAAAGGTTGACAAAGATGGTAAAATGAAAGCCGTAGTATCCATCACCATTGATGATGCATTCGTGGTACACGATATCAAGATCATAGAGGGCGAGAAGGGATTGTTTATCGCAATGCCGAGCCGCAAGGCGAGTGACGGTGAATACCGTGACATCGCGCACCCGATCAATTCGGGAACAAGAGAGAAGATTCAGAAGATGATCTTGGATAAGTACGACGAAGTCTTAAGTGAGACGGCAGAGTAAAGAATCGGGGCTGTGGAGAAATCCATAGCCCCTTTTGAGCGAAAAGAAAGAGTAGGAGAATTACGATGTTTTTAATTGTCGGATTAGGAAACCCGGATAAAAAGTATGAGAAAACAAGACACAATATCGGCTTTGACACGATCGATGCGTTGGCGGAGCAGTATCATATTACAATGAACGACCACAAGCACAAGGCGTTGTGCGGAACCGGTGTGATCGAAGGCGTTAAGGTACTTCTTGCCAAGCCACTGACTTATATGAACTTAAGTGGTGACAGTGTGGCGGAGATCGTTAATTTCTATAAATTGGATCCGGAATCCGAGATGATCGTTATCTTTGACGATATCTCGCTTGCACCGGGCAATATTCGTGTGCGCAAGAAAGGCAGCGCCGGTGGGCATAATGGAATCAAGAGCATTATTGCAAGATGTGGCACACAGAATTTCATGCGCATTAAGGTCGGCGTGGGTGAAAAACCACAGGGCTGGGATCTCGCAGATCATGTGCTGGGACGATTTTCGACAGAGGATCGTGTGCTCGTAGAAGATGCGATTCGGGATGCCTGCAGTGCAGCAGTTCTGATGATGCAGGGAGATGTGGACTCGGCGATGAATCATTTTAATGCAAAGAAACAGGGCTAAAAGCAGCAGGAGCAGAGAACAGATATTATTATAAGAAGCAAGAGGCAGGTAAGACAGTGAGAGCATTTACAGAACCCTTACACGAACTGAGTGGATTCGAGGAGATGACCAAAGAGGCGCAGAAGACCGGACTGATCACAATCAGTGGTTGTATTGATGCGCAGAAATCACATATGATCTATGGAATCGGCAATGGCAGAAAGAACAAAGTCATTGTCACTTTTCATGAGCAGAAGGCGAAGGAACTGTATGATGATTATCGTTTTTTCGAACCGAATACGGTCTATTATCCTGCCAAGGATATTCTGTTCTACCAGTCGGACATCCGCGGCAATCTGCTGACGGCGGAGCGTATCCGTGCGCTTCGTGCGATCCATGAGCAGCAGGAAGTGACGGTGATCACGACGTTTGATGCATTGATGAATACGATGGCACCACCGAAGACTTTGTGGGACAGCATCAGACGGATCGAACCGGGAGATACGGTGGTTCTCGATGAACTTGTGGCGCGCCTTGTGCAGATGGGATATGAGAAGGAATATCAGGTGGATACGGTCGGGCAGTTTGCGCTTCGCGGCGGTATCTTAGACGTGTATCCACTGACGGAGGACAATCCGGTCCGCATCGAGATGTGGGGAGATGAAGTCGATACGATCCGTTCGTTTGACGTGGAGAGCCAGAAGTCGATCGAGAATCTGGAGGAACTTGTGATCTATCCGGCGTGTGAGCTGGTGCTTGATGATGAGGAAAAGCAGGCAGGAATTGCACGCTTTCTAAAAGAAGCGAAGACTTTTGCTTCCAAATTAAAAAAGGAAATGAAGACCGAAGAGGCACACCGGGCATTGTCCACCGCGCAGGAACTAGCGGAAGAGTGGGGCGAGCTGTCCGTGACGGCGGGAATGGATGCGTATCTGTCGTATTTCAGTGAGGAGCGCGTTGGTCTTCTGGACTATTTTGATCCGGCGGATACGTATCTGTTTTTCGATGAATTGAGCCGGTGCACGGAGCGTGGAAAGCAGACGGAGGTTGAGTTTGCGGAGAGCATGAAGCAGCGCCTTGAGAAAGGATATATCCTGCCGGGACAGATGAAAGAACTGTTCGGATTCAAGGAAGTGATGGGCAAAATCGAGCGGTATTCGTGTATTGCAGTGTCGGCGCTCGACGTCAAGACGAATGGACTGAAATCAAACGGACAGTATGGCATTCATGTCAAAAGCGTGAATGCGTATAACAACAGCTTTGAACTTCTGATCAAAGATCTGCAGCATTATAAGAAAAACGGATACAGGATCATTCTGCTGTCCGGATCGAGAACACGTGCAGAGCGCCTTGCCTCTGACATCATGAATGAGGGATTGAACTGTTTCTATACGGATGACTACGATCATGAGCTTCTTCCGGGACAGATCATGGTCTGCTACGGAAAGGTGCACAAGGGATACGAATATCCGATCCTGCAGTTTGCAGTCATCACAGAAACAGATATCTTCGGGGCGGAGCGCAAGAAACGGAAGCGTCACCGCACCTATGAAGGGGAGAAGATCCAAAGCTTTACCGCATTAAATGTCGGTGATTATGTCGTTCATGAGAATCACGGACTCGGCGTGTACAAGGGAATTGAAAAAATCGAGGTGGACCACAAAGTCAAGGATTATATCAAGATCGAGTATGCGGGAGGCTCCAATCTCTATATTCTTGCGACACAGCTGGAGCTGATCCAGAAATATGCCGGCAAGGATGCAAGAAAGCCGAAGCTCAATAAGCTCGGCGGACAGGAGTGGGGCAGAACGAAGACGAAGGTCCGGGGCGCGGTCAAAGAGATCGCACAGGATCTGGTCAAGTTATATGCGGCGCGCGAGGAACAGAACGGATATGTCTATGGTCCGGATACGGTATGGCAGCGGGAGTTCGAGGAATTGTTTCCATTTGAGGAGACGGAGGATCAGGTACTTGCCATCGAGGCGACCAAGAAGGATATGGAGAGCCACAAGATCATGGATCGCCTGATCTGCGGAGATGTTGGATATGGTAAGACGGAGATTGCAATCCGTGCGGCTTTTAAAGCGGTACAGGAGAATAAGCAGGTTGCTTATCTTGCACCGACAACAATTCTCGCGCAGCAGATCTATAATACGTTTTCACAGAGAATGAAGGATTTTCCGGTGCGGGTAGATCTGTTATGCCGTTTCCGTACAGCGGCGGAGCAGAAGAAATCGATCGAGGATCTGCGCAAGGGACAGGTGGATATCATTGTGGGAACGCACCGCATCCTGTCGAAGGATGTGCAGTTCAAGGATCTGGGACTTCTGATCGTGGATGAGGAGCAGCGCTTTGGTGTGGCGCACAAGGAGAAGATCAAGCAACTCAAGACGAACGTGGATGTCCTCACGCTGACGGCAACACCAATCCCGAGAACTCTTCATATGAGTCTGATCGGCATCCGTGATATGAGTGTGCTGGAAGAGCCGCCGATGGATCGTGTGCCGATCCAGACTTATGTTATGGAGTACAATGAGGAACTTGTCCGCGAGGCAATCTCGCGAGAACTTGCGCGGCAGGGACAGGTTTACTATGTGTACAATAAAGTGAAGGATATCGATGAGGTGACGACGAAGATCCAGGCATTGGTGCCGGAAGCAAATGTGGCTTTTGCGCATGGACAGATGCATGAGAAGCAGCTGGAAGATATTATGTATCGCTTTATCAATGGAGATATTGATGTACTGGTATCGACGACAATCATCGAGACGGGACTGGATATCTCGAATGTCAACACGATGATCATTCACGATGCTGACAATATGGGACTTTCGCAGCTGTATCAGCTGCGCGGACGCGTGGGGCGATCGAACCGGACGGCATATGCATTTCTTATGTATCGCAGAAACAAGATGCTCAAGGAAGTGGCAGAGAAGCGTCTTGCGGCGATCAAGGAATACTCGGATCTCGGAAGCGGATTTAAGATTGCAATGCGGGATCTGGAAATCCGTGGCGCGGGAAACCTGCTTGGTGCCCAGCAGAGTGGTCATATGGAGGCAGTCGGGTATGATCTGTACTGCAAGATGCTCCATGAGGCCGTCAAGGAGGCCAAAGGCGATGCGCCGGAAGCGGACTTTGACACTTCGGTTGACATCCGGACAGATGCTTTCATTCCGGCAACTTATATTGCCAACGAATCACAGAAGCTCGATATCTACAAGCGCATTGCGGGAATCGAGACGGACGATGAGGCGGAGGAGATGCTTGAAGAACTGATCGACCGATTCGGAGAACCGCCGAAGTCTGTGCAGAATCTGCTCGTGATCGCCAGACTTAAGGCTTTGGCACATAAGATATATATTAAGGAAATTGTACAGAAGGATGACTTCTTAAAACTTACTATGTACGAGAAAGCGGATATTGATCCGGCGAAGATTCCGGAGCTGATTACCGCATGTGCACCGGCGCTTAAGTTTACAGCGGATGCACAGAATCCGTATTTTACGTATGCACTGAAAGTGAACTCCAGAGAGGCTGCAAGAGATATTCTGGATGTGTTGAAGCAGCTGCTCGAGCAGATGAAGTTGCTGCTTGGCGCCAAAAATGCATAAAAAGTCTTGCTAGTTGCGAAAAAAAGCACTATAATATATGAGCAAATGCTCCGGAAGAGGGCATATAGGAGGAACTATGAAGGCAAAGAAAGCTATGGCACTGATTTTAGCAGGTGCCCTTTGTGCATCTGTATTTACCGGATGCGGTATAAATAAGAATGCAACTGCAGCAACCATGAAGAATCAGACAGTGACAATGGGTGTTGCCAATTTCCTGTGCCGCTATGAGCAGGCAGCGATGGAGGATCTGTACAAGATGTATCTTGGCGGATCGGGTTCGACAGACAATATCTGGTCAAAGGATTTGTCCGGCAACGGAACAACGCTTGAGGACAGCACGAAGGATCAGGCGATGGAAGAGTTACATGAGATGTATACGCTGCAGCAGCATATGAGTGATTACAATGTTGAGATCACGGATGATGACAAGGCAGCGATCAAGGAAGCAGCGCAGAAGTTTATCTCGGCTAATTCCAAGGAAGCTTTGGATGAGATGGGTGCAACAGAGGATGTTGTAGAAGAAGTCCTTACACTGTATACCATTCGAAATAAAATGAAGACTGCAATCGAGGCGGATGCGGATACGAATGTATCGGATGAGGAAGCCAACATGCGTGCGTACAGCATGGTATCGCTTGACATCAGTGAGGGCAGCGATAATGCAGATGCAAACAAGAAGATTGCAGATAAGATGGAAGCTGCATTAAAAGAAGACGGAGCAACTTTGGATAAGGTTGCGGAAGACAATGATCAGAAGGTAACAACAGGCACTTATGATGCCGATAATGATACATTGGATGAGGATGTAAAGAAGGCTTTGGATGGTCTGAAGGAGGGAGAGACTTCCGGACTGATTGAGACAAGTGACAAGGCTTATTTCGTACGCATTGATAAGGATACGGATGAGGAAGCTACGAAGCAGAATCGTACGACAATTATCAACCAGCGTAAAGATGATTTATATCAGGAAGTTTTGAGTGGATGGCAGAAAGACGACAACTGGAAGGTTGACGAGAAGGCCATCAAGAAAATTGAATTTAAGAATTCCCTTACGCATCAGGATCCGAATGCTTCTACAGAGAGCACAACGGGTACTGAGAACGCAGAGAGTACGCAATAATGTTGAAGGATAATATTGTTTTAATAGGAATGCCGGGGGTGGGTAAAAGCACCGTCGGCGTTATCCTTGCTAAAGTGCTTGGATATCAGTTTATTGATGCTGACCTTGTGATTCAGGAGCAGGAGGGGAGACTTCTGTGTGAAATCATTGAACAGGAAGGCACACAAGGGTTTATTGAAGTTGAGAACCGCGTGAATGCATCCATTCAGGCGAAGCACGCAATCATCGCGACCGGAGGCAGTGTTGTATACGGAAAGGAAGCGATGGAACATCTCGGTGAGATCGGAACGGTTATTTATTTGCAGGTACCGTATCCGGCTCTGGAGAAGCGGCTGGCAGACATCAAAGGAAGAGGTGTCGTATTAAAAGAAGACCAGACACTCCACGATCTGTATGAGGAACGCACCCCTCTCTATGAAAAATATGCAGATATCTGCATTTGTGAGACGGGCTTAGGCGTAGAACAGACCGTCGATCAGGTTGTAGAGAAATTAAATTTGATGAATAACAAACAGAAAAGTAACGAATAGTATATTTAGTAGGGGCATTTCATTTTTGAGGTGAGATATGGAACAGTACGTGATCAAAGGCGGTAATCCGCTGAATGGTGAGGTTGAGATCGGCGGTGCAAAGAATGCGGCACTTGCGATTCTTGCAGCCTCCATTATGACCGATGAGACCGTTACAATAGAGAATTTACCAAATGTCAGAGATATTAATGTTCTGCTGCAGGCAATCGAGGAGATCGGTGCTAAGGTAGAGCGAATCAATGCGCACAAAGTGAAGATCAACGGATCTTTTATCCGTGATGTAAATGTGGACAATGCGTTTATCCGCAGAATCCGTGCATCATATTATCTGATCGGCGCTTTGCTTGGAAAATACAAGAAGGCACAGGTCGCACTTCCGGGTGGCTGCGATATTGGAAGCCGTCCGATCGATCTGCATATGAAGGGATTCCGTGCGATGGGAGCGAACGTGGATATCGCACACGGACTTGTTGTTGCAGAGGCAGAAAAATTAAACGGAACACATATTTATTTAGATAAAGTATCGGTAGGTGCTACCATCAATATTATGATGGCTGCGTCTATGGCAGAGGGCAAGACCGTTATCGAGAATGCTGCGAAGGAACCGCATGTTGTTGATGTGGCAAACTTCTTAAATAGTATGGGAGCTAATATCCGTGGCGCAGGAACCGATGTGATCCGTATTGTCGGTGTGGAGAAGCTTCATAAGACCGAGTACTCCATCATCCCGGATCAGATTGAAGCGGGAACCTTTATGTTCGCTGTCGCAGCAACCGGTGGAGATGTGCTTGTCAAGAATGTGATCCCGAAGCATCTTGAGGCTACCACTGCCAAGCTTGTTGAGGCTGGATGCAAGGTTGAGGAATTCGATGATGCAGTCCGTATTATTTCGAACGGAAAGCTTCACCATACACAGGTGACCACACTTCCGTATCCGGGATTTCCGACGGATATGCAGCCGCAGATGGCAGTCCTTCTCGGTATTGCAGAGGGAACCAGTACGGTGACAGAGAGTATCTTTGAGAACCGTTTCAAATATGTTGACGAGCTTACCCGCATGGGAGCTAATATCAAGGTGGAGAGTAATATTGCAATCATCAACGGTGTGAACCAGTATACCGGAGCACATGTGAATGCACCGGATCTTCGAGCAGGTGCAGCACTTGTGATTGCAGGACTCGTTGCAGATGGTATTACGGTGATCGATGATATCTATTATATTGAGCGTGGTTATGAGGAATTTGAGCGCAAGCTCAGAGGAATCGGTGCGCAGATTGAGAAAGTCAACGATGATAAGGAACTGCAGAAGTTTATTCTGAAAGTTTCTTAGAGCAATGTTATTTAGGAGATATCCGTGGGGATATCTCCTGTTTTGTTATATAGTCTTTGTAATGTAATAAGAAAAGCCATCTGTGACACAACTTCACAGGTGGCTTTCCGATTATAATACAGCTTTAATATATAAGTCTTTGCTTGCGGTGGACAGATCGATACAGGTATTGTCATCAAGCTGTACGATCGGCCGGGACAGATCATTCTGATTTAACATAATGATATTGCAGCCTCTTCCATCACTTAAAATGACACGGTTACTCTGATAGGTGGAAGCAATCTGCTTTAAGAAAGTTAGAATATAACGAGTGTAATATTTCTGGTAGCCTTCTTTCTCGAAGCTGCTGATCACCTGGAACGGACAGAGCGGTGCACGATAAGATCTTGCTGCGGTCATTGCATCATAAACATCTGCGATCGCTACAATCATTGCGAAGTTCTCAATAAAATCTTCGCCGAGTCCGGATGGATATCCGCTTCCGTCACAACGCTCATGGTGCATGAGAGCGGTCTTCTTGATTCTAGGATCTATATCTGGCTGATTCTTTAAAATCTCGTATCCGAGCTTTGGATGCTGACGGATCTGCGCAAATTCTTCATCGGTCAGAAATCCCGGCTTGTTTAAAATATCCTCCGGAATCTTGAGCTTGCCGATATCATGCAGGAGTCCTGCCACAGTAAGTATGTCTAAATCATGAGGCGGCAGCTTCAGCCAGCGGCCGATCATACGTGAGATCAGGGAAACGTTCAGACAGTGTGCATAGACGGAATCCGTGATCGTACGCATATTATAGAGCATATCAAAAAGCTCTATGATCGTGTTGCGGGAGAGGAACAATTCAGAAACGCTTTGTAACAGATCGTTCGTATCAATCGTTTCATTGTGATCGACAGCTGCTGTAAAGGAATCTTTCATCTTCTGGATGCATGCAAAATATGCAAATTGAAAATCCCTGAATTCCGGCGAGGCTGCTACTTTTTGTGAATGCGTTTTGCTCTCTTCCGCGTGTGTCTTCGGCTGTCTGATCTGCACCGGTTCTACAGGTGTTTCCTCCGGCTTGGAAGGAGAAACTTCCGTTGCGGTCTTCGGATCATCGCCTTGCACTTTTACCGATTCGACACGATATAATTTCATGCGGTTGATAAGCTGCTTGGTAATAACCGTGCCGGCAGGGGCAAGAAGCTGTCCCACCGGAGTACAAACCGGTTCCGCAGTCACCATTCCGATCTCTAATTCTCTTGGTTCTAAGCTACGCATAACTAACCCTCCCAAATGCGTTCCTACATAATTTGAAGTATAAGGAATTCGACACAAAAAGTCAATAAAATAGGTCTTGACAGATGCAATATTTTGGCGTATGGTAGCGGATAGAGATTTCAAATTTAATATTGTAGCTTTTCTCTTATTCAGAGTGATGGAGATACATAGGATCTGTGAAGTCACGGCAACCCCGTTTTATACAACAGGAAGGTGCCAACCTGAGCGAGTAATCGAACAATAAGAGGATTTGATGATCTTAAATTCAGTCAGTCCGCTTAACGCGGATTTTTTTATTGCAGAAATGCTTTTTGAAACGAAAGGAGAAATCGATGGAAAAATTATTATTTACATCAGAGTCCGTAACCGAAGGACATCCTGACAAAATGTGCGATGCAATCTCGGATGCGATTCTGGATGCCTGCATGGAGCAGGATCCGATGAGCCGTGTCGCTTGTGAGGCTGCAAGCTGTACAGGATTTGTTCTTGTAACAGGAGAGATCACAACAAAGGCGCAGCTTGATATTCCTTCTATTGTTAGAAAAACTGTGAATGAAATCGGATATAACGATGCAAAGACAGGATTTGATGGTAACACATGTGCTGTTATGGTAGCTTTGGATCAGCAGTCCAGCGATATCGCGATGGGCGTTGACAAGGCGCTTGAGGCAAAGGAAGGTGCTTTAACAGATGACCTTGATACTGGTGCCGGAGATCAGGGTATGATGTTTGGTTATGCAACCAACGAGACACCGGAGCTTATGCCGTATCCAATCTCACTTGCCCACAAGCTTGCATTACAGCTTACGAAGGTTCGTAAGGATGGAACTTTAACTTACCTTCGCCCGGATGGAAAGACACAGGTTTCCGTAGAGTACGATGAGGCTGGAAAGCCAAAGAGACTTGAGGCTGTTGTATTATCCACACAGCATGATGAGGATGTGACTCAGGAGAAGATCCATGAGGATATCAAGAAGTATGTATTTGATCCGATTCTTCCGCAGGATATGGTTGATGACAATACCAAGTTCTTTATCAACCCGACAGGACGTTTCGTAATCGGTGGACCACACGGTGATGCAGGTCTGACCGGACGTAAGATCATCGTAGACACTTACGGTGGATACGCTCGTCACGGCGGCGGAGCTTTCTCTGGTAAGGATTGCACAAAGGTTGACCGTTCTGCAGCATACGCAGCTCGTTATGTTGCCAAGAATATCGTAGCAGCAGGTCTTGCTGACAAATGCGAGATCCAGTTGTCTTACGCAATCGGTGTGGCAGAGCCTACATCCGTTATGGTTGACACCTTCGGAACCGGCAAGATCGCAGATGATAAGCTGGTTGAGATTGTAAGAGAGAACTTCGATCTGCGTCCGGCTGGAATCATCAAGATGCTTGATCTGCGCAGACCAATCTACCGTGGTACTGCAGCATACGGACACTTCGGACGTACCGATTTAAATCTTCCTTGGGAAGCAACCGATAAGGTCGATGTATTGAAGAAATATCTGTAATATTGTTTGATCTTCGGATGTTTATGAAAAGTTTACATATTTTCGAAACAAACAATGTTATAATAAAGCACAGGGATTTGCGTCTCTGTGCTTTTTTTATAACGGAGGATAAGGAACATTATGAAGATCAAGACGAAACTGATCATTTCTTTTTGTATTATTATTTTTGTGCCGGTTTTTCTTGCAACGATTGCGATTGTCGGCTTCTGCAATATTCAGACCCATGTGATCGAGGAAACGTATGGAATCAAGAATGCCAATGCATACAGCATTATGAGCTCTGTGCAGCTTCTTAACAAATATACGGTGGGAGACTTTGAGAAGATCAAGCATACGATCAAGCAGAATTCGGAAGAATTGTTGGATATCGATTATCTGCAGGAACTCAATTCGGATCTGCTGACAAAATATTCGTATCTGATCGTACGAGCCGGAAAAAGTCTCTATTATAATGGCGGAACGGATAACGAGTCGATGCTTGATTCGCTTCCAAAATATGGAACGACCGGCTCGGACGCAGGCGTCGGAATTTACATTGATAGTGAGGAAGATGTGCTGGTCAAGCAGGTGGATTTCAAGAATGCAGAAGATAAGAAGATGAGTGTGTTTATCATCACCTCGATGAATGAAAGCGTGCCGGAGGTGCGGCAACTTCTTGTCGGAGGAATTGTTGCTGTCATTCTAATCCTGCTTCTGACAGCATGCATGATGATCATCTGGATCTATCAGAGTATGATCACGCCGATCAAGAAGCTGCAGGCTGCAGCGGAGAACATCAAGGAAGGCAACCTTGACTTTGAGATGGATGCCAGAGGGGACGATGAGATTGGAGAACTTTGCGTGACTTTTGAGGAGATGCGGCAGCGTCTTAAGGATAACGCGGAGGAGAAGATTAACAATGAGCGTGAGAATAAGGCTTTGATCAGCAATATCGCGCATGATCTCAAGACACCGATTACTGCGGTCAAGGGTTATTCGGAAGGAATTATTGACGGAGTGGCGAATACGCCGGAAAAAGTTGATAAATATGTGCGAACCATATACAATAAAGCTAACGAGATGGATATGCTTATCAATGAGCTGACTCTTTACTCCAAGATTGATACGAATCGTATTCCATACAATTTTGCAAAGCTGAATGTGTATGAGTATTTTAAGGATTGTGTGGAAGAGATCGGACTTGATCTTGAGGCCAAAGGCATCGGATTGTCCTACTTCAATTATGCGACGGTGGACACGCTGATTATTGCGGATCCGGAGCAGCTGCGCCGTGTGGTCAACAATATTATTGGCAATTCGGTCAAGTACATGAACAAGACGGACAAATACATCAACATCCGGATTAAGGATGTCGGTGATTTTATTCAGGTAGAGATTGAGGATAACGGACGAGGCATCGCCCAGAAGGATCTGCCTTATATTTTCGATCGCTTTTATCGGGCGGATGCTTCGCGCAATTCTGCGACTGGCGGAAGCGGTATCGGATTGTCGATCGTTAAGAAGATTATAGAGGATCACGGTGGCAAGATCTGGGCCACCAGCAAGGAAGACTGCGGAACGACGATGTATTTTGTTATCCGCAAGTATCAGGAGGTAACGGTAAATGAGTAGAATTTTGATCGTGGAAGATGAGGTTGCGATTGCGGATCTTGAGAAAGATTATCTGGAACTGAGCGGATTTGAAGTTGAGATTGAGAATGACGGACGAAGCGGATTGAACCGTGCGTTGAACGAGGAATTTGATCTGTTTATCTTAGATCTGATGCTTCCGGAGGTGGACGGATTTGAGATCTGCCGCCAGATTCGTGAAAAGAAGAATACACCGATTCTGATGGTCTCGGCCAAGAAAGATGACATTGATAAGATCCGTGGTCTTGGTCTTGGCGCGGATGATTATGTGACGAAGCCTTTCTCACCGAGCGAATTGGTCGCCCGTGTGAAGGCACATCTTGCGCGTTATGAGCGGTTGATTGGAAGCAATGTGCCGGAGAATGATATTGTGGAAATTCGTGGCATCCGCATCGATAAGACTGCGCGCCGCGTGTGGGTGAATGGTGAGGAGAAGCAGTTTACAACGAAGGAGTTTGATCTCTTGACTTTCCTTGCGGAGCATCCGAACCACGTTTTCACGAAGGAAGAACTGTTCCGTGAAATCTGGGATATGGAGTCGATCGGAGACATTGCAACTGTTACCGTACACATCAAAAAGATTCGTGAGAAGATCGAGCTCAACACAACCAAGCCGCAGTATATAGAGACAATATGGGGCGTCGGATATCGATTTAAATTGTAGAGGATTATAGCCCCATATTGTCTATTGTCAAAGGATGCGCATACGCGCGGCAGGCAGCCAGGCTGCCTGTGGATGGGGCGTCGGATATCGATTTAAGCTGTAAGGGAAAAATAGGTTATGAAAATTTCGGAAATTGAGAAGGGAAGCGATCTCGTTGTCAAAGTCTTTCCGAAGGTGATGAAAGATGGTGTTGAGATCCGAAGTATGCGTTCATTGGATTTTGCGGTGAATGTGCAAAAAGTATATGCGACTGCGATTGCGGTGGACGAAATCAAGACGACTTCAGTTCCGGCACCGGGTGGTAAGCAGGGGGACAAGAAAGACAAGGGGATGGCAACCGTCAGCTTTCAGTCGACCAAGGCGTTTGTTGATCTGTATCTGTTTGAGGATGATACGGCTCCGGTTGTGTGGGAAAATGTTATCATCAAGCATGCGCGGGGAGATAAGGGACCGTGCCATGTCATTATGGCGAGCAAGGATGGCGTAAAGATGAACCGCAGGCATGCTTATCGATTGGATGTGCATGCCCCGGCGAATATTTCGATTGGAAGGGATCGGACGTCACAGATACAGGGAATCGTGCGTGACGTGTCTTCAAACGGATTTGCAATCATTACGACCAAGGAGGACATCCGTGGCGGAGAGGAAGTGCGCGCGGAGATGTTTGACAAGGAGACCGCATTTATGCTGGTCGGCGTATGTGTGCGCAAGTGTACGATGCAGGACGGACGGTTCCTGTATGGGTGTAAGATGCGATTCGATAATCCGCAGCTTCGCAAATATATCAACGAGAAGCAGAGACAACGCATGAAGACAGAGTAGAAGAATCCACAGGCATTGTATGGTGGATGAATGAGAACGGAGTATGATCCGGAGGAGATGGATTTTGCTGACAGAACAGGAATGGAAGGTGCGATATAACGATTTCGGCGGTTCGTGCAGATCGCGCGCCGGCGAAGAAGTATCGCTGAATCATAAGTTTACATGGAATGGTGATACGTGGGTGGCACTGTCTGTTTATATCTGCGGCAAGGGGCTGGTATTGGATATTGGAAAATGCGTAAAACCGGATGTAATGCGCGCGTTTGTTGATAAGTGGAAAGCGTATGAGGATCGTGATGATCTGCCGGGGACACTCGAAAATCAGATGCTTGAGGAAAATCCGGTGAATGTGGATCTGATGCCGGAACTGAGTCTTAACGGGAAGCAACTTGAGTGGTCCGGAAGTAGCGGAATGACTTATATTCCGGTATCCGTTATGAGCGGGGTGCCTGCAGGAAGCGTTCCGGTGCCTGCTACCGATTGCTCGGAATATGAATCACAACCGGAAATCTGTGGAGATGAGGAAGCGTATGCGTGGGTTATGCATTACAATTTGGATGCCTTAAAAGTGTGGTCCTTTCATCGGATTTATTTTGCGTGGGACACGGTGCGTAAGCCGAAGATTTCTTCGATGCAGCTTCGACTGAAAGAGGGATTGCATCAGGTATATGGGGAACCATTTGGACCACTGAAACCGGGTGAGAACGTGGAAATCGTAAACCCTAAGACGCAGGAAACATATAAGCTTACGGCATTGAAATTGGAATCGATCAAGGTACCGATTCCGGTTTCAATGTGCGAAATGGAGTATCCGAAATGTTGTATGCAGATGAATTATAAGCTGGAGCCGGAACTTGCACAGAATCGCTTTTCTTTACATGATTGCGCAGAAGGTGACCAGCCGGTTATGAAAGGTGATAAGGTGGCCGCAAGTACCAGTGTAAGTGTAATCGGCGGTGCGGATGGTCCAACTTCCATCTTCCTTGCCGGGAAATTGGATCGAAAAGAGGAGGGACAGATTGCCTGTTCTGCTTTGCATTTTGAGCCGGTGGAGGATGTCGTGTGGCAGCCGGTTTTTTCGGTTGATGAAGAGAATACAGTTGTGGTGGATTTGTAGCTTGGGATTTTTTGTTTAATAACGGAGATGTCTTGTATGAATAAAAATAGTTTGTTTGAATCGACAGGGATAAAAATGAAAGTAATACAGGAAATTTTACAATTGGCAAAAACAAATAGCGTAAAAAAAGTGGTTCTTTTTGGATCAAGAGCCAGAGGCGATTACAAAGAACGAAGTGATATTGATTTGGCTTTTCAGGGAGGAAACAGCAGTCGCTTTATTTTGGATGTTGATGAAGAGACATCCACTTTGCTGGAATTTGATATCATAGATTTGGATAAACCGGTTAGAGAGGAACTGCTAGATTCGATTAAAAGAGAGGGAATTCTGTTATATGAAAAAATATGACAATTTTAAAGCTGCACTTATTAATCTGAAAGACATTTATTCCTATCAGGAACCATATGGCAATGTTGAATTAGCTGGGATGGTAGGACTGTATGAGATATGCTTTGAACAATCATGGAAAGCAATGAAGGAAATATTGGAAAATTCCGGATATTCAGAGGGAGCGACAGGCTCGCCGAGGGCAATCCTAAAGACGGCTTATAAAGCAGGTATGATCAATGATGAGGAAATGTGGCTAGACGCATTGATTTCTCGAAACAATGTTGCTCATGCGTATAACAAATCGATTGCCATGGATATCATTCATCAGACAAAAGATAGATATTATGATATGTTTGTGAGACTACAAAACACAATAGACCAGCATTGGATATAGAATGCGAGAGTTGAGGAGAATCGAATGGAACAGGAGACAACCGTACACAAGCGTCGCCCGCGTTACAAGGGCAAATATCCGAAGCGGTTCGAGGAGAAATATAAGGAATTGCAGCCGGAGAAGTATCAGGATACGATCGAGCATGTGATCAGCAAGGGAAATACCCCGGCGGGCATGCACATCTCGATCATGGTGAACGAGATACTGGGCTTCTTAAAGATTCAGCCTGGGGAGATCGGTTTTGACGCAACACTTGGTTATGGTGGACACACGAAAGCCATGCTGCAGCAGTTGCAGGGGCAGGGGCATATCTATGCAACAGATGTGGATCCGGTAGAATCGGCTAAGACGAAAAAGCGCCTTGCGGATCAGGGATTCGGAGAAGAAATTCTCACAATCCGTCTGCAGAATTTCTGTACGATCGACGAGATTGCAAAGGAAGTCGGAGGATTTGATTTCATTCTTGCGGATCTTGGAGTATCGTCCATGCAGATTGATAATCCGGAGCGAGGTTTTTCATTTAAGACGGAGGGACCGCTTGATCTGCGTTTAAACCAGCAGAGTGGAATCAGTGCGGCGGAACGCCTTGATACGATTTCAAGGGATGAACTTGCGGGAATGCTGTATGAGAATTCGGATGAGCCGTACTGCGAGGAACTTGCCCGGGCAATTACGGATGAGATCCGAAAAGGCAACCGGATCGACACGACCACGAAGCTTCGTCAGGTGATCGAGAAGACATTGGATTTTCTTCCGGAGAAGGAGAAGAAGGATACGATCAAGAAGACTTGTCAGAGAGTCTTTCAGGCGCTTCGTATCGATGTCAATCACGAGTTTGAAGTGCTGTATGAATTCATGGAGAAGCTGCCGGGAGCACTTAAACCGGGCGGACGTGTTGCAATCTTAACCTTCCATTCGGGCGAGGACAAGCTGGTGAAACGCGCATTAAAAGAAGGTTTCCGTGATGGAATCTACAGTGAATATGCAAAGGATGTTGTACGACCATCCGCGCAGGAGTGTGCACAGAACGCGCGTGCACATTCAACGAAGATGCGTTGGGCAGTAAGGGCATAGAGCAGAAAACATGCATAGTTAAAGCTACCGGATTTGGTAGTTTTTGACTTTGCGTGTTTTCTTTTTATTTAGACTTGCAGAAACGGAGGGAGTACGTTATAATACAGTCGTTATATGACTGACGGAATGAAGTGGAGAACCACGTGGAGTATAACAGGCAGTGTATTGGCTGCCGATAGAAGCAATGTCTCTTCGAGACATCGCAAGCGATACCTGCTTCGCAGGCACTGCAGGCGATACATCGAAGATGTACCGCAATCGCCGACCGTCTGGGCAACAAAAGAAGCCTGGAGGGTCTTTTTTATCGATATGAGGACTTTTCAGAATTTCTCCCACAAACATTCGCATTTGAACACTTCGTGTTCTTTCCCGCCTTTTCAAGGCTAAAAATGCTCATGAGTGGGAGGCAACTCTTTTCAGAGTTGCAAAGATAACGAATTGAAGCCTTTTATGTGCAAGCACAACAAGCCTTCAATCCCTTATCTCTTTTCTGAAAAGTTACGCTTTGTATCATTTCTAAAACATTACCCCCGAGACTTGACAAATTACATATGTTAGGGTAACCTATCGATGGTTAGATAAAACTAATATATGGTAACAGACAAAATTTATATATAAGGAGGAACATCATGCTAGAAATGAAGGAATGGGATGGATTTGAAGGACGTCTCTGGAAAGAAGAGATCAACGTTCGTCAGTTCATTCAGGACAACTACACCCCATACGATGGAAACGAGGACTTCCTCGCAGACCCGACAGAGGCAACGGATAAGCTTTGGGGCGCATTACAGAAGTTACAGAAAGAGGAGCGTGCCAAAGGCGGCGTTCTTGATATGGAGACAGAGGTTGTAACAGGTATTACAGCTTATGGTCCGGGATATATTGATGAGTCATTAAAGGATTTGGAGCAGATCGTAGGTTTGCAGACCGACAAGCCGTTGAAGCGTGCATTCATGCCTTACGGTGGAATTAAGATGGCTGTTCAGGCATGTGAGACTTACGGATACGAAGTAAGCTCCAACTTAAAGGAAATCTTCACAAAGTATCATAAGACACATAATACAGCCGTATTTGATGCTTACACACCAGAGATGATGAAGGTTCGTCACGCTAAGATCTTAACAGGTCTTCCGGATACATACGGAAGAGGACGTATCGTTGGTGATTATCGTCGTGTCGCTCTGTACGGTATTGATTACCTCATCGAGGAGAAGAAGAAAGACAAGGCAAACTGCGGATGCGGTCAGATGACAGACGATGTCATCCGTTTAAGAGAAGAGATCGCTGAGCAGATCAAGTGCTTAGAGGATATGAAGAAGCTTGCAGAGATCTACGGATGCGATATCTCAAGACCTGCAACAAATGCGAAGGAAGCCGTACAGTGGTTATACTTCGGATACCTTGCGGCAATCAAGACACAAAACGGAGCTGCAATGTCCGTTGGTCGTGTTTCTACCTTCCTTGATATCTACATCAAGAGAGATATGGACAAGGGAATCCTGACAGAGTCTCAGGCTCAGGAGTTGATCGACCACTTTACCATGAAACTTCGTATGGTAAAATTCGCTCGTATTCCTTCTTACAACCAGTTGTTCTCAGGAGATCCTGTATGGGCAACACTTGATGTAGCAGGAACAGGCGTGGACGGACGTTCTATGGTAACGAAGACAGACTTCCGTTTCTTACACACATTAGAGAACATGGGACCGGCTCCGGAGCCGAACCTTACCGTATTCTACTCATCCAGACTGCCACAGGCATTCAAGGATTATGCGGCAAGAATCTCCATCGAGACAAGTTCTATCCAGTACGAGAACGACGATGCAATGAAGCCTGTATGGGGCGATGATTACGCAATCTGCTGCTGTGTATCCGCTACACAGACCGGTAAGGAGATGCAGTTCTTCGGTGCTCGTGCAAACCTTGCAAAATGCTTACTTTACGCAATCAACGGTGGTGTTGACGAGAAGTCCGGTGAGCAGGTTGGACCAAACTATGCACCGATTACTTCTGAGTACTTGGATTACGATGAGGTA
>OKRU01000238.1_pt1 | contig 52154 bp, 42 predicted proteins | sample 1601131 | NCBI WGS metagenome assembly OKRU01 (sample SAMEA3541558, study PRJEB24748) | human gut metagenome | biome: human gut; feature: human-associated habitat; material: faeces | place: China | collected 2012
CGTGTGCTCTGATAAGTCTTGTTCCCCAGTTTAAAGGTACAGGACAATATACCCAACTGATCATCAACAACACCGTATGTTGGTTGCATAACCACTTTGTCCCAATTCTCCTTGAATGCTTGTGCTTCGCCCAACGGCACATGTGCATAGAATGTATTATTTATTCCGCTTGCATTAATAGGATACACTCCGTAATCGGCATCAAACAATCCTAAATTACCTTTAAGCGCCTTTGGAGCTTTTAGTGATATGTACTCTTTTCGAATCTCATCAATAACTTTGGTTAGTTGCTCCTGTCTATTAGCTTCTGTTACACGTTCTTTCCACTGTGAGGTAGTTTCATATTCCTTTTTCTTTTGCCATTCTTCCATTCGTGTTTTTATTTTGTCGTAAGCAAAATAACTGAAAGAAGAGCGGATTTTTGGAAGTTTTTCTTTTACAAATGGACACTTTAGTGGTAACGTTCCAAATATATATTTAGGAATAGCATGATGTCCTTGTACATCTTCTAGAGCAGAAGAAGAAAAAATATACTTATCTATATGGGCATGATCTGGGACTACCGCATGAGTAAGCGACATACAACTGCTAAATGCACCATTTCCCAATGTGTCTACACTATTGGGAATAGATATATTTACTAAACCACATCCGGAAAAGGCCCAATCTTCAATTTTATGTAGCTTTTTCGGTAATTCAATTTCCTTTAAAGATTCGCAACCAGAGAATGTACTATTTTTAATAATCTTAACGCTGTCTGGTAAATTAATTTTTCGTAAAGCTACACAGTCTTTAAATGCCAATTCTCCTATTGTTCTTATAGAGTTTGGCAAGGACAAACTTACTAGATTATAATTTTTTACATAATGACCACGTCCATCATCATGAGCAAACGCTCTATTAGAAATACCTATTACAGTAAACATTTTCCCCTTGTATTTTATAAACTCAGGAATTACTACGTTACCTATTGCACTTGTACCGTTAAATACGTATGCAACTGGCTTACCTCTCTCATATTCCAAGATATAGTATATTTTATCCTGCTTGATACTCTTATACCAGTATTTTGCAGCAACGTCCTGAACGGTTATGATTGGTAAAAACAATAATATCAATATCTTTAATTTCATCATATTCTGTTCTCATTAAAATTTACCTGTAATTCTAATACAACATCGAAATGAAATAATATAACTGAAACAATATTGAAGCTATCAGTAGGATAAGTTTTATCTGCAAAAGAACAAAGCTGAATCCGCTGCATCTATTCATCTCACATCCGGCACATTCAATACTTTTGGTATTACTGTTTACTTCCCTAAAAAGATGACGTGCCTTATATGCACTCATATAATAGTGAAGCAACTCACAAGCAAAATATATTATTACAAGTGCACACGTCAAGGCGTAATATTTGGTCATGCCGTCTTGTTCCGTCATAATGAATGTGAAGTTTGCAGCGAAAATGGCAAACATTATATGACGGCTTGTGGCAGACAGTTTTTCTGTCTGTATATTATTTATCTCGTTCGATTTATTTAAAAGAACCGCCCTTCCGTCCTCTATTTTTTCCTTTTCCATAATGTGTTGTATAAGATTTTAAATTTGTTTTATCAGCTATTGTTCTAACTTGTATAAGTCCAGTTTCTGCAAGTTCCAAAAGTTGCGTTCTAACTTCTTTACTACAGTTTATCTTTAATTTACACATAGGTGTACTTACAGGATTCAAAATTTCCAGTTTTCTTATTTTGGTAGTTTGCGACTCGGCAGGCATACAAGGTTCGTTCTTTAGTTCTTGTTTTAATTGGGTGAATAGACCTTCTATTTCCTTGTTGGTTATAGAACTCTCTTTATAAGAGCTTTCTAATTTTTCAACAAGTTCATTTATTTTTTTTATATCCATAGTTCAACGGATTGATTATTTCAACTTTATTTCTTTCCAACTTGTGCTTATTGCAGATGATGTCGTCACTGTAGGCGTTTGGCTTCTCCCATTGACAACCACAGATTGTTGACTAACTTGTTCGGTTACATAGTTTGCAATATCACCCAATGTAACATCACCTTTTGTGTCGCACAATTTCTTTAAAAGATAGTAAGTGAACATACCATGTCCTTTTTCCTTAAATGGGAAAGCTGTTTGGTCACCTGTTGCGGCTGAGAACACAACCATATTGCCTTGTGGAACGTCGTCTTTTACTTTCAAGGCAACACCTCGTGCAGAAGCAAGCATTCCGTCTCCACGCTGTGAACCGCTGAAGCATGCATCCATAAATACAGTCACTTGACGGGCGTTCAGTGCATTCAGTTTACTGTACAGATTACCCACAGACAAGCACAAATTAGTTTTGGATCCGTCAACATCTACCGGCAACAAGAATGCATTCCTCGTTGATTCATCAGGAACTCCGTGTCCGGCATAATAGAATATCACATTTATGTTCCCATTATATGCCTTTGATATCTGTGCTATATCATCTAGTGCTGTCATCATCGTTCCATAAGTAGCATCTGTATAGCTACGGATATTATTCTTAGGTAGACCGAGTGTCTTTTGACAATACTCTGCAAATATCTTGGCATCATTCAGTGCAAATTCAACTTTTGAAACACGCTGATAGTTCTCGTTTCCAATTATCACAGCAAAAGTGTTGGCATTGGTTGCATTGGTAACAGGGATATTTTTGTCTAGACTGTAGTCTTTTTCTATAATCGGTTTCTCCGGCACATCTTCGGCAATTTGTAAAGGGGAAGATATATTGTCTGGATTGGAGATTGAAGCATACCATGTGGCAAAACTGTTTTGAAATTTTCCCTCTTTATAAAGTTTCTCCAAATTTTCTTTGGCTTCATCACACCCCAACTCAGCAGCATAATGATACCATTGGAGTGCTTTTCTCTCATCCTTTTCTATTCCCAGTCCATTAAAATAAGAGTCGCCAACAGCATTTGCAGACGGAGCATAAGTTTGTTGAGCCGATTTTAAATACCAATCAAAGGCATCATACATTAAATTATTTTTTTTCAATATATTGGCATATTCATATTGAGCTGGAGCATGTCCAGCTTCTGCAGATTTTTTGAAATACTCATATATTTCATCCTTTGTAAAAATGTCTACATATTCACTAAACCACGCCAAATAATACATGGCTTCAGGTTCATTATTGTTCGCTTTGTCTTTATACCATGGGATGACAACACTATTAACCCATTCTTTATAGTCTGAGAAATAAACCTCCGGAACTTGTAAACTACCATTGTCATTACCTACGCCGTTACGTAATATTTTTCTATTTTTATCGAATAAAATCTTTGCCTCTTCTATCCCAGAATCCATTAAAGTGTAATACCACTCAACAATATCAAAATAGCTAGGCTCACGGTCGAATTTCAGTATATTTAAATATTTTATAGAATAGGTATCATTCATATGACCTTGCTTATATAAGTCATATAACTCTTTTCCATACTCTAGATATTCATTCTTTGCTTTATTATATTCAACCTCTGCTTTCTCATAGCCTTTCTGTGCGGAAATATTTAGATAGTATAAATATTTCTTTACTTTAGGTAAAGAATATTTTAGTGCATAACGTTTACCTCTCTCTTTATATCTAGATAAGACATTTTTATTCATTTGTGCTAAATAATAGTTGGACTCACCATTATTTATTTCTTTACATATGTATATAAAATTATTGATATAGCTAGAAGCCTCTTTAGAATCAAGTGTTAGCGAATAATTATATAACGTTGCATGCGCCCATAATTTATAAGGTTCAATATCTGAAAGATATTCTAATAGAGGGACTGCTTTTTTCGCTTTGCCTATACTTAAATAATGCTCTGCCAATTTTTTCTTTGATTCATTGTCATTGGTTTTTGCTTTCTTCTCCAATTCTTTTATTTCTTTTTTAGAATATGATTCTATTTGGGCGTTTATGCCTAGTGACAAAAATATAAAAGATATAATTGTTAAAATTCTTATTGCTTTCATAAATCTACTTTTTTATCTTTATTACTTTATTTATAACTTTCATATCAGCATCCACTTTTCGGCATTTAACCAGCCATTCTTGAAAACTTTTGAAATCCAGTTGGCGTGGCAATCCCTCTAAACTTGATGAATCCGCTGCTTTGAAGAACGGATTTGGAGAGAATATAATATATACCTGATTATACTCTATGGCACGTGTACATGTCATCACATATTCATCGACATAAGGTTTGACTTCTGTCGGGGCGTCTTTTGTAGAGAAAAAAACATAACGTTGATTTGCATAAACCTGCATTTGTCCTTTCTGCTGGTTTTGATATGGTAAAAGACAAAACGCGTTTTTATCGTTGTCAATTAAATAAACTGCTATATATCCACTTACTGGAGAGATAAAAGACAAATATAAATCATCATTACTATTAAAAGTGTCTGACTCAAATTTGTCATCAGTTCCGTTGCAAAGAATTTTTACTTTTAAGGGTATTGCCAAAGATGTAATTTCCCTGGCTTTACCCTTAACAAGTACCTTTACTACAAGCATATTCTGTTCATAAGATATTTTGTATTCAGGTTCACCAATAGTCTCTAACCATTCCCCTTTAACGTCACTACCTCCAACTGAAATGAAATCTATATCCGATTTTCCATTACGATTTTCAACATGTGTAGTGTTTGATTGTATTATAACAGTTCCAAAAGCTTCTGCTAAAGCCTGAACTTTAGCTCTTTCAAGAGCTGTAATTTTAGCTTGTTCAAGAGATATGTTTTCAGGAGCGCGATATATGTATTCGCATTCTATTGTTTTTATTTTTTGCGAAAATATTGTTCCTGTAAATAATAACAAAATACCTAGAAAAATATACCTATAGTTTACCATCCTAATATTTTATCAAGCTTTTTCTGCAAATCTTCACTTTTATCCTCTAATGTCTCACGGACTGCACGTTTTGCCGCCGCTTTAGACATTGTACTATTATATGCTATGCGTACCAGTACTTCTTTATTCTTATTTGATTTTTCACGGTAACATTCAATAACAGGAATTGTACGACCTATATTTTGAGAAATAAGATTTTTTCCTGCAAGAACGGTTTCTGTAATAGAAGTAGCTTCTTCAGCTTCTAGTTGTTTATTTGCTACTGAGTTTTCTATTAATGCTGTTATTTCTGTTTGTATTTGTCCTGCCAAATTTTGTTTGGCCAGTTCAAGAGCTTGAATTTTTGCAGCATCATAATTTTCACCTATGCTCATAGCTTCACCAATAATATATTTGGGGAACATATCTTCATCATATTCATATTGCATATTGTAAGATTTATCAAGTTGTTTCTCTAGAGGCAATGCACCAGGCGCAATTGTCCACCCTTCTTTTTTCATACGTTTGGCTTCTTTTCTTGCATCCTTACTGGCTTTTTCATTCAATTCTTTTCTAGAACTTTTTCTTATTTCTTTTCTCTCTTCTATAATATCCTTATAGTTTTGAGCAAAAATTGAAGATTGTTGTGAGACAAAAGTAAGTGCTATTAATGCACAAATAATTTTTTTATTCATACAGCGTGTAATATTATTTTAAAGTGTTAATAATATGTTCATATTTTATAGTTCCCCCTATTTATATCCTATAGATTTATTAATTTTTAATTGATATAATGTAGTTAAATGCAAATATACAATTTTAAACTATATAAAACCGAACTTTTGATTCTTTTGTAGAGGACCTTGTATTATTATTTGGTAGTTCATTTGAATTTATTGTATCTCACTGTGTTTGAATTTTTGATTAACTTTGGGATAGATTCCGAGGGCTCACGATGTGTTTTGCGAGCCCTCGGAATTTATTTTGCGGGCGCTTGCGTCTGCGCTTATGAGCCTCTGTGTTTATTTTTTTATCTATCTGGTACGGTACAAAAGCAGAACAGCCGTCAGGCAGGTGGTGTTCCTGTCTGACGGCTGTTCGCAGTATGCTGAGCACGTGGCCGTATGTCGGTGCCTTATGTATGCTTCGTTATTCCCAGTAGAGGATTTCGCGGTTGATGTCCCACTTGTGGTCTTTAGGGAAATCGTCGCCTTCCCAAGCCTTCTTGCTTGTCCACTTTTCGGCAGGGTCTGTCCAGAACGGGTCGTCGGCAGGCAATCCCAGAGGCAGGAATGCCAGTGTGGTCATGTAGAGACTTCCGTTGTTGGTGTATACGTCGGCCACGTCGGGATGTTTGCCCATGAAGCCTATTGTTAGGAACCCACCTTTGTTGAAGTTGTCGGCCTTGTAGAACATGTTCTTTGCTACAGCAGTGAGGGCGGCGCGCACCTGACCGTTGTGGAGCTGTTCAGGCAGCTGTTTGCGCCATGCCAGTTGTGCCAGAGGCTGGAAAACTGCCATGCGGTAAGGAATGGAGCGTCCGAATACCGGATATGTGCCTTCAGGCGAAATGAAGCGCTCGAGTATGACACTGTATTTCTGCATGCGTTCCAGAGCATCTTCCAGACGTTTCTTTGCTCCGTTTCTAGGACCCTTCTTTCGGCAGAGCCATGTGTCGTTGCCTTTCTTGGCTGTAATCATTTCGAGGCATTCCACGTACATCGGCTGGATGACATACGAATTGTAGTAGTCGAAAGCAAAAGACGGACCGTCGGAATACCATCCGTCGCCTATGTACCATTCTTCCACCTTGTTCATGGCCATGTGTATGCGGTACTGGTCGTACTCAGCCCCGACATACATGAGGAAGCACTCTTCCATTGCTACAAAAAGATGCCAGTTTGTGTAAGGCGGGTCGTAGCGGTGCAGGCCCTGAAGCTCCTTGATGTAGCGTGATTTTGTGAGTGAGTCGAGCGGAACCCAAAGTGAGTCGTATCCGCGGTAAAGGCTTTCCACCACGTATGCCGCATCGACGAGTGTCTGGCCTCCTGATTTCCATCCAAGATAGTCAGGGCTTTCTGGATCTACGGCGTTGGCGTATGCCTTGAGTGCCCACTGACGGAGCTGTTTGCGCTTCTGTCCCTCGCTGGTGTCGTCGTCAGGAAGGTTGAGCCATGGAGCCAGGCCGGCCATGAGGCGTCCGAAGCATTCCATGTATGCCACTTTCTGGTTGCGTCCGTCCCATGTAGGACTGAGCTCCAGCTCCATGTTCTTCTGCAGTGTACCTTCGGCCATGTTCTTGAGAACCGGCTCGGCCATCTTGTACATGATGTCGACCCAAACTTCGCGGTCGGTCATTTCTTTCTTCTTTGCCGATATGCTCATCGGTATGAATGCGATGGCAAGTATCAGGCAGATGATGTTTCTTTTCATATCTTTTTGTTTTTAATCAGTATCCTACAGGATTGTTCATCAATGGAAGCTGATTCTCATTGAGCTTGAGAATCTTCGTAAGTTCTTCGTTGTTCATGCTCATGCGAGGAACGGTCTTCAATCCTACTGACGAGCAGAATATGCAGACGTTCTGCGAAACGATGCCTGCATCGATGGCTCCGGTGAGTTTGGCTCTGTCGCTGCTACCGCCGAATTTGGATAGATCAGATACCATGACAAGCGATACTGGGAACTTGTTTACAAAGTCTTGTCCGCCTGCAACAGCATTGCGGTGGTCGCCTTCAGCCACAAGCTGCAGTGTGTGCTTCGCTGCGATGTATTTGTATGCACCCTTTGCCGTGATGACGTATACATCGATATCCTGTTTGTTGAGTGCTGAAGGGGCTGTACGTTTGCCGTCTGCAGGTCGGTTCACACCGTTTGCGGCCCACACCAGGTCGGAAAGATCGTTGAGGCTGAGCTCCTTTCCGTTGCAAGTTCTGTCGGACTTTCTGTCCTTCAGCGCCTTCATCACGTTTGTACCTCTGTCCGTGTTTGGTTCAGGCAACTTGATGTCGCCTGCATTCTGTGCACCGGCAAGAACGGAAATGCCTAGCATGAATGCCGATAAGATAAGTTTCTTCATAATGATTGTATGTTAGAATTGTTGGTTGTTGATAATGCATGTTGGTATTCCGTCATAGCGTTCATTCTACAGTGAGCATAGCTTTCGAGGTATCTTCGCTGCTGCTTCCTGTCATTATCTGGAATTCACCAGGTTCGCAGACATAATCGAGATTGTAGTTGTAGAATTTCAGCATCTCGGGAGTAATTTCGAAACTTACTTCTCTGCTTTCGCCTTTCTTCAGATGTATGCGCTTGAAGCCTTTCAGTTCCTTTACCGGACGTGTTATGCTTCCGGCCATGTCGCGTATGTAGAGCTGAACTATTTCATCGCCATCGCGTTCACCTGTGTTTTTCACTGTTATGGTTGCGGTAACTCGTCCGTTGTTTATGTCCATCTTGTTGGCACTCAACTTGAATCCGCTGTATGAGAATGTGGTGTAGTTGAGGCCGTATCCGAATGGGTATACCGGGTCGTTTGTCACTTCGAAGTAGTTGCTGCGGTATTTCTGGTAGCCTCTTTCTGGAGTTGCCGGACGTCCGGTGTTCTTATGGTTGTAATACATAGGCAGTTGACCTTCGGCCTGCGGGAAGGTAGTTGTGAGTTTTCCGCTAGGACTCATGTCGCCGAACACGACTTCGCTGATGGCGTCGGCCGCTTCGCTTCCTCCAAACCACACGTTGAGTATGGCTTCTATGTTGGCTTTTTCCCATTTGAGTATTGTCGGACGTCCTGAGAAGTTGAGCAGTACAATAGGTTTACCCGTTTTTGCCAGTGCTTCCAGAAGGTCTCTCTGTGCGTCGGGGAGTTCTAGATATGCGCGGCTGCTCGACTCGCCCGACATTTCAGCCGCTTCGCCCATGGCTGCTACAATGACATCGGCTTTGGAAGCTATGTCGAGCGCTTCGGCCATGGCCAGGGAGTCATTAACGCGTGGAATCTCCTTGCCTCCCCATGTTGCGTCTTTCTGATACTTCTCGCTGTACATGAGGTTGCATCCTGGAGCATAAAGTATTTCTGCTTTGTTGCCGACGTTTCTGCGCATGGCTTCAAGAAGTGTACTGTAGCGTTCCGGTGTGGCTGCCACGCTCCATGTGCCAGTCATGTTGGTGCGTGTGTCGGCAAGTGGGCCTATGAGTGCAATCTTGCCCTTGCGCTGGAGGGGAAGAAGGTTGTTGTCGTTCTTGAGAAGTACAAAGGTTTCGGCAGCTATTTCCTTTGCCGCTTTGCGGTTCTCTTCTGTGTAAATGTGCGAGTCAGGATTCTTCAGGTCGCAATATCTGTAAGGGTCGTCGAAGAGTCCGAGCTTGTATTTGGCTTCTAGTATGCGTCGGCAGGCTGTATTGATTTCTTCTATGTTTACTTTTCCCTCCGAGAGCGATTTTTCAAGTGTTCCTATAAATCCGTCTGACACCATATCCATGTCGATGCCGGCTTTTAGAGCCATTGCCGAAGATGTGGCAAGATTGCCGATACCGTGTGTGGTCATTTCGAGTATGGATGTATAGTCGGTAACTACGAATCCGTCGAAGCCCCACTGATTCCTGAGAACGTCGGTCATGAGCCAGCGGTTGCCTGTTGCCGGAATGCCGTCTACCTCGTTGAAGGAACTCATCACACTGCCTGCTCCGGCTTCCACTGCAGCCTTGTATGGTGGAAAGTATTCGTTGTACATGCGTACACGGCTCATGTCTACTGTGTTGTAGTCGCGTCCGGCCTCGGATGCTCCGTACATTCCGAAGTGTTTTACGCACGACATAATGTGTTTGTCGTCATATTCGGTGCCTTGATATCCTCTAACCATTGCTTTGGCTATTTCTGACCCAAGATAAGGGTCTTCGCCGCTGCCTTCGGCAATTCGTCCCCAGCGGGCATCACGACAGATGTCGACCATGGGGCTGAAAGTCCAGCAGATGCCGTCAGCACTTGCTTCTTCTGCCGCTATGGATGCGGAACGTTCTATTGCCTCCATGTCCCATGAGCAGGAGAGAGCCAGTGGTATTGGGAAAACGGTTTCGTAGCCGTGTATGACGTCCATGCCGAATATGAGCGGTATACCTAAACGACTGTCTTCTACTGCTATCTTCTGCATTTCGCGGATTTGTTCTGCACCTTTGAGATTGAACAGACCTCCGACTTCACCCTTGGAAATCTTTTCTGCCACTTTGCTGCTCTTCGCCTGCCCTGTGGTAATGTTTCCTGTAACAGGCAGATTGAGCTGGCCTATCTTTTCCTTTAGAGTCATCTTGGACATCAGATTGTCTATGAAATTGTCCATCTGGGTGTTTTGTGCAAAAATGCTTGCTGAGAGCATGAATGATGCGATGGTTAAAGGGATATGTTTTTTCATAAGTATAGAATTTTGTGGTTGTCCATGGATTGTGTATTTTATCTTGCTAATGTACGATTTTTAGTTCAAGCTTGAGCGGATTTGTAGGTTTATCGTGCTTTTTATTTTGCCTTCTTTAACAAATCGCAGGCTGGGCAGATAAAATAAACGTCTGCTGATGTCATACTGCTTTTAAGAAAGCAATAAGAATGCATGTATGCAATGGTAGTCATGTTCTCTTTTGTGAACGTATGGAAAAGTGAAATTTCAAATCTAGATGGAAGAATTCTCTGACAGACAGTATAGTGTTGGGAATCGCTAATGAGTTTAAGATGTGGTAGGTATATAAAAAATAAAAGTTCCTGATTTTTCTTCAGGAACCACAATGCTTAACTATTATTTCTTAACTTTCATTTTTTGTTTCTAACCTAAATATCCTTTTACCTTAATTATACCTATTGAGATGTTTTGCATCACTGCAAATTTTATGTATTTCAAATCCTAATTGTAATCTTTTCACCTAATAAATCAATACTTCAACACTGTCGCCAGCTTCATGAGAACTTTTTATTTTCGTCAATTAGTTAATCAATAACTGCGTGTGCAGATGTATATATTTGTTATGTCTGTGTTGTTTTTTGACACTGCAAAGTTATGAACTGTGTGCGTTTCCACAATGACTATTCAAACAATAAGTGTAAAAAAAACATTTTTATTGATATATGTCAACAAGGCCTTTGTCGGAGGCTTCAAAGTGGGTTCGAAAGGTATATGTTCTGTAGTGTTCATATATCTTTTTCAAGTTTGGTTTTGAGGTGTGAGATGTTGTATATTCTTTGTATGTTTGCATTCGGATTTCAAACTATTTTTACATGAATCAGGTTTGGCAGGATGAACAGCTCGGGCGTATAGAAATATGTGGCAACAGGAGAGCCAGACGAATCATATTGCGTCCGGTTGCAGATGGCGTCAGAATAACTGTGCCGTTGTCGTATGATGTTTCGTATGTAAGGGACATATTAGAGAAATATCGCGACGGATTATTTGACAAACAGCAGATGATGAAGAAACGTACAGTGATGATTGACAGGAGTTTCTGCATCGAAACGGACGTCTTTTCCTTGAAGTTGGCAGAAGGAACCAGAAATGGTTTTTATGTTAATACCAAGGGACATGAAAGTGTGCTGATATGTCCCCAAGGAACAGATTATACGGCGGTACAGGAGATGTTGCGCAAGGCTGTTGTCGAGATTATGCGTAGGCATGCGAAACGATTCCTTCCGCAAAGACTGGATGCCATAGCAAACAAATATGGGTTCACTTATAATGCCGTATCTATACGTTCAAGCCGTACAAGATGGGGCAGTTGTTCAGCTGGTCGAAATATAGCTCTCTCCTTATATCTTATGGCCTTGCCTTCGGAACTTATAGACTATGTGATAAAGCATGAATTGTGTCATACAGTTGAGATGAACCACGGGCCCCGCTTTTGGAATTTGATGGATAAAGTGACCGATTGTAAGGCTAAAGAACTGAGAAATCGTGTGCGCGAACACGGAATGCTTATTATATGATTGTATCAATCGTCGGATTGATGCTGTTCTATATCAGAAAGCGCTTAGATATTGTTATAGAAAAATCCGCAGGATTGGAAACCAAAAGTCCATTCCTGCGGATTTTTATTTTATGAGTTTCTGACCGGATTTATTTGTCGGCCGGGCTTGTCATACCAACTTCGATGCGGTTGCCGCTGTCGAATACAGTTTTTGCCATCTTCTGAATGTCAGCACAAGTTACGCTCTTGACAAAATCTTCATAGCCTGTGTAGTTGTCGATGTTGTATCTTACACTGCTAATCAGGATGTTCATCCAGTAGTCGTTGTTCTTGACATTTTCAGCATAGCTTCTCAGCATATACTCCTTAACTTTCTGGAGATCTTCCTCCTTCGGACCGTTGTTGACCATGTCTGCAACATTGTTGTATACAACTTCTGTCATGGCCTCGCGCTTGGCAGGTGCTGTAGGCAGTATGATGCCGAATGTACCGATTTCTTCAGGGAAGTTTCTTATTCCTGCTGTTACACCTACAGAGTATGCACCGCCTTCATCTTCTCTTACAGTCTGTGTGAATACCATCTGCATTATCTGCTTGAGCATATCCAGTTTTACACTGTTCTGCATGTTGTCCTTCATAGGTGCATGGTAAACAAACTGTATGAGAGCTGATGGAGTTTCCTGCTCCTTCTCGAATACGTTCTTGAGTACGCCCTTGCTCATTACGTGGCTAGTCTTGTTGTATTTCTCGCTGCCCTTGATCGTCGGGAGTACTGCAAGATATTTTTCGAAGAGAGGCTTTACGCTGTCTATGTTGATATCGCCGACGAAGAAGAACTCAAAGTCGTCTGCATCAGCAAAACGCTCCTTGTAGATCTGGAGCATGCGATCGTAGTTCATCTTGTCTACGTCTTCTGCTTTTACGCGGAGCGAGCGTACATCGTTGTTGTATACAACCTTTGCGATTGTATCCTGAAGTGCTGTTCTAGGATCGAGATCCTGGTTCTGGAGCGAAGCCTTCACGCGCGAGATGGTAGAGTTGTATGCACTCTGGTCCTTGCGTGGAGCTGTGAAGTTGAGATATACCAGCTGAAGGAGTGTTTCGAAATCCTTAGTGGTACATCCTCCTGAGATACCTTCAAACTCGTCTCTGATGAAAGGATTGCTTGATGCTGTGATTCCGGCAAGTTTCTTCTGCAGGTCTATGGCGCTGAAGTTGCCCCATCCGCCTATGCTTATCATGTCGGCATTTCCGCTGTTGATGTAATCGTTGTCAGGATAGAGCGATGTTCCTCCCCAGCTGCGTGCTTCCATGCTGATGGTGTTAGGCTTGTAGTCTGTCTGCTTGATGTGTATCTTGATGCCGTTGGAAAGTGTGAGAACTTTTGTTCCGAATGCGCCGTCGGCAATCTTCTTCACCTTTCCTGGTGCAGGAAGGTTGCTTACCAGAGGCTCATTTGAAACTTCTTCCTTGTAAGGCTCGATCTTTTCAGCTTTCACGCTTTCGATGATTGAGAGGATTTCGTCCTTTGTAGGGCAAACTATGCCTTCCTTGTCCGGGCAGAATACATTTACAACCAAGTTGGAATCTGTAACGAGCGACTTGACCATCTCGTTGATCATCTGTACAGGAAGCATGTCTGCAAGCTGTTTCATGTTCTCGTATTCCCATTCGATGCCAGGCATAGGCTCGTTGTCAGTGAAGTTGCTTACACATTCCTGAACGTAGTTGTTGTTTTGAACCTTGTCTTTCTGAGCGTATGCATTGTCGAGCATAGACTTGTAGTCCTGCTTGAATCGTTCCATTTCTGTAACGGTGAATCCGTAGCGTGCAGCGCGAAGAACCTCGCGGTACATCGCCTTAAGAGCATCCGTGTAGTTGTTGTCCTTGCATGCAGTGATGCAGTTGAGCGCACCCTTTGTCTTTGAGAAGAGGAATGTGCCGTCGTATACGGAAGCTCCGAGGAATGGAGGGTTCTCCTGCTGTGTCAGTTCTGCAAAACGGCTTGCGAACATGTTGGCCATTGCAGACTTGGCATATTCGAGCATATAGTATGCAGGATTGGACTTCAAGGAGTCTGGATATATCTCGTGCTTGTTGAACATGTATATCATCGTGTTCTGCTGTTCCTTGTCCTTGGCAATAGTGACGATAGGTTCCTTGTTGTCAGGTACAGGATAGTAGATACGTTCAGCCGGATTCTCAGGCATCTTGATATCTGCGAAGAGGGTCTTTATTTTCTGTTCTACAGAGTCAACGTTTACGTCACCCACGATGATCACTCCCTGAAGATCCGGACGATACCACTTGTGGTAGTAGTCGCGGAGAGCATCATACTTGAAGTTCATGACAACGTCCATCGTACCGATAGGCATGCCTTGAGCATATTTGCTTCCTGCATATACTTCTGGAATGATGGCTTCATACATACGCATCATTGCACTGCGGCGCATACGCCACTCTTCGTTGATCACACCGCGCTCTTTGTCTATTTCCTTGTTTTCAAGCAGGAGGTCATGGCTCCAGTCATGAAGAATGAGCAGACATGAGTCTATAGCTCCAGGTGTGTTGACAGGCACATTGTTTACGTTGTATATTGTCTCATCAAATCCGGTGCTTGCATTGAGGTTTTCTCCGAATTTCACTCCTATGCTTTCCAGATAAACTTTCAGTTTGTCGCCTGGAAAATTCTTTGTTCCGTTGAAGCACATGTGCTCGAGGAAGTGTGCCAGTCCGAGCTGGTTCTGGTCTTCCAGAATAGAACCTACTTTTTGAGCGATGTAGAAATCTGCTCTGTCTTCCGGCCATTCGTTATGGCGGATGTAGTAGGTGAGTCCGTTAGGCAATGTTCCCTTTCTTACGTTTGGATCGAACGGAATCTCATTCATGCCAGGACCCTGTGCAGAAGCCACAGCTGAGAGCATGATGGCGGCTGCGAATAAGATTTTTCTGATTCTCATAAATGATAATGATTTTAAAATGGTTATTTTGTGTCTGTTTGTTGATAAACAATTAAGCACTTGCGCGGGTTTTGCAGATCCCCCACGCAAGTGCAATATCGGTCAGCTTCCTGTGTGAGCTGATTTATTTGTAACTCTTCTTGATCTTGTCATAGGCATGCTTTTCGTAGTCTACCGTATAGTGGAGGCCTCGGCTTTCCTTGCGTTCGAGAGCCTGACGTGTAATCAGGTAACCTACGTTTATCATGTTTCTGAGTTCGCAGATCTCTTTTGTCGGCTTTACGCGCTTGAACAAGTCTTCAGTCTCTTCGTAAAGCAGGTCAAGTCTTTCCCATGCACGGTGCAGACGAAGGTCGCTTCTTACGATGCCTACGTATGTACTCATAACCTGATTTACCTCCTTTACGTCCTGAGCAATGAGGACTTTCTCCTCGTTCGTCATTGTGCCCTCATCGTTCCATTCAGGCACTTTCTCGTTGAATTCGTAGTTGTCTATGACGCTCAGGCTGTGGCGTGCGGCCGCATCGGCATATACTACAGCCTCTATCAGCGAGTTGGATGCCAATCGGTTTCCTCCGTGGAGGCCAGTGCATGAGCATTCTCCTACGGCGTAAAGGCGCTTGATGCTTGACTGTCCGTCGAGATCGACCTTTATACCGCCGCACATGTAGTGGGCGCACGGTACTACAGGTATGTATTCCTTAGTGATGTCTATGCCTATGCTGAGGCATTTTGCATAAATATTCGGGAAATGATGCTTTGTTTCTTCTGGATTCTTGTGGGTGACGTCAAGGCAGACATGGTCGAGTCCATGTATCTTCATTTCCTTGTCTATAGCTCTGGCAACAATGTCTCTCGGTGCCAGACTGAGCCTTTCGTCGTATTTCTGCATGAATTCTTCGCCGTTTGGCAGACGGAGAATTCCGCCGTATCCTCTCATTGCCTCTGTTATCAGATATGCAGGATGGGTTTCTCCCGGATGATAAAGGGCTGTCGGGTGGAACTGCACGAACTCCATGTCCTTCACTTTTCCCTTAGCTCGGTATACCATTGCTATGCCGTCGCCTGTTGCAATGTTAGGATTGGTTGTCGTTGCATATACGGCACCGGTACCGCCTGTGGCCATGAGTGTGACTTTTGACAGGTATGTGTCGATTTTGCCTGTTTCAGGGTTGAGGACGTATGCTCCGTAGCACTCTATGTCCGGTGTACGGCGTGTCACGCGCACACCGAGATGATGCTGTGTTATTATTTCAACAGCGAAGTGGTTTTCAAGAATTTCAATGTTTGGATTGTTTCTGACGGCTTCCATCAGGCCTCTTTGGATTTCTGCACCTGTGTCATCGGCATGATGGAGTATTCGGAATTCCGAATGTCCGCCTTCACGGTGCAGGTCGAACTCACCTTTCTCGTTCTTGTCGAAATTAACTCCCCAGTTCACCAGTTCCTTGATTTGGGCCGGAGCATTGCGCACAACTTGTTCTACAGCCTCTCTGTCGCTGATGTAGTCTCCGGCTATCATAGTGTCTTCGATATGCTTGTCGAAGTCATCTACAGCCAGGTTTGTAACAGATGCTATACCGCCTTGTGCTTTAGCAGTGTTGGCCTCTTCGAGTGTAGTTTTACATATTATGGCTATTTTGCCTTTGTTTGCCCTTGCAACTTTAAGGGCGTAGCTCATTCCGGCAACTCCTGAACCGATAATGAGAAAATCGAACTTTTTTGTCATATATAGGCCTATTAGATAGTGCAAAATTAGCAAAATCCTGTTGCTGGTGTTATTTTTGGTGACATAAATTCTTATTTTTTGTAACTTGCGCATAAAAATCATAGTATGGATAGAGTTTTTCAAGCAAGAATACGATTGAGCAGTATATTTCTGCTTGCAGCGGTCACTGTTGCCGCAGTATATTTCATGTGGTGCAAGAACGGCATCTTGATGGCTGTGGCACTGCTGTTTATGGTGGTCGTCATAGAAATGATGGTGAAGACTGCATATACGGTGAAAGCATCGGGCATGCTGGTCATAAAGCGCGGGCGATTCTCGAGAACTGTCGAAATAAACCTGCAGGATATCGAAAGCATCGAACGGATAAACCGTTTCAGAGTCTTCGGTCGTACCATGTCGAAATACCTTCTTATCCATGTCAAGGGCGGAGGTGCCGTAGCAGTGATGCCTGTCAACGAAGAAGGCTTTGTGAAATGCATCGAAAAATGCAGGGAAAGAAATATGGATAAGTAGATTCTCTGCAGGTTTCTTCAATTTGAAAATGAATAGTTATGCTGGTAGTATATGCCAGAATGTTTTGTTGCTTTAAAATTTTGATACACAATGAAAAAAATCAATATATTGGTCATGTCTGCACTGCTGCAGTCTGCCGTTTGCGTATATGGTAATCCGAAATATTCAGATGAAGACGTTCAGGTTTCGTCAATAGCTGATGTTGCCTCGGACGAAGAAGAGATTGAAGACGATTCGTCTGAATGGAACGAAAAGGTGCAGACAAAACTGCATGATTTCACCAGTGAAGAACTTGAAACTTCGAATTTCTATACAGGAATATGTATTTACGATCTTACTGCCGATTCGCTTTTCTTTGACTACAACGGCAATAAGATCATGCGTCCTGCTTCAACACAGAAACTGATTACTGCTGTCGCAGCACTGGATTATTTGGGTGCCGATTGCGAATATGTCACTTCGGCATACATCTCGGGCAAGGTGGAAAACGGTGTGCTCAACGGCGATGTTTATGTTGTCGGAGGTTTCGACCCTGCATTCAATTCTGGCGATTTGAGACGTTTGGCACGTGCAATAAGCAATGAAGGCATAAAGCGCATAAACGGCAAGGTTTACGGCGACGTGAGCATGAAGGACACCTTGATATGGGGACAAGGATGGTGCTGGGACGATGCTCCTTCTGAGAGCGAACCATATCTGACACCGTTGGTTCTCAATCGCGGATGCGTGACTGTTTCCGCAGGACCTGAAAACAAACCGATGCTTGAGCCTTCCACTTCGTTTGTTGAACTTCAGGACCGTACCGGCGGTGGAGGAAAGTTCAAGGCAACAAGAAACTGGGTAAGCAACGGAAACATCATAACCGCTTCAGGAAACATGAAGCGAGGCAACTCAAAGACTATAAGTGTGTATCGTCCGGAGCTTTATTTCCTCTGTACACTGACCGATTTCCTTAAGACTGAAGGCATTACATTCTCTGCCGACTCTTCATCCGTTGTCTACGGCTTAAAGGAATTGCCGTCGGAGAATGTGAAACGCGTATACAGATGTTCGCGTACAGTAGAGCAGATTCTTGTCAAGATGATGAAGGAGAGCGACAATCTGTATGCCGAATCGATGTTCTATCTGCTTGCATCGCGTGCCAGCGGCCGCAAGTGGGTTTCGCATGATGAGGCCATCGACCGCATAGAGTCGGTCATCAACAAGGCCGGCGGTTCTTCGTCGTTATGCAAGGTTGCCGATGGAAGCGGTGTCTCCCTCTATAATTACACTACGGCATGTGTAGAAACAGCATTGTTGCGCTATGCATATAGGAATCGCGACAGAATTTATAAATACCTTTATCCTTCGTTGCCTGTGTCGGGTATGGACGGAACTTTGTCCAACAGAATGAAGCACGGCAATTCCAAAGGCAGTATTTCGGCCAAGACAGGAACGTTGGAGGGCGTGAGCTCCCTGTCTGGATATTGCAATGCCTCGAATGGCCATCTGATGGCTTTCACCGTAATCTGCAACGGTGTTCTGCGAGGTTCTGTAGGCAGGAGTGTTCAGGATAAGATATGCCATATTCTGACGCATTGACGGTCATTTGCATACGGTTTTGCCGAGCGGACTGTGCTGTATTTTCCACAACGCCATGAAGACATTATGCCTATACAGAACAGCGCATGAGTACGGTGTTTCCCGTTCTTTCTGCACTTTTTGTTTTGCCCTTATATCATTGTAGTGATTTCCGGAGGCTTGCGAATCATTTTGTGAGCCCTCGCAATTTCATTTGTGAGCCCTCGCGATAAAATTTCTGCGCGCTCGTAATTTTTTCTGCGGGCGCCTGCAGATATTCATCCAGAGGCGTACAGAATACGTTTTCTGGCTGTACATGAAGCAGGAATGAAGAGATACTGTACTGTTAACGAAAAGTTAAAGTGTACTGCCGGTATTGCAAATGAGGCAGATGTGTTACAAATTTGCGGTGTCCTATCCGGCTAGGACACTGAACAACCTTTGATTCGAGTATTTAGAACCATAAAAGAGTTACTTTTCTATTATTATGAAAAACGTTGCTGCGTTATCTATTTTGTTTCAGATGATTCCGTTGTCGGTGTGTTCACAATCTAGTGGATATTACGTCAGGGGCGAATTGAGAGATTCGTTGCTGGACGAATGTGAACCATACGCAACCATACGTATTGAAAGGAGCGGCGATACGCTTCATGCAGTGAAATTGGCAGTTACAGATGCTGAGGGACGATTTTCGGAGAAGATAGATTCGATAGGCCGTTATCGCATCTTGATTTCGTCTGTCGGCAAGAAACCCATAAAGCGCGAGTTTTATCTTAGTGACACGGACAGCATTGCCGATCTTGGTGTTTTGTATACCAGAGAGGAGAGCGAACTGCTCAAGGGTGTGGAGATTGTTGTTCAGAAACCGCTCGTCAAGTCTGATCCCGACAAGATTGCGTACAGCATAGAGAACGACCCTGACTCGAAAACAAGTACCACGATGGATATGCTCCGCAAGGTGCCTATGGTTACCGTGGACGGAGAGGACAACATAAAGGTGAAAGGGTCGAGCAGTTTCAAGATATATGTGAACGGCAAGCCTAACGCGATGATGAGCACCAATCCGAAGGAAGTTCTTAAAAGTCTTCCTGCAAATTCCGTCAAGGAAATTGAGGTTATAACGGAACCTGGTGCAAAGTATGATGCCGAAGGAATAGGCGGAATACTCAACATTGTCACTGTCGGAGGCCGTATGTCCGGATATACTGCCACTTTGGGTACGTCGGCCGGAAACAACGGCTTTGGAGGCTACGGTTACGGTACTGTTCAGCTCGGCAAGTTCATGCTGGCAGGAAGTTATGGCATAAACAAGCATGTTTCACCCGAAAGTTATTCGTCCGGAAGGCGTGAGGATTATACTTCCGATGAAAATGCTTATCTGGATTCAGAAAGAAGACAAAAGTATGATGGTACATTTCAGTACGGCTACGTGCAGGGAAGTTATGAAATAGACACTCTGAATCTTGTCACTTTCTCCACCAACTTCTACAGCAGCGGATACAGCAACAGGAGTACAGCTCTTGAACAAATGTTTTCGAGAAGCATGATGCCTGTCTACTCTTACGGAATGAATACGGATGCTGACGGATCATACACGGGATTGACGGCAAGTGCCGATTATCAGCATTCGTTCAAGAGAAAAGGACGGTTCCTGACATTGTCGTACAAATTCGATTACAATCCGAACAACAGCAGCAGTGAGACTGAATATGTCGATGTCGTTGATGTGCCTTTTGACCTCAAGGGGCAGTATTACGATAATGACGCACATACTGAAGAACATACCGTACAGCTGGACTATGTCGACCCTATAAGCGATATGCATTATGTGGATGCCGGAGTGAAGTATATTTACCGCATGAATCAGAGCGACGGAAAATACTATAAGGACAATGGTGCTGGTGAGCTCGTTCAGGATATGGACATGTCGACGAAGTATGGTCGTCGTCAGGACATTCTGGCCGCCTATGCCGATTATCAGCTCAAATGGAACGATTTCTGTGCTAAGGCCGGAGTACGTTTTGAGCATACGTTTATGGACATAGAGTATGAGCTCCATCCGGAGAGGGATTACGATGCCGGATTTGACGACTTGGTTCCTTCCTTGGTGCTTTCTTACTCGCTCGGACAGTCGTCCTCGCTGAAGCTGGGATACAATATGCGTATAAACAGACCTGACATCTGGTATCTCAATCCGTTCAGAGATACGAGCAATCCGACATCTGTATCTTACGGAAATCCTGATCTGGACACGGAAAAGTCGCATAATATGAACCTGACGTTCAATACCTTCGCTTCGAAATTCAGTATGAATGCTTCTTTGAACTACCGTTTTGCCGACAACGGAATTGAAGCGTATTCTTTTATAGAGGACGGTATAATGAACAGTACGTACGGCAACGTGGGCAAGAGTCAGGAGTTGAACCTTTATCTGTGGATGAACTGGAATCCATGGAAAAAGACCCGTTTTTCTCTGAATGCGAACGGTGCGTATGTAGATTACAGAAGTAAGCAGCTTGATGCGCACAACTACGGTTTCACCGGAGGCATAAACGGAAATATTCAGCAGACATTGCCTTGGGATGTAAATCTGAGTTTCTACGGTGGAGCAGGTTCTCCTTACATATCATTGCAGGGACGTGGAGCCGGTTACTACTATTACGGAATAAATGTCAACAAGTCGTTTCTTAAGGACAAGAGGCTCACTGTCACGCTGTATGCAAGAAACATCTTCAACAAGTATAGGACTTACAGCAATACCATCGATGCCGAAACGTTTAAGAATTCGAGCAAGAGCAGGATTTATCAGTTGAGCTGGGGTGTCAGTGTGAACTGGAGATTCGGCAAACTGGAATCGCAGGTTAAACGTACCAATAGAAGTATAAACAACGACGATGTCAAGAGCGGCGGTGGTGGCGATTCCGGTTCAGGCAAATAAAATGAAATCGTAATATGTTATGACTGTTGAAAGTAAAAGGCTGTGCCTGAGAGGCATGGCCTTTTGTTGTGATAAAAAGAAATGGACCGCAAAGCTGAATGATGCTCTGCGGTCCATTTTCTTGTTGTATAGATATTTATGTCTTATTTGACATATTTGCTGTAATCTGTCAGTCTCATGTCGCCTTCGTGCAGGAATGTATCGTGCATTGCGAAAGCTGCCGACATCTTGTGGCATGTCTGACCCTTGTCTGCAATCTTGAGATAGTCCCAGAGAAGCTGCTTGTAGTCAGGGTGGGCACAATTTTCAATAATTGCCTCTGCACGCTCTCTAGGTGATTTGCCTCTGAGGTCTGCAATACCCTGTTCAGTTACGATGATGTTCACGTCGTGCTCTGTATGGTCGATGTGGCTGCAGAACGGAACGATGGAGCTGATGAAACCGCCCTTGGCTACAGACGAGCATGTGAAGATGGATATGAACGCGTTTCTTTCGAAGTCGCCGGAACCGCCGATACCGTTCATCATCTTTGTACCGCAGATCTGTGTTGAGTTTGCATTTCCGTAGATGTCCACTTCTATGGCTGTGTTTATAGCGATAAGTCCGAGTCGGCGGATTATTTCAGGACTGTTGGATATTTCAGAAGGTCTGATGACGAGCTTGTCCTTGAAGAAGTCAATGTCTTCGTAGATGCCCTTGAGCACATCGTTTGTCACTGTGAGCGAACATGTGCTGGCTGTCTTCACTCTTCCCTCGCGCATAAGCTTTACAACTGCGTCCTGAAGTACTTCTGTATAGATGTTGAATGCAGGAACGTTAGGATTGCTTCCGAGCGCTCCGAGTATGGCATTTGCAGTTGAACCTACACCGCTCTGCAGAGGCAGGAATGTTTCCGGAATGATGCCCCTCTTCATGTCGGACATGAGAAAGTCTGCAACGTTCTGTCCGATCTTGTCTGTTACAGGGTCTGCATCCTTGAATGCTCTTGCCTCGTCAGGAATGTTGCATTCTATCACTCCGACGATTTTCTTAGGGTCAATCTGAACGTATGTTGTACCAACTCTGTCAGAAGGCTTCTCAATCATTATCGGCTTGCGGTAAGGAGGGTCGAGCGGTTCGTAGACATCATGTATGCCTATTGATTTGGCGCTGTGGAAAGCGTTGAGCTCGATGAAAACACCTTTCTTTGCCAGGCGGGCTACTGTTGGAGCAATACCTCCTGCTGCTGTAAGATAGGCTTTTCCGTCTTCTTCAATTGCACAGCACTCGATGATTGCCCAGTCAACGTCTCCCATGAAACCGTATCTCAGCTCCTGTGCCATCTGGCTCAGATGGATGTCGTTGTATGCAATTTCTCCTGCATTGACATGTTTTCTGAATTCAGAGTTTGTTGTGTAAGGAGCACGGTAGCATATAGCATTTGCCGCCGATAGCACGCCGTCGCAAGATTGTCCTGTCGATGCACCTGTGAAGATTCCAACTCTGAAAGGACGTCCGTTTTCATGTTCTTCGGTCGCTTTTTTTGCCAATTCTGCAGTAACTGCTTTAGGTGTACCGGCCGGCGTAAATCCGCTCAGACCGATGTTGTCGCCGTTGCAAATCATTGAAGCGGCTTCTGCTGCACTGATTCTTGTAAATGCCATTTTTATGTGTTGTTTATAGTTTTATATTTTTAGAAAATTCATGAGCTAACATGCAAATTTAATTTTATTATTTTGATTTGCTGAACAAAAATACATTTTAATGACTCATTTGTACATTAATGGACTATTTTTGGATGTATTCGAAATTAATTGTCCGTTTTTTGATTACTTTAATTTGCAAATGTCAATGATGTTCTGTTATTTTGTAGTCATATATGATTTATTAACAGCTTTAAATTGATATTATGGAAGAATACTCTAACAATCAGCAAACAGTTGCCGGTTCAGAGCAGAATAATCTCCGCAAACCGGACAATTTTCTTTTGTGGGCTATCTTGGCAACCATATTCTGTGGATGCGGAAGTATCATCGGACTTGTAACTGGTATCATTGCAATAGTCTACGCTTCGAAGGTCAATGATCTTTGGATGAGCGGAGCACAGTATGAGGCATTGGATGCTGCAAAGAAAGCAAAGATCCTTACATTCATTACTATAGGTGTCGGTGTTGTAATCCAGATAGTATATTGGATTTTCTATTCATCGATTATAATGGCTGCTGTAAGTGAATCAGCATACGGTTATTAAAATACGCATAGCAATACCGGTAGCGATAATCGTTGCCGGTATTGTTTATTATATATTCGACCCTTCTGAATATGTGGCATTTCCAAAATGCCGGTTTTTTGTACTTACGGGATTGAAGTGTCCTGCTTGCGGACTTCAGCGTGCCGTACATGCATTGCTCTCAGGCAATGTGGTTGAGGCTTTTTCGTACAACTTGTTTCTGTTGTTTTCTTTGCCTTATGCCGTAGCGCTTGTTCTTGGCGAATACTACAATTTCGGAGGACGATTTGACAAACTTAAGCGGTTTACGCAGAGCCGAACCATGGTTTATGCATATATTCTGCTGTTTTTTATATGGTGGATTCTGCGCAATGTCTGCGATTTGTAGCAATCTTGAATTAATAACTAGGATTTGTTTTTTTATCTATATCTATGGCGACTAAATTATATCTTATACGACACGGCGAAACTGTTGAAAATGTGGCTCATATTCTTCAGGGACAAATCGACGGTAATCTTTCGGAACGTGGAATACAGCAGGCCAAGGATGCGCGTGAAGCCTTGCGCGATATTGCATTTGATGCCATTGTGTGCAGTGACCTGAAGAGATGTCGTGATACTGCCGCAATCCTCAATGAAGCCCATGGATTGGATATCAACTATACAAAACTGCTTAGAGAACGTGATTGGGGTAGTATAACCGGAATGGTTGCCGATGGTACACGCAAGATTGAAATACCTGAAGATGCAGAATCCATGTCTGCATTGACTGTACGTGCCAAGATTTTCCTTAATTTCATTCTTGATACTTATCCCGACAAGACTGTATTGGCTGTCAGCCATGGCTTTTTCTGCCGTGTTGTGCAGGCTGTATACTATGGACAGACAATCAAGGATGTAGTTCCTATGACCAATACCGAAGTCAGGATATTAGAGCTCGATGGTACAAAGAGATATTGACAGTTATCAGCCTTGCAATCAAAACCCTTTTTATTTGAATGCTTCTACGGAATAAGCAATAAGCAGATAGCGTCCGAATTTACCTAAAAATGTAGAAATAAGCACTATGGTTGGATTTGCACGCATGATGCCGAGTGCAATAGATATTGCTTCTCCTACTACCGGAAGAAAGGACAATACACCCATCCACGCACCTCTGCCTTCGACAAACTTTTGAGCCTTCAACAGTTTTTCTTCTTTTATTCCGAAGACTCTTTTTATCAATTTCATATCACCGATGGTTCCAATCCAATAATTTACCATCGAACCTGCTACGTTTCCGATGGTTCCGCTGACAACTGTCAGGAAAGGGTCCATTGTACTTGTTGCCAGCAATGCCGCCATGACAACTTCCGAGCTGAACGGTATAATCGTTCCGGCAAGAAATGCGGCAATGCCCATTCCCCAGTATCCGTAACTTATCAGAATTTCATTTAGTGTGTCCATAAATTTGCAGTTGCAGATGCTATGATTGCCAATACGGCAATTATGAATATAATGTTGGATGTGCGTGTGTTTGTTTGTGCAAAATACTGTCCGCCAACGATTGCTGTACATATATATGGTACGGCAAGCATGCTGCCGAAATGAGACGGAACAAGCAATGCAATGGCAAATCCGCCTATACCTAAAGCAATGGCGGCATTATATATGGTTCTTGTTCTGGTCTTGTCTTTATAGCTGTTTCTGTAGAAATTTATTGAACCTGCAGAAAATAAGGCCAAGGCCAACGATGCCGGACATATCTCTACTGCTGTCAGTGAGCTGTAGTCGGGTGATGTAATCCTTATGATATCGTTGATGTCATTATAGAATATTTCAACATCACCGATGCAGAAAGCATATACAAACAGAAACCAGAATGGAGTCAATACGCCAAGTATTCCAGCCGTGAATGTACGCGGATTCAATGACCTCATAATCATTTGTGCAATCCAATAGAATGGAACCATGAATATCATTTTGGGCACGATAAGCGTAGCTGTACCTGCAAATAGATATGTTACAAACGATGTTGCTGTCGAACTGCTTGTCTGATATGTGACGAAAAGCGTGAACAGCGACAGAAGCGTTGTTATTGCTATCAGATGGAACGGCTGAAAGTTGTGGAGGAACGTGCTTGCCGATATTAATGCCAGCAGGCAGCTGCTCGGCATGCGCGAACGTATCCTGAGCAGGGCGAATTTGTTGTTCATTTCAAACATCATACTTGTTATGACGATTGTGCAGGCAAGTCCGATGAATACGGCCGTTTTGCCTGAACGTATCGATTCCGGTATGATGTTCCACGCGATGCTGTCTGTGAAGAATCCGGTTGTTTCTGCATCAGACCAGCCAATCCACACTGCCAAAGCAAATATGCAGGTTGCCGGCAGTGTAAACTGGCTGGATGCTATTTTTTTCAAGAACTCAAGTCTCACGATTCTTTTTCCTTATTTCTTAAGTCTTAAAGATCTTGTCCTATGTCCGAACGGAAGTATTTCTTCTCGAAGTTTATCTTCTGTGCTTCATTGAATGACTTGGCGAGTGCTTCGGCCTTGTCCTTACCGTATGAGCTTACAGCTATCACACGTCCGCCGTTTGTAACGATTCTTCCGTCTTTTACGGCTGTTCCTGCGTGGAATACAATGCTTCCCTCTACATCGTCTATACCTGTTATCTCGTATCCTTTTTCGTATGCTTCAGGATAGCCTCCGGATACGAGCATTACGCATACTGCAGAACGGTCGTCTATTTCAATTTTGCGCTCTTCGAGATTGCCCTCAGCTACACCTTCGAACAGTTCCACCAGGTCGCTCTTTATACGGAGCATCACTGTTTCTGTTTCAGGATCGCCCATGCGGACATTGTATTCAATAACCATAGGGTTGCCTTCAACGTTTATAAGACCGAAGAATATGAAACCCTTGTAGTCGATGCCTTCCGATGCAAGTCCTTCTACAGTAGGACGGATAATTCTGTCTTCAACCTTCTTCATCCATTCCTTGTCGGCAAACGGAACAGGAGAGACGCTTCCCATACCTCCAGTGTTCAAGCCTGTGTCGTGCTCGCCTATGCGCTTGTAGTCCTTTGCTTCAGGCAGAATCTTGTAGTTCTTTCCGTCGGTGAGTACGAATACAGAGCACTCTATTCCGCTGAGGAATTCCTCGATGACTACGGTTGCACTGGCATTTCCGAACATACCCTCAAGCATGTTCTTGAGTTCTTTCTTTGCTTCATCGAGAGTAGGAACGATGAGCACACCCTTACCTGCGCACAGTCCGTCGGCCTTGAGCACGTAAGGAGCCTTGAGTGTTTCAAGGAACTTGTATCCTTCTTCGATATTTGTTCCGTTGAAGCTTCTGTATGCGGCAGTCGGAATGTTGTGGCGCTTCATGAATCCTTTTGCAAATTCCTTGCTGCCTTCTAGTTCTGCTCCAGCTTTTGAAGGACCGATGACAGGAATGCTGCAGAGTTCGGCATCGTTCTTGAAATAATCGTAGATACCCTTTACGAGTGGATCTTCCGGACCGACAACAACCATGTTTACATTGTTGTCAAGAACGAATTTCTTTATACCGTCGAAGTCGTCAGCCTTCAGTGCCACGTTCTCGCCGGCAGATGCTGTTCCGGCATTTCCTGGTGCAATAAACAGTTTTTCTGTCTTTGGACTCTGGGCGATTTTCCATGCAAGAGCATGTTCACGTCCGCCGCTTCCTAATAGAAGTATTCTCATATTCTTGGTGAATTAATGTTTTATAGAATCCTATTTATTGAAAATCATTTAAGAAAATCGTCGAAGTATCTGCTGATGTGTTCGTGCAGATGTATTCTGTCAGTACCCATCATGTTGTGTTCGTCGCCAGGGTAGGTGAACAAGTCTGGGTGTGTGCCAGCATCTATGCAGGCTCTGATGAACGAAAGTGTCTGCTGAGGAACGCATACAGGGTCGTTGCCTCCGTATATGATCATGAGTCTGCCCTTGAGGTTGCCTGCTTTGTTCAGCAGACTTGCATTCTTGTATCCTTCAGGGTTTGCCTGAGGTGTATCCATGTATCTTTCGCCGTACATTACTTCGTAGTACTTCCAGTCGATTACAGGGCCTCCTGCGACGCCTACCTTGAATACGTCAGGATAAGTAGTCATCAGGCTCGTTGTCATGAATCCTCCGAAGCTCCATCCGTGCACTCCCAATCTGGTGCTGTCAACATAAGGCAGGCTCTTCAGATAAGCCACTCCTTCGAGCTGGTCTTTCATTTCCTCTGTGCCGAGCTGACGGAATGTTGCCTGTTCGAAGGCAAGTCCTCTGTTTTCGCTTCCGCGGTTGTCCAGACAGAACATGACGTAGCCTTTCTGTGCCATCCAGATGTCCCAGCCTCTGACTCCCCAGTTGCGGCTCGCATCGATGTTGTGGGCATGTGGACCTCCGTAGACATATACTATTGCCGGATATTTCTTGTTCGGATCGAAATCTGTAGGGAGCACAAGTCTGTAGTACAGATCCGTTTTACCGTCAGCTGCCTTTATGGTTCCCACTTTCATTTCAGGTACGTCGTAGTCTTTCCACGGTTCTTCTGCTGTGAGAATGTTGACATTCTTGCCGTTGTCGGTTGCAATGAGGTCGATGCTTCTTGCCGTTGTCGGTGATGAACTGTTGCTCTGAAGGTATTTGCCCGATTCAGACAAATCGCCGTAGTGATAACCTTTGCCGTCATCGAGGAGCTTTCTTCTGCCTTTCATGTCGACGGCATACAGATTTCTCTGTATCGGATTTTCTTCGTTGCTTGCGTATATTATAGACTTCTTTGCCTCGTTGAATCCGAGGACCTCCATAACTTCGAATTCACCTTTGGTCAGCTGTGCAAGCTGTTTGCCGTCGGTATTGTAGAGATATATGTGGTTATATCCGTCTTTTCTTGTCTGATATATGAACTTGCTGTCGTCCCAAGGAAGGAACATTATAGGATTTGTCGGTTCGACATATTTGTCGTTCGTTTCCACGAAGAGAACCTTCTCTTTGTTGCCGTCCGAAGCATTGTAGCGCACCAGTTCAGCTCTGTTCTGGTCGCGGTTGAGTTCAATCATGTAGACCTTCTTTTCATCAAGGCTCCACGCTATGTTTGTGAAATATCTGTCTGTCGGATCTCCTGCTTTCAGGTAAATCGTATTTCTTGTAGCCGGATTGTATATGCCCACAGTCACCTTATGGCTTGTTTCACCGGCCATAGGATACTTGTCTGGTACCATCGTAGCACATCTTGTCGATATGTCCACCTGAGGATATGTAGTCACCATCGACTGGTCCATTCTGTAGAATGCCAGCAGATTGCCCTTAGGACTCCAGAATGTACCTTTCATTATGCCGAATTCGTTGCGGTGAACACTTTCTCCATACACAATGTCGAGACTTCCGTCTTTGCTCACCTGATTTTTCTTTCCGTCGGCAGTAATAACATACAGGTTGTGGCCTGACGTATATGCCAGATTGCGCGATTCTGCGTTCCAATCGGCATTCTGCATACCTTTCTCTTTTGGTTGTGACCATTCCACCGTCCCTTTTTCCCAATCTACGAGCATGTCGCTCTTTGGTGTGCTGACTTTCACCAAAGTCTTGTCTGCATACGGAAATACAGCCTCATAAAGGTGGTGTATCTTGCCTGCATCGGCCTTTTCGAGAATGCTGTTTATTTTTTCAGTACTGAAGAGTACAGTTTTTTTGCCTGTCTTGTTGTCTACAGTAGAACATTCATCTACATCCAATTCTATGCATTTGTCGCCCCACCATGTGAGGTAAGCTGTTTTAGGATAAAGCGAGTAGAATGTCGATCCTCCAGGCAGAAGGTCGTCGAGTGTGAATCTTTTCTTGTCCTGAGCTGTCATGGCCGAGGTGATGGTAAGCATCATTGCTAAAGCTAATATGCCTTTTCTCATTTTGTTCCTATATATGTTGTCTGTAAAAAGTGCGCGGACGCAGCCGGACATCAATATTCCTGCTTGCGTCCGCTTGTTTCCGCACTATCCTTGTAAATATTATCTTCTGTTGTCTTTATCCTTTCTGAAAGGACGTCCTTCGCTGTCGAAGCCCCAGCTCTTTCTTCGGTCGTTGTCGCCTTTCTTTCGGTCATCCCTTCTTCGGTCGTCCTTGTATTTCGAACCGCCGTCGCGCTTGTCACGTCTGTCGCGTCTGTCATCCTTTTTGCCGAATCGGCCCCTGCTGTCGTCATCGTCAAATCTGCGCTTGTGGTCTTTTCCTCCGAACGGCTTTGCCTTGAAATAATGGTCGTTGTCGTCGTGCTTGCGCTTTCCTTTGCCGAAGTGCTTGCCGCCTACCATTGAAGCATCGTCCATCTCTTCGTCTTCATCCTCATCTCTGTGCTTGTGAGGCTTGAACTTGAGATTGCGCTTTCTTTCTTCGTCGGTCTTGATGTCAATGCCTTCTTCGCGCAGGTCCTTGAGCTTTCCGCTGAATATCTGATATTTGCGGAATTCGCATTCGAGTGCACCGTTGTAAAGCGCGTATTTTGTAGAAGGACGGAATCCTATCTGTGCGAAACATTCGTCTCTGAAGCTGAGAACCCACGCATCGTTTCCTGCGAAAGCATGTTTCAGTCTCTCGCCCAGTGTAGAGTAGAGTCCCAGAAGGTCATCTGTCGTGATGCGTTCGCCGTATGGCGGGTTTGTAATCATTATTGCCTTTTCGGCAGGCTGAGTGAAATCAGCTATGTCCTGCTGGCAGATTTCTACAATCTTGTTGACACCAGCGGCACGTGCATTCTCCTGAGCAATGCTTACGCACTGACGGTTGATGTCGTAACCGTATATCTTATGGTCGAATTCGCGCTCCTGTGAATCGTCATTGTATATTTTTTCGAACAGTTCCTCGTCGAAATCCTTCCATCTTTCGAATGCAAACTCCTTGCGGAATACACCCGGATATATGTTGAGCGCAATAAGCGCAGCCTCAATCAGAATTGTTCCCGAACCGCACATAGGGTCGATGAGATCGCATTCGCCGTCCCAACCTGTAAGCATAATCATGCCGGCAGCGAGAACCTCGTTGAGAGGAGCCGCTACTGTTGCCTGGCGGTATCCGCGCTTGTGAAGACTTTCGCCGGAGCTGTCGAGGCAGATTGTCACGTCGTCCTCTGCGATATGTATGTGTATTCTTATGTCAGGATTTGTGATGCCCACGTTAGGACGTTCGCCTGTTTTCTCTCTGAAGTAGTCGGCAATTCCGTCTTTTACTCTGTAGGCAACGAATTTTGAATGTCTGAAGTTTTCTGAGAATACAACCGATTCAACGAGGAATGTACTTGTCGAATCCATGTATTCTTCCCATTTGATTGTCTTGGTCTTTTCGTATACTTCATCAGCATCTTTAGCCTTGAAGTGCAGTATAGGCTTAAGTATCTTTATCGCTGTGCGCAGGCAGAAGTTTGCCTTGTACATCATTTCCTTGTCGCCGGTGAACGAAACCATACGTCTTCCGATCTGGACGTTGTTGGCTCCCAATGCTGTGATTTCCTTTGCCAGTACCTCTTCCAGTCCTTGGAACGTTTTGGCTATCAGCGCAAATTCTTTTCCTTCCATGTATTGATGTTGAATGTGATGTTTCTTATGTTTTGTGAATCTATCTGGTCGTCTCTTTGTTTGTTTTGTGCGCCGTCATCTGCGCTGTACAATTCTGCTGTCGGCAGGCACATCCTCGGTCACCCATATATTGCCGCCTATTACAGCACCTTTGCCTATGGTTATTCTTCCGAGTATTGTAGCGTTGGAATATACAATTACGTCGTCCTCGAGTATCGGATGGCGCGGTATGCCTTTGATGGGATTGCCGTTGCAGTCGAGCGGAAAGCTCTTTGCACCGAGCGTCACTCCCTGATACAGTTTCACGTTGTTGCCTATGATGCATGTTTCGCCGATGACAACGCCTGTACCGTGGTCAATTGTGAAGTGATGGCCTATTTCTGCACCCGGATGAATGTCTATTCCGGTTTCCGAATGTGCCATTTCTGTAAGTATTCGCGGAATGAACGGAACTCCGAGCTTTAGCAGTTCGTGGGCTATACGGTAGTTCGTCAGCGTCTTGATGACAGGGTAGCAGCTTATTATTTCTCCGAAACTTTTTGCCGCAGGGTCGCCGTTGTATGCGGCTTCAACGTCGGTGGCGAGTATTCTTCTCAGTTTCGGCAGTCTTTCTATGAATCTGCATGCCAGATCAAGGCTTTTGTCACGTATATCGTCAGTTTTTGTGTCGGCACATGCATCGTTCATGTACAGTCCGGCTTCAATCTGTCCGGCCAACAGTCCGAACAGTTTTTCCACGTTCACGCCGATGTGGTATTTCAGCGTGTCGCTGTTTATTGATGAATTGCCGTAATATCCGGGGAAAATAATGGCTCTTGCCAGGTCTATGATTTCACACAAGACTTTGCCTGACGGCAGCGGTGTGTCTTCGCTGTGCTTATGAAACATTCCCTTGTATGATTCAGGCTCGGACAGTTCTTCGACGGCCTGCATCAGTTTGTTTGTACAGTTGGTGGAATTCATTTGTTGTCTTGTGTCAGTAAATTAACATTCAGCCGTTTGTCGGATGATTTTACCTGCAAAAATAATGAAAAAAAAGAATCTTGTTGATATGAGGGTTAAAAAAATGCTGAAGTGCTGTTTTATAGTCAATAGGGCATGAGTGTTTTCTGTTGAAATGCGAGCGCTCGCGTCTGAATTTTCGAGCGCGTGCGGTTTTGCTTGCGAGCCCTCGCAAGTTTTGTGTTTCTATATAATGACAGATGCCGTACACCGAACTGTTAATACTTATTGATATATTTATTGTCTCCTGATTATTAAGAACATAAAAGCGTTATTTCAACAAAAGCGTTAAATGATATCTGAAAAACAAATCTTTTTACTTGTCCGGTGTTTTCGGCAAATGTCATTCCTTTCGATTACCTTCTCTGGTCATCGGGTTTTATTATTTGTCAAGGTTTTGCTTCGCTCTGCAAATCCATCTGTTTCCTGCATACATAAACAAGGCATAAAGAATGCTTTTTATGAATGCTCGGCAAATATCTTCATAAATCCTGATGCAGGCAATTTGAAATCCCTAAATGCATGTAGGATTTTCCCTAATGCGGCATTCCTTTTCCCTATAGTATAATCAGACTTTACGTGCGCTGGCTGTAAAAACGGTTGTGCAATAGTTGGAGTTGCAAGCTTTATGTGCTAAGTTTGCATAAGATAAATGCCTTGTCCGGGCATTTGTATATGTTTTTTACTCTTTACAATCATTTATTGCCGTATGCTTACAAATGAAGAATGTGAACTTTTCAATTCCAGAATGAAAGGTACTATGATTGAGGCCTTGGGCATTAGGTTCTTGCCTTCGGATGACGATGTTGCTCTGGCAGAGATGCCTATATGTGCCGCTACGAAACAGTATTTCGGAATTCTGCACGGCGGTGCCTCACTGGCGTTGGCCGAGACTGTTGCAGGAGCAGGGTCGCTCCACATCACCGGAGGCCGGTACAAGGTGTGCGGTGTGCAGGTAACGGGCAACCACGTCGGCATGTCGGCTTGTGAAGGCAAGGTCTACGGACGTGCAACGATTGTCCATGCCGGCAAATCTACCCACGTCTGGAATGTGGATATCGTCGGTGAAGACGGAAAACTCATCTCTACTGAAAGGGTAATGAATTATATTTTGAAGGATGACTGAAGATTTGAGAGAAAGAATCGGGCGTGCAGAGGCTTTTGCCGCATTCAGGATGCCGTTCGACAATGAATTTACTGTCGTCATGCAGAGAGGCATGGGGGCTTTCGTTTCCGACTCGGTTGCAGAATTGGCCGGCAGACGAGGTTTTGTCATGGTGCCTTTCTCGCTGGGGCGTAAATGGCCGGTCGTTATGGTGCGTCCGGACGATGTTGTGCGTACGCATGTTCCCGATGCCTGGGGCGAAAGTATGTTGTCCTCCGGGCTTTGCAGTGACAGCGGGCGCAAAGTCTACGAACAGGCATTCGAAGCCTTTCACGGTGCTGTAAGCTGTGGTGAATTCGACAAACTCGTGCTCTCGCGTTGCAGTGAAAGGCATTTGGAAGGCGGTAACCTGCTGGACAGTTTCATAAAAGCCTGCCACATGTATCCGCGCATGATGGTATATCTGTGTCGTACGGCCGAGGGAGGAGTGTGGTTCGGATGCACTCCGGAAATACTGCTTTCAGGTCGTCGCTCGCATTATTCCACTGTAGCTCTGGCCGGTACGATGTCTGTGCCTGAAAGCGACACGCGTACAGTTGAATGGAGTACTAAGAATGTGGAAGAACAGCGTATAGTTGCCGATTACATCAGGCAGAAACTTCACGGCTACGCAGATGTGATTGAGGAGGAAGGCCCGTATACGTCAAGAGCCGGACATCTGATTCACCTCAAGACCGTGTTCCATTTTACTCCTGCCAAAACAGGTTTTATTCCTTCGCTAGTGGAAGAACTCTATCCTACGCCTGCCGTTTGCGGACTGCCGAAAGAGAAGGCCAAACGATTCATCGAGGAAAACGAAGGGTACGACAGAGGCTACTATGCCGGTATCGTAGGAATGCTCGATGAGGCTGGCGATACAGAACTCTATGTCAATCTGCGCTGTGCCCGTATAGACGGCCATGTGGCACATCTTTATGCCGGAGGAGGTATCTTGCCGACATCGGAGCTTGAGCAGGAGTGGACGGAAACCGAAGAGAAACTTAAAACCATAGGAAATGTTTTCAGATAAGAGAAATATACTGCAGTTGGTATCGCTCATGCGCAAGGACTGCATAGACCACGTTGTGCTTTGTCCTGGAAGCCGTAATGCTCCGTTGGTACATACTTTCGTCGATGCCGGTTTCCACTGCCACGAAGTGACTGACGAACGCAGTGCCGGATTCTTTGCATTGGGTCTGGCCGAATGTCTTGACCGTCCAGTAGCCGTGTGCTGTACGTCGGGTTCGGCGGTTCTGGACCTTTTGCCTGCAGTCAGCGAGGCTTACTACCATCCGCTTCCGCTGCTGGTCATTACGGCCGACAGACCCGAGAGATGGGTAGGACAGATGGATGGACAGACGCTTCCGCAGTTCGGCGCATTCGGACGGCTGGTACGTCATGCTGTGCAGTTGCCTGAACCGTCGTGGAACGATGACGATGCAGTCAATGCAGAAGAGGTGTGGCACTGCAACCGCCTTATAAATGAGGCCTTGGCAGAGATGAAGCGGTGGAACGGTCCAGTACACATAAATGTACCTATCTCGGAACCGTTGTTCAACTTTACGCGTACCGAATTGCCCGATGAACGCATCGTGCGCTTGTCGAAATACGCTTGCAGCTACTCCTGTTTTGCACTCTCGGAAGAGATGAAGGACGAACTTTCTGCATGCCGGCGTGTGATGATTGTTGTTGGACAATTGACGCCTGCCGAGGCACGCAGACTCTCGCCGCTTGTCAAGAGATTGTCAGGCTGCGGTTGCGTTGTTGTTGCCGAGGTGCTTTCGAATCTGCATTCAGAAACCGGTGTAATCGGCAATTTCGATGAGATTCTTTATGCTGTACATGATGATGCTCTGAATCCGGAGCTGGTAATCACGGTTGGCGGACATGTGGTGTCAAAACGTATACGGCGTATGCTCAGACAATGCAGACCTTTGAAGCACTGGCACGTGTCGGAGTACGGTGAGATGGCCGATTTGTTCATGTCGATGACACGTCTGGTGGAATGCCGACCGTCAGATATGCTAGGTGCGGTGGCTGAGGTCTTGGCTGATTCTGTCTGTATGGACTATGCCGATCGATGGCATCGGGAATCGGATATTGTAGCTGAAACTACAGGAAATTATACGTTCGAGGGTTTCACGGATCTTTCGGTTCTGAATGCATTGAAGCCTTATTTTGTCGATGAAATCGCTGTTCAGACAGCAAACAGCAGTGTTGTAAGGAATCTGCAGCTGTTGGGTGCCGGTCGGTCGGATGTATACTGCAACCGTGGAGTGAACGGAATAGACGGCTCTGTTTCCACGGCTTCGGGCTTTGCGGCAGGAGGCAGAGACACCATCCTGCTGACTGGCGATTTGAGTTTCTTCTACGACCATAACGGATTGTGGAACAACTTTGTGCATTCTGGCGATGGAGCCCTGCTGAGGATTGTGCTGTTCAACAACGGTGGAGGACAGATATTCAGAAACCTGCCAGGATTGGAGAAATCTCCTTATAGAAACAGATATGTGGCTGCGGGACACGTGACGCATGCCGAAGGCATCGCGAACGACAACGGATGCGGGTACATGAGAGCTGAAAATGCCGATGAATTCGCATTGTGTCTGAAGCGCTTTTTCGCCGACGATTATTGTAGTGAATGCCGTACTGCAATATTGGAGGTGGTTACTGATGCAGGTGATAACGAACGGGAATACAAGAATTATTATCATAAACTGAAAAGATAAAGGCTGAAAAACTGTATGGAAAGAGAATGGAAAGAAATCAAGAAGTACGAAGAGATACTTTTTGAGTTTTATGAAGGTATTGCGAAGATTACTATCAATCGTCCTAGATGGAGAAATGCTTTTACACCGTTGACTACGTGGGAAATCAGTGATGCGTTGTATTATTGCCGTGAGGCTAAGGACGTGCGTGTGGTTGTGCTTACAGGTGCAGGCGACAAGGCTTTCTGCAGTGGCGGTGATATGAATGTGAAGGGACGTGGCGGATATGTCGGCAAGGACGGTGTGCCTCGTCTTAATGTTCTCGACGTGCAGAAGCAGATACGTTCTCTGCCTAAACCTGTCATTGCAATGGTCAACGGATATGCCATCGGAGGAGGACATGTACTCCATGTTGTGTGCGACTTGTCAATTGCTTCGGAGAATGCGATATTCGGTCAGACAGGACCTAAGGTGGGAAGCTTTGATGCCGGATTCGGCTCTTCTTACCTGGCGCGTATCGTAGGACAGAAAAAGGCGCGCGAGATATGGTTCCTCTGCAGACAGTATTCTGCTCAGGAAGCTCTCGAAATGGGATTGGTGAACAAGGTTGTGCCTTTCGACAAACTGGAGGATGAAGTGGTTGATTGGGCAAAGACCATAATGAAGCGCAGTCCTATAGCCATTAGAATGATCAAGGCCGGACTGAATGCCGAACTTGACGGACAGGCCGGTATTCAGGAATTGGCTGGCGATGCCACAATGCTCTATTATTTTACAGATGAGGCTCAGGAAGGCGGAAAGGCGTTTCTGGAGAAGCGCGACCCAGACTTCGACCAGTATCCATATATTCCTTAATCAGTAGATGTTCTGCCATGAGATTTAAGATTGATATTCTGCCCAGAACATTGAAATTCAAGAGACCGGCAGGTACATCCAGAGGTGTGTATACTGTCAGGAAGGTGTGGTACGTTATACTGCGCGATACAGAAGAGCCGGACCGTTTCGGTGTAGGCGAGTGTGCTCCGCTCGTGGATTTGAGCTGCGACTATTGTTCTGACGATGTCTTTGAACGCAGATTGAGGACATTGTGCGATATGGCGGAGAAGCTGTCGTGCGGCGATGAACCTGTCTTGCCCTATGAGGAGTTGAGGCCGTATCCATCGATGCTTTTCGGACTTGAAACTGCCGTCTGGCACTGGAAACGCCGTAGCGTGTGTCTGTCGGATACTGAGTTCGGACGCGGAAAACGCGGTATTGAGATAAACGGACTGATATGGATGGGTTCTTTCGAGGAGATGAAAGAGCGTATCGAGGAGAAGCTGAGGCTTGGTTTCGGGTGCATAAAGCTTAAGATCGGTGCCATAGACTTTGATTCTGAACTGAATCTTATAAGGATGATTCGCGGGCGTTTCTCAAAGGATGACATCGAACTGCGTGTCGATGCAAACGGTGCGTTCAGTCCGGACGATGCTTTGTTCAAGCTGGAACAGTTGGCCAAATACGACCTGCATTCAATAGAACAGCCCATAAAGGCTGGACAGTGGGATTGCATGGCACGTCTGTGTGCCGATACTCCTCTGCCTATAGCTTTGGATGAGGAACTGATAGGTGTAAACGAACTTGAAAGGAAGAACGAATTGCTCGACACTATACGCCCTCAGTATATTATACTTAAACCTTCGCTCCATGGCGGAATTGCTGGAGCTGAGGAATGGGTAGGCAAGGCTGAAGAGCGTCGGATAGGCTGGTGGGCTACTTCGGCTCTTGAGAGCAACGTGGGACTCAATGCAATAGCACATTGGTGCGCCGTGATGCAGGAGGAACGTGTGGATGCATGTCTGCTTCCGCAGGGATTGGGCACCGGACAGCTTTTTGTGGAGAATGTGGCTTATCCTCTTGAGGTCAGGGGCGATAAGCTCTGGTTTGACTGCGCGGCGGCTCATTCGGCAGATACTATTGTCTGGTGATATGCTACGTGCAGATGTTTGTAGTTTGAAAATATGGAACTTGACGAATTTCTTAAGGAATGGAATAATGAGTGTACGACGGTAGAGGTTCAGACATCCGGCTCTACCGGCGTACCGAAGAAAATGAGGGTGGAAAAGGCGCGCATGGTGGCAAGTGCAGTCAAGACGTGCGACTTTCTCGGACTTAGGCCGGGCGATTCTGCTCTTTTGTGTATGCCTCTGCAGTATATTGCAGGAAAGATGATGGTGGTGCGTTCTATTGTCAGAGGACTGAAGTTGGTTTCGGTGCATCCTTCGTCTGAACCGCTTTTGCTTACGGACGAGCATATCGATTTTGCAGCGATGGTGCCTATGCAGGTCATCAAAACATTGGAATCTGATGAGGGACGCAGAAAATTCAAGCAGATAAGGAATGTGATAATAGGTGGCGGGGCAATAGATCCGGCACTGGAAGCGCAGCTGAAGGACTTTCCGAATGCTGTGTGGAGTACGTATGGCATGACGGAAACATTGTCTCATATTGCCATGAGGCGATTGAGCGGCGAGACTGCTGGAGAATGGTATACTCCGCTGTCGAATGTACATGTAGAGCTTTCTGACAGCGAGACACTGGTTATTTCTGCTCCTGACATCTGCGACGGTGTTCTGGTTACGAATGACCGTGCTGTAATCAATGAAAAGGGGCAGTTCCGTATACTTGGACGAACTGACAATACGATAAACTCAGGCGGTGTAAAACTGCAGATAGAGGAGATTGAATCCAGAATATCCGAGTTGCTTGGCAATGCGGATGCTGAGGGACATTTCAGAATTGCAGGAAAAAAGGATCCGCTGTTCGGAGAAATCGTCGTAATGCTTCTTGATGAAAGTGTTTTGCCGTTGGAATCGAAGATTGCCGAAGCTGTAGCGGAGCTTCCCAAGTACTGGCGCCCTCGTGAGGTAATCAGGGTAAAGTCGTTGCCTATGACCGGAAATGGTAAACCGGACAGAGCAACTACGGCACTTATGGTAAACGAAAAGCCGGCAAATTGACGTTTTGACCGAATTTTCAGCCTTATAAATGTGTTTGGCTGAAAAAAGTATTTATTTTGCAATGTATTGTAAAATGCAGTGTATATGTGTAATCTGATTAATTTGCGTATGAAGAAGTTTGTTTCCCGTTTTTTTGTTTTGTCTTTGCTTCTTGTAACTGTGTCATGTGTTGAGAGCAACAACAAACAGAAGGAGCAGGAAGAGAAAACGGCCGATGTGGAGGTTAATACGCCTCAGGATATACATTCGGTTCTTGAGGCTGTCGGAAGCATTGGCGACGGAACAAGCATGAATGTTCTTGAACTCGTAAAGGAAAATGGCGATACGCTTGATATTGTGACAACTGATGCCAAGGTCTTTGGTGGATTGGAGTGCGGACAGAAAGTGGATGTGTTCTACAATAATTTTGAGGACGAGAGTGGGGCATCTATGATTATTAACCTCTCTGTACTTCAGAATACATGGGTGCTCGACGGTAATCCTAATGCTGGTTTTACAATTGTCGAGGATGGTGTTGTGGACACATATAATATGAAGGACCGCAATTATAATCATTGGAAAATCGATATGGGAGCTCTCTTGATGTCCTCCGACTATAGCGGAACGCTTAAGGTCGATACTTTCCATCTGCAGACTTTATCGGACGATTCTCTCGTAATCTCTGGTGGCAATTCGGTGTTGAAGATGGTTCGTCGCTGATAAATGTTCATAAAGACAGAATATATGGAATATACTTAGAAATAAGGCAAATGCACCTCAGAAAGTTGTACAAAAGACTTCTGAGGTGCATTTATTTTATGTTTTTAATCGTACTGCTGGGTTGTTTTGAACACGGTTAATAATAATCATTATCCGTTAACGGAAACTTTTGTGATATAAGCCTATAAGTTTGCATGTTCTCCTTAGTAAAGTGCGCAACAAAGTATAGAACAGTAAAAACTTTTTACGAGAGGGGTTTATTTGACTGCCTGTAATCGCCTGTATCGGAATTTTGACGCAATTTTTATAGAAAGTTCTGCAAACAAAAAAGGTGGCCTTTTGGACCACCTTTTTATAATTGATTGTCAGATGATTTGCAGAAAAATGTTCTGCTCATCCGAAAACGTTTTCTTAATATTTGCCGATGATATCGTCGAAGCTGCTCTTTACTTCACCTTTCGACTCCTTGTTCTCGTGATTGTTTTCTCTGTTTTCGTTGTGCGGACGGCGCTCTCCACGACGTTCACGTGGCTGGCGTGCTGGACGCTCAACATAATCTTTTGGCTTTTCAATCAGAACACGGTGTGACAACTTGAATTTGCCAGTCTTAGGATCAATCTCCATGAGCTTGACATCGATGTCGTCACCTTCTTTGATTCCAGCTTCTTCAACAGTTTCCAGTCTCTTCCAGTCTATTTCAGAGATGTGGAGAAGACCGTCTTTGCCAGGAAGGAATTCTACGAAGCATCCGTAAGGCATAACGCTGCGTACCTTTCCGTGGTAAACTTCACCAATTTCAGGAACTGCAACGATAGCCTTTATCTTGCGCATTGCAGCGTCGATAGCTTCTTTGTTTGGAGCTGAAACCTGAACTTTACCTACACCGTCTGCTTCTTCAATTGTTATAGTTGTCTGTGTCTCTTCCTGCATCTGCTGGATGATCTTTCCGCCCGGGCCAATCACTGCACCGATGAATTCTTTAGGAATGATGAGCTGCTCGATGCGTGGAACATGCGGCTTGAGTTCTGGACGTGGCTCAGATATAGTCTTCATCATTTCGCCCATGATGTGCTCACGGCCGGCTTTTGCCTGCATGAGTGCTTTCTCGAGGATTTCGTATGAAAGTCCGTCGCACTTGATATCCATCTGAGTAGCAGTAAGACCGTTCACTGTACCAGTTGTCTTAAAGTCCATATCTCCGAGGTGGTCTTCGTCTCCGAGGATATCAGAGAGCACTGCATATTTGTCTTCTCCTGGATTCTTGATAAGTCCCATTGCTATTCCGGCTACAGGGTTCTTGATTGGTACTCCGGCATCCATGAGAGCCAGTGTTCCTGCGCATGTAGTAGCCATAGAAGAAGAACCGTTTGATTCAAGGATATCTGATACAACACGTACTGTGTAAGGATAATCCTCTGGAATCTGTCCCTTGAGACCTCTCCATGCGAGATGTCCGTGGCCGATTTCACGACGTCCTACACCGCGCTGAGCTTTTGCTTCGCCTGTAGAGAATGGAGGGAAGTTATAGTGGAGGAGGAATCTCTGATAGCTGTGGTCGAGAACTCCGTCGATGAGTTTCTCGTCAAGCTTTGTACCGAGTGTACAAGTTGCGAGGGCCTGAGTTTCACCACGAGTGAAGATTGCAGAACCATGAGGTCCAGGCAGTGGGCTTACCTCGCACCAGATTGGACGGATGTCTGTTGTCTTACGTCCATCGAGACGTGTGCCTTCGTCGAGTACGCATCTACGCATTGCATCGCGCTCTACGTCGTTGTAGTAACGGTCGATCATAGCGTTCTTCTCCTCGAGTTCTTCTTCGCTCAGGTCAGCATGTGCTTCAGCATAAGCTTCCTTGAATGAATCGCGGATTTCCATGAATGCGTCTTCGCGTGCATGCTTGTCGCGGCTTCCTTCTTTTGTAATCTCGTAGCACTTGTCGTAGCAAGCCTTGCGCACTTCTTCTCTGAGGTCGTCGTCGTTGACTTCGTGGCAATATTCGCGCTTTACGTCAGTTCCGAGTTCCTTCATGAGTTCCTTCTGAAGACGGCACTGAGGTTTGATGGCTTCGTGAGCGGCTTTGAGGGCGCTGAGCAGATCCTGTTCGCTTACTTCTTTCATTTCGCCTTCAACCATCATGATGTTTTCTTCAGTTGCACCTACCATCAGGTCCATGTCGGCGCTCTTGAGCTGTTCGAATGTAGGATTTATGACGAATTCGCCATTGATACGTGCTACACGAACTTCTGAAATAGGACCGTCGAAAGGTATATCTGATGCGGCCAATGCTGCTGATGCTGCAAAGCCTGCTAAAGCGTCTGGCATATCAACTCCATCTGCAGAGAAAAGAATAACGTTTACATAAACCTCTGCGTGGAAATTTGAAGGGAATAGTGGACGAAGGGCTCTGTCCACGAGGCGGCATGTGAGGATTTCCTCATCTGAAGCTTTGCCTTCACGTTTGGTAAAACCTCCAGGGAAACGGCCGGCAGCGGCATATTTCTCTCTGTACTCAACCTGCAAAGGCATAAAATCTGTACCTGGAACTGCATCTTTTGCGGCGCAAACAGTGGCCAAGAGCATAGTGTTGCCCATTCTGAGCATAACGGCTCCATCGGCTTGTTTTGCCAATTTTCCTGTCTCAATGCTAATTTCTCTTCCGTCAGGCAATGAGACCTTTTTCGTAATTACGTTCATCTTAATTGTTTTTTACATCAAAATTCGTACAAATATAAGTCTTTATATTCAGCAAACGGTTGACAGCAAGTATAAAACTTTGTTCATTTTAGACATTTTTCTGATTTTGAATTGTTTTTGGAGTGCTGCAACGGCTCTTATTTGTATTTTTGTGCTGTAAATATAAGAAAGCGATGAAAAAAACATTTTTTTACCTGTTGGCAATTGCCGCTGTTGTATGGTCTTGCTACTCTACGCCTAAGTTCCGCATCGAAGGAACAATTACTGATGCAGAAGACTCTGTGCTATATCTTGAAGCCATGACGTTGAACGGTGTGGATGTTCTTGATTCTGCCGAATTGGATGATGACGGTGATTTTTCTTTTTCGCATGCAGCACCGTCATCCCCGGAGTTTTACGCATTGCGTATAAATGGACGCAGAATCAATTTGTCTGTCGATTCCACCGAAACTATTACCGTGAATGCTTCCTTGCCTACGATGGATTCAGATTATGAAGTATCAGGTTCTGACAACTGCACCAAGATTAAGGAAATAAGCGCTATGCAAAGGGAGGTTCAGCGTAAGATTACAGCTTTCGAGAAGAATACTTCGATGCTTCCAGGAGATATTTCCGACAGTGTCCGCAATGTCCTTTCTGCATATAAGAAGAAAATCATGGTGGACTACATATTGAAAGATCCTTCAAAGGCTTATGCCTATTATGCCGTTTGTCAGTCTATTTCGGACCTCTACGGCACTTTCCTTCTGTTCAATCCTCTCAACGACCGCACTGATGTGAAATGTTACGCGGCTGTGGCAACAGCATGGGATGGTAAATATCCTGATGCAGAACGTACTCGTCAGATATGTAATGCCGCAGTTCGTGGTATGGAAAATACGTCCAAGAGAGTGGCTGAAATCGATGCTTCAAAAATCAGCGAAACAGGTATCATAGAGGTTGCTCTGCCGGATGCAGGAGGCAATGTCCGCAGTCTTAAGGGGCTTAAAGGAAAAGTGGTACTTCTGGACTTTACGAAATACGGAGCACCGAAATCTGATGCAAGAACGCGTCAGATGCGTGAACTTTATAATAAATATTCGGCCAAAGGATTTGAAATCTATCAGGTTTCTCTCGACGAGGATATACACTTCTGGAAATATGCCTCTGAGAACCTTCCATGGATATGCGTCCATGAAACAGACGGTTCTGCAACAAGCGTTTACGGAGTTTCAACCTTGCCGACATATTTCATTATAGATAGAGACAATGAAGTTGTAATGCGAAGCGATGCAGTCAAAAATCTTGAAGCTGAAATTCTAAAGCTTCTCTGATTCCGCCAAGCTTATAATTGTTTCTGATAAACAAAAAATGTCGGAGCCGAAGATTGGAAGTATTGTTCCATTTCGGCTCCGACATTTTGTCTTTTTATATGTAGCTTTTATACGTAATCCTCTCCAAGATTTATCTCGGCGTCATTGACGAATTTACGTATTGATGCCTGGTCGTTCTTTTTGCAGATTATCAGTACATTATCCTTTTCAGCTATGAGGTATCCATCAAGTCCCTGTATCACTGCAATTTTATCCTTAGGCACTTGAACAATACAGTTGCGGCAGTCATACATCATGCTTTTGCTGTTTGTCGTTACGTTCTTGTTCTCATCCTTAGGCTGCGCATCATACAGTGCACCCCATGTACCGATGTCTATCCAATTGAAATGACACAGCATGACGTCCACATTGTCGGCTTTCTCCAGCAGTCCCACTTCGATGGAAAGATTTGGGGAGGTTGCGAACATGTCGTCTATGATGCTTTCCATACTTTCGTTGTTTTCAAGTCTTTCCTGTGCAGCGGTAAGAATCTGTATGGCATCCGGTATATGCTTCTTAATTGCATCCATGAATGTATTTACGTTCCAGAGGAAAAGTCCTGTGTTCCACAAGAATTCCTTGCTTTCGAGGAACATTCTTGCAAATTGCGACTCCGGCTTTTCGGTGAATGATTTCACTTTGAATATGTCCGATTCTATTTCATCGCCCATCTGTATGTAACCGAAAGCTGTTTCCGGTCGTGTAGGAACGACTCCGATTGTCAGCAATCTCTTGTGTTTGCCAACATGGTCGAGTCCTATGGTCATGTCGTCGGCAAAGTTACCTTCGTGTGTAATAAGCTGATCTACCGGCGCCACAATAATGTTTGCATTTGGGTTTCTTTGCTTTATGCAGATTGTGGCCCATGTCGCACTTGCCACAGTGTTTCTTCTCATCGGCTCCAGAAGCAGATTTTCTGATTTAAGGTTGGGCAGCTGTTTAGCCACCAGACTCTTGTATTTGATGTTCGACACCACTATTATGTTGTCTTCATCTATGATTTTCCTGAATCGTCTGTATGTAGTCTGCAGCATCGATTCTCCAGAACCAAGAAAGTCTACGAATTGTTTAGGTTCCGACTGTCGGCTTACAGGCCACAGTCTTACTCCTATGCCTCCGGCAAGTATTATACAAAAATTATTTCTGTTCATACAATGTTTCTCCTTTTTAAGCATGTTTGCCGTTTTTCATTTCTACGCTAATGTAGGCAAAAAAAATGACATCCGATAAGACCGTAGTTGAAAAATGATTAAAAGATGTCCATGTTCATATTTAATAGCATTTGTTTGTATTTCTTAGGTGGAAAATTGTTGTATGTCAATAAATGTGCCCTTGCGCACATACGTGTGGGTGACTTGTTGCATTGGATTTGCTTGTAATCTAATAATAATGAGATAGAAATCCGTTTGAAACAAAAATAGTCTACTTTCGCCGTACATAAATATAAAATATGGAAACTATGCAAGACAGACCGTATTATCGGACAGTAGTTTTGTCGGATATTCATCTTGGTACTTCACATTCCAAGACTGACGAGGTGAATCATTTTCTCAGCAGTGTCGATTGCGATCGCTTAATTCTCAATGGTGACATAATCGACGGTTGGCAGATGAAGAAAAGCGGTACCAGGGGGTGGCAGGCCAGCCATACACGTTTTTTCAAGATTATAATGAAGATGATGGAGAAATGCGGCACTGATGTTGTCTTTGTACGTGGAAATCATGACGATTTTCTTGATTCTTTCGCACCATGGACTTTTTCAAATCTTCATGTTGTACGTGATTACGAGATTACAAGCCGTGGCAAGAAATATTTTGTCACTCACGGTGATATCTTTGACCGCGTCACATCGCAGATGAAGTGGCTTGCACAGCTCGGTGATGTCGGTTATACTTTCCTCTTGTCTTTCAACAGTCTCTACAACCGTTACCGTGCATGGCGAGGCAAACCATATTATTCTCTCTCGCAGCAGGTAAAGAACAAGGTAAAGTCGGCTGTCAATTATATATCCGACTTTGAGCACACTCTTGCCGAGTTTGCCAAAGCCAGAAACTGCGATGGCATCATTTGCGGACACATTCATCATCCTGCAAACACGCAATATGAAGGTATACATTATCTTAATTCCGGCGATTGGGTTGAAACCATGTCTGCTCTTGTAGAAGACGAGAACGGATGCTGGAGTGTAATCTACTACAGCGACTTCATAGAGTCATATCCTGAGAACAAGAATGCACAACCGGCTCTCACTCTCGCATCATGAGATTCTTGTTCATTATCCAAGGTGAAGGGCGAGGCCATCTCACCCAGGCTCTGACACTCGAAGAGCATCTTCTTAGTCAGGGCCACGAAGTAGTTGAGGTACTTGTCGGCAAGAGCAAGAACCGTGAACTTCCCGACTTCTTCCGGAAGCGCATCCATGCACCGGTAAACAGATTCGAGAGTCCTAATTTTCTTCCTACGCCTGCCAATCGCAGAAGTCGTATCGCACCGAGCATCTTTTACAACCTCGCACGGTTTCCGTATTATGCGTCAAGCATAAGATTTATAAACAATCGTATAAAAGCTCTCCGTCCTGACAGAGTAGTCAATTTCTACGAGCTTCTTACAGGACTTACCTATATGGTATGCCGTCCAGATGTACCTTGCATCTGCATAGGCCATCAGTATTTGTTCCTGCATCGCCGTTTCCGCTTCCCTAAGGTCAATCCGGTAAGCCTTGCCATGCTGAAGCTTTTCACTCGTATGACGGCCATAGGTTCAAGCCGTATGCTGGCTTTGTCTTTCCGTCGCATGCCCGACGACCGTTCCCGCCGTATATATGTCGTTCCGCCTTTGCTCCGTACCGAAGCAATGCGTCAGTCCGTTTCTTCCGGCAATTACATTCATGGTTATATGGTCAATTCGGGTTTTTCGTCTCAGGTCGCTTCCTGGCATAAGAAGCGCCCGGACGTTCCTATGGAGTTCTTTTGGGATAGAAAAGGCGAATCCACCGTGAAAAAGGTTGATGAAACGTTGAGCTTCCACGCACTCGACGACAAACTGTTTCTCCAGCGCATGGCCGGTTGCATGGCCTATGCCAGCACTGCCGGTTTCGAATCCATTTGCGAAGCAATGTATATGGGCAAGCCAATATTGATGGTTCCGGCGCATATCGAGCAGGAGTGCAACGCTTTCGATGCAGTCCAGTCTGGAGCAGGTATAACTTCATCCTCATTCTGCCTTGATCGTCTTTTGGATTTTTCGAAGACATTCCGCCCCGATCCGCAGTTTGTCTTCTGGGCCAACAGTTCCGATATACTTCTTTCGCGCCTCGTTAGCGAACCTGCCGAAGAATCGGTCGTTGCACACGACTGGCAGTGGCAGCTTCATCTTTCTTGGCCGCGGTTCAAGTTTTAGAATCTGACAATTTTATTCTTGATTTGCTTTGCTGTCTGGGCTTCATGCTGTAGTTTGCATCAGTGTGAAGCCTTTTTGTTGTATATAAGAACTGTAGTCTCGGCCAAACTTATATCTTTGTTGCTGTTAAACAAACTTCGTCAACGTGGAAATAACAGTTCTCATAGACAATTGTCCGTGTCCCGATTTTCCGGCACTTATGTCCGAACACGGACTTTCACTCTTCATTGAGTATTCCGGCAAACGTATTCTATGCGACATGGGTGCCAGTCGTAAGTTTCATGCCAATGCCGATATCTTGGGCAAAGACCTGAATACAGTAGACTTTGCATTTGTTTCACATGCACATGTGGACCACACAGGTGGTCTGCGCCATTTTCTTGAAACTGTGCCCGACAAGCGTGTTTATATTTCCAGCCGTGCTTTTTCTTCACGCTATTATTCTTACAGTCACGCCCGTCGTCATTCGCTTAGTCCTGATTACAGCATTCTGGACGAATTCACCGGACGTTTCTCCTTTGTCGATGACAGTATGTGGATCTCTCCTGATATCGCAGTTGTATCCTGTCGTGACAATTCTTGTCTCCGTCCGTACGCCAACAGTCTCCTTTTTGCCGAGAATGATGGAACGGAACATCCTGATGATTTCTCCCATGAATTGTCTTTGGCCTTCAGGTCTCCCGATGGACTTGTCATCGTGTCCTCCTGCTCCCATTGCGGTGCAGTAAATATCATGCAGTCATGCTGTCGTTTCACCGGCGAATCTCATGTCTATGCTTTCGTTGGCGGTCTGCATCTTGTCGATAACGCCCGTTCTTCCGATGAATTGGCTGTTTTCAGCGATGAAATCAACCGATTCTTCCCTGACGTAAGAATCATAACCGGCCATTGTACCGGCTCTTCTGCACGTAGCCAACTGCCGTTGTCTGTGCATTCTGCAGAAATCTTCCACACAGGTTCAGTCTTCAGCCTGTAGCGTACTTCAATGTTTATGTTTACTGTTTGAAGGAAGTTTCATTTCATGATGCCCGTATCGTTGTCGCTGAGGTTTATTCTCTTGTCAGCCGAGCGGTACTTTCGTCCTTTTTCTATTCTCCACGTGATTTTAAGGCTTACCATGTTGCTGTAGTCTGTGTTGTACAAGGCTATATTCTTTTTAAGGTTCTTGTTCAATATTTCCGACTGGAACATCTTGTACCTCTTCACCAGTGGCTGTTGCCATGAAATGGAGAACTGCCAGTTCTTGTATTTGTACGAAGCGTTCAGAACCGAATATCCGCCGTTATAGCCTTTGGTTTCTCCTTCCAGGAAGCGAGAGCCGTTGTCGGCGTATGCCGATATCGAGAAATTTCCCAGGTAGGCATCTATACTTCCCGCTACGAAGTACGATGTGTAGCAGTGTGTATAATCATATCCGAAGTTGAAACATCTGAACAGTCCTCCGTATGCCATGATGGACAGTTTCTCGGGAATAACCCAGTAGTTGACGTATGCCATAGCATTCAGTGCATCGATCTCTTTTTGGTTCCGCTGCGTGTATATGAACTTGTCGTCTTCCGTTCTCTCGTAAACGGCCATGTTCGTATTCGGGCACATCTTGTATAAACATTCGGCATACGACGTGATGCGGGAATCAGAATATGACAGTCGCAGAATGTTGTATATGTCCCTGCTTGGTTTCAGGTCTGGGCTTCCGACAGTCCATTCCATGCTGTTGTTGCGTATTGTCGCATCGCTCATCATTGCTATTCTGGATATGCGTTCGTTGGATTTGAAGTTGTAGCTCAGCTGCAGGCCTTTTGTGAAATTGTAGGCCAATGCAACTTTAGGATTGAATGTCCAATAGTTATATTTGTTGTTTCCCTGTCTGTAGTTCATGTAACTTGCTCCTGCACCGGCAGAATATCTCAGATTCTTCCAGTACCCCTTTATTTCAGAAAAGGCATAAATATGGTTGTTTCGCATTATGTTGTCCGACGAAACATCACCGATGTAACAGTTGTCCGTGTTTTTGTATTTATAGTTTAAACCTGCCGACAGTGTGAAAGGTTTGAGTTTGTTTTCGTAGATGGCTTCGCCCATTATAGAGTAAGTTTTTCCGTCAACGTTGTATTCATAGCTGCCTCCTTCGTCATAGCTGTTGAAGTTGTCAGTCTTTATGTAAGTTCCTACTGCATTTATCGTGATGGATTGTTTAGGCGTAAACTGATTGAAGTAATACATGTCGAGTACAGGGCTCCACGACTTGCTTTTGTATTTTCCTGTGGCGGTGTATGTTTCCTGTTCTTCGGTGATGTTGTTTTTATTGAAGTTACCTGGAGTGTTGTTGAAGTTTCCGTTGAGTGAAACCTGAAATACGCGGTCGGTCGAGTCCGCCATATTGTATGTGAGTTTTATGTAGTTGTTCGAATACATGCTTCGTGAGTCGAAGTCATTGCGTGTAATTCTTTTGATGGAACCGTCGTTCAGATGGTAGTCGGCTGTTTCTTCGGTTATGCTTCCTCTGAAATCCTTGAATCCGAAACCATAGTTCAGTGAAAGTTCACTTTTGCCGTTGTGCAGTTTGCCGTATATGTTGTAGTCACCCTTTTTAGTCGTCACTGTCTGTGTTAAGTCGGTTCCTGCCGTATAGCCGTTCTCCTTACGCTTAGTGATTATGTTTATCACGTATGCGATTCCATCGCCATATCTTACGCCCGGATTGTCGATGAATTCGATTCTTATTATATATTTCGGATTGAGCGAAAGCATTTCTGGTCTGCCGGCTATTATACCGTTTATGCGTACCTGCACACTTCCTCTGCTGTCTATTGCCGATATGCTGTAATTCACATCGTCTATGCGTATATTGGGCAGTCCAAGCCTTCTCAGTATGCTGTATCCGGTGTTCGAAGCTTCCTTCTGCGCCTCAGATGGGTATATCAGCATACCGTCGATTTTATTTACTACTCTTGCCGCTTTCACTTCCACATCCTTGATTGTTACAATGCTGTCGGCTTCTTGTGCCGAAGCAGTAAGTGTATTGGAAGCGATGATGATCAGTGCTGTAGCTGTTTTACAGATGGGTAGGGCGCATCTTTTAAGATTATGCACCAGCTCTTTAAAGTTGTCTGCTGTCTGTTTCATGGTTCTTCTTTTGTCCTTGTTTCAGAACAAAAGTAGTGTTATGCATTTTATAACCTTCGAAACAGATGCTGACATTTGTCTGACAATGTACTGTCAGATACCTTATTCCTTGATTTTCAGTGAATACTGTCTGCCTCTGTCAGTCGCTATTTCTAGATTGGAGTTGTTCTCCACTATTGGTCTCAGTCTTTTTATCAGGGTGTACAGCGTATCGTTTGCGTCATCTTTCTTCGGCCACAGTTCCGTGCATATCCTTTCTTTTGATAACGAATGTGCAGGAGCATTCCAGAACATCATCATCAGTTGCAGTTGCATAGGAGTGAAATGTATTGGATTGTGGTTGGAGTCGTAAAAACAGTTGTCGCAGTCTGAATATGTAATGCCACCGAATTCAACCTGATGGCAAAGCCTTTCTGCTTTCTTCCTCATGTAGAGCCATGAGAGCAGTGCCCATGCGAATGCCATAGCTGCTAAAGTCGACGACATTCTCTGATCTGATAGTCCGAATATCGTTGATGCAGACAATCTTGTGTATCCCCTGAGTGCAAGAGTAGCACCGGCGTTCTTGTCTTCGATGATCAGTGTGTCACTGCATATCATGTGTTCATCCGTTCTGCCCCCTTTGTACTGTTTGTCCACTATATCGAATGTGATGAAGGCATTATTTTTCAGCCTGCTGTTCTTCAGGTGCTTGCAGAATCTTTTGTCCGACACAGCAATCAGAACCTGGCCGTTCGAAGCAGTCCTCAGCTGTTTGTAAGCCTTTATGGTATCTGGTGAGACAAAGTTGTCCTCCTTTTCCTTTATTGTCATGCTGAGAGCCTGACTGAGATCCGCCTCAATCTCATTTTTTGCAGTCATATAACTTTGGTGACCTGCAAACAGAGATGTCAGCATCAGCGAAAGAAAGACTCCTATAGGTAAAAACTTGTTGTTCATATAAATGTGTATTTCCAGGTTCTATGCAAATATAGTGAAAGGTGAGTGCTGAGGCAAATGAAAACTTCGTTTTTGATTAGGCTTGCCAAAACAATATGATATACAAATACAAAATTTCAAGGAAATGTACAGGTAGGAACTTGATATGAAGGAAAAAAACTATCACGGCTCGCCAGAATCATAGACAAAGCTTTCAGGTGGTTTCCGATGTTCAGGGAAATGCTGCGCATGGAAAAGTTTTGTGCCATGCTTGGATTCTCAAGGGAAATGACCGAAAGCCTTTTGGTCAAGAAAGAAGCCTTAAAATGTAGCGGTAAAATCTATTCAGAGCAGCATAGGCGGAATTTTGATATAAAGGATGATATTTTAAGGGTGGAAAATGACCCTGACGATGAAAGCAGGCTGAACCTGACTATAAACAGGAAGCCGATTGCCGACTGGTTCAGGGAACAATGGCACAGGCTTAGATATGGAACAAGAATGCCGCAACAGGAAGAAAATAAAAATAGAGGTATTAGAATGTAATTTAGCTGTATCGTACGAATTATCAATGATATTTGATACCTTTTCTCTAAAACGTATTTGTGTCAATCCTTCATTTGGTGCATAAATCGCCTCTGTCCATTAGTTTTGGTTTCCATGACGCATGATTAGTGATTCCGTGACGGTAATAGTCTCGGACTCCAAATATAAGTTTGTTGCTTTTCTCTTCAAGCTTGGGTAGCTTATGCCGGTGTTCAACTCCTTCCCGCGCGTCTGCAAATTTGCGAACCGGGCTGCCGTGCGCCACAAAGGTAATTACATTGCACGGGA
>OKRU01000243.1_pt1 | contig 51528 bp, 44 predicted proteins | sample 1601131 | NCBI WGS metagenome assembly OKRU01 (sample SAMEA3541558, study PRJEB24748) | human gut metagenome | biome: human gut; feature: human-associated habitat; material: faeces | place: China | collected 2012
AGCTTCGTATGGTTAAGTTCGCAAGAATTAAGTCATACAACGAGCTGTTCTCAGGTGACCCTGTATGGGCTACACTTGAAGTCGGTGGTATTGGTATGGACGGACGTTCAATGGTTACAAAGAACGACTACAGATTCCTTCATACTCTTGAGGATATGGGACCTGCTCCAGAGCCAAACCTTACAGTACTTTACTCTTCAGCATTGCCTAACAACTTCAAGACATATGCTGCTAAGATCTCTGTAAGAACAAGCTCAATCCAGTACGAGAACGATGATGTAATGAAGCCAATCTGGGGTGATGATTACTCAATCTGCTGTTGTGTATCTGCTACACAGACAGGTAAGGAAATGCAGTTCTTCGGAGCTCGTGCAAACCTTGCTAAGTGTCTCCTGTACGCTATCAACGGTGGTAAGGATGAGAAGTTCCTTGACAAGAAGACAGGTAAGCCAATGCAGGTAGGTCCTGACTACGCTCCTATTACTTCTGAGTACCTTGACTATGATGAAGTACTTGCTAAGTACAAGCAGATGCTTGACTGGTTAGCAGGACTTTATGTAAATATCCTGAACCTGATTCAGTACATGCATGACAAGTACTACTATGAATCAGCAGAGATGGCATTGATCGATACAGATGTACGTCGTACATTTGCTACAGGTATTGCCGGATTCTCACACGTTATCGATTCCCTTTCAGCTATCAAGTATGCTAAGGTTAAGGTTATCCGTAACGCAGAGACAGGACTTGCAGAAGACTTCGAGATCGAAGGCGAGTTCCCTAAGTATGGTAATGATGATGACAGAGCAGATAATATCGGTGTATGGCTGCTTCATGAGTTCCTTACAGACATCAAGAAGAGACACACATACCGTAATTCAGAGCCTACAACATCTATCCTTACAATCACATCTAACGTAGTATATGGTAAGTTCACAGGTAACCTTCCAGATGGTAGACGTGCTTGGACACCATTTGCTCCAGGTGCTAACCCAAGCTACGGTGCTGAGACATCAGGACTTCTTGCATCTCTGAACTCAGTTGCTAAGATTCCTTATGAGTGGTCTTTGGATGGTATCTCAAATACTCAGACAATGAACCCATCTGCACTTGGTCATGATGAGGCTGAGAGAGCTGAGAAGCTTGTAAGCGCTATGGATGGTTACTTCGATCAGGGCGCTCACCACTTGAACGTAAACGTATTCGGTAAGGATAAGCTCCTGGATGCTATGGAGAACCCAGATAAGCCAGAGTACGCTAACTTCACAATCCGTGTATCTGGATACGCTGTTAAGTTTATCTCTCTTACACGTGAGCAGCAGCTCGATGTTATCAACAGAACATTCCATGACTCACTTTAATTAGAAGTTTGTCAAAAATGTTTTTGATAGATAAGTAATTCACTGGAGTCCCGGAGATACTATCTCCGGGACTTTTTATAAAAATAAAATTGTTAGAGGTGGAACATGCCGGAGAAGAAACAGATTTTAGGTTATATTCATTCAACAGAAAGCTTTGGAGCCGTAGATGGACCAGGTATCCGATTTGTAGTATTTTTGCAGGGCTGTAAGATGCGTTGTAAGTACTGTCATAACCCGGAGACGTGGAATCTGGTAACCGATTACACAAAGCTCTATGCTGATACAACGGATGATAAAGAACGAGAAGAACTCGAAAAGAAAATTGAAGAGAACACAAAACTGCTACTAGATAAAGGCGTCAAGGTTGAAGCGAGAACTCCGGAAGATCTGCTCAAGCAGGCACTTCGTTATAAGCCGTATTGGAAGGGCGACGGAGGAATAACCGTCAGCGGAGGCGAAGCACTTCTGCAGATGGACTTTTTGATCGAATTCTTCAAGCTTGCAAAAGCACAGGGGATTCACACAACGATTGATACAGCGGGCAATCCATTTACAAGAGAGGAGCCTTTCTTCTCGAAGTTTAATGAACTGATGGCACTCACTGATTTGTTCCTGCTTGATATCAAGCAGATTGAGGACGACAAACACCGGGAGCTGACAGGGTTCTCGAATAAGAATATATTAGACCTGGCACAGTATCTATCCGATCAGGGAAAGCATATGTGGATTCGACATGTCCTTGTGCCGGGCGTAACAACTGACGAAGCAGATCTGAAGAAGACGGCTGAGTTTATCAGGACTTTGAAGACGGTTGACCGTGTGGAGGTATTGCCATACCATAAGCTTGGAATCCAGGAGTGGGAGCGCCTTGGAATCCCTTATAAGCTGGAAGGAATCGATCCTCCAACCGACGAACAGCAAAAAATTGCAAGAGAGATTCTGGATGCAAAGTAATTTTGCTTATAGAATCAGAATAAGACAATATAAGAAAACGAATGAGACTGCACAATATTCAGAAAGATGAGTATTGTGCAGTCTCATTTTATTTTAGAAATGGAATAAAAATAGAGATTTGGAATAGAAAAGTAGGCTGTAACGTGCTATGATTTCATACAGTTAGTCGTGACAAACAAACGTTGCATATGGAGAGAATCAAGATATGAATAAGAGATTACAGGCAATTATTAAGCGGAGTAAGTATCTGGAAGCGCTGATAGGAGGAATTCCGCCAGAGATGTTATCCTTCTTCTTAGACAAATTGCAGATTGAAATATCGGAGCTGTCCGGGGAGGTAACACATTTAAAAATGGGACAAGATGATGAGTATATGAATTTTGTCACACCGCTGGAGGGAATTGAGATTCTGGAATACTACATGGCAGGAATGGATCAGGTGCCGGGACATGAACAGGCACAGGTAATGGATAATACCACTGTGATTCATTATTGTAACCGGGGACAGGCAGAAATCCGGGTACAGGATGGCAGGTATGCGTATATGAAGCCGGGAGAATTCTGTATCGAGTGGCACCAGCAGGTCGGGAAGCAGTTTAATTTCTACAATGAATCCTATGGTGGATTAGAGATTATAATGACGCTGGATGGTATCAGTGATGAGGATGAAGCATTGCTCCGGCGGTTTGGAATCGATCTGGACTTGATACAGGAAGCGTATGACCGGAATGATGATTACTTTATCGGACGGTGTACGGACAGACTCCAGGCAGCTTTCGAGGTTTTGGCGGAGAACATACAGGATGGCAGGAGTGAGAAAAGTACATATCTGATCTCTACACTGTATGTGTTGAATCTGATTCAGACGGAGGCGATTCCGAAGTTAGAACAACAGTTTTATCTGACGAAGGGACAGCGGAAGATCGTGCAGGAGATCCACGACCGTATCGTGCAGAATCTGGCGGAGGATATCTCTATGACAGAGCTTGAAGCGAGCTATCCGGTCAGCACCGTTTCGCTGAACAAATATTTTGAGATCGTATATGGAAGCACAGTCAAACGGTATATGCAGAATCTCCGGATGCAGGAGGCGGCGAAAAAGCTTGTGACTGGAACCGATTCGATTGCGGATATCGCACTCGCAGTCGGGTATGAGAGCCAGAGCAAATTCGGTACTGTTTTTAAGCGGAAATATGGACATACACCATTGGAATATAGAAGATTATATGGAGGAAAATAAGATGTTTATTCAGATGCAGCATGCAAAGAAAAGCTATGGAAAGGGAGAAAGGGAAGTACACGCATTGGATGATACGGAGCTTGCTTTAGAGCAGGGCAAGATCTATGTGATCTTAGGACCATCCGGTTCCGGAAAAAGTACGATGTTAAATATGCTTGGCGGTCTGGATTCGCTCGATTCTGGAAGTATCACTGTGGATGGAAAGGAGATTTCCAAACTGAAATCAGGCGAGCTTACGAAGTACCGCCGGTCCGATGTCGGATTTGTATTCCAGTTTTATAATCTGATTCCAGACCTGACAGTGAAGGAAAATATACAGGTCGTATCGGACATCGCAAAAGAACCATTGCCATTGGACGAAGTGATGCAGGCAGTGGATATCGAGAAATATAAGGATCGTTTTCCAAATGAACTTTCCGGTGGACAGCAGCAGAGAGTTGCAATCGCACGTGCGATCATCAAGAATCCGAAGCTTCTGCTGTGTGATGAGCTGACCGGAGCACTTGATTCCAAGACATCTAAGAATGTGTTGAAGTTCGTGGAGAAGGTCAATGCGCAGTTTGGCACGACTGTCGCAATCATCACCCACAATGAGATGATCGCGGGTATGGCAGATGGTGTGATCCGGATCAAGGATGGCAAGGTTGTCGCAAACAAAGTAAATGAGACGAAGATTCCGGCAGATAAGCTGGAGCTGTAAGGGGTGGCGACATGACATTAAATAAGAGATACATACGAAATATCAAACAGAATCTGTCCTTTTATATATGCGTGATGCTCCTGACAGCGGTTGCGATTATTTTATATGTTGCATGTAGCGGTGCCAGCCGTGGCGAGGGTGATTATCTGGACAAATTTTTTGAGGAAAAACACGTGGAGGATGCACAGTTTGCAACATATCAGAGTATTGACAAGGATGCACAGCAGACACTTTCAGAAAAGTATGATGTGACGATCGAAGAACAATCATACGCAGATTTTGATGTGGATGATCCAGACTGTGATGTGCGGGTTGGAAGTGATATTGCGGAGGAATATACGATCCGTGTATTTGATCCTACTGAGAAGATTGATACCTATGAGGTATTAGATGGTAATGACGTGCAGGCGGGGGATGAAATCCTGCTGACACCGAGAATGATGTCGTTACGGGGATTTGAGATCGGAGATACGATTGAGCTTGGTGGAAAACGTTATACGATCGTTGGTTCGATGGCACGCCCGGATTATTTATCTCCATATATAAATAATTCAGATAATATGTTCCAGTTCGATGTATTTGGCTGTGCGATTGTCAGCAAGACGGCATATGAGGAGATAGAGCCGGCAAAGAAAAACACCTATTACAGTGTGATCTATGGAGAAAATTCCGACGAGAAAGCATTTCGGAAGGCGGTTCATGAGGACTATTACATTCTCTCATATATAGCAGCCACGTCCAATATGCGAATCCGGACGTCAAGAAACGAGATCAAGACACTGGATATGTACACAGGCATGATTCTGCCGGTTATGGTGCTGTTCATTGTGCTTTTAATCGCAATCGTGCTCGGTAGAAAGATCAAGTCCGAAGCAAAACAGATTGGAGTGCTGAGCGCACTTGGCTATGGCAAAGGACGGCTGGCACTGCATTACGGAATATTTGGACTGATTCCGGGCGTTGGCGGCGCGTTGCTTGGAAGCCTCTCTGCAATTCCACTTCGGGATGCAATGATAGAAATGATGTTTGGCAACAAGATAGAGAAGCTGCCGGTTGATTACAGCTCTTCTATACAGCAGATGATATATGTGTGCCTGATTCCGGTCGTTGCATATGTGCTGGTTGCGATGCTTGCGGCACTTCGGGTTCTTCGGTTAAAGACGGTGGATCTTCTGCATGGAAATGGCGGCGTGAAGCGGCATAACCGGATGCGCATGGCGAAATCAAAGCTGAAATTCACGACGAAGTTTAAGCTTCGGGCATTGATTGGAAACTGGTCAAGAAGTCTGGTCGTAATTTTCGGTGTTGCGGTTGGCGGAATCCTGATGATATTCTGTTATGCATGCGTGGATTCACTGGAGAATTTCTGTGACAAGTCCGTGCATGAAGTCGGAAGCTATGAGTACGAATATTTCCTGACCGATATCCGCACAGAGCCTGTGACCGATGCGACTCCGATCATGATCGGAAATTTCGGTGTGGAAGGCAGCGAGACAAACATGTTGTATATGGGTATGGATAATAATCCATATATGGGACTGAAAAACACGCAGGGCGAGGAGCTGACGCTGATGAAGGGAAAGCATTACATATCGGCGATGGCGTCCATGCTCTATAATGTGACGAAGGGGGAAACACTTCGGTTCTACAATCTGGCAACGATGGAGGAATACTCGGTCACGATTGATGATGTGATACAGAATGACTGTCAGAGTATCCTGTATGGAAACTGGGCGGATGCCTGTGCATTTATGGATGTTCCAGAGGGAAGCTATAATGCGCTGATGTCAGACAAAAAGCTGGATCTTGAAGAATCCGAATATCTGTCTTGTTTGTCAAAACAGGCGTTGTCCGATCAGATCAATGAGATCACGGTTAGTATGAAACAGCTTATCAATATCAGTCTTGTCTTTGCTGCCGTGATTATCGTAATCAGTATCTATCTGATGGTGAACATGCTGATCAACGAGAACGCATCGTCCATCTCGATGCTGAAGGTGCTTGGATATGAAGACAAGGAAATTAACCGGATGATCATTCATATATATCATATTCTGATTCCAATTGGATTTGTGATGAGTGCGGTTGGCGGTGTGGTATTGTGCCGGATGAATTTTGAGGCGAGCGTCAGTGCCTACAATACTTATATCGAAACGGTTTACAAACCGCAGGGATTCATAATATTCGCAGTCTTGCTGGTTGCAAGCTATGTTGTATCCCTGTTGTTGCTTGGTCGGAAAGTGAAGCGGGCGGATATGATCGAGAGCCTGAAGGATAACCGGGAGTAGGAATATTTTCTATAATTAATTAAGAAGCTGTATCTGTAATGGGTGCAGCTTTTTTGATATAGGAAAAGATTATAACAAACAATCATTTTTATGTATGGCTGTCTGTATTGACATAACAGAGGAAGCACGTTATAATCTGAAACCATGAAAGAGAAATAAATAATATATCAGATAGGAAAAGTAGGGTATAAAACCTGCGAGGGAAAGGAAGTACGTCTATGGCAATCATCCAGATACAAGATGTATCCAAAAAATTTCAGACAAAAGACGGCGAGATTGACGCGTTGAAGCGTGTGACGCTCGACATCGAAGCCGGAGACATATATGGTATCATCGGTATGTCCGGTGCAGGAAAGAGTACACTCGTACGATGCATCAACCATATCGAAGTTCCGACTGAGGGAACGGTGATCGTGCAGGATAAGGATCTGAGCAAGCTTTCCGAGAAAGAGCTTCGTAAGCAGCGGGAACATATCGGCATGATCTTCCAGCATTTCAATCTGCTGATGCAGAAGTCGGTATTGGAGAATGTATGCTTCCCATTGTTCATTCAGGGGAAGTCGAAGGCAGAGGCAAAGAAGAAAGCCTATGAGCTTCTGGATATCGTAGGTCTGAAGGATCGTGCCAAAGCGTATCCATCCCAGTTATCCGGCGGACAGAAACAGCGTGTGGCGATTGCAAGAGCCTTAGCTTCCGATCCTCAGATTCTTCTGTGTGATGAGGCAACAAGTGCGTTAGACCCACAGACAACTTCTTCGATTCTCGCTTTGCTACAGGATATCAATAAACGGTTTGGTATCACGATCGTCGTAATCACACATCAGATGGCAGTTGTCCGGGAGATCTGTAACCGGGTAGCAATTATGAAGGATGGACAGGTGGTCGAGAATGGAAGTACCGTGGAGATCTTCAATCATCCAAAGTCAGAGGTGGCAAGAGAACTGCTCAGAAAGGACGATGGCGGAGATACCGATGGTGACGATCAGCAGACAGCAAACCAGATTCAGGATGGAACGAAGATACGAATCGTATTTACAGAAAATTCCGCGTTTGAACCGGTCATTGCAAATATGATCCTGACATTTAAGGAGCCAATCAACATCCTGAAAGCAGCAACCAAGAATGTTGGCGGCGTGGCAAAGGGAGAGATGATATTGGAGATTCCAAATGGTTCCACGAATGTGAAAGCGATGGAACAGTATCTGATCGACCGGGGACTTGAGATAGAAGAGTTGTCGGAGACAAAGACAGGAGGTGCGTTCTAATGTGGACAGAACAGGTTCGTTCCATGATTGGAACAGGTATTCTTGAGACGTTATACATGACAGTTGTTTCAACTGTATTTGGATATTTATTTGGACTGCCGATGGGAATTCTCCTTTGTATCACAGATAAAGAGGGATTGAAGCCAAATAAGGTGATATATAAGATTCTGGATGTAATCGCGAACATCGTGCGAAGCATACCGTTTTTGATCTTGTTGATCCTGCTGATTCCATTTACAAGATTGTTGCTTGGAAAAAGTTATGGTTCGACTGCAACGATCGTCCCACTGACGGCAGCGGCGATTCCGTTTATCGCAAGAATGGTAGAGTCTTCACTGAAGGAAGTCGATTACGGAGTCATCGAAGCAGCGAAAGCGATGGGCGCAAGCAACAGCAGAATCATCTTCAGGGTATTGCTTGTTGAGGCGAGAACTTCCCTGATCACGGGTGCAACGATTGCAATCGGAACGATCCTTGGATATTCCGCAATGGCAGGTGCAGTCGGCGGTGGCGGACTTGGAGATATCGCAGTCCGTTACGGATATTATCGGTATCAGACAGATATTATGCTTGTTACGGTGGCGTTACTGATTGTGATTGTACAGGTATTTCAGTCGGTCGGTATGTTCGTTGCAAACCGTCTGGATCGCAGAAAATAATTTGCAATATATGCGGGAATCGGAATGTGCACACCGAAACCTGCTTATATATAAAGTAATGGATCATTGGATGAAAGTTTTCAATGATTATAAAAACAGGAAAGAGAGGACATGAATTATGAAGAAATCAATTAAGAAATTACTCGCACTGACACTGACAGGTGCATTTTTGGTAGGAACACTCACAGGCTGCGGAAAGAGCGGCGAGGATGATAAGACAATCACAGTTGCAGCATCTGCAACACCACACGCTGAGATTCTGGAGTACGCAAAGGATAAGCTCAAGGAGCAGGGCTATGATCTGCAGGTAACTGTCTTTGATGACTATGTAAAGCCAAACGAGGTTGTAGAAAGCGGCGATTTTGATGCCAACTACTTCCAGCATGTACCATATCTGGAAAGCTTCAATGAGGAGAAGGGGACACACCTTGCTGTTGCAGGTAAGATCCACTATGAGCCATTCGGTATCTATCCGGGAACAAAGAAGAGCTTGGATGAGATCGCAGACGGCGATTCTATCGCAGTACCAAACGATACAACAAACGAGGCAAGAGCATTGCTGCTTCTGCAGGATAATGGCATCATCACATTGAAAGATGGCGCTGGTATCAACGCAACGGTCAACGATATTGCTGAGAATCCACATAATGTAAAGATTGTTGAGCTTGAGGCTGCACAGGTAGCCAGAGTCGTTGATGAGACAGCATTTGTCGTATTGAATGGTAACTATGCACTTGCTGCCGGTTTCTCAGTAGGAAAGGATGCCCTTGCTTATGAGAAGAGTGATTCCGAAGCTGCCAAGACATATGTAAATGTAATTGCAGTAAAGGAAGGAAACGAGGATAGTGCAAAGATTAAGGCACTGGTAGATGTATTGAAGTCTGACGATGTGAAGAAGTACATCAATGATACTTACGATGGAGCAGTTCTTCCTTACGAGGAGTAATTATGGCAAAATGGTTATCCGCTTGAACAGACAGGCAGGCGTATAATGATAGTGCACAAAAGATAAACGACATGAACTACCCGGTTCTCTGTACATTCCCAATGACAGTCGGAGTGACAGACAGCCGGGTGTTTTTTTACGGATAAAAATGGAAATTCTCAGTCGGATATAAAAAGAACGCATAACAGCCATATAGATAGCAGATATCAATTGCCGTAAAACAAAAAAATCGAAAGTATTTGCCATGATTTTGGAGAAAAAATAGAGGGAAATATGCATTTTGCTCTTGTTTTTTTCGAGAAATGTCTATAAAATAGAAAACAGACAGTTTAAATGCATGATTCATACAATGCAAATAAATGTGAAAGGTATAAGGTAGCTGAAATGAAGAAATACAAGGATATGAGTAAAGATGAGTTATTGACATTAAAAGCCGCTCTTATGGAGGAATACAAGGAAGAACAGGCAAAGGGCCTCAGCCTCAATATGGCAAGAGGAAAGCCGGGATTCGCCCAGTTAGCACTTTCCATGCAGATGTTAGATGAGATTAATAGCAAATCTGATATGCGTACCTTGCTTGGAAATGATACAAGAAACTATGGAGATCTGGATGGTATCGGAGAGTGTCGTCAGCTTATGGCAGACATGATGGAAGTCAAGAAGGAGAACATCATCGTATATGGTAACTCCAGTCTGAACGTTATGTACGATACAGTTTCCCGTTCGATGACACACGGTGTCAATGGTTCGACTCCTTGGTGCAAGCTGGATAAGGTCAAGTTCCTCTGCCCGGTACCTGGATATGACAGACATTTTAAGATCACAGAGTTCTTCGGCATTGAGATGATCAACATCCCGATGAATTCTGATGGACCGGATATGGATCTGGTTGAGAAATACGTAAATAATGATGCAGCAGTGAAGGGTATCTGGTGCGTGCCGAAATATTCGAACCCAACCGGAATCGTATATTCCGATGAGGTGGTAAGAAGATTTGCAGCATTAAAGCCGGCAGCCGAAGACTTCCGTATCTTCTGGGATAATGCATACTGCATCCATCATCTGTATAAGGATCAGCAGGCAGAAATCCCGAATATCTTAGAGGAGTGTGAGAAGGCCGGGAATCCGGATATGGCATATATGTTTGCTTCGACATCAAAGATTACATTCCCTGGTTCCGGTGTTTCTGCAATCGCAACTTCTACAACAAATGTAGAGTTTATCAAGCAGCAGTTAACCGTACAGACAATCGGTCATGATAAGATCAATCAGCTCCGTCATACAAGATTCTTCAAGAATATTGATGGACTGAAGGCACATATGGAGAAACATGCGGATATCTTACGTCCGAAGTTCGAGGCAGTTTTAAATGCATTTGATCAGGAGCTTACAGGACTGGAGATCGGTTCATGGGTAAAGCCACTCGGTGGATATTTCATTTCTTTTGATGCACTTGAGGGCTGTGCGAAGAAGATCGTTGCAATGTGTAAGGATGCAGGCGTGGTACTGACAGGCGCCGGTGCAACCTATCCGTATGGTAAAGATCCAAAAGACAGCAATATCCGTATTGCTCCATCATTCCCATCTGTGGAAGAGATGGAAGCAGCATCGAAGATTTTCGTGCTTTGCGTGAAGCTTGCAAGTATCGATAAGTATCTGGAAGCATAAGCTTGTCAAGGCAATTATATAGAGAGTGTTCGAATCCCGGTGTGAAAGCACCGGGATTTTTTGCAAAATGCTGGAATGAAATAATTTAATAACTGACATACTAATTTCAGAATGCGGAATCCGAAATACGAGAATAATCAGACATTTGATATATCAGAAATACCAGAAGCAATTCTCGCATTTTTGATTCGTGAATAAATGGAGGAATTCGTATGAAGGATCGAATCGAGACATTGAAGGGATATTTGAAGCGACTTGGAAATGGAGAACCGCTGGAAGCAGTAAGAAAAGATTTCGTGGAAGTATTTAAGGATGTTGATCCTGCGGAGATCATGAAGGCAGAACAGGAGATGCTTGCGGAGGGAACACCGCTTTTGGAGGTGCAGAAGCTATGTGATGTGCATGCCGCACTCTTTCATGGAAAGACGCGGGAGGAACAGATTGTGAATGCAGAAAGGGCAGTGCATGCGTCGGTGTTACGGGAAGAACGGGAGTCAAAGACGCGTGAACTGGCGCAGATCAAAGGACATCCGTTATGGCTGTTTGCAAATGAGAATGGTGCTCTTGCTATGCTGCTAGAACAAGCAGAGGAGAAGATCAAGGATGGCAGTGCGAATAAGAAGACGTTGGAATCATTGCGTGGCATCTCCATTCACTATGCGAAGAAGGGAGATCTTCTGTACCCGGTTTTGAATGTGCGGTATGGGATATCCGGACCGGCAAGTGTGATGTGGACGGTTGACGATGAGATCCGGGATGAAATCTCATTTCTTGCGAAGATGAATGATAAGGAACCCGAATGGCAGGAGCGGTTTGCAACGGTAGTAGCACGGGCACAGGAGATGATCTACAAAGAGGCAAATATTTTGTTCCCGAACTGTGCGGCGAATTTCACGGAGGAAGAGTGGATCGGTATCTACCATGACCAGAAGGATTACGCAGTCTGTTTCGGTGTGGAGCCGGAAATCTGGCAGAAGGCAGAGGACAATCAATATGTGCCGGAGATATCGCTCACAGAGACGGAAATCCGCATGCCGGGCGGGCATCTGACGATTGCACAGCTGATCGCGCTTCTGAATACGATTCCGATGGAGATCACATTTGTGGATGTGGACAATATCAATCGTTTCTTCAATGAAGGACCGAAGGATTTCAAACGTCCCGGGATGGCAATCGACCGGGAGGTATTTTCCTGTCACCCGCCGAAGATTGAAGCAACCGTGAGAAGAATTATTGGAGAATTCCGCGCGGGGGCATTGGATGAGGTGCCAATCTGGATGGATAAAAACGGAAAATGTATGCTTGTCAGATACATGGCGGTACGCGATAAAGAGGGGAAGTATCTCGGCACGCTGGAGCTCGTGCAGGATATGGGATTTGCAAAGGAGCATTTTCAGCCGGAAAAGCGGCAGGAGGAGATATGGTAAGCGGAGAAATGGCAGATACAGAGAGTAAGATCTCCTGGAAGTAATATTCCGGGAGATTTTTGCATGAGCGAATGAGTGTAGTTATATTCGTAGATGGACTTTTGCCTGCAGATATGGTAATTTAGGGATAAGTTTAGAATAGATATAGCCATTCGTAAAATGGTACAGTGTATAACAGAGAAAAACATAATACAGGAAATGGAAAGACTGACGATACGAGGCAGACAAATGAATAAAATCGAAGAATATTACAATAAATTCAATGAGGAAAAAAGACTAAATTCCAGACATGGGCAGATCGAGTACCGCATCACGATGAAATATATTCATGATTATCTGGATGTGCGGATGCAGGAATTACAGGTTACGAACCGGGAAGATATCAAGATTCTTGATATCGGTGCCGGAACCGGACGTTACAGTGTGGCACTCTGTGAGGAAGGCTACGATGTGACGGCAGTAGAGCTGGTGAAGCATAACTTAGGAATATTGAAGCAGAAGAATAGCAATGTACATGCGATGCAGGGAAATGCGCTGCATCTGAAGAAACTGGAAGATAATACCTTTGATCTGACGCTTCTCTTCGGACCGATGTATCATCTGATGACGAAGGAGGAGAAGATTCAGGCACTCTCCGAAGCGAAGCGTGTGACGAAGCCGGGCGGGATTATATTAGTTGCCTATGTGATGAATGAGTATGCCGTGGTCGTATATGGCATTCAGGAGAACCATCTGGAAGAAAGCGTGAAGAATGGAACACTGGATGCATCGTATCATACGGTACCTGCGGAGGATAGTCTGTATGCATTTGAACGGATCGAGGACATCGACAGCTACAATGAGGCAGTTGGGCTGAAACGGGAGAAGATTTTGTCTCCGGATGGACCGGCAAATTATATCCGCCCGTTTGTGAATCAGTTAAGTGAGGAGAGCTATGAGCTTTTCGTGGCGTATCAGTTGAAGGTGTGCGAACGGCCGGATCTGATTGGTGCAGGGGCACATACGGTGGATATACTTCGTAAGGAATTATGATGAACAGGATGCGTGTGTGCATTGGATAGGATGAATCGGAACAAATATATGCCTGGTATAATGAAGTACAGTGATGTGTGTAGATTATCAGGCGATTACATAATGATGTAAGATATAAGGAGAAGATAAAACATGGAACAAGGAAGCTTGCCGGAGCGCTATCTGTCGCGTTCGGTGATTAAACATATACGAAGATTGAATCCGAAGCTTTCGGTATCGGCAGCAGTTGGAAACGATTATGCGAACCTGCATGGAAGCGTAAGTGCAGATGGCATCGGTGATACGCCGTGGATCGCGTGGGTGAAAGCGATGAATAATTTTGCGTGCTCCGGCGGACAGGTCGAGGGTGCACGTCTTACGATGCTCCTGCCGGGAAATGTAAAGGAATCATGGATCAAAGGCTATATGGCAGATTTCAATTCCTATGCAGAAGCAAAGGGCATACAGATCTTAGGTGGTCACACCCAGGTGTCTGAAGTGTTTGCGCGGGCGCAGTTTGTTGTGACAATGCTTGGAACAGCGAGCGAGTACCATGCAAATAAAAAGAAAATCAAGCCGGGCTATGAGATCGTCATGGTCGGGCAGGCGGGTCTGATGGGTGCAGATATAATTCTGAAGGAAAAGCGGGAAGAACTGCATACGCGGTTCCCGGATTTCTATCTGGATATGGCAAGTGTCAAGGAGGATGCGTATAGCATTGCGGATGCGGCGCGGAAGATTGCAGATTCCGGCATGGATATCTGCTATATGCATGATGGCTCATCGGGTGGTGTCTATGGTGCCCTGTGGCAGATGGGCGTCTGGATGGATAAGGGCTTTGAGGTACAACATGTAGATATTCCAATCCGACAGGAGACAATTGAAATCTGCGAGTTCTTCAATATCAATCCGTATCTCCTGGATGCAACCGGGTGCCTGTTTGTAGTTGTGGAAGATGGAGAGAAGTTGGTGGAATATCTGGCAGAGCAGGAAATGGAAGCCGCCGTGATCGGTGTTGTGACAGAGAAAAAAGAGAAACTGATCGTGGTAAATGAGCTGGAACACCGGTGCCTGTCTCCTGTGAATGGGGATGAGATACATAAGGTATTGTAAATGAGAACAAGTGGACTTACAAATGAGTAACAAAAGAGGAAAACAATTAAATAAATATGTACCGGACTATGTGTTATATGATCTGGAGACAACCGGAATCTCTGCAAACTACGATGAGGTAATTGAGATCTCCGGCGTGAAGGTGCGTGGCGGTAAAATCATCGATGAATTCAGCACACTTGTTAATCCGGGACGAACGATTCCGTATGGTGCCAGTGCGGTCAATCACATCTATGATGAGATGGTGGCAGATGCACCGGAGTTTGAAGAAGTGTTACCGTTGTTCCTTGCATTTATCGGAAATGATATTCTGGTTGGACATAATATTGCGGCGTTTGATATGAAGTTTCTGTATCGGGACTTTGAGAAATATATGGGATTGATACTTCCAAATGATTTCGTGGATACATTGCGCCTTGCAAAAATCGTATTTCCGGATTGGAAGCATCGGAGACTGGGTGATCTTGCGAACTATTATGGCATCTCTACGGTGGGTGCACACCGCGCATTGACAGATTGTAAGATGAACCAGAAGGTATTTGAATTACTTGGAAAAGAATTGTCTGGGGAAGGAACGATGGATGTACGGCAGAATGTTAAGACCTGTCCGAAATGTGGAATGATGATGGTAAAACGAAAAGGAAAATTTGGCGAGTTCTGGGGTTGTAAAGGATTCCCGGATTGCCGGTATACGGAGAACATCTAAGGGGAAACAGCAGGTTGCTTTTATCGTAAGCGGTTGTCTGTTAAGATAGCATCATGTTGGACAACCGAGAAGATTGATCTGTCAGTGCTGTGGCATGCCGCTCGAAGATGAGATTATCGGGCATGACCGGGATGGGGCAATGAATGAATCGTATTGCAAATGGTGCTATGCAGATGGCATGTATACATACAGTAATATGGATGATCTGATCGATGTTGCAGTCAAGCATATGGTGACGGATGAATTTCCGGAGGAACAGGCGCGTGCCTATATGAAAGATCTGCTCCCGAAGTTAGATTATTGGAAGCGGTACGATGAACTGAGCGATGGCGGACAGTTCGATGAGTTCAAACATCAGTTGATAAAAGAGATTAACGATCTTCACATCGAAGGATTATATAAGAAACGGTAATGATGAATAGAAGCGTTAGTGAAGAGCCGAGTGATCGGCTCTTCTTTGCATTTCATCTAAAAAAGATAGAATTATGATACAATCCGATGTAAAATATAAAGATACATAAAATGCAGGAATATGTATGGATATGATGCGGGGTAAAAGGCAGATTTCCATGCATCCGATATCAGAGAAGCGAATGTAGAAACAGGGAGGGATTTACAGATGAAGAAGAAATTACTGACTGTAATGATGGCTGTGATGATGACATTTTCGTTATCCGGCTGTGGCAATGACGTCATCGTGGATGTCGTGACGAACGATGTAGAAAGTGGAAGCAATCAGGCAGATACTTCTAACTCAGGAACATCGCAGGGAGAACAGACAGCGTCGGCAGAAGTGGCACAGACCAATCCGGCAGGACTTAAGACGATTCCGTTAGAGGATGTCAAGATTGGTGTGTTGTATATCGGCAGTGCATCAGATACATCGGGATATACGTATGCACACGAGCTTGGAATTCAGGGTATGGTTTCAAATCTTGGACTTAAGGAAGATCAGGTTGTGCGCAAGGAATCGATAGACGATGGCGATGATGTGGCGATCAAAAAAGCGTTGGATGAATGTATGGACGAAGGCTGCAACATTGTATTTACAACGAGCTGGGGTTACATGGAAGAGACCGCGGCCTATGCGGAGAAATATCCGGATGTTTATTTTGCACACGGAACCGGATATATGAGCAATGGAAGCAATTTTACAAACTATTTCGGAAGAATCTATCAGGCGAGATATCTGTCCGGTCTGGTAGCGGGCATGAAGACGAAAAGTAATTTGATCGGGTATGTATCTGCGATGGGCAGCGACAACAGTGAGTGTACCGGTGGTATTGATGCATTTGCGATGGGTGTCGAGGAAGTCAATCCGGATGCAAAGGTGCTGGTGGCAGTGACGAACTCCTGGTTTTCTCCAGATGACGAGCAGGCGGCTTCCGATGCATTGATTGGCAAGGGCTGTGATGTGCTGGCACAGCATGTTGATACGACAGCTCCGCAGACTGCATCCGAGGAAAACGGAACATGGGCGATCGGATATAATTCCGATATGAGTAAAGAAACACCGGATGCAACGTTGACATCGGTTATCTGGAACTGGAGTGCGTATTACACTTCCTATGTAAATAGTATCGTCAATGCGACATATGACGGTTCGAATTATTATGGCGGTATGGACGAAAGTCTTGTCGGACTGACAGGATTATCTTCTCTGTGTGAGGATGGAACACAGGAGAAAGTAAATGAGATGCAGCAGAAGATTTTGTCCGGAGAATTCGGCGTGTTTGACGGAGAAATCCTTACCAACGATGGAACTGTGATCGGAGAAGAGGGAAAGACATTGGATGATGCGACGATTACCGGTAAGATCAACTGGTATTATCACAATGTGGAAGTCGTAGATTGGAAATAGGGGGGATAGCCGTGAAAATATTTCGCAATTTGAAACTGCAGTACAAGATGCTTATACTGGCTATCATTCCGGTACTCATCATGGGTATTGTAGCGATTCTCATTAGTAATACAGTCGTGAAAAATAAACTGCTGGACGATGCGAAGCAGAAACTGAAAGCGACATCGAATGCCGTGCTTGCGGCGTATGATCAGAATGCCGGAGATTATTTTGTAAATGCGACCGGGGATGTGTGGAAGGGTGCGTATAACGTATCGCTGTCTACGCCTTTTATCGATGATATTGCTGCAAAAACCGGGATTGAGGTTACATTCTTTTACAACGACACGCGACTTGTGACATCATTAAAGGATGCGGACGGGAAGCGGATCCTTGGTTCCAAGGCAGGCGGTTTCCTTGTAGAAAATGTCCTGCAGGATGGCAATGAGGTGTTTACCAATCGTGTGCTGGTAGATGGTACTTTCTATTTTGGATATTATGTGCCGGTGCACCAGAATAACAGTGATGAGATCATCGGTATGGTTTTCGCCGGAATGCCGGTCAAGGAGATATATGCGAGCCTGAATCTGATTACCATGATTTTTACAGTAGCAATCCTTGTTATATTGGTAATCGCGGTCATCGGATGTCTGCTTGTTTCCAGAGGAATTGCAAAGAGTATCCGGAACAGCATGGACGTGGTAAAACAGATTTCGGAAGGCAATCTCAATGTTGAGATCGAGCAGAGTATGTTGGATAGAAAAGATGAGGCGGGAGCTTTGTCATGTAATACGCAGACACTTATCGACAACTTATCTGCAATGATTGGCAAGATCAGCAACAATACCATGACCCTGAATGCATCTTCCGAGGAGATGAATGCGGCTGCCGGACAGGCAGGCAATGCGGTTGGAAATATCAACGATGATCTGCACAATATGCTTACCGGAGCTGTCGAGCAGACCGGCAACGCGCAGAATATCAAGAACAGCATTCACAATATGAATATTCATCTGGAAAAGACGCTCGGGGAAGTGGATCACCTTTCCGATGAGACAAAAGCGATGCTTGACGCCAGAAATGACGTGGATAAATCGTTGAACCAGCTCGATGCTTCGAACCAGGATGTTATGACCGAAGTTGAGAACATCCAGAAGCAGACGCAGCAGAATAATGAATCGGTGGAAAAAATCATTGCTGCAGTTAGTTACATCTCCGATATTGCCGATCAGACAAACCTTTTATCTCTGAATGCATCGATTGAAGCAGCAAGAGCAGGTGAAACCGGCAAAGGCTTTGCTGTAGTTGCAGAAGAGATTGGCAAGCTTGCCAACCAGAGCAACGAAGCATCGACGGAAATATCCGAGCTGGTAAATCTGTTAAGCTATAATTCCAGCCAGACAATGGATATTATGGACAGCGTACAGGATGCTATGAATGATCAGACGAAGAAGCTGGTTGAAACTGCCAATATATTCAAGCAGTTACAGGAGCATGTATCTCATGTTGCAGATGGTGTGGATGTCATTCGTGATGCAACCGTACAGTTAGGCAAAGAAACCGATGAAATCGGAAAAGATATCAAGAACTTAAGTGACATCGCACAGAGAAATGAGGATACGGTTAAGGGAACGATTTCCTTTAGCGATGAGGTGCTTGGCACAGTAAACAGTGTGACCGAGATGTCAACGGAAGTCAGCTCATCCGCCAATGATATGGCAGGCGTGGTGTCACATTTCCGTATGTAAGAAGTAAGAATATAAATAGAAAAAGAATGCAGAAGCGTTGGTTCGGAAACAAACCAGCGCTTTTTTGCGTGGTGAGCGAGTATGATTCTTGGGTTGGTATGTTCCAGGAGGGAGAAAATAATGTTTCGCGTTTGAGAAGAATGGTTAGATATTTTATTGACATTCTATTAATTGATACGATATACTATCAATTGATAGAATACTTGCGAGGGAGTGGTAGCAATCAAACTGCATATTCATTCAGATAAGAAAGTTGTTAAGATATTTCTTGAAGGACTTCCCATATAAATAATGAAAACAAAAATGAAAGGGGATATAGGGATGAATACAGGTAATCTTATTAGAAAAATTAAAATAGAGTGTCCGCTCTGTGGTAAGGTTCATGATGTTGAAGAACGGACACGTATTGCGAAGATAATTATCAAGGGCGAGAGAGTTGATTATGTAGAAAATTATTATTTTTGTTCCAATTGCGATGATGGTGAAAATGAATTTACAAATGGAAAAATGGAAAATGAAAATTTGTTGAGGGCGCGAAATGCATATAGGACGGAACATGATTTATTAACCTCTGATGGGATAATTGCAATAAGAGAGAATTATGGATTGTCACAAGTGGATCTGGCGAAATTATTGGGATGGGGAGAAGCAACCATTTCCAGATATGAGAGTAAGGCAATTCAAGATGATGCATATGACAATATGCTCAAGATTATCAAAGATAATCCGTTGGTTACATTGGAAATGCTTCAGAAAAATGGTGAACAATTTACAGAAAATAAGAAGCAAAGTATAAAGCAAAAGATAATGGAAAGTCTGGATGAAGATGGAAGAGAATATCTTCAAAGACAGTCCTTGGAGAGTGAGTATGTAAATTATCAGGAACCGTGTGATGCAAATGGGTATAAATTATTGGATATAGATAAGCTTGAGGCGGTTGTTTCCCATTTTGCAAAGCGAGTTCATAATTTATATAAAGTAAAATTAATGAAGATGTTATGGTATGCAGATTCGCTAAGCTTTAAGCGAAGAGGTATTTCTATGATGGGATTGGTATATAGCCATGAACCAATGGGAGCATTACCGATAGGACATTATAAAATTGTTGGACTTGAAAATATAAAGATGCAGGAGGAAGAGGGGTATGAGAATACCGCATATCATTTTCTTCCTAATGATGCCATTGATGCAAGTTGCTTGTCGGATGAAGATATAGATATTCTGGATAAGGTAGTAGATAAATTTGATTCGTTTACAGCAAAGGAAATCGTTCAATATATGCATGAAGAAATGGCATATACAAAGACAAAGGATAAGGAAATTATCCCATTTAGCTTAGCAAAGGAAATAAAAGAATTCTGAGGTGGGTGCTATTTATTGCAAAAACAATACAGATGTACCGAGGGTAGCACTTTTTAAAGGAGCTTCCTGTATAATTCAAATATAGGGAATTCCAAGAAAGAAGGTTTGGAAAAAAATACCTCAGTGTAAAATAAGATTTTTACTAACCGCCTAAGTCAGTAATCTTATTTTACACTGAGGTATGGCCTGGATTCGAGCCATGAACAGTATCCACAATCGGGCAGAGGAAATTGTGTTGGAAGAAATCGTATATAGATAATATCTTGCCGGATTTCATTTTCGATGGAGTCCGGCTTTCTATATCCAGAAGCAGTATTTCCTATGTCGGAAAAAGTGCAACGATTCAGTCTTGAATGCTATTGATATTTTTGCCGATGGTGTTGGTCTCAAAGATCTATCTGGTTTAATCGTAGGTTAGGCGGCTTCTTTTCCATATGGTTGGAATTGTGTGTCAAATCAATCTGTGTTTTATAGTAGATCCCACTGGAGTATTTACTTACCTTCTGCTCTTTCAGAATGTCCAACAGAGTAATTGGTTCTTCTTGCCCTACGATACAGATCTTGGAAACAAATTTTACATCGCTCTGCCCCTCTTGCTGGGATAGGACATCTGTTCATAGGGCTTTGGCGTGTATTTCTTTGGATTGGGCAATTTTACACCCATTGAATTTCGGTTTTCGGAGAAAGCGAAACAAGCCGGAGATAGAACGGGTGTATCCTCTTAAACGAAGTATGACCTAAAATACAACGATACCGGCGTTAGGATTACGGTGACGCATATTCAGGATTAGCTTGATTTCCTCAGAAGCATGTTAATTGGGATGGCTGTGAGATGTCGATCCCATTTGTTATCTTTTTTATCCCTTTTTGTAATGCATCGTTATAACACCTACATTCGCCCATTAATTAATGTGTACTTCATCTTGACGCCTGAGAATTAGATGTGTTATTATAGTGTTTGCTGTAAATTAACAACTAATACTATGAAGGGAGGAATATCAATGGCTGTATCAGCTGTCGATAAGAAAAAACTCGGCAAATGGATTAAGCAATCAAGAGAAAAGAAGCAACCGCATCTCTCTCAACGGCAGTTGGCGTTGGCTGTCGATATTACCAATGCCTCTCTCAGCTCAATTGAGAGTGGTATGATTTTTCCCTCTGAGGAATTATTGCTAAAGTTATTAGAGCAACTTCAGCCACCTCCTGAACTGCGTGAAAAGATGTTGGCCCTTTTCGCAAAAGCAAAAGGAACGTCGCCACCAGATATAAACGCAGAACTCAGTAAAAGCCCCAAACTTTGGGGATTGATAAGACAACTAATTGCCGCAGACCCATCGGAAGAGCAAGTTACAAAAATCGAGCAACTAATTAGTGCGGGCATTTCCACATCAGGAGGAAACAATAATGACACTGAATAAACTTTTTAAAAATACTACATACGATGATACTCTTTTTTCTGCCGAGGCCAAATCTGCGATAGAGTCTCGCAGTTTTATGAAAACTGTCCGTGGGGCCGAGGTTCCCTACATTACTTGTGCAATCCGCAACAAGGATATCAAGCTTACCCCTGAAGAAGCTGTTCGTCAGCTCTATATTTACAAGTTGATGAACGACTACGGATATATGGCGAACCGAATTCAGTTGGAAACTCCGATTCACTTCGGACGTGAGGTGAAGAGAGCGGATATTGCTATTATGGACAAAGACCGTCCTATGGTGCCGTATATCATTGTGGAACTGAAAAAACCGAAACTGACCGATGGTAAGGAACAGCTGAAATCCTATTGCAATGCTACTGGTGCACCTATTGGTGTCTGGACAAACGGCGAGCAAATTTCCTGCTACAACCGAAAAGACCCCAATTTCTTTGAAGAAATCAGCGATATTCCAAAGGCTACGCAGAAGCTTTCTGATATCATCAACGAGAAATTCACCTACGAAGATCTGAAACGAAAAGACAAAATCAGCACTCAGAAAAAATCTCTCCGTTCTCTGATTAAGGAAATGGAGGATGAAGTTCTTGCCAGTGCCGGTGTGGATTCATTTGAGGAAATCTTCAAGCTGATCTTCACCAAATTGTATGATGAGCTGATTTGTGCAAATGACCCAACTGCATATCTTCAGTTCCGTAATACAGGCGACACTGACTATGAACTGAAAGAAAAGATTCAGGGGTTGTTTGACGATGCAAAAAAGAAATGGGAAGGCATCTTTACAGATGAGAGTAAAATTCTGCTCTCCCCTTCCCACCTTGCGGTTTGCGTAGCTTCTCTGCAAGATATCAAACTCTTCAATAACAATCTCGATGTTGTAGATGATGCCTTTGAATACCTGATGAGCAAGACTCAGAAGGGTGAAAAAGGCCAGTATTTTACTCCTCGATATGTTATTGATATGTGTGTCAAGATGATGAATCCCACTACCAAGGACAAAATCATCGACACCGCCTGCGGCAGCTCAGGCTTCACAGTCCATAGTATTTTCAAGGTTTGGAAAGATATCCGCAGAGAAAAAGGTCTTCCCGAAGGTGATGGTTTCACTGCTGCAGAGCGCATTCCTGAAGAGACTAATTTTGTCAGAGACAATGTTTTTGCCATTGACTTTGATGAAAAGACTGTCCGTGTCGCTCGTACACTAAATCTGATTGCCGGCGACGGTCAGACTAACGTGCTTCACCTGAATACACTAGACTACACCCGTTGGGGTGAAACGACTAAGCAGGAAGACTGGATCGATACTTATAACGAAGGCTTTAAGAAACTGAAAAAGCTTCAGCCTGCTGGTGTGAAGGATTACAGCCAGTTCCGGTTTGACCTCGTGATGGCAAATCCTCCGTTTGCTGGCGATATCAAGGAAAACACGATCATTTCTCATTATGAGCTTGGCAAAAACAGCGCTGGCAAATGGCAGAACAAGGTTGGTCGTGATGTACTGTTTATTGAGCGTAACCTGAACTTCCTTAAACCCGGCGGTCGTATGGCTATCGTCTTGCCGCAGGGTCGTTTTAACAACTCCAGCGATAAGTACATCCGTGAATTCATTGCTGAGCGCTGCCGTATCCTTGCTGTTGTAGGCTTGCATGGCAATGTGTTCAAACCTCACACAGGAACTAAAACCTCGGTTCTGTTTGTTCAGAAGTGGGATGATGAATTGTGTCCAAAGAAGGAAGATTACTCGATCTTCTTTGCTACCATGCAGAAACCGAGCAAGGACAACTCCGGCGATAAGATATATGTAAAAGACCCTGCTACCGGCGAGAATATTTTGGATTCTCACGGTCATTTAATTGTTGACCATGACTTGTATAGTCACGATGGATTGACCCCGGACGGCATTGCAGAAGCATTTATCGAGTTTGCCAAGAAGGAAGGTTTAAGTTTTTTTCGATAAGCCCATCTGTTGAACCTTTCAATGAAGCCAAGTACAAGGCTTTGATGGATGGGCATGAAATTGTAGAAGTAAATCTTTCTGCAGTGGAACGTACAAAACGCATAGATGCGGAATTTTACAAGAAAGAGAACATCGCTGTAGATTCTATACTTTCTTCATGGAATAAGAAATCAATTGCAGATTGTTTTAATGTGTCTGATGGCAATCATATGAGCATTACAGACAGTTTCTGTGAAATTGGAATTCCTTATTATAGAGGACAAGATATTTACAACTTGTTTATTGAAAACGCATCTCCGTTGATGATTGATCGTACTACATTTGATAAACCTCAAATGCGACGTTCTCATCTAAAAAAGGGGGACATTATAATGTCTATAGTGGGCGCAATTGTTGGAAACAGCGCAATGGTAACCTCATCAAAGCCCGCCACTTGTAGTTGTAAATTAGCTATTATGCGCTCAAAAAACAATGGTATTTCCCCAGAACTCTTACTTGTTTATATAAAAACAAAATACGGGCAGGTGCAAATTCAAAAATTTAAGCGAGGTGCAGCACAAACGGGGTTGCTTCTCGAAGATTTTGATCAATTGTTTATCCCTGTATTTGGAGAAAAATTCCAAAAGAGCATATCTCAGCTTGTGCATCAAGTTTACGAGTGTACACAGAAGGCTGTTTTAGCCTATGAGAACGCACAATCACATCTGAATAATACGATTGGTCTTGATTCAGTGTTGCCTGACAACACAATATCAGAGAAGACATTTAGTAGTAGCTTTAAGAAAACAGGGAGACTGGATGCTGAATATTATCAACCGAAATTTGACATTCTTTTCGATAAGCTTAGTAAGCTTTCCAACAAACGGCTTGGTGGAGATGATGGGATTGCTAACATCAAGAAGTCCATTGAACCAGGTAGTGATTCATACAAAGATGAGGGCATTCCTTTTGTTCGAGTAAGCGATGTTTCTAAGTATGAAATCACATCGCCGGAAATCTACCTTTCACATGATGTCGTTGAAAATGTAGCGGCTCTGTTTCCTAAAAAAGATACGATTCTCTTTTCAAAGGACGGCAGTGTAGGAATTGCATATAAGTTGGAGCGTAATGAGGACATTATTACATCTGGCGCTTTGCTGCACCTAACAGTTAAAAATACAAGTGAAGTTCTTCCGGATTATTTGACGCTTGTATTAAATTCGCTTGTTGTTCAAATGCAAGCTGAGAGAGACTCTAACGGAGCTATCATTCAGCATTGGAAACCATCCGAAATTGAAAATGTTATTATCCCTATACTGGATATGGACAAGCAGAAAGAGCTCGCAGAAATGATTCAGAAATCATTTGCTCTTCGTCGCCAGTCTAAGCAACTGCTTGAATATGCAAAGCAGGCCGTGGAAATGGCAATCGAGCAAGGGGAAGATACTGCTTTGGCATGGCTGAAAGGCAAGGTGGAACGGTGATATGCAGGTAGAAAGAAAATATGAGCAATGGAAAGCAATCACCGAGTCTGATTTTGTTACACTTTTCATCAAAACATGGTTTACGTTTATTGCCGTATTGAGAGAATTGAATCCTGATGTCGCCGTTTTTACTGAAGATGGCATGCCCCGGGGAGACAAACCCTTCTTGAACGCTTACAAAGAAGGCATAATGCCCATCGTGCAAAAGAATGTCAATACGGATGATTTTGCCCAAGAACTCTTTGCGATGTACCCCATCAGTATGCGAAAAGTAATGGATGTTTTTCCTCAGTATTTCTTTCAGACTTTTTTCCAAATCAATCGTGAGTTCTCTTATGAGGAAAAGACGATTGATTTGGATAAGGATGGAAACTTGAAGGAAAGGTATCAAGCAAATTTACATATTGTTGATAAGCACATTCTAAAATTCTACTTGGGCATATCCGGTCAGTTCCGCACAACAAAGTATAACGAGAGCATCAAAAAAGAAATTGATCTGCGGCCAATCATTCGTGCAGTTGTGGAGAAGCATCGTTATCAAAATCTCATTATCAATGAGACTCAATTTATGCATGACTTTTATGATGCCGTGATGAGAGAGATTTCGGAAAAGCTTCGGAATTATATTGAGGTAACACTTCCGAAGAAAGGGTTTAATCAAACGGTAACCGGAAAAATCAAAGATGCCTGTTTGCGATTGGATACTGCGCTTCGACTTAGATTTGAGTACAACTACAGATATCCCCACGAAGTAGATCCGCTGGCAGCATCAAACTCTTATGCTATCATTTATCAAGTTCCATTCAATGGTTTTGGCCGTTTAGATCGGGAGAATCTCTACGCAACACGCAGAGGTGAATATGCACCTTTAATGGCAATAAAGGCCGTGGAGTGGTTTGCTGACTATGTATATGCATTGAGAAATGCTTTGTTCCATGAAATAATCAGCCCATTGGATGAAGAGTGGCAAGCTATTTTCAAATCTGCCTACTTGCTACTAAAACAGGTTTCTGATATTTGCATTTCTTGCATTTCTCAGATAGAGGAATTCCCTCGGACACAAGAAAATGCTGTTTTTGAGTATGCAGAAAAACATAAAGCAGATTTCTTCGATCCTTTGGCAGATTATGTAGAACTTCTGGATTTCCCTAAAATGAAGCTGTCTGATTGGAAAATCGAAAAAGGAAAGATTACTCTTAAAGGATGGTTTGTTGCAACACTCAAGCTTCAGCAGGGAGATGCAGAAGCAGCAGAAAACGGGACTGGCTCTATCACCACCGAAGACAAAGGATTTGATTTCTCCGTTACACTTGGCGATGACTTCAAAATCGCAAAAGACAGAGAGACGCAAAAAGAAGTTATTAAAATCAAACTTCAAGGTACTTAATACTATAAAGCATAAACTTAGAAACCAAATATATGAAATAAGAGCATCCAACTTCAACGGTTGGGTGCTTTTCTTTTGCCCTAAAAATTGTTATTCATCGTAGATTGAGCATTTTGTCGAGAGCGCACTACAGTGGAAGTTCCTCTGCACAAGGCACTGTAAAAATGAACTCACTCTACCTACGAGGCAATAAAATTACGCTTCAAAATCCATTATACTTTTCTCAAAGCTAAAGCAAGCCACCTTCCCTTAGGAACTAAGGGCGCACTTCTATACCGGTTATTCCATTCTGGTATGTGCGTTCTCCGAAGGTAAATGCTCCTGTGTCTGAACACATTCACATATTGCGGAATTGCATTCCGGTCAAGAGATACCTTTTGCGGCTGCCGCCTATTTCTTTTTACATACCTTGCTTTTGACAAGGATGAATAAAAGACAAAAGTAAATGGTGCTGCTGCAATATTAAACGATGATATCAGACAGGAGATCGCTGAGAAGGTAGGAGATTTTTACATGCTACCTTCTTCAATTCATGAAACGCTGATTATACCGAAAGAGGCGGGAATGGAGTTTAAAGAACTTGAGCAGATGGAGCAGTAGGTAAATCAGACACAGGTGGCGCCGGGAGAACGTCTTTCAGATCATGTGTATGAGTAAGATGCCAAAGAACATGAACTGTTCCGCAGTGACCGGGCAGAGGAACGTGTCAAGCAGAAAGAGGAAAAAAGAGATAACCGCCATGAGCGTGTTTCAGTAAAGGAGAAACTTGCGGAGAAAAAAGATGCTGTTATTAAGATGAATGCCAGAAAGGAGCATTCTGCACCGGAAAAGAAAAAGGAAGCGGTAATATAGGAGGAGTGGGATATGTATACAACCGGAGATAAGTTATTAAATGTGATGAAAGAGGAAGAAATCGGGATTGCGGAGCTTGCCAGAATTTCCGGTGTGCCAGAGAGAACAATCCTTGACATTATGGCAGGAGTTAAGGAACCGGAGCTTGGCGTTATGTGCAAGATTGCAGAGGGACTTGGCATCTGTGTCCATGAGCTTCGTGCGGATGAGGAGCGCTATGCGGTATCCGTTCCGAAGGATACCCTTGCCAAGTTGATTGTTGTCAGCGAGATTAACGGAGTGGAACTTGAGGAACTGTTCAACTGTATTCTGGAAAAAGGCATTGAAGAATATGGGTTTTAGATGAAAATAGGTTTATTATAAATAGCTACAAGGGAAAATGCTCTTGTAGCTATTATGTAAAAGAAGATACGAAACTATGTGAGTCTAATTGAGATAAAGTTATTTTTATGGTAAAATTTTAAATATTGTCACAGATAATTTTTTGATGATACAGTATATTATAAGTAAACTATAATATAAGATTTGCGAGTATAGTGAAAGTGGAGGTTTTATTTTGGTAAATACAAATGATTTTGAGTGTGATGTATGTCATAAAGTAACAAGAATAAAGCATGAAGTGGCGTCAGACAGTTGCCGATATCATGTATATGTTCCTTGTAAAAATTGTAAAACAATGTTTTATGGTACATATAACCAGTGTGATGATAATGTTTCGGTTTCTATTCATTATTTGAATGCAAAAAAAGTAGATAATGCGATGCCGGATTACGTATGCACTATTACAAGTGATTTTATTTCTGAAAAAGTAAAAGATGTATCGGAAAAAGAAGATATTATTACATTACCAATGTGGATGAAGTTTAAAAATGTGCTTGGGTTTGATAATTATTTAGAATTATTTAAAACAAGAGTACCTGTTCTCTTAGATATTTATTCAACAACACGACATGAATGGGAAAAAGTAGTTGAGTTATGGATAAATGGGGAGAACTATTATTTAGATAAAGAGTTGAAATCAATTTTTGAGGAATACCAAGAAGTTAATAATATAGGTAAGGAAAAACGATTATCATTGATTAGGAGATTAGCTGTTACAGTTTTTTCTGCTTTATATAGTAATGATGATTATAAAAAAAAGTTTGATAAAATAAAAAAAGAATTTGGGGAAATTTGTAGAAATAATCCGAAGCGTTTAAAAGATTTTTTGGATGAAATGAGTAAGGAAAATAGGTTCGAGAACTTAGAAAAATTATTATATTTACAAATGAAGCGGTCGCTAGATTTTATACCAAATTTAATACCAATTTTGAGTGTAGAATATTTAGACGACGCTACTAAACAGATTTTATTTGATGAGCAGTCACCATTAGGAATATATTCATTTGATTTTGATGAAATAAAGAAGTTGTATCAGGATTTGTATGAAACACATGCTAAGACGATATATGTATTAGTAGGATTAGATAATTTAAGTATTCGTAAGGACTTTAATAAATTTGACGTTGGTTGTAAATATACAAGTTTAAAAAAGTACATAGCTGAGGATAGAGCATTTTATAAAATCGATGCAATTAATAAAAATTCAATATTTGCCTTCAATCTAAAAAAATTTATGAATAATCATTTGAGAAATATGATCGGTCACTGTAGCTATGAAATAAATAATATTACTCAAATAGTAAAATATAAGAACGGACAGAAGACGTTGGTAGAAATAACATATTATTGTTATCAGTTAATATTGGAACTATTAAATAGTTTTTGTATTGTTACTCTACTGCATGAATTGTATTTGCTTTATATATAACAGTATTGATTCAAGCATGTCAAGAGCAGGCGAAAATTTCCGCCTGTAAAACAAGCTTTAAATTTTTTATTCGGGCAGTCGTCCTTCGTACATGATGCTCAACTCGCCATAAACCTGTCCCCAGTTTCGAAGCGGCATCGTCCATTTCTTGGTTACGGTAGTCGTCGCTGTCTGAGCGTTCAGACTTGGAGTATCCAAGATGATCGTCCATTTCAGCTTCCATCATTTCTTTGATGGTTCCGCCAAGCAGATCTTTCAAGGCATCTTGAATGTCCTGCGCGGATTCAATGTCATACTCTTCAAGGAGCTGACGAATGATATTTCTTTTTCCTTCAGTCATTTGTACTTTTTGTACCGGTTTTTTTTCTCTTGCCATAAAATAAGGCCTCCTATAATTTTATATTTTATCATAGAAGACCTCAAAATCCTATTTACAGAAAAACTTTCACAGACGAGGGTGCGGACAAAATTCTGGACTACTATAGGGCTTCGAAAGGAGCCTTTTTATGTATTCAAAAGAACAAAAGGATATTGCACTACAGATATATCATCAAACAGAGTCTGTAACTGAAACTATTAGGATTCTAGGGTATCCAACACGTAGAAATCTGTACACATGGATTGCTGGGGAAAATACCCCACCCAAAACAAGGAAAGAATACCCTGTAATTAATAATCCTCCTGATCATCCTCGCAATCCTCCATTAGAAGTAAAATTAGATGCAATTCACCGTTGCTATGAGCTCGGAGAAAATATAAAATATGTTTCAGAAGACATTGGGTATAGTAGAGCTAGTATTTATCAATGGCGAAAACGTTATTTAAAAGAAGGTACATTAGGTCTTATGAATCACAAAAACATTACTCCGGGAACATTAGTAGAAGGTTCTGTTTCAAGTACAGATATTTCTTCTGATGAAATAAATCAGTTGAAGGCTTAAATGCATGATATGCAATTAGAAATAGACATTCTTAAAGAAACGATAAATGTATTAAAAAAAGACCCAGACATCGATCAGAGTGCTCTCAGCAACAGAGAGAAGGCGGTGATAATCGATGTCTTGAAAAATAGATACTCACTGCCATTATTATTGCAGAAATTACAATTATCAAAAAGCAGTTATTATTATCAGGAACAATCCCTACAAAAAGAAGATAAATATACACTTTTATGTGTTAGAGTCATTGAATTATTTACAGAGAATAAAGGTCGATATGGTTACAGACGAATTCACGCCCTACTTAAGCGTGAAAATATAATTGTCTCAGAAAAAGTTATTCGTAGGATTATGAAAGAAGAACAACTTGTAGTAAAAATCAAACGAACTCGTAAATATAATTCCTATCAAGGTGAAATATCTCCAGCAGTAGATAATCTAATTAACAGAAATTTTTCTGCATCTAAACCTAACGAAAAGTGGTTAACAGATATAACCGAGTTTGCAATTCCGGCAGGAAAGGTTTATTTATCGCCTATAGTAGATTGTTTTGATGGCTTACTTGTCAATTGGAATATAAGCACTTCTCCAGATGCATTACTTGTCAATTCTATGCTTGACGATGCAGCTAAATTACTATCTGTAGGAGAAAAACCAATCATACATTCAGACAGAGGCGTACACTACCGCTGGCCAGGCTGGATTGACAGGATGGAGAAAAATGGTTTCATACGATCAATGTCAAAGAAAGGCTGTTCACCTGATAATTCTGCCTGCGAGGGCGTATTTGGAAGAATTAAAAATGAGATGTTCTATAATGCAGATTGGTCTGGGGTAAACATCTCAGAATTTATTGGTATTTTAAATGATTATCTTTATTGGTATAATGAAAAAAGAATAAAAAAATCATTAGGATATTTGAGCCCTATAGAGTACAGACATAGACTTGGATTGGTCACTTAGATAGTCCAAGAAAATGTCCGCACCCTCCACTCGAAATTTCGTTTTACTACCAATTTTACAACTAACAGGTAGTAATAACTTGCTCAATTCTGCTCTGATTTGTCACATTCTGTAATTCCAGAGCATATCACAATAACCCTGGAAACCCTTGCAAAACAGGGCATTCCGGGGCAAATTAAGGAGAAACAAAACTATGATTAAAATTCTTTTCTGCTGTCATGGGAACATCTGCCGTTCCACCATGGCTCAGAGCGTATTCGCCCACCTCGCCCGCCAGTCCCATCTCGATTCCTGTTTCGAGATTGATTCGGCAGCGACGAGTACGGAGGAGATTGGGAATCCGCCACACCATGGGACAAAGCGAAAATTGCAACAGGAGCAGATCCCGTTGATTTCGCATCGGGCGAGACAGATGACACACGCGGATTATACATATTATGATTATCTGATCGGAATGGATGGTGCGAATATCCGGAATATGACGCGGATTGCCGGTGGCAGCGATGTGGAAGGGAAGATTTACAAGATGCTGTCATTCGCGGACTATGAGAAGACGCATAGGTTGAGTGAGGCACGTGATGTAGCTGATCCGTGGTATACCGGCGATTTTGACCAGACATTTGAGGATGTTCTGGTAGGTTGTCAGGGCTTACTCGCCTACATCAAAGACAAAGAACAACTGCATAAGTAAAACAGCATTTACGAGCATTTAACATATGCGAGATAACATATTTAACAACCCCTGTTTATTATGAAATAGAAATCATAATAAATGGGGGTTTTTACATGAAGAGTATGTGGCAGATCCTGCCGGAACTATTTACATATTACAGAAGAAGGGCTTAGAAAATGGCACAGATACTATACAAAGACATCATCAAGAACAAAGAGATTAACGAATTTATCAAGAAGGGCGATGCGAATTTAGCCACGCTTGGCTATACGGAGCATTCGAAGACACATTGCGTGCTGGTGGCAGAACGGGTGGCATATCTGCTGGAGAGGTTCGGACATGCTGACGCGGAGATCGAACTTGCGAAGATTGCCGGATATATGCATGATATTGGAAATGCAGTCAATCGTGAACACCATGCCGAGTATGGCGCGCTCCTTGCAAATGATATCCTGCGGCGGATGGATATGCCGTTTACAGATCGTGCAACCATCGTTTCTGCGATTGGGCATCACGACGAGTCAACCGGAGGTGCCGTGGATATTGTGTCTGCTGCGATGATTATTGCGGATAAGACGGATGTCCGCAGAAGCCGTGTGCGTTCGCGTGATAAGTCGACCTACGATATTCACGACTGGGTGAATTACGCAGTCACGGAAGCAAATCTGAAGATCAACCGGGAGAAACGCCAGATTGCATTGGAACTCAAAATTGACGAGAAGATCTGCACGATGTATGAGTATTTCGATATTTTCCTTGGACGGATGCAGATGTGCCGGCACGGGGCAGAGTTGTTCGGAGCGAAATTCAAGCTGACCGCCAATGGAAGTAAGGTACTGTAAAATCTTCTGTGGATATTCTTGAAGAAAAATGCTATAATTACAATAATTGTAAACTGATTCCGGAGTGATTGTTTGACAATGCTCCGGTTATTTGGTTAGCAAACTATAATATAAATATGGGGGAAGTGTATGAAACTAAAATGTACAAATGTGTTGGTTACAATCGCGATGATCTGCAGTGCGCTGGCAATGATTATGAACTGGATTATTTACTTTGGACCGCAGGACAAATATGTTCAATCTTTTGGCGTGGATGTAAACACTGACCGAATCTTTGATATCCGCAGTATTATATGTCCGATTCTGACTGTGGGACTGTACATTCTTGCATGCACCATCACACGGAAATCGCAGAAGAAAAGAACCGGATTGACGATTTCAGTCATTGTTCTTGTGAGCCATATTATTTTAAATGTATTAAATGCTGTATGGGTGGTTGCGGTAAACCGGAAATATGCCGTTTTTTATGGGGCGTTAGTGTTGGCGAAAGCTTCGATTCTGAATAATATGAGGAATTTTATGGAAAAACCATTTCATATATTGGCTATGATATTTCTGGCAATCACGATTGGAACGTTGTGCGGAAAGGATAATAACGTGCAGCCTCAATCCGGACAATCGTTGTAAGGCATAAGATCATATACAGACATTTCATAAAAAGGAGTTTATACAGTATGAAAATCGGAAGTCATGTTGGAATGAGCGGCAAAGAGATGATGCTTGGCTCGGTGAAGGAAGCGCTCTCTTATGACGCGAATACATTTATGTTATATACAGGAGCGCCGCAGAATACGCGCAGAAAGGACGTGTCAGAGCTGCGCGTGGAAGAAGCGTGGGAGCTGATGCGGGCAAATGATATCACAGAGTTTGTGGTACATGCGCCGTATATCATCAATCTGGCAAATACGGTAAAGCCGGAGATCTACCAGCTGGCGGTTGATTTCTTAAAGACAGAGATCGAGCGCACTGCGGCAATGGGAAGCAAGACGCTTGTCCTGCATCCGGGTTCCCATGTGAATGCCGGTGCCGATGCAGGTATCGATAGCATTATTAAAGGGTTAAATGAAGTGCTTACCCAAGATACGTCGGTGTATATCGCGCTTGAGACAATGGCGGGAAAGGGCAGCGAGATCGGCAGAAGCTTCGAGGAGCTGGCACGTATCTATGATGGTGTCATTTATAATGACAAGCTGCGTGTCTGCTTTGATACGTGTCACACGAACGATGCCGGGTATGACGTGGCAAATGATTTTGACAGCGTGATAGAAGAATTCGACAAGATTATCGGTAAGGATCAGATTGCGGTATTCCATATCAACGACAGCAAGAATCCACGCGGAGCGGCGAAGGATCGCCATGAGAATATCGGACTTGGTTCGATTGGGTTTGACGCATTGTATAAGATTGTATGGCATAAGGATTTCTTGGACGTGCCGAAGATTCTGGAGACACCGTATGTGAAATCACTTGCAGATGCGAAGAAAGCATTTCCACCATACAAGGAAGAGATTGATATGCTCCGGAGTGGCGTGTATGATGCAGCAAGAATTACGAAGCTTGCGGAGTAAGTTGTCCGAAGAAACTTAGACATATTGCGAACACACACATGGAGCCGTCGGGCAACATGAAAAACAAAGAATCGGGAGTAGGAAATATGGCAGTCAGAGATGAAATCATAAAGACACTGGAAGAAAACAGAGGCACCTATCTGTCTGGCGAGCAGCTTGCGAAGAAACTATCTGTCAGCCGGGCAGCAGTGTGGAAAGCCATCCGCAAATTGCAGGAGGATGGATTTGCAATCGAGGGCGTGAACAACAAAGGCTACAAGCTGGCGGAGGATACGGATGTGTTGTCTGTACAGGGAACGGCGAAATATCTGGACGCCGAATGCCCGGTGCGATTGGAAGTGTTCCGCTGTATCAATTCTACGAACCTTGCACTCCGTGAGCGGACGCAGGAGGAAGAAGGACTGGTGCTTGCTGCGATGGAGCAGACGAACGGACTCGGAAGACTGGGACGGTCGTTTATGTCGCCGGCAAATACGGGAATCTATTTCAGTATCCTGTTGAAGCCGCAGATCGCGAATCAGGAAGTGACGCTGCTCACGACAATCGCCGCCGTGGCAGTCTGCGAAGCAATCGAGAAATACACGGACAAGAAACCACAGATCAAATGGGTCAATGATATCTTTATCGATTCGCACAAGGTATGTGGCATCCTGACACAGGCAGCATTTCAGATGGAGAACTTAGACCCGGAATACGTGATCGTTGGAATCGGAATCAATCTGTATATGCCGACGGAAGGATTCGGTAAGGAACTGGAGAATATTGCCGGTTCTGTCCTGCAGGAGCAAAGCGGTGATATCAAGAATAAGATTCTGGCAGAGACACTGAACCGCTATTTCTATTACTACAAAAACTTTGCGAAGAAGGAATTCATCGCGGAATACAAGAAGCGCAGTCTGGTTCTAGGAAAAGGTATCCGTGTCGTGACAAAGGATGGCGAGCGCAAGGCAACCGCCCTTGATATCGACGACATGTGCCATCTCCTTGTTGAGTACGAGGATGGCACCCGCGAAAACCTCTCAACCGGCGAAATCAGTATCCGATTGCAGTAATACGTGATAACCAAGGAAAAATTGGATATAATATGTGTGTATGATTCATTGTTACAATTAAATAATTACAAATGAAACAATATGTAGATTCGAGTTGCACAGAATACTTATTATTAAGCAGACCATTGGAACACGCTGGTACTTAATGAGCAGGGCAATAAGAAATAAATAATTGATGTATGATATTCCTGCGAATTTAGTACCACTGCGTGTGGAAGTGAGCGAGAGCGCGTCTGCGAAGAATAAGTATTCTGTGCAACTCGGTCAGTATAGTAGGATTCGTAACTGTTTGATTTGTAAAACAACGAAAGGAGACACATATTATGAAGATACTATTTTACGACGCAGCAACCTACGACGTGGAATCCTTTGAGAAAGAACTTACCCATTTCCCGGGCATCGAGATCATCTACCACGAGGTTGATATCTCTCCGAAGACTGTATCCCTTGCACAGGGCTGCGATGCAATCTGTGCATTTGTAAATTCGGATCTGAGCGCGCCAGTGCTGGAGAAGCTGGCAGAGATAAACATCAAACTTGTACTGCTTCGCTGTGCCGGGTTTAATAATATAGATTTGGAAAAGGCAAATGAACTTGGCATTACGGTGCTTCGTGTGCCGGGCTATTCTCCGGAAGCCGTTGCGGAGCTTGCGATTACACTGGCGCTTGCGGTCAACCGCCATGTACACAAAAGCTACATCAAGGTGCGGGAGAATAATTTCAGCTTAGTGGGATTAACCGGAGTGAATTTTCATGGGAAGACCGCAGGCATCATCGGGACCGGAAAGATCGGTGCTGCAATGTGCCGGATCTGCCGTGGATTTGGTATGCGCGTAATCGCGTATGATATGTACCCGAATAAAGAGCTGGAATTCGTGGAATATATGTCACTTGCAGACGTGCTGAAGCAGAGTGATCTGATTTCCCTGCATTGTCCGCTCACAGGCGAGACTTATCACATGATCAACAAGGATACGATTGCACAGATGAAGGACGATGTGATCTTAGTCAATACATCTCGTGGTGCGCTGGTCGATTCAGAGGAACTGATACAGGGTATCCGGCAGGGCAAATTCTTCGGCGTCGGTCTGGATGTCTACGAGGAAGAGGGAGACAATGTATTTGAGAACCGGGAGGACGAGCTGTTACAGCATTCTATCACAGCCAGATTGCTTTCATTCCCCAATGTTATCATTACGTCCCATCAGGGTTTTCTGACGCGGGAAGCACTTGCGGCAATCAGCCGGACAACCTTACAGAATGCGGTTGATTATGAAAATAGAACCATCCATGAAGCCAATCAGGTAAAATAAATTGCAAGATTATAACAACCATAAGTACGGGCAGATGTATGTATCACACATATATCTGCCCATTTTTGCTGTTTTTATCAAATAGATGTGGATTTAAAAATGAATCTATGATAAAATGGCTCTTATCTGCTGTTTATAGGACAACAAAATGAAATCAGACAGCAAATAACGGACAAGATGCATGATACAGAATTCTTTATAAGAGGGTATGTGTTGTGAATCGAGAACGAAAAAAGAGAGGGAAAAAGGATGGAAGAAAAGAAGCGACACTCATTTGGTGGATCAATCGGATTCGTACTTGCGGCGGCAGGTAGTGCGGTTGGTCTTGGAAATATCTGGCGGTTTCCGTATCTGGCAGCCAAGGATGGAGGCGGATTATTCTTAGTCGTCTATATCATTCTGGCATTGACATTTGGCTACACGCTGCTGACTACGGAGATTGCGATCGGTCGAAAGACGAAACAGAGCCCGCTCACGGCATATACGAAGCTTCATGATAAATGGGGATTCTTAGGTGCTATTGCGAGTATTATACCGGTTATCATCATGCCGTATTACTGCACAATCGGTGGCTGGGTAGTAAAATATTTCTTTGTATTTTTGACAGGACATGGAGCCGACGCTGCACAGGATGGATTCTTTACCGGATTCATCACGTCACAGTGGGAACCGATTATTACATTTGTGATCTTCCTTGCGGTATCTGCATTTATTGTATTTCGTGGTGTCAATAAAGGAATTGAGTCTACATCGAAGATTATCATGCCAATCCTGCTTGTCATGATTTTGGGAATTGCAATATTCTCATTAACATTGAAAAATACAAATGATGCAGGTGAAGTAGTAACCGGTCTGCAGGGATTTAAGATATATATTGTTCCTAATTTTGAGGGACTGACAATCGGAAAGTTATTTACGGTTCTGATCGATGCACTCGGACAGTTGTTCTTCAGCTTGTCTGTGGCAATGGGTATCATGATTACATATGGTTCGTATGTGAAGGATGATGCAAACCTTGGAAAATCAATTAATCAGATTGAGATTTTTGATACGGTTGTTGCGTTCCTTGCAGGTGCGATGATCATTCCGGCTGTGTATGCATTTATGGGAACAGAGGGTATGTCATCCGGACCAAGTCTGATGTTTGTATCTTTGCCAAAGGTATTTGCTGCAATGGGTGTTGCCGGAAATATAATCGGTACAATCTTTTTTGCAATGGTATTGTTCGCTGCAATTACAAGTGCGGTATCCGTCATGGAGGCAGTTGTATCATGTATTATGGATGCATTCCATACAAGCAGAACAAAGGCCGGCACAATCGAGGGAATCTTCGCACTGATCGTTGGTATCATTGTCTGCCTCGGATACAACAAGCTGTACTTCGAGTTCAAGCTTCCGAATGGTTCAACGGCGCAGATCTTAGATATCATGGATTACATCAGTAACAATCTGCTGATGCCGATCGTAGCACTTGCAACCTGTATTCTCGTCGGATGGGTCATCAAACCGAAGACTGTGATCGAAGAAGTAGAAAAGAGCGGTTGTAAAATGGGAAGAAAGCGGCTTTACACTGCTATGGTAAAGGTCATCGCTCCAATCTTCCTGATTCTGCTTTTGCTGCAGACACTCGGAATCATGAAACTGTAAACATAAATTCTTCCTTAACACAAGGTAAGGAATCCTTGCCAGACGGGGAAATAAAGAATAACAAGAAACTCAGCAAGATATTACGTAAAGATTGAATTGTGTGATTACAGTTAAAATCGTTATAAGAGTCAAAATAGATTTTTATCTTCGCGGGAAATCGTGGATTATAGAAAATAGCACAGAATGTATTAATAAACAGACCATTGGAACACGCTGGTACTTAATGAGCAGATCAATAATTGATAATAATCAATAATCGTAAATCTGCGAATTTAGTACCACTGCGTGTGGAAGTGAGCGAGAGCGCGTCTGTGTTTAATCATTCTGTGCTATTTTCTATATCATATATATTATTCGCGGAGAAAACTTATAAAGTCTTAATTGTATCAAGCAGACTCATTGGAATATTCATATTTCCCCGTCCGATTCCCATCTGTATATTTGGCTTTACAACCCCGTGGAAATCCGAACCACCGGAGATTGCCAGTCCGTATTTGGCAGCCAGCGAGCGGAGCTTCTCACTTTCAAAGCGGTTGTTCGAAGAGTGGAATGCCTCAAGTCCTTTTAATCCGAGTGTTTTCAGATACGCCAATAACTCATCAATCTGTGCATAACCAAGATGATAGAGCAGAGGATGTGCCAGAAAAGCCGCTTTGCCATAAGTCGTTAAGATACGCATGGCAGTCTCACAGGTAACCTGTGGTTTCGGCAGGTAATATTTGCAGCCGATGCCGATGTATTTGCGGAAAGCAGTATCCTTATCTTTGCAGACACCTTCCTCGACGAGAACTCTTGCGAAATGCGCCCGTGTGATGACGCTGTCCGGGTTGCCGTGAAGCAGCTTCTCCATCGTGACAGGGAGACCATCTGCCTGCATCATCGCTACCATTTTCTCGTTTCTTCCCTCACGTGCTTCCTTTAATATGGCAAGCTCTTTTTGAAGCTCCGGGTTTTCATAGTCTATATAGAAGCCCAGAATATGAATCTCACGGTTGTTGTAGTAGCAGGACAGTTCGATGCCCGGCACTACCTCCAAAGGCTTGTCCTTTGTATAGTCTAAGATTTCCGCCACGCCATCGACCGTGTCGTGATCGGTCAGGGCAATCGCGGAAAGTCCCATCCGCATTGCTTCGTCGGCAACCTCTGTCGGTGTCAGAGAACCGTCGGACGCATTGGAATGTACATGTAAATCGATTCGTTCCATATTACCAACCTCCTTGTGATCGTGTTTGATGTATTATTTCATATCACAGCTTGTACCATCTGTTTTGTTTAGGTGATGCAAATCTATATCGGATAAGCGGATTATTTATTCTTCAGGATATTCAACAGCTCATCCGGTGAGAATGTATATTTCGTGTGACAGAAGTCGCACACAACTTCAATTGGCTTGTTATCGGCAATCATAGCGCCAAGCTCTTTTCTGCCAAGGCTGATAACTGCCTGCTCGACACGCTCCTTGCTGCAATCGCAGACATACGCACAAGGCATGGAATCAGTCAGCTCGATATCATAGCCTTCAAACAATTTCCGTACGATAGCTTCCACAGACATGCCCTGCTTGAGAAGAGCAGTGAAAGAAAATCCTTTCAGACGTTTCTCCAGCTCGTCAATCAATGCGTCCTCAGCAAATGGCATCAGCTGGATGATAAATCCACCGGCATTTGCTACGGATGTATCGTCGTTGAACAGTACGCCCAGAGCCACAGAGCTTGGAATCTGGTCACTTGTTGCAAAATAGTAGGTCAGATCCTCTGCAATCTCGCCGCTTACCAGATGGGTGTCGCCGACATACGGCTCCTTCAGTCCGATATCTTTGATGACGCTTAAGACACCGAGATCCACAGCCTTTGCGACATCGTTTGCCGGAAGCATAACCTCCGGTTCGCTGACATATCCCTTGACATGTCCGTTTGCATCGGCAGTGACAAGCATACCGGAGATCGGCCCCTGGCACTGGATACGGAGTGTTAATTTGTCGGTATCATTTTTACACATGGCGCCCATCAGCACGCCTCCGGTCAACAGTCTGCCGAGTGCGTTCGTAACAACCGGGCTGGTATGATGTGTAATTCTTGCTTTTTCCACAGTATCGGTAGAGTTGCAGGCGAAGAAACGAACCTGTTTGTTCGCTGCCATGCCACGAATCATTGTATCTGCCATAAATGTATCCTCCTTAAAATGAGCGCTTGAATTTTGTATATATACTTGCATGTTTTGCTATTTATGATTGATGTAGTGGTATACAAAATTACTGTATATATTGTTTCTTAGAATTCTTGTTTCGTGTTTCTTTCGCGATGATATAGATCCGCTCACATTCCTCGTCTGCCGGCTCGTGTGTGAATGCATCATAGGCCGCAAGCAGGGTAAGACCGGAATCAGCTACCATCTGTTTCATCTGCTTTAGTGTGTACCCTTTTTGCACATGTAATTCCTCATATTTGCGGAACAGGTTATCGTCGGAATCCGAAGGCTCCTTTACGAACAGGCTTAAAGCAAGCTCGTTGATCGCTTCCTCTTCATCATAATAATTATCCCAGATAAAGCTGATATCATCCCGGTCCTCAGCAATCGTCGCTTCGGCTACAACATCCCGGTAATAATGCTCGGTATGGAAGTCAAAGATGAAAAGACCGTCCGGATCAAGGTAGTTATTGACGAGCGAGAATACATGCGTAAGCTCTTCCGGTTCGGTGATATAATTGACGCTGTCGCAGAGACTTACAATGGCTGCAACGGTTCCGTATAGCTCAAACTCACGCATATCCTGACACAGGTAGAGCGATGAAGAATGATTTTGTTCCCGCTTTTCATTTGCAATATCCAGCATGGCAGGGGAGTTGTCGATGCCGATCATGTCGTACCCGAAATCTGCCATACGCTCGGTTATATTTCCGGTTCCACAGCCAAGCTCTGCCAGAATGCCGCTTGCAATATCATATTCCACAAGCAGGCCGTGCAGATAGTCTGCCCATGCGTCATAGGGAATGTTGTCCATGAGCGCATCGTAGACAGCGGCAAAATTTGAATATGCTTCAGCCATAGGGTACCTCCTTATTTTTCGTAAACACTAACTTTAAATTATAAAATAAAAGATAGTGAAAAACAAGGAAAAATCATATATAATAAAATGCGCGATTGATAGAGCGTATGTGAGATTTGGAGGATTACAATGAAAAATCAGATACAGACAATAAAATTAAAGAAGGAAAAGCATGCATTTTCGTATTGGCGCATCCCATTTTTTGCGGGCACGGGCATCTATCTGGAGGTGCTGTTTCATCTGGCGATTTATCAGAAACTCGAAAGCACGAGCATCTATCCGGTTTTGTTCGGTGCCACGTTGGGGCTTTTCTTAGCGGCACTCACCGTATGGCTGCCGCGCATCGGAAATGAGATCATTGCATATGTCGGTCTTACCGTGTTCTGCGTGTATGATATCGTGCAGCTCATTTATTTCCGGATATTTGGGACATTTTTAAGTCTGGTGTCTGTCGGCGGCGCCGGAAATGCGATGGATTTCAAGGTCGTGATGTTCGAGAAGATCCGCCAGAATGTTGGATGGATGTTGCTGTTTATGTTGCCGGTGATCGCACTTGTTTTGCTGCGCGTATTTCTGATAAAATTTGACAAGCCGAAGATGAAAATGCGGCTTGTAAGTGTAGCAAGTGCGGTTTGCCTGTGCGCCATTTCAATCCTTCTGCTGAATGTGCAGGGACGCGCGATGTATTCGCCGTATCAGTTGTTCCACAACCAGTATGTGCTGGAGCTTTCGATGAACAAGCTCGGCGTATGTGTGACGACTGTGCGGGATGCGCAGACGATGATCACGGGTGGAAAGAAAGATGTGACATTTACTTTGGATGATACAGATATGCAGCCAGATGATGTGACGGCAACCGAAAGTGATGCAATGGAAGCTACGGCAACCGATACGGATGCGGCACCTGTGTATGTAGAACAGGTTGATCCGGCGGTCGATTTTAAGAAGCTATATCAGGCAGCCGAGGACGAGCAGTTGAAGAATTTGTCCGCTTATTGTGCACAGCAAACGCCAACGATGCAGAACGAATATACGGGCATGTTCGAAGGGTATAATGTTGTCTGCATTACTGCGGAGAGTCTGTGCAAATATGGTATCTACGAAAATTGCACACCGACACTCTACAAGATTATGAATGACGGTTTTGTATTTGAAAATTACTACAACCCAATCTGGTATCACAGCACGATCGATGGAGAATTTGTGGACTGTCTGGGACAGTATCCGTGTTCCTCAGAGTGGAGTTTTTACAAGTCAGCAGATACATATCAGCCGTATGCACTTGGCAATGCGTTGAATGAGAAAGGTTACACAAGCAAAGCATACCATGACTTTGATTTCTATTATTATAACCGGAGTGAGACACATGCAAATATGGGATATGATTTCAAGGCAATCGATTATGGTCTGGATATCCCAAGCTATGTGACATATTCCGATTATGACACGATCGAGGCAGTATACAAGGAGTTTATTAACGAAGAACCGTTTCTGATGTATTTTATGACATTCAGTGGGCATCTGCCATATGATTACGATTACAATGCCATGTGCCTGAAGAACCGTGAGGAGGCAGAAAAATGCACAGAAGGAATGGACTTGCCGGAAGAAGCGGTGGCGTATATCGCGGCACAGATGGAGCTCGATAAAGCGCTAGAGGATCTGATCGACAAGCTGGATGAAGCCGGAAAGTTGGAGAAGACCGTGTTCATCGTGACACCGGACCATTATCCATATGGACTGACAGACAGCGGCTACGATGCGCTTGCAGGCAAGAATGTATCCGATGATGCATTTGAAAAACATCATTCCTGCCTTGGCATCTGGTCTGCATCTATGGAAGAACCGGTCAAGGTCAAGAAGCTCTGTGCGAGTGTAGATGTTCTTCCGACTGTCTTGAATTTACTTGGCGTGACATATGATTCGCGTATCCTCGCAGGACACGATATTTTATCCGATTCGGAAGAACTCGTCATCTTCGCTGACCATAGTTTCAAGACAGACAAGATCGGCTACAATACGAAAACCGGAGAAGTGACCTACTACGTGGATGAAAAGACAGTTTCGCAATCCTACATCAACGATACGATCAAGGAAGTCGAAACAAAACTTTATATGTCCGATGAAGTCATCAACACCGATTTCTACGGCTATGTGTACGGCAGGAAATCAACAAACACCACAACAAGCACCACCACATCAACCGAACAACAAAACAAAGAATAACCCCGAAAAACATACGAAAAGGTACAAAAAGATACGATTTAGCGGAATTTTGTTGTGAAAAGCAACGAAGTATGCTAAAGTGGATTCGATTATGTGATTTATCTTGCTATTGTAAAATGCGTATGAAATAAAATATGTATGTATTGCAATTACAATTCATGAACTATGTATATGTTTGGAACTTAGAAGCACTTGATGTTCTGTCAGAAAAACAGAAATGATTGAACACGATGTTCAATCAAGTCGCCACTGAGCCATGGATGGCGAATTGGCGACGGTTTCGTCCGGGTAAGATACATATATCAGAACATTTAGTGCTTCTTAGTTTCAATACATCGCATAGGAATGAATTCTAATTGCAATACATACACAGTGGAATTACATGCATTTTGCAGCAACAAGATAGAATAAGGAGGAAAACAAAATGACGAGAATCGGAATTTACGGATACGGAAATCTCGGCCGTGGCGTAGAAGCAGCCATCAACCAGAACGATGATATGGAATTAGTTGCCGTATTTACAAGAAGAAATCCTGATGAATTGGTTATTAAGAACCAGACAGCCAAGGTGTGCAACGTAAAGGACATGGCAGACTGGAAGGATAAAATTGATGTTATGATTCTGTGCGGCGGAAGCGCAACCGATCTTCCAGAGCAGACACCGGAATGTGCAAAATATTTCAACGTGATCGACAGCTTTGATACACATGCAAGAATCCCGGAGCATTTTGCGAATGTGGACGCAAGTGCAAAAGCAAGCGGACATATCGGAATTATCTCCGTTGGCTGGGATCCGGGCATGTTCTCACTCAACCGTCTGTACGGAAATGCATTGCTTCCGGAGGGAAATGATTATACATTCTGGGGCAAGGGTGTCAGTCAGGGACATTCCGATGCCATCCGTCGTATCGCAGGTGTCAAGGATGCCAAGCAGTATACGATTCCCGTAGAATCCGCACTTGAGGCAGTTCGTAACGGCGAGAATCCGGCGCTTACAACAAGACAGAAGCATACAAGAGAGTGCTTCGTAGTGCTTGAAGAGGGCGCAGATGCGGCAAAAGTTGAGGAAGAAATCAAGACAATGCCGAACTATTTCGCAGATTACGATACAACGGTTCACTTCATTTCGGAAGAAGAGCTGAAGGCAAACCACAGCGGAATTCCACATGGTGGATTTGTACTCCGCAGCGGTGTGACCGGCTGGAACAAGGAGAACAAGCATATCATCGAGTACAGCCTGAAGCTTGATTCAAACCCTGAGTTTACATCCAGCGTACTGATTGCTTATGCAAGAGCGGCTCACAGACTTGCAAATGAGGGAGCAAGCGGTTGCAAGACCGTATTTGATATTGCACCGGCTTACCTTGTGAATAAAACAGGGGAAGAGCTTCGTGCATCCATGCTGTAAGATGCACCAGATACCATGTCGCCGACTGAATATGGGCGGCAGACAATAAGAAAGAAAACGAGGAGAGAAGATGGAAGAAATCGCAAATTACGTGCCACAGATGTACGCAACATTCTGGGCATTAATCCCGCCGGTCGTGGCAATCGTGCTGGCACTCATTACAAAGGAGGTTTACAGTTCACTCTTTTTAGGAATTGTGATCGGTGGACTGTTCTGGTCCAACTTCAGATTTGAAGCAACCGTAAACCATGTATTCAAAGACGGAATCGTCCGCGTGCTGACCAATTCATATAACATGGGTATTCTGGTATTTCTTGTAATACTCGGTGTTATGGTCTGTATGATGAACAAAGCCGGTGGTTCGGCAGCGTTCGGACGATGGGCAAGCGCCCATATCAAGACGCGGATTGGCGCACAGTTAGCGTCAGTTGCGCTCGGAGTTTTGATTTTTATTGATGATTATTTTAACTGCCTGACAGTTGGAAGCGTGATGCGTCCCGTGACAGACAAGCACCAGGTATCGCGTGCGAAGCTTTCGTATATCATTGATGCAACAGCAGCTCCGGTCTGTATCATTGCCCCGATTTCGTCATGGGCAGCAGCGGTAGCCGGATTCGTAGAGGGAGAGGACGGATTCTCCATCTTTATCCGTGCAATCCCGTATAACTATTATGCGCTTTTCACGATTATATTTATGATTGTTTTGATCGTCAGAAAGATTGATTATGGTCCGATGCGGACACATGAGAAGAACGCTTTGAAGGGCGATATCTACACGACACCGGACCGCCCATATGCAAACGCGGAAAATGAAGTCGTTGAGACAAAGGGTAAAGTGATTGACCTTGTATTTCCGATGATCGTTCTGATTACAGCCTGCGTCATCGGCATGATTTACAGTGGTGGATTTTTCTCAGGCGTTGGATTTGTAGAAGCATTTTCGGGCAGTGATGCATCGGTTGGATTGATGTATGGCAGCTTCTTTGCACTTGTGATTACGATTATCTATTATATGTTCCGCCGCGTATTGAAATTCAGCGAATCCATGTCTTGTATTCCGGAAGGATTTAAGGCGATGGTTCCTGCGATTTTAATTCTGACATTTGCCTGGACATTGAAGGCGATGACAGACAGCCTTGGTGCAAAAGAATTTGTGGCAGAGCTCGTGAAGAGTACGCCGGATGCGCTGCTTAGCTTCCTGCCGGCGCTTGTATTTATCATTGCATGCTTCCTTGCGTTTGCAACCGGAACCTCATGGGGAACCTTCGGTATGCTGATTCCAATCGTTGTAAATGCATTCGAGGGAACAAACGCAACGATGATGATCATTTCCATCTCTGCATGTATGGCAGGTGCCGTATGTGGAGACCATTGTTCACCGATTTCGGATACGACAATTATGGCATCCGCAGGTGCACAGTGTAATCACATCAATCATGTAAGCACACAGCTTCCATATGCGATTACAGTCGCACTTGTATCGTTCGTCACTTACATTATTGCCGGATTCTTTGGTAATAGCAAGGGACTTCCGGGAGTAATGAAGAGCCCTGTGATTCCGCTGGTAATCGGTCTGATTTTACTGTATGTTGTGTTGCAGGTGATCAAGGCAGTTGAGAAAAAGAAAGATCCAATTGATGCAGAATAAGAGGCTTGAAATGAAAAAGACTAAAGGAAGTATTATGTTGCTGTTTGCTGCGTTCTTCTGGGGAACGACGTTCGTAGCACAGACAACAGCATCTGATCAGATTGGAACATTTACATTTAACGGAAGCCGCTCCATAGTTGGGGCGGCATTTCTTGCGATTTTGATTCTCGCTCGCACGGGAATGAAGAAGCAGAAAGCAAAGTTAAGTGGAGAACCAGTCGAAAAAGAAAATATAAAACGGACCGTGATCGGTGGTATCCTCTGTGGCTGTGTGCTGTTTTTTGCAACGAATCTGCAGCAGAGTGGTATCGCGGCATATCCGGAAGGTGTGGCCAGCTCCGGCAGATCGGGATTCCTTACCGCAACATATGTGGTTATGGTTGCAATCGTATCCGGATTACTCGGGAAGAAATTGCATAAGATCGTATATGTGGCAGTTTTTGTCTGCCTTGGTGGTATGTACATGCTGTGCATGTCCGGCGGTATCGATAATCTGTATTTTGGAGATCTGCTTGGGCTTCTGTGTGCAGTCTGCTTCACCGGACATATCCTGACAGTTGACCATTTCAATGACTGTGACAGCGTGAAGATCTCGTGCATCCAGTTTATTACGAACGGTGTGTTATCTCTGATCTGTATGGCAATCTTCGAACAGCCGGCATGGAGTGATCTTGCCGTTGCGTGGTTCCCAATCCTATATGCGGGTATCTTCTCGAGCGGTATCGCATATACGCTTCAGATTGCAGGACAGAAATATGCAGATCCGGCAGTTGCTTCCATCGTGATGAGTCTGGAATCTGTATTTGCAGTGCTCGGTGGATTCGTCGTATTGCATGAGGTGTTAGCACCGAGGGAGATCGTCGGCTGCGTGCTTGTATTCACAGCAGTGATCCTGGCACAGGTGCCACAGATGCGAAAGTAGGGGCTATGATTTGATTGTGCTTGCTTTTTTATAATAATCTTGTATATTATATGTATTGAATGAGGTGTATGTTTCCGGACTGCACTGGGGGAGTCACTCTGTGGCTCTCTTTTTTGTTATCAAATAAAAGTGAATAGTCACGCAGTTTCGTGATAATCGGAATCGCAATTGCTTCGAACAACAAAAATCTACTTTAATTCGATATGAACAAATTGCAAATGAACTATTTTGGTGTAAAATGTAATTAGCAAGTAGCGGAGGATAAGTATGAGAGACTATAGTTTTGGAAATTTTATCAGTACACTACGACAGAGAAAAGGCCTGTCTCAATATCAGTTGGGTGTACTTGTCGGCGTTTCAGATAAAGCGGTGTCAAAATGGGAAAATGGAGAATCAGAACCGTCAATTGATAAGTTAATCAAGTTATCGAAATATTTTGGAGTTAATATTGATGAATCAATGTCATTTAGATAAGGTTTTTTATGATGAAAACAGTATATCATATGCGTTCATGCATTGAAAATACTGTTCAGTTAAGAAATGCTGTATTTTTTAGGTGCACTAATGCGTAGAAAGCAGGTGTATGATGAGTTCAAATCATTTTTTGTGTATGACAAAAAGACAGATTGCATATCTGCCTCATAATGCAGTATAATGGTAACGAGATTTATGCAACCCGATACATGAAATCCCTATTTCTCTTTGAACGGAGGTGGATAGGATATTTTCGATTGTACCTGACAGGTGTCAGATACTTTTGTATGAGAAGCATGGTCTCTGTTTCGTTACCACCGTGTTTGAGATATGCCTTGCATATGTTTACTGCGATGGTGTATTTGAGTTCACGGAAGCTTGTTTCCACGCTCCAGCGCATCCGGTAAAGTTTATTGATTTCTTCCAGAGGAAATTCTTCTTCTGAAAGATTGGTGGCAATACAGATATAGGTTCCATTATCAAGGCGAATACGTACAATACGGAATTCAATATCGTAATACATGCAGTTTTCATCAAGAAAATCAAAATCGGTAGAAGGCTGAAGTATGGTATAGGTATAGATGAAAGAAGCTCGTATAAATGCGAGTGCGGAAAGATAGGTTTGGAGAAATCCAGACCTTTTTTATTTCCGTAGTTCACATATCTGTGAACCAAAGTTCGGATTTATGGGGAACGACAGATTGCCCTTTACCGGGTAAGATGTATTTAGCAGCTACTTAAAGGGAAAGAAGAAAAATCTCGGATGCTTGAAAAGAAAATCCAGAATGTGGAAGAGAAGCTTGAAGCATTGGAACGGGTAGTTTTAGTTTTCAAGAAATTTCTGGAAATTACACCAAAGCATTATTATATCGTGGATCGGATGCTTTTCTCGGATCGGATGAAGATCGTCAATATGAAGTCAGAGCTTAGCAAAGGCTATGACACGATACAGGCGATGAAGGAAAATCTGGTGAAGGCGATTGGAGAATTGGCACGCACGGATTATTCCGATGAAGAAATCCTTGATTTGGAACCATCCGAGGTGTGGAAGCAGATTGATGGAGAGTTGGAAAAGAAGATGCAGCGCAGCGAGAAAGGATGATGCTTGTGGCAGGATCGTATAAATATTTCAGATATTATTTGCGGGATGTTCCGGAAAATGCATCGGCTATAAAAATGCTGGAGGAAATGAATGGTCACACAAGAAATCAACTGATTACAGAATTTCTTATGCATTATCTGAAGACAGGAAGTGAGGATGACATGAAGGCGGCGGATATTATTGCAGATGAAGTGATTGAGCATACATTAAAAAGAATTGACGAATTGGAACGTCAGGTAAGAATGCTTACAACTGGGCGTGAAAATATAGATGGAAACAAGATTTGGAAGAAGTTTCATTCCGAAGATATTTCCATCAATGAGTTAAATGAAGAGTAAGCAGGAAAATATGAATACTGCAGAAAATATGATCGAAATCTGTTTGGCGTCCTACCACTAAACAGATATCTGGTTTGTCTTGATCCCTACATTTGGAGACAAACGTTTTGGCGATGAACGGAGGCTTGGTGATGAGTTACACTTTTTGTGAGAAGAAAGTTGGAGAGAAGCTCCACGAACTAAGAATGAGAAAAAAAGTTGAAGCAGCGGGAAGCGGCAGATGAGATGCACATTTCTCGCGAACACTATTCACGTATAGAAAATGGAACCAGAAGAATAAGCCTGGAAATGCTGTTTATTTTAATGAATTTCTATGGAGAGGATGCGAATACCATCTTATGTATAAAAGGTGGAAAATACGTCGAATGAGACGTTTAGAAAGAATATGGAGGTTGGGTATATATGATGGAACAAATAAAAGATTTTGAACCGGATGAAATACCTATCTGGAATAAGTTTATGCTTACAAAACAAGAGGCATCAGCGTATTCGCATATAGGGTTAAATAAGCTTGAAGAGTTGCTTAGGAATCCAACTTGTACATTTGTGCTGTATGTAAGAAAGAAGAAACTGATTAAGCGAACAGAGTTTGAAAAATACATCCTGGACAATGTTGAGATATAAGACAATTTATTCATTTTGTAAGGGTAATTATCAACTTTAGAATTTACAATTAGGCCACGTTATAGTATAGTATATGCTGAATGCGTGGCTTCTTTAGTTACGAAAGAAGCGCGGTATGTTCACACAACAGCTGAACAAAAAACAAAGGAGATAACATAAAATGAAACTAGGAATCGTTATTACGAGACCGATTTCATAAATGTCCATATAAGTTGTTAAATGCCTTTAAATGCTGATAGCTAGAGCATTTAACGGATTTCCGACTTGGATAAAACTCTATATAAATTCATGTAAGTTTTTGAAAAATGGCCCACTTTGTGGCCCATTAACTTTTGATTGAAGTCCTAATATGGTAAGGAGAAGTGCTTGTATGAGCGCTTCTTTTTTGCAAGTATTATAATAAAAATAACTGGTGATTAGGTTCCAATATGAATATGTAACTGGAATTTTAAAGGCATAGTATGTTGTACCATCTAATAAATTTTGCTTTCATTTTTGCTCATGACCATGAGACTTTTTTCACTCAAACTGCATGCTGATGATATATTTCTAGTATCGAACAGAACGTTGTTGTATTATGATTTGCTTTTAATTGTCACGGCAGTGTTTAATGGATGCTGTGAAAGCCTAGGCTTTAAAGGATTTTTTGATGATTGACGAATAATTTACACCTTATTTATACCTTTGGAAGACCGGATCGGAATAATAGAGAAATAAAGAAATAGATAAATATAACAGGAAGCAATTTTGTCATATTGGAAATAATTAAAATTTGCTGAACCGTGTTGATTTTATTGATTGAGTATAATAAAAGTAAGAACAGAAACTTCCATGTTTGAAGCGGTTACCAGAATTGACAAAGAAATGCAAGTTAGCCAATCCGGTAGTCCAGTATATTTTTTCATTGTCACCCGACGTTTTTACAAAACATATACTTATTCCGCTTGATGCGTCATTCTTGTTCTGAAAACAGGAACAGAATCCTTACAGCGACTGTAAGTGTTATTTATTGTGCTTCTGTGCTATCATTTACCCAGAAATGGATAGGAGGCATTCACATGAAACCAATTTTGAATATTGAAAATCTTACCAAAGTCTATGGGACGTTGCCAAACCAGACGAGAGCACTGAACGGAATCACTTTTCAGGTCATGCCGGGAGAGTTTCTCGGTATTATGGGAAGCAGTGGTTCCGGCAAATCCACGCTTCTCAACTGTATTGCAACTGTGATTCAGCCTACAGGTGGAAGCATTCAGGTGGAGGGAGATACTCTGCAATCCCTCAAGGAAAAGGCTCTTGCCGAGTACCGTGGCAAAAAAGTTGGTTATCTATTCCAGAACTTTGAATTGCTGGACAACCTGACTGGCAGGGAAAATATCCTGCTCCCGACTTCCTTGCATGGGGTAGCCGAAACAGAAAGCAGCCAGCGGCTGAAGCAGTTGGCTGACTATCTGGAAATTTCTGATGTTCTGGATAAGTTTCCGTCCAAGATGTCCGGTGGCCAGCGTCAGCGTGTTGCGGCAGCAAGGGCTCTGATCTTACATCCCCAAATGA